>Ga0131853_10000384_pt1 | contig 81313 bp, 81 predicted proteins | sample TergutLab28metaG_FD_92764 | JGI IMG/M metagenome (GOLD analysis project Ga0131853, IMG submission 92764) | Labiotermes labralis P1 segment gut microbial communities from Petit-Saut dam, French Guiana - Lab288 P1 (version 2) (version 2) | ecosystem: Host-associated > Arthropoda: Insects >...
AATTTATATTTTGTGTATAAGCCCCTCAAACCTAGTGTTTGCAAGGGGCTTGTCACTAGCCCGCTCCTAGTTCAATCTGCGTTTAACTGCTAGGCAGCGAGTAACTCAATGGCGGTTTTGAGTTCGTCAAAGGTTTTGTGCGTGTAGAACCGCTCCCCAACATCGCCAGTTTGATGCCCCATCATGAGGTCGATACACTTTTTATTTGCCCCTGCGCTGTCAAGGCGTGAGCGGAACGAGTGACGGCACTCATGCGGTGTGTGTTGTATGCCCGCCGTGTCCATGACGTTTTGCCAAAACACCCGATAGGTTTTATCCCCGCATTGCTTGCCTTTGTACGAGAATAAATACTCGCCGTCCTCTTGCATACGCGCCTCGACAATGTGACGGATTTTCGAGTGGATAGGCACTTTACGGTCTTTGCCCGCTTTGGTTTTTGTACCACCCGTGATTATGCCGTTTTCAAGGTCAATGTTTTCCTTGCGAAGTGCCAACATTTCCGAGATACGAAACCCGGTATAGAGCAAGAACAACACCGAGTCAACCCATGCTTGCCCCTGCATGGCCCACATTGCCGTGATTTCCTCATCGGCAAAAGGCTTGCGCTTTGAAGTTTGCACGGCGGGCGCGGACGTGAGCAAAGGCGCATAGTTGCGCGTGATAATGTCTAACTCTAACGCGAACTTGCCAATATGCCGCCAGTAGGTTTTGATGTGGTTTTGCGCCCCGTAGCCGTAGCCGCAGTTGTCGATAATGCCCTGCATATGATACGCCTTGATATTGACATAGCGTTGCTTGTGGAGTGCCGCGCAATGGTTGTATGCGGACGTCATCATGCTCAAAGTGCTTGGCGTTGTTTTGGGGGCTTTGCGGTCTAGCCACAAGCTGAACAATTCGGCAAGCGTTATATTGGCTTTGTCAACGTCCCACGGTTCATTGTTGTATGCGGCGAGTAATATCATGCCCTCCTCTCTTGTTGTTACATAGGCTATGATTTGGTAAATCGGGTGTCCCTTTTCATTAAAGCCTACGGTTTTCCGCACTTGGTAAGGGCGGCGGCGGTTGCCTTTTAGTTTGGTAACACTACCATATCCGTTGGGATTTCTCATCTTTTGAATACCTCCAATTTGTAGTGGCCTCTGACGTTCCGCGCCGTCACCCTGCGGGTGACTATGCGAAAGTCGACGGCATTGTCAGTTCCAAAAGCTGACACTATTATAGCAAAAAGCCCGCACCATCGCAACGATGGGTCGGGCTTTTCGGCAAGTAAGCGGATTTTGTCCCTAATCGATGCCGAGTAGGTGTGCCGCGAGGCTCAGACAACACGCACAAACTTTGTGATTTGTCAAGCGTGGGATGCCCCGATGTACTCGGCAAAGAGTTTGGGGCTGATGTGGTAGTCGTAGGTACTGCCCGATACTTTGGTGGCGAACCCGAACGGCGCAACGCCGTTTTGTAACGCCATGCGGATAAACTGCTTGGCAAGTCCAGGCAAATAACGCGCGAGGATAGGTCAATGTTCGTGCAGTTTTGTCAAGGGGGTAAATTAGATATTTTTGCATTTTCTCTTGCAATTTTGCTGTAAACACTATATAATGTGCTTGTCGACAAGTCAGCGACTAGATACGGAGGATACACACATGATAAAGCGTGAGGCGAATTTTGATGTATACATAAATGGACTGCTCACCGCCGCAAAAATCGAATTTTCGGTACAGGGCAGCACCGTTCTTGACATAGACAACGCATTAAAAACGGCATCTAAAAGACAAACAGGCAAGGGCGGCTATCCCGAATTTGTCGCGGTAGTAGGCGAGTTTGTTTTGGTGGGTGAAAACAAGCCCGAGCGTAGCCTGCTCTGCCAACGTGACAGCGAGGGCAATATCTCGCTTGAAGTCAAAGCAACCGAGGACTATGCCGTCAACGGTGCGCTGTGGTATGCCAAGCACATTGTCGAAAATACAAGCTATAAAAAAGTGTTTGCGTTCGGCAATGCGGGCGATAGCAAGCACCATATTTTGCAACCGCTTTTTGTTGGCATAGACGGCGTCGTCGAGTTAGACGAGGTGCAAACTTTCGAGAATTTCTCGGCTGAAAATATCGAAGAATACTACCGCCGCATCGTACTAGGCGAAACGCCGCCCGAAGATATACAACTTGGCGAAGTCTTGAAACACGCAAAGACTTTGCACGAATATCTACGCACATTTGGCAGTTTGGGCGAGGACGAAAAGCCGCTCGTTGTGTCAGCTATTTTGCTTGCCTTGCGTGAAGAAAAAGAGAAGAATTTTCAACTCGATTCGCTCAATGGTGACATACACGTCACAGATGGCAGCAAGCTATTCAAGGCATTAGAAAGCTGTTTTGCTCGGGCGCAAGTAAGCCCTCAAACCAAACGCGATAGAATACTCAACCAGTTCACGCTTATCAAAGACCGCCCCAAACTCAACGCAAAAGTAAAAACGCTAGGCGATAAAACGCCGCTCCGCTATTTTACCGAATTTATTCGCGAGAACATTTTTAACGCCGTGATTAGCAACTCGGGCGAGGATTTTCTCGGGCGATTTTATAGTGAATTTGTTTCATACTCAGGCGGTGATGGGCAAGCGTTGGGCGTGGTCCTCACGCCCGGACATACTACCGACTTGTTTTGTGACTTGGTGGACTTAAAGCCCGATGATGTGCTGTTTGACCCTTGTTGCGGCACGGGCGGCTTTTTGGTGGCGGGAATGTATCGTCTGCTTGAAATGGCAGCAGACGAACACGCCAAAAATCATGTCAAGGCAAATCAAATTCACGGCGTGGAAGATAGAGAAGATATGTTCGCCATTGCCACCACGAATATGATTTTTCGCGGTGATGGGCGTAGCAATTTGCAATGCGGCGATTTTTTCACCTTTGAGTCGTCCAAATTGCAAATTGACACCGAGGCAACGGTGGGGTTGATGAACCCGCCGTATTCGCAGGGCAGCAAAGAACACCCCTCGCTGTATGAAATTTGCTTTATTCGCCACTTGCTGGATAGCCTTTTGAAAGGCGGCAGAGCGGCGGTTATTGTGCCTGTTTCGACCATGATTGGCAAGTCAAAGGAGGAGAAAGAAATCAAAAAAGAGCTACTCAAACGCCACACATTGGAGGGCGTGATTAGCTGTAACAAAAACACATTCTACGGCGTGGGGACTGTGCCGTGTATCGCCGTGTTTACTTGCGGCAAGCCGCACGACAAGAACAAAATCGTGAAATTTATCAACTTTGAAGATGACGGCTTTGTGGTCAAAAAACATATTGGATTAGTTGAAACGCCCCGCGCTGTTTCGCAAAAGAAATTACTGCTTGATTGTTGGCATGGTCGCACCGAGGACGTGCCGAGCAAGTTCATGGTGCAAACGAAAATCGAGGACACAGACGAGTGGATTCATGCGTTCTATTACTACAACGACGAGGTACCCACCGAGCAAGATTTTATGAACAGTATCGCGGATTATTTGACATTTGAGTTTAATATGATAACGCATGGACGCGGCTATCTCTTTGGGGAGGGCGGCGATAATGCTTGACTTGAAAAGCAGGGAGTGGCTACCCTTTTTGCTGTCTGATATTTTTGAGATAAAGCACGGCAAGCGACTAACAAAAGCAGATATGAAAAAAGGTAGCCGTCCATTTATTGGTGCAACGGACTCTAACAATGGTATTACTAACTTTGTGTCAAATAGCAACTCGTCTTTAGACAAAGAGGTGTTGGGGGTCAATTATAATGGAAGTGTTGTTGAAACATTCTACCACCCTTACGAGTGTGTGTTTTCAGATGATGTCAAGCGATTTGTAATCAAAGCAACTTCGCTCAGTCGGCAAATCTATCTTTTTCTGAAGTCGGCAATCATCCAACAAAAAGTGAAATATGCCTATGGCTACAAATTTAATGAACAACGCATGAGTAAGCAGTCTATCTTATTGCCAACAGACGAAAGCGGCAATCCTGACTGGCAGTTTATGGAGGATTATATCCGTGAGCGGGAGGAGGGTTTGGTGCAGCAGTATATTGCCCATGCCGAACAGATTTTGCGCGCGTGTGAGGTGGGTGAGGTTGCACCGTTGCGGGATAAGGAGTGGGGTGAGTTTGTGTTGGGCAAAGAGTTTTCGATACAATCAACCTCCAGCAGTATTGACAAAATCAAATTAACCGAAGGTGAGGGCAATGCCCCCTACATCACGCGTACAGACAGAAACAACGGCATAGATAGCTTTGTGCGTGAACAAAAGGGCTATGATGTTGATTGTGGAAATTGTATTACGATAGGGCTTGATACGCAAACGGCGTTTTATCAACCCACCGCTTTTTACACAGGACAAAACATACAAGTTTTGCGTAGTGAATGGTTGAACTCTCACATCGCAAAATTCCTTTTGCCTTTTCTCAAAAATGCGCTCTCTATTTTTAGTTGGGGTAGCACAGGCGCAACATTAACGCGCCTTAAACGAACAAAAATTCTGCTCCCAATGGGCGAAAGCGGCAATCCCGATTGGGCATATATGGAGCAATATGCAAAGGTTATGATGGGGCAACAAGTGCGAGAGTACTTGGCGTATGTTGCGAGATAAGCGGTATCTTTCATGAGTAAACTTTTTCGTTGGAATATGCTGATTACTTCGTTTATTCCCCTTTGGATATCAATTCTATTTGTTGTATTTGCCGACAACCGACAAACTGATGGCTCAACATTAAGGGCGATCGTCGAAAACGGAAATATCCAAACATATTTTTCTCTTATCCTTGTCTGCGTAGTTCTTTTTAGCACAACTTGCGTTGTTTTGTTTTTGTTAAGCAGTTGCAAGCAGAATAGGATTAGTGGTGTTGGGAAAATTACACATGCACGCAAATCTACAACTTTGGCAACTGACTTTTTGCTTACTTACATCATGCCGCTTATTGCCTTTGATTTCACAAGAAACCGTGACATTGCGCTCTTTTTAATCTACTTTGCATTGATAGCTTTCTTGAATATAAGAAATGGAAATGTGTATACGAACATTTTGTTTGAAGTTATGGGATACAAGATTTTTAGTTGTGATATTGAACGAAAAGTGGCAGGAAAAAAATATGATGTTCCTTCATGTGTTATTATTAGTAAGAAAGATTTAGTGGGACAAGTTGGGCAAGATTTTTCATATTTTGATTTTAACAATGACACATATTTACACTTGCAAACGCCAAAGGAGAAACGCTGATGGATAAAGCATATCTAGAAAAATGCTTGCATAGTGCCGCAAATAATTTCGTTTGGAACCTCTATTTTTTCAATCGAGGGCGCAAACCCAAAAATGGCACTCGACCATACGAAGCTCATAGAATAAGATTTTCCAATAATGCACATTTAGTTTCTTACATGGGTGAGGTTCTGAATGCCGTAAATCATTTTCAAATTGCCCCTCTAAGCCAAGTTGAAATCTACAACGGTTTTAACACAAAATGTTCATGTGATAGACTTGCCATTAATGATGAGATAATAGAAGAATGCTTTTCTTCATTTAGAAATAGTTTGACCAATTCAGCTGAAGGCAACCTTAAGGATTCTTATCATGGTTACATATTGGAGGGGCAGCCACAAAGCGGAGCAGATGGTGTAGCTGTTACACTTATGAAATTTGCAAATCCCACGGCGAAATTGAAAGGGCGAAAAAGCACTTACTTCAAGAAATGCGATAATAATCTTTTGGGTGAAATCACAGAACAATTTTTTAAAATGTATTTGACTATTGATGCGATTTTAATTGAGGAAAATCGATATGTCTTTAATCATGCCTTTGAAAAGGTTTTCGATATGGAACAAACTTTTCAAAAGGTGAAAGCAAAAGCAATTCAAGCCATTGCAGACTCGGGCTTTATATCAAACCCTGATACTTTTGCAGACTACGCACAAAGCACAAACGCTAGAACGTTTGTGACGCTTGATGATGAGCGGATGCAACGCGCGGCAAAAGGTGATGAACGAGTACAGATTGGTCGATTTTCATGTAACGGTGAACGCTGACGGCTTGTTTGAAGTATCAACAGAAGATGAAACAAAGAACTTGCTAAAGTATCTTTGTTACAAAGCCTTTAAGGAGGCAGAAACAAACACAATTCTTGAAGGGAATGTATCACCCCTAACCATCGAAATCCCCACATAATTCAGTCACTTCGGGGCAAAAAATCATCGCGCAAAGAGGGCAGCTTTGCTACCCTCTCTATAATGCCTACCGCTCCATTTCGTGCGCCGTGGTGCGCTGTTCGGCTTGCATGATGTCGTACACGCCGCGCTTGATTTTGTAGGCGTTGTCGGTTTCGCGTTTGAGGGTTTGGTACTGTTGATTGAGGGCTTGCTTGTCGGCAAGCAACCGCTCCCGCTCCGTGCGCCATGACTTGATGGGGATAACTTTTCTGCCGTTGAGGTGGCGGTCAAGGTAGGCTTTTGATTGTGGGGATTTCGTCTTGCGATATGCCGCCGCTTGCGTGAGGTGTTCGTCCAAAGCCTTTAGCCGCCGCTCGATGGGCTTTAGCTTGTCGCGGAGGTCAAACTGAGTCGCGTACATCTGCGTGAGTTTTTCATCCAGTCCCGCCATGTCGCGGATTTTGTTGCCTTGCAAAAACGCCAAAATCTCGGCGGAGTATTTCAAGTGGCGTAGCCCACTTCGGCGGTTGAAAATTGCTTGCATGACTTCGGCAAGGCTTGGCTCTTTGGGTAGTTCGTTTAGCCATTTTTGGAGTTTACCAATCTGTGCTTTGAGTTGGCGCAAATTCTGATTTGTGATTTCGATTGCGCGATTGATATTGCCGCGCTCGGTGCGAATGCCCTTTCGCTCCATTTGGTGCGCCGCCGTGCCGAGGTGAACAGTCGGCACTTTGTCTATGCCCTGCCGTTCGTAGCTCCGATGGTCTACGCGCTCGGCGTGGTTGTGGCGTTCGAGTTCGGCGTTGACGGCAACCGCCCAACCCTCCCGCCAAACTTCGGCTTTGGTCTGCTCGTTCCAATCGGTGGCGGGGATTGATTTGCATTTGTATTGTCGCGTTTTTTTGTTGTAGATTTTCTCGCTGTTCTTGTCAAGGATATACTCCTTTTTCTGTTTGCCGCCCCACTTTCCGCACGGCTCGATGGGGCGGGTCGTTAGCATGATGTGGACATGAGGGTTGCCCTTTTTCGTGTCGTGAATGGCAAAATCGGCACACATTCCCACGCTGACAAAATGGCGTTGCACATACTCGCGCACAAGGGCTAGGTTTTGCTCGGCTGTCAATTCTTTGGGCAGGGCAAATTGTACCTCCCGCGCAAGCTGTGAGTTTTTCGCTTTCTCGATTTTCTCTACTGCGTTCCACAGTATGGCGCGGTCTTGATATTCTCGTGGGGCGTGGTCGGGTAGCATTATCTCGGTGTGGGCAACCCCGACCTTGTGACGCCGCCCCCGTCAAGCGGGGTGGCAGGCGCACCTTGCCGTGGCGTATTCTGTGGGCTTGTGGCGTTGTTTTGGGTGTCGGGTGAGGTTGATTTGTCGTAAGGCTTTTCGGGCAAAATCGTTGTCTAGGGTGCGTTTTAGAAAGGCTTGGATTTGGTCGTTGGTGTAGTCTTCGGATTTGGGAATGAGCCCCTCCAAAATTGCCCCGCGCTCGATGAGCCGTTTTGTTCGCGTCTTGCGGTCATGTTCCTTTTGCTTTTTCTGCTTTTCTAGCTGTTCGATTTTTTCCTCTAGCGCGGTGAGTTTGTCGGGTTTGGGTTGTGACATAGTGGTGTCCTCCTAGTGTGTTTTTGATTTTGTTGCAAGGTCATTTTCAATAAGGCGCAAAATACTGTCGTTGATACTTTCTTTGCTTGCTGTGCCATAATACACATTGACATGGTACTTGGTCGTGCGTATTCTCTTGGTGATGGTGGCGTGTGGGGCGGGGCTGTTCTGCATGGGCAATACTCCTTTTGGCATGAGATGAAAAAACGACCTACAGATTGTCTGTAAGCCGTTATCGTGGATTGGTTATTATGCGGTTTGATGTTGGGTACTCTCGGCTTGGGCGGCTCGTTTTCGCGCCATATACCTACGCATACATTCGCGGTCATATTTTCGTTTTTGCTCTAACTTCTCGGCGGCGATACGCTCTTGCTCGACTTCATCGGGTGTCCGCATATCCGGCACGGCGAAATTGCCAATATATTTGAGGTATACATCTACCTGCTGTGTGCGTGTGCCGCGTGGTCTGCCATTCTCGCCCACGCCTTCCGACCATACGCCTTCATGGACTATAATTTTGTCGATAAACTCATTTATCATGGCGTTAGTCAATTCCTCGAAATGAGTATATTTTCTTACCAATGCAAGGAATTTGTCCGTTTTGTCCTTCTCTCGTTCCAACTCGGCAAGTTCTGTTTGTAGTTTCTCATTTTCAGATTTGGCGGCGGCTATTTCTTGGTCGTAGTTTACTGTCATGTCGGCAAAGCGTTCTTCGGTGATTTTTCCGAGAGCCTTGTCCTCATAAAGAGCATGAAAAACCCGCGCAAGGTCGGCAAGCCGCTTGTCATTTTTAGCAATTAGCTTTTTGTGCGCCGCCGTCGTTTCACGCTGTTGGGTGGTGGAGGATTTCCGCAGCTTTTCCAAAAACTCGCTTTCGTGATTGCTGACATAGCCTATTGTCTTTTTCAAAATATCGAGTATAATATCCCTTGTTACCTCTGTGCTGATATGGTGAACTGAACATTTGGATTGAAAGTCTTTTTTGGCGATTTTGTAGGTTGAGCAATGGTAAACATCTGTCCGTTTTTTCTCGGTGGGCTTTCTCGGTTTTGACTGACGGAAGTTATACATCTTTTCGCCGCAATCGGCGCACCACAATAAGCCAGTTAGTGGGTTGGCATAGCCTAGCGTATCAATTCGGCGTTTGGTTTGCCGTAGTTTTTGCACGGTGTCGAACACTTCGCGGCTAATAATGGCGGCGTGGTGGTTTTCAAAAATGAGCCATTCATCTTGCGGCTTTACTTCTGTTTTTCTGCTCTTAAAGTCTACCGTGCGTGTGCGTAAATTTACAAGGTGTCCGCAATACTCCAACGCCCCCAAAATGTTTGCGACAGTTGTGCCGCGCCACGCATAGGGTAGGTCGGGATTATAGTCATTTTTGCGAGTACCATTGCCTTGTCTGCCGTGATAATGTGAGGGGCGTTCCACCTTATCCTCGGCAAGCATTCGGGCGATTGTGTGTATGCCCATGCCGTCCATTGCAAGCTGAAAAATACGGTGCACGACTGCGGTCGCGGGTTCGTCAACTAGCCACTTGTATTTGTCGTTTGGGTCTTTGATAAAGCCGTAAGGCGGGCTGTTAATGGTGGGCTTTCCGCTCTTACCTTTTGCGGTCAATACTGATTTAACTTTGCGGGAAGTGTCGCGGGCGTAAAACTCTGCCATGATTTCACGAAAGGGTATAAAATCGTCCTCACCGTTGGCAGAATCTATGCCATCATTGACGGCAATCAATCGCACCCCACGGCTACGGAACATTTCACGATATAGCCCTGCTCTAAGATAATCGCGCCCTAACCGTGTACTGTCTTTAACACAGATACAATGCACCTCGTCATTTTCGACTTTTTCGATTAACTCCTGCCAGCCTGGTCTGTTCCAGTTCGTGCCTGTGTACCCATCGTCTTGGATATGGGGATATAGGGCGTTAGTCCGTTTCGCTCGGCGTACTCCTCCAATAGCTGCCGTTGGTTGAGAATGGAGTTTGACGTGCCTTGCAGTTCATCGTCTTTGCTTAACCTCTCGTAAAGAATTGTGATTTTCTGTTTCATGGTCTGCTCCTTTTCGGATTTGTGAGATTTGCAGTTTTGGGCTGAAAACGCCGCAAGCCTTGTGAATACTGCGTTTTTTGAGTATGCCCATTTACTACCTTTACACTATCTCACATTGGTTTGGTTGTTGAACACGTTCAAGCTTCCCGAAACGTAAATTTCGAGTGAGGTTGCTATCCTTTTCGCCTCGGCTTCGGGCTGTTCGCACATAAGACGGTGCAGATCGGCAAGCGTGGGTGTTGGTGCGTTTTCGGGGTCTGCGAGGTAGTCACGGTAGATTTCACGGACACAACGGTCAATAATGGTGCGCTCAATGGGTTGCAAGCCGTCCTTGCCCGCGACAATCAACTCACAAAGCGACAGGATAAAGTCACTTTTGAGCGCGACAGGGTTCTCATCGTCCAGTTGACCCGTGAGGGTTAAGTCCATCGGGTTAATGTGGTGCGGGCTGTTGGGGGCGATGGTTATCACTTGCCCGCCGATTCTGCGGATTAGCGGGCTGTATTCACCCATTAAATCGACCACGATAATGCGGTCTTTGGTGGTGAGAAAGGCATTGAGCAATTCGCGTTTGCCCGCGAATGATTTGCCTGAACCCGGCACACCGAGATACAGACCATTGGGGTTGTATTGTCAAGGACTGTTTTTCGGGCATGGAAATACCCCATAGGGTAAAGGCGTGAAAAGCCTTGCCCTATGGGGCTTTGCGTAGATAATATCAATTTTTACGGCGTGGGTCGGCGGTTAGGCGTTAGCGGTGGAAATGCTTATTATCTGCCCACATTAAATAATAATTTGCTCCCATATACATGCGTAAACTATCGTGCTGCCAATATTTCTTGCGCTTGCACAACAAGTTCCTCTTGTAGCTCCTTGCGCTCTTGCTCTACTTGTTCGTATATAGCAACACTTTCTTCTCTTGGGAGTTGCGCATAATAAATTCCCTCATCCCAAAGCCTATGCGCCATAATCCACATTGATGTACGATAATACTCATTGATAAGCTCATTATCAAAACTGAAAATAATGTCGGCATTAAATCGGAGCACAGGTAATTCATCACCCCAAAAACTCTCCTCGAATTCTGCGTTTAGCCTATCAAATGTTTTGCGCGAGATGTTAAACTCGCGAATAAAATTTGCCATTGTCATTCCAAATTCAAGTTCAATATAATCCTCTTGCATCAACTGATTTTGCAAATGAAAATCATCTACCCTATCCTCGCCAAAATGTTCTATGGCATAATCTACAAAATCGACTGGCACGGCATCATAATACATCCAAAATTCAAAGAGTGGTGTCCCAAATAAAGAACACACTAATGGCAACTCATCGCCCTCTGGGAATTCGGGAATCGATACTTCCCAGTCGGGCTCAGGAATGAACTCGTGCTCAGGCACTGACGGCTGTTGAACTTCGGCTTGGTCATCGACAACATTGCCGCCGCAAGCGGTTAATAGGACAGCACATAACACGCCTGCCAACAAAATTGTAAAATATTTTTTCATAATTTTCTCTCCTTTATTATGCTATATTTAGTAGCGTCTTCTGTCATGTCCACCATCGCGTTCAATACGCGCTACGCATGATGTGCTATTGTTTATACATGATGTGGTTCTGCCGTTGTTATCGGCTCTATATCTAGCTTCTTCATCCCAAAATCTGCATTGCGTTGATGATTGAGAACCATCAGTAAACGTGATGCGTGGGTAAAACAGATATAGCGGGTTAATACGATTGGAATATCCTCTGGCATGGGTGCCGCTAGTGTTCCAAATATTTCCACTTGGTGCGTTAGTAACCTCAAAACACAAATGTGGATTGCCGCCTGTATTTCCGGTCGACCCCACACGACCAACAATTTGGCCTGGAACTACTCTGGAACCTACAACAAGGCGAGGTCTATTTGTTCCGGCAACATCTGGATTATCTTGCAGGTGCATTTTGATAACAATTAACTGTCGGCGCGTTACCAAGCAGATAACGTCATCAAGTTCATATGCAATGGCAAAGCCCGTATCGGCACTTGAACTAGTACTACGCCAAACTACTCTGCCATGATAGACAGCACGGATTTCTGTAAATCTGTTTACACCATTCCCTGCAAAATCAACTCCTAGATGGTTTATAGGGTTAACCCCCGGTCTTGGGCCATACCGTGATGATATGCGATTGCGAGGTTCGGCTGACGTTCGGTCGAACATATACCGAATATGGCTTGTAGCAATACGAAATTGAGCTCGCGTGGATTTGGTTGCATTAGTTCCTGTCGGGTATGGCGGCACTCTAAAAAAACCCCATTGCTGAGTTTGCGGAATATTGCCAGTATTTACGCCTAGTGTAATACGCTCACCCGGCGAAATTTTCCTATTGGCTACGGAATGTGATTGCAAACGCATATTACTCCTGCCTCTATTATGAATTACAGCTACGTTATTGGAATTCGTTGTAATCCACCATTCATCGCGCTGGCCATGGCCAGATGAAGCTGTTGTGAAGCGTACATTATTACCCACACTTGCAGCGTTGGCAACCACTCTACGGTTACATGGGTAAGTAAATATATGCCAGTTACTGCCGGTAGTGCCAATTCTTTGAAGCCGAAAAAATTGTGTTCGCACATTAGTCCAACGGTGCGACATAAAAGCAGAGTCTGTGCGATGGTCTGCGAAAAGGCCTGTATTCAATGCCCAAACAATCATTGCTCGTCATCATTTTCACCTTGATTGCTGCCGCCCGGGCGACCTGGCCGATGCCCATGGTTGCTACCACCTTGATCATCATCTTTGTCTTGACTATCTTCGCCTTGGTCGTCATCATCCTGAGCGCCTTGGTGGTCTTCGTAAAAAATATTATCTAAAAGTCTATCGACAGTGCCTGCTCTACCTGGAGCGCCTTTCCATGTTGACATGATGTCGGTAATGTAGAATGCTGTGTTACCATAGTCGTCTATATACCACTCCTGTCTTTGGATAACGAGTATAGCATCATCAAAATGGTATACCAGCGAGTAAAAAGGAGGATTGTCGTACTCGACAACAACATAACCATCGCCATACAACTCTATCATCTGCTCGTATGTGTCTCCTACACGCAGCCCTTTTGGTGTAAGCACCAAATCTCCTGCCAAGCCTGCCAAAACCAACACGCCATCTGCGTTTTCTCTGAAGAAATAACGCGCATTCCTAAAATCTTGTTGTTCTTCCGGCAGTCCAAAGTCATCAAAGCCTGTCGTAATTGTAATTGTGTTGTGTAAAAAATTTGTTGGGTCATCTTTAACCACAAGCCCCGAATGTTCAATGCCAAGCTCATCAAATTTCGCAATGACATCTTCCAACGCCATACCAAAGTAAATGATGCCGGTTCCATCTTCATTTGTCAATGTAGTTACATTTTCAAAGGTTATAGCTTCATTGTTTAAATTGGGCGTTGGTGTTGTGTCAACAGGGTATGCCAGCTCTTGAGTTAAGTCTTCCCCGTCCGCGCCGGGAATGTTTTGCGTACAAGCGATTAAGCTAATGAGTAAAAGCAGTACGAGTAATGCGCATAACAATTTTCTCATAATAATCTCCTCTTAAAAATATGAATTTTGAACAAAGCCTTCTATGTTAGTGTTGCTTATGTTGTCAGTCCTATTCCAATGCACTCTACGAGGCGTTCCCCAATTTCCATCAGCAAGATGTATCACGCCTGTACTCCGATTGAAACTAACCACAATACCAATATGTCCAGTCCATACGATGAAATCGCCAGGCTGTGGCGTGTACTGATTGTTGACTACCTGGGCTCGCGTCCGCCAGCGCCCAACACTCATTGCCATTGCTGGATCACGGAAACTAAGTGATGTTGACCCGCCAAAATAGCCACTAGGATACTGTGACCCACCGATATGAGTGAACCGCCAGCGCCCTGGCTTATGTGTCGGCATACCTGTTGGTGTAACCCCCGATGTAGTACTTATAGCTGCGGTTCGTTGCGCAGCCCAGGTCAAAATGAATGCACACCACGGAGCGTTATAATGCAACCTATGGTACTGGCGGCCATTCGTTTGACCCTCTTCGCCGCGAATAAATGCCAACATCCACCCCCTCGCTCTAGAATTAACAATCGCATTTACATTATTAGCGCGTGATATATAGATCGGGTTTTGAGCGTTGTCACGCGTATTAACCAACGGTCTGACAAAATGAATTTCCCATCGTTGACGACGAATGTTGGCCATGTTGTTGTTATTGCTTAAAAAGATGCGATCGCCCGACGAACTTTTTCCATTGGCATTAGCATGGGATTCCAACCAAATTCCTCTATTTACATTCTGAATATAAAATAATGAGTTGTTATTGTTGGCGTTCACTCGCACAACCCACCATTCGTCACGCTGTGAATAATTAGGACGATTACCAGCTTCAGCCCATGTTTCCACTCTTACGCCGTTGCCGCTGGCGGCAGCAACTAGTCGTCTCCCACCTGGCGTGTAAAGTCGGAAACGAGCATTCATACCAGTGCCACCCACATGCACAAACACCCAATGTTGTCCAGCCCTATTTCGGGTGCGTTGACTAAAATGGGTTGTTGTATGACCTGCATTAGTGGTATTGCTATGATCCATCCAAAGCCGTGAGGTTGAGGACTGAATGTAGTAGAGACCGCCTAGCATATCTTGACCAGTAAAAATCCGTGCCTCTGCTTGTGGCGATGCGATTATGACTATTGACAACAACAAACATACTATCAAAAAGGTGGATAAAACTTTACGCATTTTTATCATATGTGTATCTCCTTTGCAATGTTAATAGTTATATTAGTACTAAACACCAAAACAATTGTCACCGCAACACCCTTTCCCTTCATATTTTTTTGGTATGCTAACTTCGTCTATCACTGGAACCACTCCTCTCGCAATATTATAGTTCTATCGAAATCGATAGTCAATATTGATAATTTCTCCAACGACATTGCCGTCTTCATTGCGAATAAATTCTATGGTACACGTATCGGTGTTGTACCTCAATAAATATTGTGTTGTTTCACGATTGCCCAGCCAAAACGGCACACTATCCCAAGTATCAAGCCCTCTGCGACGATGGAGATAGGCATCACGATAAACCACATTCAACAAATAGCCGCTATTTCGCCAATTTGGCATTTGATTAGGGCGTAAATCAGGCACAAAAGCCGTGCCTTTGATAAAGGCAGAATCTTCGCCAATGAATGGGTGGTCGTAATTTACCTCTATCGTTTGTCCTGTGCCTAAATTGGTCACCCGGAGCGTCATTGCACCCTCAGTATATTGATAGTCAATCTCTACATCATGGCGCGGAATCCACTTGCCGTCGATATAATCGGACTCAACAATTAGTCCGTAGTCGACGAGCTCTCCCCATGTCGTTGCCACAAAGACACGCCACTCGCCATCATTCGCCCAGCCATTATATATGCCGGCATCAAAAGTAACGTCTTGATTTTGTAAAGCGAAGAAGATATATGCATTGAAGCCGGTAGGGTTAGCCCCATGGGAGCAGTCAGATTTTCGCAAACGCGCTTGACTTAATTCAACTACTGTTGTTGCACGGCGAAAGCTATTGTGTATATAGGATACTTTATAAATATAGCCACCACTAAATGGCTCAATACGCCATCCACCAAGCTCATAGCTATCGTCATACGTAAAAAATTCATAGTTTGCACCCAATATTGTGCCATTACTTAGTATGGCATGTGTATAGGGTGTGTTTTTTAGAAATTCCTCAGCCTCCCATTCAGAATATACAGTTTTGATGTATTGTGTATGTTGAAACAAGAATACCGCACCTGGCTCATTTCGCCTAAAAACAGTTTGGTTTTCGCCATCCACTACTATGGCGTTCTCACGTCTATGTGTGCGGTCAATCGCCTCAAATAAGTTCTCGAACGTGCCTATCGAGTGTCCGTTTTCCAAAAACACTTCAAACGAAGTGACATCCAGCGGTTGCGGCGAATTGTCGCTTATTTCTGAACAACCACAAGATGCCAATAGCAATAGTGACAAAAACACAAATAATAGAGAAAATTTTTTCACGAAAAAGTCCTCCTTGTTCCTTGCGGTTGGTGGGGGACAGTCTATGCCATCATGACAGAGTTTTCTAAATATAAATAATTAACTTGATTCTATCACTGTCAAAGACGTTTGTCAATCAAAATTTTTGAAAAAATCGTAAAACTTCTATAAGAAACTCCGCACTCGGATTTTACCCTCGAATGCGGGATAATATAAACTCGCCACCACACGCCCCGCCATTACGCCGAGCGCAGATAACAAAACCACTATACCACACAGACCCCATCGAAAAGGCGGGGCTGGGCAAAATATAATATGAAGTGCAACAGGTGACAACACGGTTGCCAAGGTGTAAAATGTAGTTACCACACAACATTGCAGCACGGAGGCAACCATGAAGTCATATGAACATTTTACCTTAGAAGAACGCGAATGTCTACGCATAAAGTTGAGCGAAGGAAAGAGTTATCGGCAAATCGCCCGAGAATTGAACAGAGATGTGTCCAGTATTAGCCGAGAACTCAAACGAAACAGGAAGAAAGATGGCACCTATAATGCAATTTGGGGACAATCAATGTATCGTTATCGTCGAAAACGATGTGTCCGTCCATATCGACTAGAAACAGACCATAAATTACGGGATTTTGTAACAAAAAGCTTAGATAAATATTGGTCGCCCGAGATTATTGCAGCTAGGTGGCAAGGAAAAGAGTTCAGCCCATCAACAATATATCGAGCTTTGAAACAAAAACGCCTGTTTGGTTATTCAGAACGCACCCATTTACGACGGAGAGGTATCCTCAAATATTGCCGAGGAGACAATCGAACTATTCGCCCAGAGCATACAATACATGAGCGTTCCGACGAGATAAACAACAGACAACGTATCGGTGATTGGGAAGGTGATATAGTGTTAGGCGGTCCGGGAAAAGGCGGTTTGGTAACGATGGTAGAGCGTAAGAGTCGTTATCTGGCAATGGAATTATTGCCTAATAAAGAGGCGGCGACAGTTGAAAAAATCATTTGTAGTCCACTTTGCAAAACGCTACCAATTAAGTCCATCACCTTTGACAATGGCTCGGAATTTGCCAACTTTCGGAAAATCGGAATAAAGCTAAATGCAATCATCTACTTTGCAGATACACGCAGCCCTTGGCAACGCGGCTCGAACGAAAATATCAACGGGCTTGTACGTTTTTTCTTCCCAAAAGGCACGGATTTTCGTACTGTATCACCCGAGAAAGTGGCTCATGCTTTATCACTTATCAACCAGCGTCCCAGAAAATGCCTTGGATGGATGTCACCACTTGAGTTTATCCAATGTTGCACTTGACTTGACTTTTTGCCTGCACCCCCTTTGAACCCCTACGCACCCACGGGACAAGATAACGCGCCGTTATCTTGTCCCGTGGGTTTTGTGTTTTCATGCCAACCTTGACATTTTTTCAAAAATGTGTGTAAGACACAATCCGCCCCATCGTTGCGTTGCTGAAGGCATTTTGGTATAATGGTCATGGCTTTTGAAACTGACAATTTTCACGAAATTGGAGGTTCAAGAGAACATGAGAAATCCGAACGGTTATGGGTCAGTCATCAAGCTACATGGCAACCGCCGCCGTCCCTATCAAGTCCGAAAAACAATAGGTTTAACGAACACTAATGTCACCGCGGAGTAGTTTCGGTGGTGCTTTTACTACAAAATTGTTTATAATGTTCACAAGGACGGTTTGTGGCTGTCCGTGCAGATACTTGAAAGGAAAGAATATATGCGACTCATAGACTTTACCCAAACCAGACCCATAATCGCCGGCGCTATTAAACGCCTGCCGGGCGATCGCATCGCGCCGGCTGTTGACGTGCTGGCCGCTTACACGCAGGGCATTCAAGACTGGGGGCTGCTACCTCAAAACTTTATCATCGCCAAGCAGGTACATGGCAGCGATGTTCGTGTAGTCGTGCGTGGCGACGGCGGCATTGTTGATACAGTTATCACGCAACAGCTGGAATGTGATGGTTTGGTAACGCGTGAAATTGGCCTGGGCGTGGGTATTGTCACTGCCGATTGCCTGCCTGTGTTATTCTTTGACGAGGATGCAACTGTCGTTGCCGCTGCACACGCAGGTTGGCGTGGGCTAGCAGATAGTGTCCTTGCCGCGACGGTCAAGGACATGGGTGTGCTACCCGAGAAACTGCACGCATACATAGGTGCGGCGATTTGTCAAAACTGTTTTGAGGTTGGCCCCGAAGTGGCGGCAGCTTTTGCCGAGAAACACTATATTAAAGGTGGGCGAGATGACCGGTTGCATATTGACCTGAAAGGTATCGCAACGGAGCAGCTGCAAGCGCAGGGTGTAAAGTATATTACAGTATCACCTGACTGCACTTGTTGCTTGCCCGGCGTCTATTGGTCGCATCGAAAACACAGTTGGCAGCGCGGCAATCAATTGACGTTTATTTGCCTTTCGTCTTGAACATAACGGCACGCCATTTCGATAATTCTCGTATTATATTTTGCGCGGCAGGCAGGAGCACAGCGTTTGCGACTTCTGTATTTTTCGGCATGGCTGCAAGATGCTATAAATATGCCGGCTTTACTTTAAAATTGCTTGGGATTTCTAAAAAAATGGCTACTGCACCTCTCTAATGGCTTTCGACAGTGTTTCTTTATTTTCATATTGCATGTGTTTTCCCCTAAAATTAAGCTGTCTATTCGGCGAATAATGTAAATATATCACAAGACGGCATCAATAGAAATTATAAATTTTTTATGAAATACTTGACAAACAATTCCAATGGTGGTATTATCAAGCTAGCACTCTTCTGTATAGAGTGCTAATGAGGAGGCGGACGTCCATGTCAATCGACGAACGTAAGGAAAAAATCCTTAAAATCATCATTGACCGGTATATTGAGAGCGCCGAGCCGGTGGCGTCTAAGCATTTGGTCGAGCAATGCAATTTAGAGCTGTCGAGCGCGACCATTCGCAACGAAATGGCAGAACTGGAAGACCTCGGGTTGCTCGAAAAGCCGCATACGTCAGCAGGGCGCATTCCCTCGGCGTTGGGCTATCGGCTATATGTTGACCGGTTGATGCAGCAACAGCGCCTAACGTCACAACAGAAAGCGCACATTAACACTGTGTTGCAAAGCAAACTCGACAAATTCGAGCGGCTGCTTGCCGAAGCCGGACGGCTGGCCGCTGATATCACGCGTCACGCTGCCTATGCTTTACCGCCAACACAGGGGCAATACGAACGTGATGATGTGTTGGTGGAGGGCATGGCGCATTTGTTGGAACACCCAGAATTTTCCGACATTGCACGAGTACGACGCATGGTTGGCTATTTGTCGGATAAGCAGGCGCTGGCACAGATGCCTAAGCCTGCACCAAACCGCCACATTGAGGTGCTGATTGGCTCGGAAAACGTCACGGCGGCGTTGCAAGATGCGTCTGTTGTTATGGCAACTTACCAAATCGGCGAAACACGGGGCTTTATCGGGCTGATTGGCCCGACGCGTATGGATTACGGTACGGTGACATCTAAGTTGGGCTATGTGGCGCGGCGGTTGGAGCATTTACTGTCAGAGGAGGATGACTATGAGTGAACACGGAAACGAGATTATCGAAGAAATACTTGACGACATGCCCGAAGAGGAAATGGACCCGGTGCAAGCCGAGTTAGAGGAGTGGAAAGACCGTGCGTTACGAACACAGGCGGACTTTGAGAACTTTCGACGGCGCAATATAAAAGAACGCGAAAGCGTAATCGTCGACATCCGCGCGGCGACACTGGCGGCATTGCTGCCCGTGTATGATAACTTATTGCGGGCGCTGCAACAACCCACCGAGGATGCGGCGTATGCCAAGGGTGTGGAATTGACGCTGGCGCAGCTTTTGGGCATATTTGAGGACTTGGGTGTTGTGCCGTTTGGCAATACTGGCGAAAACTTTGACCCCAACATTTGCGAGGCGGTGATGCACGTAGAGGACGAAACGATTGGAAACAACATCATCGTTGAGGTGTTCGCGCAGGGGTTTAAGATGGGTGACAAGATTTTGCGGCACGCGGTGGTGAAAGTGGCGAACTGATGGTTAAATTACAAGGCAGCAACATATATCTCGCGGTACTGGAACGGGCGGATTGCAGGAAATTATACGAGGATTTTGAGTATGATTTTGACAACGATGCCGATTTTTTCTACATTGGTCATTCTGTCGAAAAGTCTGGCGAGTGGTTTGACGAGATTCAAAAATTGCAGAGCAATGAAAATATTAGGCTTGGTATATTCCTCAACGACGGTACCGTGATTGGCGATGCAGCATTGCAGGGTATCGACAACAAAAACCGTTGTTGCTCTGTTGGTATGGGCTTTGCAAAAAAAGAAAATCGCGGCAAAGGCTACGGTAAACAAGCCATCAAGCTGCTTCTCAAACACGGCTTTGCCTATCTCGGCATGGAGCGCATTACGGCAAGCACACTTGAAATCAATATCCCCGCCCAAAAAGCACTGGAAAAGCTGGGGTTTACGTTGGAGGGGCGGGAACGCAAAGCCGTGTATTTCCGCGGTGATCGATATGACAATCTCAAATACAGCATACTTTTAGAAGAATATAATTCAGGAGGACAAACACTATGAAAACAATCGGAATTGACTTGGGCACAACAAACTCTTGCGTGGCAGTCATTGAGGGCGGCGAACCTGTCGTTATCCCCAATGCCGAGGGCGCGCGCACAACGCCGAGCATCGTGGCGTTCAGCAAAGACGGCGAGCGGCTGGTCGGACAGGTGGCAAAACGCCAGGCTGTCACGAACGCCGACCGCACGGTCATCTCCATCAAACGCGACATGGGCACGAGCCGTCGCGTAGAAATCGGCGACAAGAAATATTCACCCGAAGAGCTGTCGGCCATGATTTTGCAAAAATTGAAGGCTGATGCCGAGGCGTATTTAGGCGGGACGGTGACAAAAGCTGTCATCACCGTGCCGGCGTACTTTACCGACAGCCAACGTCAAGCGACCAAAGATGCAGGTAAAATCGCGGGGCTGGAAGTGTTGCGGATTATCAATGAGCCGACAGCGGCGGCATTGAGCTACGGGTTGGACAAAGAGGGCGAACAAAAAATCATGGTCTATGACCTTGGCGGCGGTACGTTTGACGTGTCGATTTTGGAAATTGGCGAAGGCGTGCTGGAAGTGTTGGCCACGGCAGGCAATAATCGCTTAGGCGGCGACGACTTTGACAATGCCGTGGCGCAGTGGATGATTGCCGAATTTAAGAAAACCGACGGCATTGATTTATCCAACGACAAAGCTGCCATGCAACGTGTGCGCGAAGCGGCTGAAAAGGCGAAAATCGAGCTTTCGGGCGTGATGCAAGCGTCCATTAGCTTGCCCTACGTCACGGCTGATGCCAACGGCCCGCGGCACTTGGATTTAACATTGAGCCGTGCAAAGTTCAATGAACTGACTGCCGATTTGGTAGAAAAGACCATGGGGCCGGTCAAGCAAGCTATGAAAGATGCAGATGTCAGTTCGTCTGACCTCAATAAAGTATTGTTGGTGGGCGGCTCGACGCGTATTCCCGCTGTGCAAGAGGCTGTCCAAAAATTAAGCGGCAAAGAGCCATTCAAAGGAATCAACCCTGATGAGTGCGTTGCCATCGGCGCGGCTTTGCAAGCCGGTGTGTTGAGCGGCGATGTAAAAGATTTGCTGTTGCTTGACGTTACGCCATTGTCGCTGGGCATTGAAACGATGGGGGGGGTGTTTACACGGCTGATTGACCGCAACACCACCATTCCGGCAAAGAAGAGCCAAATCTTCTCAACGGCTGCAGATGGGCAAACGAGCGTTGAAGTACACGTCTTGCAAGGCGAACGGGAAATGGCCTCGTCGAACAAGACGCTGGGGCGCTTCCACCTCGATGGGATTCCACCGGCTCCGCGCGGTATGCCGCAAATTGAGGTGACGTTTGATATTGACGCCAACGGCATTGTGCAGGTTGCAGCGTGCGACAAAGGTACGGGCAAGGAGCAGAAAGTGACGATTACGGCATCAACCAATATGTCTAAGGATGACATTGAACAAGCCGTCAAGGAGGCAGAACTGCACGCCGAAGAGGACAAGAAGTGGCAAGAAGGCGTCGAGATTAAAAATAGCGCCGACCAAATGCTGTACACCACGCAAAAATCGCTTGATGAGTTGGGCGACAAAGTGTCAGATGATGAGAAAACAGCCGTTAACGGGGCGATGGATGCGCTCAGAGAAGTCGCAAAAGGTGACGATATTGAGCAAATTAAGGCACTGACGGAGGAATTGACAAAAGTATTTTACCCTATCAGCGAGCGGATTTATAAGGAAGCTGCAGAGCAAGCACAAGCAGAGGGCGGAGCCAATGTGCCGCCGGACGCTGATGTTGTTGAAGATGCGGAAATTGTTGAGGAATAAAGATAACAAGGGAGCGATTTTATCGCTCCCTTGACGTTTCAAAGAGTTGATTAGGGTTGAATTCTGAACGAATTCATGTTATAATATGTACAAATAAGTCGCGGATTTGATTTTATGCCGCATAGCAATGTAATGTATTGTTGTGCAATTCTGTCATATATTATAAGGGAGGATAGGAGGGAAAGCCTTTGCCTTACGACTATGACGCGTTGGCAGAACTCGTTCACCGAATTAAAAACGGAGATATGACCGCCTTTCGCTCTTTGTACGAGCAGACGCAGAAGCAAATTTACTATTTCGCACTCAAGGTGATGCGCAACAAAGAAGAGGCCGAAGACATCTTGCAGGAAACGTATATTAGTGCATATAGGCACATCGAGAAGTGCAAGAATGACCGAGCCATCGTCAAATGGCTGACAAGTATTGCGTATAATCATATGCGGGATAGACTGGCGGTTCTGGCAAAAGCCAATCAGGTATTTGTGCGTGATACGGAGGAGCAAGAGATACTCAACCACGTTGCCGATGATGTTTCGTTAGAAGATGCGTTTATCAGGAAAGAAGACGCAAAGCACATTCTTGTGCTGGTGGAGCAACTGCCTGAAAAACAGCGGTTGGCATTATTTATGTATTATTTTAAAGGGCTGTCGGCAGCGGAAATTGCCGAGATTTGTGACTGTAAGGAAAATGCAGTCAACAAACGCTTATTTGATGCCCGCGCTGCCATTAAGAAAAAAATACAGCAAGAAGAAAGGGAAGAGCAATCATGAATCATATCGGACTGCACGACATTATTCGTGAAGATTTTGAGTGCACGCCCCATCCGGACTTCGAAAAACTCTGGGAGCGAGTGATGGATGAGATTGGTGAGGATCAGGAGTCTAAATAACAAAAGGGACATTTTCGCCAGCGTGAAAATGTCCCTTTTGTTATTTGGGAACGATAGGAGCAGTTTGTGTTTGTCCTCACATGAGGTTCGACAAACGTCAATGTATAGAAACGATTTGGTTTTAACTACTTCTTCTTTACCGCAACCCAAAGTTCAATTGTGCCAAACTCATTGTCGCCGCCGTAAAGTTCCATATCTAAATCACCAACCTGCTCGTAGCCTGTTGTAGGAAGCCATTCGGAAAAAACACGTTTATACAGCGACTCAATGACTGTGCCAATATCGTCCCAAATAAACTTATCCGACAGAAAGACAGCCCATGTGTGGGCGGGGATATCCACAACAGCATAGCCGTCAACGCAACTGCTTGGGCTGCGGAACGCACACAACATATAGGGGAAAGAATCGGCAGTTGTCTCCTTGTAACTGCATACTGCGTGTACTTTACAGAAGTCTCCTTTGATAAATGCAGGCAACTCTCCCGCATCCTGCACTAATTTCTCATATGCGCCGTCCTCATGGCATTTATCCCATAGCTCGCTGGGCGTTTTGGGAGAAATCCCGCTCCCATCTAGCTTAAAAATGCCCTCGATGCCGAAAACTTGAAAAGCCTCTTTTGTTTCGATACGATAATCCATGCCTTTTTCTCCTTTAATTGAAATTTGGAAGGAGAGCTTGGGATAGGCTTTGAGCGTCACACCGTCGGCGCGCGCTTCCGTTGGTGTGACGCCGTGCAGCGCTTGAAACGCACGCGAAAAGGAAACCGGCGAATCATAGCCGAATTTCATCGCTAAATCAATGACTTTTGTGTTGCTGTTTTGCAGTTCAAGTGCGGCAAGCGTCAGCCGTCTTCGACGAATATATTCGGAGAGTGAAACATCAGTGATAAGTGAAAACATTCTAAAAAAGTTGTGTGAAGAGCAACAGGCGATCCGTGCCAGTATCTCATAATCGATTTCGCCAATCAAGTTATCCTCCACATATGCAAGGGCTGCATTCATGCGTGTAAGCCAATCCAAAATCATCCCCTCCTTTCACGTTAAAGTATAATGGAAAACAAACTTCAATGTCGCAACAATTCATGCCGTGTTTTGTTTGCTCGGGCAACGATATAAAAAACAATACCGAGCCGCTATCTTAGCGGCTCGGTACGCTCTTTGTTTGTACTGACAAATCACCCCAACCCAACAGGAATCTCAACATCATCACCAAACGCGTTGAATGTATGGAGCGTCTCCATGCGCATTTTTACTGTTTCGCCCTCGGCCGTGATATTCATGGCCATATCCATTGTCATTGACAACGGGTTGTTGTCAGAATCGGCAACGATTGTCAAATAAACATCGTCAATATCCATGGAAAAATCGTCAACTTCGCCCAACATATCTGTCATGCCATCCATGGATGACATAAAGAAATCGGTGAGGGCTTGCCCTGCCAGCACAGCGCGCATGACTGTATGATCGCCCGATTCTTCGATTGTGGCCGAAAGGAACATATTTAAGGTAAGCTCGGGCATATTGACGGCACTATCCAAGATATCGTCGAATTCCTTTTGAGAAAACATTTCACCCATTTCCACACCATCAATCAATATACTCATCGCCGTAACGCCGTCGGCGTTGATTTCCATGTACATCTCCATGGTCGTTGTAGTGAATCCCATATCCATTTCCATCACCATGGCGCTGTGGATATCATTGCCGTCGGCAATTGTAATGCTGTTGCCGTTGGTAGTCATATTGATGGTCTGTCCTTGCGCTATAACCTCCACGTCCATGGTAAAATCCACGTCAACAGCGCCCGACTGCCCGTCACCGACTGTCATACGCGACATGATGTCGGAATATGCGGCGAAAGCAGCCAGCGTTTCGGTGTTGTCAGGCGGGTCAACGACATTGCCGTCGTTGTCGCCGCAAGCCACCAACGTAATGGGCAGGGTGAGCAGAGCGAAGGCAAGCAAAGCTGTCATGAATTTTTTTGGCATGAGGAATACCTCCATTTATTAATTATATTGCATTCATTATAACATAGCGCCGTTGTTATCGCAAGTTTTATACGCGCATTGTTTTCCATTTGCCACTATGATACCGCCATAACGTCAGCGGCAACAATAATGCCCAGCCAACCGGCATTGTTACCCACGCGGCGCTGTAGCCCAATACACCCCAATATACAAATGCGTAAGCCAAACCAACGCGCACAATTAAGTCAAGCGTTGTCGCAACGGTGGGGAACATGACATCGCCGGCGCCTTTAAGTGTGCCGTTAACAATGAGCGATGGTGTGAGTAATATCAGCCACGGCGCGACAAAGCGAATTTGCTCTACGCTCCGCGCCATCGCTTCACCCGTCAAGCCAAATAATCCGACAAGTACCGGCGCAAAGATAAACAAGCCCGCCGCCATGACAATGCCCGCGCCTGTAGCCATGCCTTGTGTTTGTACAAAGCCTTTCTTGACACGGTCGAGGCGGCCTGCGCCGATATTCTGTCCAGCAAAGGTTGTCATACTGTTGTTAAAGGAAAGCATGATAATAAAAACAAAACCGTCAATGCGCATGGCAACGGCATAACTTGCAATGCCGAAAACCTCAAACGAATTGACAAGCCGCCCCATTGCCATGTATGCTATGGCAAGCACACTATGCTGCACGCCGATGGGCAGGCTCAGCCGCAGTGCTCGTTTGCAGACAAGAATATCAAAGGCGCGTACGGGCCGCAGATACTCATATTTTTTCACCATATAAATGTAGGCAATGACTGCCGAGAACATTTTGGAGAGCAACGTTGAGACGCCTGCACCGGCAACGCCCCAACCCATAATGACAACGGCAAACAGTGTTAAAATTACATTGAAGACCGTGGTGGCAATCAAAAAATACAACGTAACTTTGGCGTTGCCGATGGCGCGCAAAATTGAGGCAATGGTGTTGAAAATAAATAGAAACACAAGGCTTGCTGCTATAGTGCGCAGATAGAGAATCGCCATATCTAAAATCTCAGGCGGCACACCCAGCATATGGCGCAATAATATGGGCGTCAAAACAAAGCCCACCGCGCTCAGAAACACGCCAGTCACTGTGCCGAGCAGCAATACCGTCGAAACTGTCGCGCGCATATCATCGAGTTGCTTTGCGCCGAACTTTTGCGATACAATGATGCCACTGCCCATTGCCAATCCAATTGACAACGCTAAAAAAAGAATAATTAGCGGCGCTGACGTACTGATGGACGAAAGGGCTTCTTCGCTGACAAAATTGCCGACGACAATGCCGTCGAAAATACTGTACAGTTGCTGAATAATGTTGCCGAGCATTACAGGCACGGCGAAGAAGAGGATGTGCTTCCATTCCTTGCCGGTGGTCATATCACGCTGCATGTGTTATCCTTCTTACCTACATTCTTATTGTACAAGTATAACACAACTTGCGACATAATGCAAAGTCAAAACAGAGTGATAAATCTTGACAAAATAACTCTGTGCATGTATGATGAGTAAACCAAACAACGACTGTTATGGAGAGTAAACTCACCTATAATTGTCAGTTTAATGGAACATATTTTAGACATATCAGGAGATTGTCATCATGTACAGTAAACCCTCAGAAACAAAGTTGAACCATACACGCGATATTATCATTCGTGTTGCCATTATTGCTGTTGCCGTCATTTTGCTCGTTGTGGGCAATCGTATTGCCGTGCGTAATTTGGATTTGGCGCAGCGTGACGAGAATGCCATTACCGAGCGGGCGCGGGTGGTTGCTGTTATTAACGAAGGTGAATATGATGATGAGTTTGGTAGTTGGCGCACTTTGATTTTTGAGGCACGCATTACGCATGGTGGGCGTCGCGGCGAAACTGTGATCGTGCAGCAGTCGATTGATATGCATTATGATGATGAAAGCACACTGGTTGCCGTTGGCGACCGCGTGATTATCGGCGTGCTTAGCCCGCCCGATCCGCAATTTGACGACCCGGATATGCCGCTTGAATGGCACTTTTATGCCCACCAGCGTATCAATGGCATTCTTGTTTTGGGCGGCATATTTGCTTTGTTGCTTCTATTATTCGGGCGAATGAAAGGGTTAAATGCCTTAGTATCACTTGCGTTGACAGTGGCCATTATCTTCATGGTATTTATTCCCGCCATTCTATCGGGCGGCCATGTGTATGTTTGGACAGTGTTGGTTTGTCTGTATGTCATTGTGTTTGGATTGTTAATTATTCACGGCATTGGCCGAAAATCTCTTGCTGCGATTGCCGGGTGCCTTGGCGGTGTCGTTGTTGCAGGGTTGTTGGTGTTGCTGATGAGCGGAGCGCTGCGCCTCACAGGCACGGGCACTGATGATGCTATGCATCTGCAATGGATGAACATTGATTTACGAGCCATTATTTTTGCCGGCATTGTCATTGGTGCCGTCGGCGCGATTATGGACGTTGCCGTTTCGATTGCCTCGTCGTTGTGGGAGTTAAAAGAAAACGCACCCGAAATGGGCGCGAGAAGCCTGTTCAAATCGGGTATAAACATCGGGCGTGACGTGATGGGGTCAATGACCAACACACTAGTGTTGGCGTACATTGGCAGCTCGTTAGCTGTGATTTTAATTATTGTTGCTAATGCCGCATCATATCTCGAGTTGTTTAATTTGGAAATGATTGTTGTCGAGTTGCTGCAAGCTTTGATCGGTAGTTTGGGCATATTGCTCACAATGCCACTGACAGCGGCAATTTGTGCAGTGATATACGGGAGAGATTCGGAGTAGGGGGAAGCATACCCTGCACGACGCTTATATCGTCGCCGGCTAGTCCGGCGGCAATTGTGCCGTGCTTATCGGAGTTCCCGCGATGTTTGTGGCATGGGGATTTACATGCACCATGCAATGTTTGACCGCAGAAAATGTCGCTTCGATAGCGTCATGCACATCCTGTGCGACGGCATGGCTTTCGTGCAGGGTATGTTCACCATCGATGCTGATTTCTACGTCGACATAGATTTTATCCCCAAAGAGGCGTGTTTTGAGTTCGTCAATGCCGCGCACTTTGTCGAATGCGTCAATCACATCGCGCATTTGTTGCTCGGTTGCTTCGTCGCACGCTTTGTCGGTCATTTTGCCTAAGGCGTCGCGAAATATGTCAAGCGCTGCTTTCAAGATAAGCGGACAAATAACGATTGCTGCAAGCGGGTCGAAGATGGGGAATCCTTGTCGCGCAATAAAAACGCCGATAAAGCTGGCAACTGAGGAGAGGGCATCGGCACGGTGATGCCATGCATCGGCCATCAGTGCGCCGGAGTTGATGCTCTTTGCCACACGGCGCTTGTACCAAAACATACCCTCCGTGACGATGATGGTAGCAGCCGCTGCAATTAAGGCAATCAAGCCCGGCGTGCCCATGTCAATGCCATCGGATAAATCGACGGAAACAATATGCCGAATGCCGGTCCAACCTATGCCTATACCTGTTACAGCAAGCGCAATAGACACAAGAATGGCCGCTACACACTCAAAGCGCTCATGGCCGTAAGGGTGACTTTTGTCGGCTTTGCGGTTGGCTAGTTTGACGCCAATCATAGCGATGACTGTGGTCAGCATGTCCGATAACGAATGCGCGGCATCGGCAAGCATGGCAGTAGACCCACCGACAATGCCGGCGATGAGCTTTAGTGGCGTGAGAATAAGAATGTCAAATGCTATGCCAACGGCCGATACGCGCATGGCTTTTTGTTCGTTGGTTCTGTTCATCTATATGCTGTCTCCTTATGCTGTAGTTCGTACAGACACTTCGCCCGATAATAGCGTGACGATTTCGCCGTTGGTTTTCTTGACAACCAGTCGCCCGCTGTCATCAACATCGACGGCAAGTGCGTCATATACTTCTGTGGGCGCGTGGACAGTGATAATTTCTCCCAGTAGCGGCATACGTTGTTTGTATTGTGCCAACAAATCTTGCTCACTAAACGTTTGCGGCGTTTCCAGCTTTAACAAGCGGTTTGTTATATCGGCGACAATGCGGTTGCGCGGAATGTCGGTGTGAATACTATCTGCGATGGCCTGCAATTCATTTGGGAATTCCGGTGTGTTGACGTTGATGCCGATGCCGACGACAATCCAGCCGATTTGCCCGCTCTCGAGGTCGGCAACGCCCTCGGTCAGGATACCACAGACTTTTTTTCCATCGATTAAAATATCGTTGACCCACTTGATGGTGGGAGTGAGCGCGGGCAATAAAGCCTCAATCATCTCGCAAACGGCAATAGCAGCATAGGCTGTTACCAGTGTCGGTGTAGATAGCCACAGCTGTGAGGGCCGCAAAATCAAGCTCATGTATATGCCGTGGGCTGAGAAAAACGCGCGGCCATATCGGCCTTTGCCCGCCGTTTGTGCGCCTGCGACAACGAGCGTGCCGTGGCTTGCGCCGTCAAGAGCAAGTTCTTTGGCGGTCTTGTTGGTTGATTCGAGTGATTCATGCACAAAGATAGGTAAGTCTTGGTGCGCCAAAAAAGGCTGAATGCCCTGTGCCGACAAAATGTCATTGTCCAGGCACAGGCAATAGCCTTTTTTTGTGACGGCGTCAATGTGGTGACCGTCCTTCTTGAGTTCGCGGATGGCTTTCCAAACGGCATTGCGGCTGATAAAAAGCCGTGCGGCAAGAGTTTCTCCGGAAATGTGTTGCCCGCGATGCTGTTCGAGCTGGGCGAGGACTTGGTGTTTTGTTTTCATGATGATAGTATACGGCAACGGTGGAGAAAATGCAAGTGTCATGCAGGATATTTCGCAGATGTTGTGAGTGGGCAGTTCGGCACTTCTTGGGTGTTGCGCCTTGTGTACAGTGGTTGTTTGCTGATTTTTTGTAGGCTATGTCAGATCATCCCCTGGCCCGCCGCCTCCAAAATCAACGGCCGCCTACTCGGCGTTTCAAATTTTTTTGCAAGTTTCGACTCGATGTCTTGCATTTTTGTTTTCGATGTGGTATACTACGAAAAATGTCTTCGTATGCCATGCGGGGGATTTAATGAAAGTATGAGGTAAGATGCCATCATGAAGAAGATTAAAAAGGTACTTGTTGCCAACCGTGGTGAAATTGCCATCCGTGTATTCCGGGCCTGCAATGAGTTGGGGCTGAGCACAGTTGCGATTTACTCTAAGGAGGATACTTACAACTCGTTTCGCACTAAGGCGGACGAGTCGTACTTAATCGGGCAGGACAAGACGCCGTTGGGTGCGTACTTGGACATTGACGCGATTATTAAACTGGCAAAGGAAAAAGAGGTCGATGCCATTCACCCCGGCTACGGATTCCTGTCGGAGAACGCCAATTTTGCGAGAGCCTGCGAAGAAAACGGCATTATTTTTATTGGTCCGCCCTCAACGGTGCTGGATAAAATGGGCGACAAGCTCAACGCTAAAGAAATCGCCAAGGCCTGCGGTGTGCCGACCATTCCTGGTTCGGAAAATCCACTAGCCGATATGGATGATGCGCTTGCCAAAGCGGCGCAGTATAAATATCCTGTCATTTTGAAAGCGGCGGCCGGTGGCGGCGGCAAGGGTATGCGTCGGGTTAACAATGCCGAAGAGTTGAAAGCGGCGTTCCCGCTGGTGCAGAATGAGGCACTCAAAGCCTTTGGCAACGGCGATATTTTCATGGAGAAGTATCTTGTTGAGCCGAAGCATATTGAGATTCAAATTTTGGCTGATAAGCATGGCAACGTCGTTCACCTTTTCGAGCGTGACTGTTCGTTGCAGCGCCGCTATCAAAAAGTCATTGAGGTCGCGCCGGCTGTGTCATTGGATGAGAAAGTCAAGCAAGCACTTTATGACGATGCCGTCAAGATTGCCCATCATGTTGATTATGTGGCGCTGGGTACGTTTGAATTCTTAGTGGACAAGGAAAATAATCATTACTTCATCGAGGTCAACCCGCGTATTCAGGTTGAGCATACTATTACCGAAGTGATTACCGGCATTGACTTGGTGCAGGCACAAATCCACGTGGCAGAAGGGCATAGACTTGATTCGGAATTGATTGACATTCCCACCCAGGAGTCCATTCAAATGCGCGGCGTGTCGATTCAGTGCCGCGTGACGACCGAAGATCCGCAAAACAACTTTTCGCCTGACATCGGCAAAATCAGCGTCTATCGCTCCGGCGGCGGATACGGTGTACGGCTAGATGCCGGCAACACCTATACAGGTGCGGAAGTGTCGCCGTATTATGACAGCTTGCTGGTCAAAGCCATAACCTTTGACCGCACTTTCAAAGGCGCGACACGCAAGGCGATACGTTTGTTGAGTGAGATGCGGATTCGCGGCATTAAGACAAATATACGCTTTCTGCAAAATATTTTGGCGCACCCGAAGTTCGAATATTTGGACTGCAACGTGACATTTATTGACGACACCCCATCGCTATACGAATTCCCAGAGCCGCAGGACCGTGGTACGAAGGTATTGAATTATATCGGCAACACAATCGTCAATGGAAAAGGTATACCCTCTGCACCGCCTGCACCGCCGATTCCCACAGCCTCAGGTGCACCGAAACCGGGCTTGAAACAGCTCTTGGATGAAAAGGGCGCAGATGCCGTGCGTGATTTTTGCTTGGATAGTAAGAACGTGTTGATTTCCGACACGACGTTGCGTGATGCTCATCAATCGCTGTTGGCGACGCGTATTCGTACCCGCGACATGGCGAGCATTGCCGAGTATATGTCGCACGCGCTGTCCGATGCTTTTGCGCTCGAAATGTGGGGCGGGGCGACGTTTGATTTGGCGTACCGCTACTTGCACGAGTCACCGTGGGAGCGTTTGGCGATTTTGCGTGAGAAAATCCCTAACATTCCATTTATGATGCTCTTTCGCGGTGCCAATGCCGTGGGCTACACGAGCTATCCCGACAATGTCATCAAGCAGTTTATCCAAGAGGCAGCAACGGCGGGTGTTGATGTCTTCCGTGTCTTCGATTCGCTTAACTGGTTGCCCAACGTGCAATTGTCCATTGAGGAGGTCGTCAAAGCTGGCAAGGTTGCCGAGGGCTATATTTGCTACACCGGTGACATTTCCGATGACAGCCGCGACAAATATGACCTGAAATACTATGTCAATATGGCCAAAGAGCTTGAAAAAATGGGTGCACATATTCTCGGCATAAAGGATATGTCGGGCTTACTGAAACCTTATGCCGCCGAGAAATTGGTCAAGGCATTGAAGAGTGAGATTGGCCTGCCCATTCACTTGCACACGCACGATACCAGCGGCAACGGTGTGGCAACGTTGCTCAAAGCCGTCGAGGCCGGCGTAGACATTGTCGATACTGCGATTTCATCGCTGTCATCGTTGACCAGCCAACCGTCGATGAACTCTGTCGTTACGGCGTTGGAGGGGCAAGAACGCGACACGGGCATTCGCGACGCCGACATTTTGCCTATTTCAAGATACTGGGAAGTGGTGCGCGAGTATTACGCCAACTTTGAGGAGGGCTTAGAAGCCCCCGCGACTGACATTTATCGTTACGAAATCCCCGGCGGGCAGTATACCAACTTGAAAGTGCAGGTCGAGAGCTTTGGCTTGGGTGACAGGTTTGTCGAGGTCAAAGAGAAGTACAAAGAGGCTAATGACATCCTTGGCGATATTGTAAAAGTCACGCCGTCATCGAAAATGGTGGGCGACTTGGCAATCTTCATGGTGCAAAATGAGCTGAATGCCAACAATATTGTGGAAAAAGGCAAGAGTTTGGCTTTCCCTGACTCGGTGGTGAGCTACTTTGAAGGCATGATGGGACAGCCGCAGGGCGGATTTCCCAAAGATCTGCAGGAAGTTGTGTTAAAAGGTAAAACGGCGATTACTTGCCGCCCGGGCGAGCTGCTTGAACCCATCGATTTTGACAAAGTAAAGCAAGAAATGCAAGCATTCCGCCCCAATGCAACCATGCAGGATGTGGTAGCGTATTGTTTGTACCCAAAAGTGTTCAAGGACTATTGCGCCAATGTCAAGGCGTATTCTGACCTATCAGTGTTGGAGACATCGGTCTTCTTTAATGGATTGGCTGTTGGGCAGGTTACTGAGGTCAAGATTGAGGATGGAAAAACGTTGATGATTAAGCTGGTCAGCGTGGGTGAAGCCAATGCCGACGGTGAACGCAACATGATTTTTGAACTCAATGGAGACCGCCGTGAAATCGTTGTGCGCGATGCCAAGCAGAGCGCGTCCTCGGCAGTTGTGACGATGGCAAACGCTGACAACCCGATGGAAATCGGCGCAAGCATTCCCGGCACGGTCAACAAAATCAACGTCAAGCCGGGCGATAAAGTCAAGAAAAACGCCGTACTGGCGGTTATAGAGGCCATGAAGATGGAAACGACCGTTGTCAGTAAAGTGGACGGCGTGATTGATCAAGTGCTGGTTAGGGAGAAGCAGGCGGTTAAGGCCGGGGAATTGGTTGTCGTAATGAAGTAGGATAACCGTGACCCACAAATACATTGTTACGATAGCAATAAAAACCTGCAAAGAAAAGTCAAGCAATTTTTTTAGTAGAAATTTTACGCTTTTGTTCCAATTTCGATTCATTTTGGTTAGTTACACGAAGGCTCATGTGAGCTTCAACCTGCTTAATCGAACCTTTACAACAAGGGGTGGCGGACTGTTTTTATTTCGGGTGCGTTAATCCTAAAAGACCACGCCCGACCAATTACTCCCTTATTGTAAAAAATAAGTGCAAATGCTCAATGCCTGCATTAGACATTTTGCAATTACACTTTTATCCTACTAAAAAGAACCATCAAAATAAGATGGTTCTTTTTTGCGTTGTTAATTAGTTATCGTCGTCGTTACCTTCGATGTCGTCAACGATGTCATGGTATCCGTCTTCAATGTCGTCAACGATATCTTCAGCACCATCTTCAATACCATCAACGATGTCCTCAGCGCCATCTTCAACATCATCAACGATGCCTTCAAACTCAGTTGTGACTCGATGCTCACCTTCACGGAGGTCGTCTTCGACATCGTCGTTATCGCAACCAACCATGAATGCCATGGCAAGCATCAGCACCAGAGCCAACAGAATCAGTTTTTTCACACATTTCACCTCCCTTCAAGTATATTCAAGTATGTAAACATTCAGTGACTTGTATGATATCTAGCAGCATCCTATGCTACCAGAGCGATGGAATGCGTCTATACAACGCCTAACCCACCAAGCAAGATACGCAGCCCCATCAACACCAGCACCGCACCGCCAAAAAACTCGGCTTTTGTTTTGAATTTTATGCCGAGCAGTCGCCCGAGTTTCAATCCTAACGTAGACAGTCCCAATGTTACGATGCCAATTAGCAGTACAGCGGAAAAGATATTAACCCTCAATAAGGAGAATGACACGCCGACGATCAACGCATCAATGCTCGTGGCAAAAGCCAACGGAATGATGCCGGCATGCGTAAGCGTGCCGCATTGACAGGTATCAGTTTTGCATGTGCAAGAATCAGGTTTGCGGCAGGCAAGCATCATCTTACCGCCGATAAATGCCAGTACGGCAAAAGCAATCCAGTAGCCAAACGCGTCCACATGGTGAGAGAACTGTGTGCCGAGCAGATAGCCGATAAGCGGCATGCCGGCTTGAAATACGCCAAAGTACAGCCCCACAGTGAGCATATGCTTTAGAGTGGGCTTAAACATGGAAAGCCCGAGGCAAACGGCAACAGCAAAAGCATCCGCCGCAAGCCCGATGGCGATCAAAGTTAACTCCATAAAACTCATAGCAAGCTATTATACCACATCTTTAGCAATAAAGCAAGAGGGACGTCCGGAAAGACGTCCCTGTACTATGCGTCTAGGTTAAATCACTGCGGTGAGGTTGTTGAAATTCAGTTCTTTGGTCTTTTTGGAAATTGTGAACCAGTCGATGATGGTTAAGATACCACAGACACCCCATGTGAGAAGTTTTAATACGCCCATGCCTGTGTCGCCAAGCATAAAGCGGTCAATGCCCAGACTGCCTAGGAAGATGGAAACGAGTAAGAGTGTGGTCGGATCTTTCAGTTCAACCGTCGAGATAAGTGTAAACTTTTCTTCCGGCATTGCCAAGAGCTTTTCTTTTAAGTACATGATTTTCTCGGCGGGGAAATACTTTTGATTAGTCATGATATACATATCCACTTTTTGCTGATCCATGATAAAATCCTCCATTTATTTGTAGAATAACGGAAGTATAGCACAAATGATGGCGATTGTCAAGGGATATAGAAAAAAATTATACGCACAAGATAAACGATGAAAGCAATGATGCCTGAGGTGATTAAAACAATATCTTTTGCTCTCTTGCTTATATTGAGAGAATTTTTGCACAGGAGGAATACAATCAGTATGAGGGCAGGTATAGCCAAAGGGTGGTAATAAAAAGAGGCGCAGAAGTTCAATGTAAAAAGCGCGATAACAGCGCGTGTCATGCCGCAGGCAGGGCAGGGGATGCCGCTTATCATACGGATAGGGCAGTTGCCGAGAAAGGCATAAAACGCAGCCAGCGCAATGCCAATAATAAAAATATAGGGAAGTTTTTTTAGATATGTATTTCTCATGAGGGGAGTATAGCACACATTCATAAACAAAGCAAATGGTTTGTCGCGAACCGCAGCCTGACAAAAACCGCTCGGGGGGCGAGCGGTTTTTGTCCTGGAGAAAATAGGAGGAATCCCAACATGCGAAACGCATGTGGCATAAGAAAAGCGTAGTCGATGTAAAGGTTTAGTGACTCACACGTTTGCGTAAAAACAGCAGCTTGACAACTAATGCCACTGCCGCCACAGCGGTGGCGATGCAAATGATTTTTACGCGAAAGCTTTGAAAAATTTGAAGATTCATCATTAGTACCCCTCTAATATTCTCGAACCAAAGCAGTGACAATGCCAAGGATTTCGCATCCTGTACCGTCAATGGGTTCGTAATCGTCATTTTCAGGCAAAAGCCAGCATTCGCCGCGCGAATCAGACTGATAGCGTTTCACGGTTGCTTCACCATCAATCATAGCCACAACGATTTGCCCGTTTTCGGCGTTGTTTTGTTGGCGTACAATGACAAAATCACCGTCCAAAATGCCGGCATTAATCATGGATTCACCAAGTACCAACAACGCAAAATGTTCGGCATCGGTTTCGGGTTTATAGCGAACAAAGCCTCGCTTAGACTCAATAGCAGTAATGGGCTCACCCGCTGTAACATCGCCGGCAAGCGGCACGAAACCGGGCATGGCACCATCGGGGAGTTTTAAGGCCCGCGGCTTGCCGTCATCGCGCAAGATGAGCCCGCGATCAATCAATGTGTTGATATGAGTATGTGCCGTCGAAGGGGAACGCAAACGCACAGCCGCACAAATTTCGCGTACAGTAGGCGGGTAGCCATTCGTGGCCGAAAAGTCCAAAATAAACTGATATACTTTTGTTGCTGTTTTCCCTAAAGGCCGTTGTTTCACAAAGCCCACCTCACAATCATTGGTTACCATAAGACACGCTGCTATGGGTCCATGCTCATGCATAAAATACCGGATTCAAACAATATATGACATTGAAATCAATAGTCGACACAATATACAGTGCTTTACGTTTGGGTTACATAAATCTGACAATTTCATTGTACAGAATGCAAAGCGATCTGTCAAGTCTTTATTTACAATGACGGCAAAAATTCATTAACTTCTTAGAATTTTCTCCATCGGCTTGTCTTTTGCAAGCTTGTCCACCGACTCGTCCAATCGAAGAATATTTTGCATCAGTGGACTGGCGATATTTTCGACAAGACCCATCGTCAAAGGTGGCGTGAACTTTGACATGCCCTTTACCGAATTTGGCTTTAACATCATAGGGGCATTCAATGTATGCGGCGTCTATGTCTGGCACTTTGTAGATAATTTGCTTCGAATGTGTCATAGGTTTTCATGACGCATTATGTCCAACGCGGGATGCCGTGGTAGGCGCGCTTGACAACGTCATACCACTCTGGCGCAGCGTTCAGTCGCACAGGGGCTTGCCAGAAAAACTGCTCTTCCAACAGCGTGGCCAGATCGACTTGGTTGTTAACGGTAAAGTTGTCACCGTCCGGTGCGTCAACAGAATAAACACCGCGGTTGTCGGCTGTTATGCTGTCATGTAGTGGGGCAGGGGGGGCAACTTTTGTGCCTTTTAAGTTTTTGGCGATGCCGGCGATATGTTTCGCTGTGCCGCCGCAACATACACCGAAGTATTGCACGCCCAGCGTTGCCAGTTCGCGATGATGGTGCGTGAGCTCTTCGGGCGTAATGTGATAATTGCCGTCGCCATCGGGCAAGCCCGCGTTGGGCAGGTAGAGTAACGGCACTTCTGCGTATGACCGCAACCGTGCAAACAAAGGCAACGGGTCAAGGGCAATGCAGTTTAGCCCGAAGGCTTGCACGCTCATTGATTGCGCAATCATCAAGGCGGCTTCAATATCCGACCCCGACAGCGTCTTGCCTTTTTGGTTGCAAGTGAAACTGACAAAAATAGGTTTGTCGCTTACATCTTGAATGGCCAGAATCGCCGCCCGCATTTCTACAACATCGGTCAGCGTTTCGACATAGAAATAATCCACACCCGCTTCATGCAAGGCCCGTGCTTGTGTGGTATAGAGGGCAATCAGCTCATCAAAGGCAGTATCGCCATATGGCGGCGTGAATAGTCCAAGTGATGCCATATTACCTGCTATTAATGTGTCGTTTGACACATTTTGTTTTGTCATAGCAACCAGTTGCTTGTTAATTTCGGCAACGTTATCTTGTAAGCCATATTCGCCCAAACGGATGGCATTTGCACCAAACGTCGGCGCGGCAATGCGCTGCGCCCCCGCGTTGATATAGCCGTGCTGAATCGCTCGCAACGCCTCGGGATGCTCGATTGTCCACTGCTCGGGACATACGCCCGATGGCATACCTTGGGCTTGGAGGGCGGTACCGATAGGGCCGCCTAGGATGGTTGGTTGCATAGTAATATCCTCCCAATCCTCTTTTGCAAAGAGGGTGCCGTCGCAACGGCAGGTGCGTTCTTATTTGTGCTTAGGTTTATGTGTAGACTCGTTTGGATATATATAAGATCGGGTAGTGTAGACTAAGGACTCGACGAGCTTGTTTAATTCGCAGTAGTCCGGTTTTTGTTTGGCAGCTATGCTTTTGAGCGCTATTTTTGCTGATATTCTTTGTTCGCTATTCCCATAAATATCAAGCAGAACGAGCTTGTCCCGTAGTGTAGTATAATTTTCGTCACTAAGCGGCTTAGAGTCCTCCAATATTGTCAAAGCAGACAAAAGAGTTTGGGCTATATCAATCAAAGCGGTTAGCCATCTGTTGTCCTCTCTTGCATTTCGATTGGCCAAATGGGCAACAATTCCGGCAACAACAGCACTAGTGATAGCACTTGAAAATAAAACAATGACTTCTAACAATCCCATAACTACATCTTCTCCGGCGCACTCACTTTCAACAACGCCAACCCGTTGCGCAACACTTGCCGCGTGGCATTCGCTAACGCCAGCCGTGCATCGCGCAATGCCGGTTCGGCGTCTTTGATGCGGCAAGCATTGTAGAATCTATGAAACGCCGCCGCGCAGTCGAGCAAGTAGCGGTTGACGCGGTATGGCTGCCGTGTTTCCGCCGCACCCGCAATTTCTTCGGGGAAGTAGGCCAGGATTTTCAACAAAGCAAGCTCGGTTTCATGTGTGAGCAGTGCAGCATCAATCGTAGGGGCGGGGTTAGCCTGCTCATTTTCAGCCATCAGCTTATCCATAATGCTGCAAATTCGTGCATGCGCATACTGCACATAATACACAGGATTGTCGCTGTCCTCGCGCACGGCAAGCCCCATGTCAAATTCCAAATGCGTGTCGGTACTGCGGTTATTAAAAAAGAACCGAGCTGCGTCAACACTGATTTCGTCGAGCAAGTCGGCCAATCGTATGGCGCGGCCTGTGCGCTTAGACATACGCACGCTTTCGCCGTCGCGCAAGAGGTTGACCAGTTGATATAGTGAAAATTGCAGACGATTGCCGTCAATGTCCAATGCTTCCAAGCCGGCACGAAAACGGACGGCGTGGCCATGGTGGTCGGCACCCAACACGTCAATTACCATGTCGAAACCGCGCTTTTCCAGCTTGTCGCGGTGATAGGCAATGTCTACGGCATAGTAAGTGTAGCTGCCGTCCGATTTGACCAGCACATAGTCTTGGTCACAGCCGAATTGGCTCGACTTAAACCAAGTTGCACCGTCTTTTTCATAGAGATGGCCCTTTTGCTGCAATAAGTTCAGTGTTTCGGCGACGTAACCGCTTTTGTGTAATGATGACTCATGGAACCACTCGTTGTATTCAATGCGATACCGCGCCAAATCGTGTTTAAGTGCCGCAGTATTGCGCGACAACCCGAATTGCACCATATCGTGCAATGCCGTTTTTTCGTCAACATCAAGGTAGCTTTCGCCGTGCTCGGCAATAAACGCATCGGCCAAATCCCAAACATCGTCGCCTTGATAGCCTTTTTCAGGAAAAATGATGGCACCCTCACCTTTGAGGCGTTGGATATAGCGCGCACGAATCGACTGTGCCAGTAGGGAAACTTGATTGCCGGCATCGTTGACATAAAATTCGCGCCAAACGTTGTAGCCCGCCGCTTCAAGCACTGATGAAAGTGCGTCGCCCAGTACACCGCCGCGTGCGTTGCCCAGCGTCATCGGGCCGGTCGGGTTGGCGGACACGAACTCTACCATCACACGTTTGCCCTGCCCGGCATTGCTTTTGCCGTAATCGTCACCGATTTGTGCAATGGCAGTCAGTACAACTTCACGCCATGCGTCGCCGTAAAATAAATTGATAAAACCGGCACCGGCAATGTCGACTTTGCAGAAATAACTGCCTTGCAAGTTGAGCCGTTCGGTAATGGCTTGTGCGATGGCGCGGGGCGGCATTTTCAACGCCTTTGCCGCGGCAAGTGCGAAATTGCTTGACACGTCGCCGTGGCTTGCCTCTTTGGGGATTTCACAACCACCCAAATCCGCGCCCTCGGGCAATACGCCGTCAGAAACAGCTTGTCCGTAAGCGTTTTGGATGATTGTTTTACATTGCTCGAAAGCAAGTTGCGTGAGATTTAGCATAGCACATCCCCCTTAACTCTGACAAAAATCGAATTTGTACCGGTCTTTTGGTGGTCAACTTCGATGTCATACACCAAGCTGAGCGTACCACCGCTGTCGTCGAAATCGCCCGCAATTTTGCGTGCGCAGACACCAACCGTCAGTGCGCCCACAGGCGTTTCGGTAAACGAAACATGTTTGCGGTCTTTTTCAAAAACCATTTGCGCCACAACGTCGCCTGTGCGACGCATTTCCACACGCTCGGGTTCAATATTGAATGTCGTTGTTGTGCCGTCCATGCCGGTCAATTCGCTTTCGTTGTACTCAACGACATAGCGGCCGTCTTCTTTATAAAAGCGCCCGCCGGTAATCAGCTCAACAGGCGTTTCTTGCTCAAATTGCCCGACGTTGATGCCCAGAATAGAAATCAATGCGTTATCCATGAAAAAAATAGGTTCTCCTTTACAAGGCAATTACCAAATCGCCCACGTTCCTGAATCCATAAAGTATATCACAATAGCAGGGTGAGGTCAACCCGCCAAAGCACATCTTTGCATTACGCCCCCGGCTTGTCGGCCATATCAAAAAACTCGTGCTGCAAATTGGCAGCATTGTCGTTGAGTTTGATGCTTTGTATGGTGGCAACTAAGTCATTGACGAAAAAATCACGCCATGCCGCGCCGCGTTCGGCGGTTGCGCCGGTAGGGTCACCGGCAACATGATGCGGGTAATCGCCGTAGAAATGTAGGCCCGTATATGCGTTGTGCAAATGCTTCAGGTTGCCTTGTGGCTGTGTTTGCTCGACTTGCAGGTTCTCCATGGCAACCAGCGACTCAGAAATCGACATAATAAACCCGGTTTCGTTAATATCAGCGTGTCCGCCGCCTTCGCCTTGCGGTGCACCGTATTTAGCGTTGAGATGTATGGTCATTTCATGCGAAAAGTTTGGAATATGCGCATAAACTGTATAATCACGCCGTTTGTCCAGCTGTGATTGCGCAAAATAGCGCAGCATATGCGTATTGCCGCCGTGCGAACAGACTAATATAATTTTATCCAGCCCATTGCGGGCGATTTCATCGCACAAGGCTTGCATGAGTTCCATTTGCAAGTTGGCTTCCAAAGCAACCGCGCCCATGTAATGCCGCACTTCGCTGACTTGCCCAAACGGGTACGATGGAAACACGACCGCCGTTTCCATCGCCGCCGCGCGCAAGCAGACGTCGCGGCCAAAGAACAAGTCGGTGCCGAGCGGCAGGTGGTCACCGTGCTTTTCGATGCAGCCAATGGGTACAAGGCATACGCCCTTGCTGTCTTTCACGGCTTGCGTAAATTGTTGGATGTTTAGTGTTTCCCAGTTCATGATGTGGTCTCCTTTAATGTTTATTCGGCGCGTTGATAGATTGAGGGGATTGATAAATAAACGTCATTGCCAACAGCGGCTTTTTGGAAGCCAAGCCTTTCGTAAAAACCGGCTATGTCTTTCGTTGTCCCAAGCAACCATTCCGAATTTGGAAAGTGCGCAATGCACCGTTTTACCAGTTCGCTGCCGATTCCCTTGCGTTGGAATTCAGGGTGAACGACCAAATCGTAAATGATTGACCGCATTATTTTGTCGCTCAATACCCGTACTGCGCCAACCAAGCGTTCCTCTTCCCACGCGGAGATAACTAGTGTTGAGTTTACAAACGGCATATTGAAGTATTGAGTCATCGAACCGTCAGCCCCGTCAGACCAGTCCGCGGATACAAATAATTTTTCCAGCTGCTCGCAGGGCAAGTCTTTTTTTGTAGTGTTGTAAGTGATGTTCATATTATTCTCCCTGCCGCTCTAGCGCCGCCACCATCGGCGCGTGGAAACTGTGGCACAACGCCACTGCCAACGCGTCTGCGGCATCGTCGGGGGTTGGTTTTTTTGCCAATTTCAGCAATTGCTGCGTCATTTTAATCATCTGCGGCTTGGTTGCCTTGCCGTAGCCCGTGACCGTCAGTTTTATGCTGCCCGGGTTGTACTCGTGCACGGGAATCATTGCCGCCGCAGCCGCCAGTAAGATAATGCCGCGGGCGTGTGAAACTTGAATGCCTGTTGTGATGTTTTGGTTAAAAAACAACTCCTCAACCGCCATCACATCGGGCTTTAACGCTTGCAGCAATTCAGTCATATCGTTATGAATTGTCAGCAATCGTGTCGCCAGCGGCAGCCCGGGCGTGGTGCGGATGACGCCGTATTTGACAGCGCGGTTTTCATGCCCAAACTTCTCAATCAGCCCGAATCCAATCGTGCCCAACCCCGGGTCAATGCCTAGGATTCGCATAACTTCTCCACCGCCCGCATGAGGCAAATTTTGCCTGATTCATACGTCAACCCGCCTTGCAAGTACGCCGCAAACGGCTCACGAATCGGCGCGTCGCACGACAGTTCAATCGACGCGCCTTGCACAAACGTGCCTGCCGCCATAATTACGTCACAGCCATAGCCCGGCATAGGCCACGGCTCGGGCGTAACAAAACTGTCAACCGGCGAACCGTACTGGATATTGCGGCAAAACGCAAGCAATGGTTCTGCCGTGCCGAACGCAATACGTGTGATGATGTCACTGCGCTGCTCGTCGCGCGTTGGCGAGGTGTCATAGCCCAGAAACGACAGCACTTCTGCCGCCACTGCGCTGATTTTCAAGGCTTGATTAACCGTGTGCGGCGCAAGAAAGAACCCTTGAAACAGCAATCGGTTCTGCCCTAACGTCGCCCCGCAATGCCCTGCAATGCCGGGAGCTGTCATACGCGCTGCCGCCGCCTCGACCAAATCGGCACGTCCGCAAATGTATCCACCGCACGGTGCCAGCCCGCCGCCGGGGTTTTTAATTAGTGATCCGACAGCGATATCTGCGCCCACGTGCGTGGGTTCGCGCGTATCGGTGAATTCGCCGTAACAATTGTCGACTACGATATTGATGGCGGGGTTGCGCGATTTTACAAAACTGCAAATTGCGCCGATTTCGTCAATCGTCAACGCCTTGCGCGCGCTGTACCCGCGCGAACGTTGGATTAACACTGCGCCCGAAACACCGTCAATTGCCGCGCCCAGTGCCTTGAAGTCGACTGCACCGTCTGCCAATGGCTCAACTTGGCGGTATTCTATATTAAACGTATCAAACGAGCCAACATTGCCCGCGATTACACCTTGCAACGTGTCGTACGGCGCACCGTACGCCGAGATTAGCGTTTCACTAGGCTTAATTGCCCCAAATAGCGCACAGGAAATTGCGTGTGTGCCGCTGACAAATTGCGTACGCACCAGCGCCGTTTCCGCGCCGAATACATCGGCGTAAATGCTTTCGAGTGCTGTGCGCCCGGCGTCATCATAGCCGTAACCCGTTGTGCCGCCAAACATGGCATCGCTTACGCGGTGCTTGGCGAATGCAATCAGTACGCGCTCGGTGTTGGCTGTGCTGATGGCGTCGAATTGGGCGAAGAGGGGGGCTAGAATTTGATCGGCCTGGGTGAATAACTCTGTAATATTAGGCATCGTTTTCACTCAACACTTTCATAATTTTCATACATACATTGCAAGCTGAATAACAGTCGCTTGTATCAACTGTTACGCCAAGGTTTTCGGCATACGCTAACAAATTTCCAACACCGCCGTCCAGCAACGCGCGCGCTGTCGGGATTGTATAGGGGTCATACTTGTCGAGAATGGCCAAAACGTTTTTCTCGTAGACGTTGCCAACAGGAAAGTGGCAAAGCATCAAATCGCCGTTTGGACTAACTGAAATACTGTCAATCTCGTCAAGCCTATTGGTGTAGGGCATTTGACCGCATGGTACGGACAAGTTAATGTCTTTGGGCGGCGAGAAGTATTCACCCAAGAATGTAAGCGCGTTACCCGCAGGAGAAATATCATTTCCGCTTGAAGTGTCAATGCCCAGCTCATTGAAGGGTTGCAACAGTCGCTTAGTTTCAATATTATACGGGTTTTGATGGTCTTTATTTACAAGCCATGCAGGGTGGACACGCAATCTTGACACTTTACTAAGCAATAGTGCTTTGGCAAATAAAATCACCGGTTCAATCGGTACATATCATGAAGAAATTATAACAGGAAAAGACGGGCGGTGTCAAATATCAAGCAACCACTTCACCACGCCATCCCTATCATTTTTGTCGCAAACAAAATCGGACGCTGCCCGAACCTCGGCAACGGCATTTTCTACGGAAACTTTGACATCGCAAGCCGCGAACAACGGCAAATCGTTGAGATTGTCACCAAACCCAATGAGCCGTTCAAAACCAAATGTTTCCCGCAAGTAATCGGCAGCAGTCTGTTTGGAGGCGTCAACGCTGAAAATCTCCAAGAACCAAAAACCTTTGCGATAGGTGTCGTGATACAGTACGCAATTCAACCCCGACAGCACTTGCAGCGCGTTATAAATCGGCAAAAGCCGCTCATGTGTATCGAGCAGCGTGAAGTAGATGATATGTTTATACGAGGCGTTGCTGAAGTTTTCAATATGCCGAAATCTTCTTTGATAGCTTGCGATGCGCTCGGCGATAAAATCGCGCATTATTTGTGACTTAGAGGCTTCGTGATAGGTTATAAATTCGCCGTCATTGCACTCGTACATAAAGGCGGTTGTATCAAATTGACGCAGTATGTTAATTATTGCCAAGGCAGCCTCGGGTGAAAGCGTGTTGATTTTGGCGTAACATTGCTGCTCCAAGTTGTATATCAACGCGCCGTTCATCAGAATAATAGGCAGGCGCAGATTGAGGTTCGCCAAAACTTTCTGCGTGGACTGTGATGCTCGCGCCGTAGCAACGGTAAAGTGCAAGCCGTCGGCAATCAGCGCGTTGAGTTTGTCAGTTGTATAGTCAGATAGCTCGGCGTTGCTGTTGAGCAGTGTGCCGTCAAGATCGGAGATATAAAGCGTCTTGCTCACAGCAGCCGCTCCTGCAACCCCTGCTGATATGTTGCAAGATTTTCTAAAATGCATTCATCTTGCCCGACAACAAATCGCACGATAAGGTTAAACGGCAGGTATTTTGGCTCAACGCACCAGAAGTTCATGCACTGCTGGTCGATGCCCCATTTGTGCAGAAGCGTGAAATTCTCATAGATATACACAGGGCCGTGCCCGCCGGGAAAAGCGTATGACGTAAACGCGCGCTTGCCCAAGTGTTCCTCAATATCGGCAATGCAGCCAAAGACTTGCTCATGCAACTCGTCCGGCGACATGATGGCTGTGTTATCATGCATTTTTCCATGCGGTTGCATGGTGGCAAAGCCGCTGTCTTCCATGATTTTGGCTTCTTGCCACGTAAAATGCGGCGTACCCACAACACCGTCTTTGGGGCGCGCGCCCATGGTGTCAGTCACGATAAAAATGTCGGTATGTACGCCTAACCGCTTGCAAATTGGATAAGCAAGGGTGAAGTTGCTCTCATAACCGTCGTCCATTGTACAAACAAAGGGCTTATCCGGCCATTCGGCACGTTCGTTGATGCAGTCATAGCGCTGTTTCAGCGAGATAGGCGTGTAGCCGTCATTGAGCAAGGCCGTCATGTCTTGCTCAAATTTTGCGGCCGTCGATGTCGCGAACATGTCGCCTTCAACCTCTTCGGTGAAGTTGTGATAGGCAACGACAGGGCAGTTGATGAGCTGATTGGCTTGCGTGGAAAAATCTAGTTTTGGCATGGTGTATCATCCTCTCATGTTTATAGCGAAAAGGCGACCGATGCAGCAAGGGTCGCCTAAACAGTATATCACAAACAATTAACCTATGTAAACGTTCTCTAACTGCCCCAGCAAATCCTCAACAACGCCTTCGAGCTGCACGCAAGTCGGGGTTGCCATGTAAGTGTTGGTAGCAATAATTTGGAGCTGACCGTCCAGCGCGTTGACCACGCCGCCGATGAAATACAATAAGTTACGCGCGTCGTCCTTGTTGGTGCGCTCAAGGTTGATGACCAAGATATGACGATTGCGCAGGTGGTCGGCAATGCAATCATAGCTGTCCTTAAAGCTGTTGGGCGACAAGATGATAACACGGTGCTGCGTCGCCGCCATAATGTTGACGACTTTCTCATCGCTCGGCACTTGGGCCGTTTCTGCGTTTTTTTTGCGCAACGGTGGGAACAATTCGCCCCCGTTTGTCTCTTCGTCCAAATACTCGTCATCCGGTTTCAGAAAATCTTTAAGCGCATTAACAAATCCCATAGTAAGTATCTCCTTGTGACTTTTTGTAGGGCGCGGTGACTCGCAACGCGCCAAGGTTTCATTCTCGTTGTCCGAATAGCACTGATCCCAATCGCACCATTGTGGCACCTGCCGCAATGGCATCGCGATAGTCGTCGCTCATGCCCATCGAAAGGACATCGAAAGAGTTTACAGAATTAGTATACACGCTTTGTTCACGAATGTCAACATAAATTTGCCTCATTTTGGAAAAAAATTTTAGATTGCCTCTGTTGACACCGTTTGACGGTGGCGGGATTGTCATAAGTCCGCGGATTTTCAGGTTCTTAAAGCGCGAAATTTGCCCAAAAGTTGACATAATTTCTTTTGGCGGAAAACCATATTTGCTATCTTCATCGCCCATTTTAACTTGTAACAATACGTCCATCACACATCCGATGCGCTTTGCCTCGCTGTCGACAACCTCGGCAAGTCGCAACGAGTCGAGGCTTTGGATCATATCCACTTTATCAATGATGTCACGCACCTTATTGCGCTGCAAATGCCCGATGAAATGCAAATTCGCACCGTCGTATGCACCGTCACGGTGCTTGGCAAGCAATTCTTGTACGCGGTTTTCGCCAACAACAGTTATACCGGCTTTGATAGCGCGGATGACTGTATCGCTATTCTGTGTCTTGGTCACGCCGACGGCAGTGACAGAGCCATAGTCTGCCGTTTGTGCCAGATGGTCGACTTCCATAAGGATGGATTGTATGTTTGTCATAGTGTTTATTCTCCTTGGTTGCAGGGGTAGCAGATTGTCATATGTGAGCGCTTGTTAGCTATCAAAATATTTTCTCATAAAACACGCCCACAATATCATCGTAAGGGCCAACCCTAATCATCCTATAACCTAGCTTTTTGTATAAATATTGATTTCCCGCGTCAAGCGCATTTTTACCTATCCGACCCGTTTCCCGTCATACAACCCTGCACCAATGATTAACTCATCGCTATCCCGCAACGCTCGCGGGTCGACGCGGTCAAATTCCAGCAAATAGTACGACTCACTCGAGTAAATAATCTCTACCGGATTCCAACGCGCTATGCCGGCGACCAGTTCAAACACGCCGGTTTCGCCATATTCGTTGAGATGTAAGGCATTTTTGGGAATGCGCAGCCCGCGGTGTGTGCGGAAGATAATTTCGGCCGATTGCCGCCGTGCGCGAATGGTGCCCGCCATATTTTCCCGTGAGCGGAAGACGACAACGCTCATGCCATCTTCATCACTGCCCACACGGTCGCGCCACATTTCAATGGTTGCCCAAAGTCCTTGCGAAAAGCGAATGGTGACATCACGCTCCAAACGCTGTGCCTGCTCAGTCGGCATAATGGCGGCGAAATACCAATGGAACTCCGGCACCAACTTACCAAGCACGCGTTCGCTGTCCACCTCGCGGCGCAAATTTGACAGGTCCCGTAGCATCGCGACAGTAATATTCTGCCGCATGCCGGGGTATAAAATCTCTTCATAGCCATCAACGTACGCCGAAAAAAATGCCGGCGGCAGCGTGTTGGTAATCGTGCTCTCCGCCGCCCGCTGCAAAGCTTGCAGTTCGCGTAGTTCGTCTTCAACTTGAGTGATCATAACATTGATGACGGCAGCATCTTCAAATGTGTGCTCGCGCAAAAACATCAGTCGCCGTAAATCCTGACTTTCGCCGTACAACTCGTAGGTAGCGCCTGTGTCAACGGCGTGCGCCAACACGGACAGTTGCTCAAAAATCAGCTGGTCCAGCGCGCTGGCGTCGGCAACAGTATCGGCATTGTCACGGATATTGCGCAGCATCTCCAGCCGCGCGTCCAGTGCGTGAATGCGCGCGGTGTGCTCTAAATCTTCAATCCGTTCGTACAGCGAGGCGAGCAATTGCCCTGTGCCGACCCTTGTACCCTCATCAACGTGCAGCTGTATCACACCCGGCGCGCGCGGCAGCACTGTTTCGTTGCGGATAAAATAGCCGTCAATGTTCAACGTCTCCTCTGACGTGTGCATGATGGGATTGACCAAAATGACGGGGTCGTTAATAAATCCTATCAAATGATACCCCATAAAAAACAACACAAAAAGAGCCAGCAAAAAGCACATGAGCTTAATGATGGGGTGGTCTTGTCGTTTATTGAGTGGTTTTTTTGGCATAATTTTCTCCTCTTATGTTAAGGCGCGATGAGGGCATCATATCTCTACACATCAATCCATCGCATATCATTTTCCCGCGCCAACCACGTCATCTGCCGTTTGGCATACCGTCGTGTGTTCTGCTTACACTGCGAGACGGCCTCTTCCAATGGCAACTTGTTCTGAATAACACCGATAAACTCTTTGTATCCGATCGCCTGCATAGCCTGCGATGACGGACTTACGCTGTTGTCAAGCAAACCTCGAATCTCATCAAGCAAACCGCTCTCGATCATAGCATCCACGCGCCGTTCAATTCGGTCGTATAAAACAGCGCGGTCACAGCGCAACGCCAAAACTTCGGCGTCAAAACGCGGTGCACCATGAGCTTCAAAACTCGATAGCGGCTTGCCCGACAGCTCGAAGACTTCTAAAGCACGAATGACGCGGCGTTTGTTGTTGACAGGAATATTAGCAGCCGAAACAGGGTCAACAACGGCAAGCCTATCGTGCAAATCTTGGCCGTCGTGTAAGTCTAGTCTAGCTCGAAGGGCCAAGTCGCCTTTCGGCGCGTCTGAAAGCCCACGGTACAGCGAACGCCAATAAAATCCCGTGCCGCCGCACACAACGGCCGCCTTGCCGCGTTGCCGGATGTCTTCAATGCATTGTAAAGCCTCATCGGCATAACGTGCGGCAGTGTATGACTCACGCGGGTCGGCGATGTCGAGCATATGGTGAGGGATTTCGGCGCGGTCTTGCCGTGTGGGTTTTGCTGTGCCGATGTCCATGCCGCGATAAATTTGCGCCGAATCACAGCTGACAATTTCTCCGTTATGTTTACACGCCAGTTGCATGGCAAGCGCGCTTTTGCCAGATGCCGTCGGCCCGAGGATGGCAATGACATGGCTCATAATTGCACCACGTAGCGAATATTGGTAATGTTGCGCCCTGCAAAATGCATAGGGTTACATGTGCCCTCAGACGTGAAACCAAGCCGTGCATACGCTTTCTGCGCGCGTAGGTTGTTGTCCAGCACCCATAGGTATGCAGTCTTGTACCCGTCAAAGCGCAGGTGTTCCATCGCTTTTGATATCATTGCATGGCCGAGATTTTGTCCCCAAAATTCGGGTAGCATATAGCAAGAGCAAATTTCGCCGTCATCAGGCCAACGCTCGTCCTGTGAGTGGCCGTAGTGCAATGCGCCAATAACTACGCCGTCAACTGCGCACACCAACCCACGCGGTGCAGGCACGTGTTCCCCGTTAAAATTTTTGGTAAATGTTTCTACCCAATGGTCGTCGGCCAAATTGTCTAAATACTCATCGCTCAACGTGCCGCGAAATGCTGTACGCCAAGATGTGGCATATACATATGACATACGCGGCACATCCCCAATGTGTGCGTGTCTTATGATATAATCCATGCTCATGCCCTCAAAAATAATTTTTCGATTGCCTTACGGCTCAATGCCACCAAAACAGGTCGCCCGTGTGGGCAATAACGCAAGTCGGGATTGCCCATCACAGCATTGGCGAGTGACTCAATTTCGGCGTATTGGCTGCTGCCGCCAACTTTGATAGCTGCTTTGCACGCCAGTTGTTTCAATGCCTCGTCGCGCGTGCGCAACTGCTTGGTGCGATGACCGTTTTGCAATAGCGTTGCCACTTCATCGAGCATGGCCGTCGCCTGTGAAGGGTCGATGTCATGCGGAATAGCGCGCAAAAGCAAGCTTCCATCGCCATAATCTTCTAACTCAAAGCCGATTTTTGCCAGCAATTCTTGTTGCTGTGTCAAAATGGCCCATTGGGTTGGCTCACACCGCACGACAATGGGTGCAAGGAGTTGTTGCGACAAGATTTCCGGCTGACTGTCACGCCATTTTTCATAGAGAATACGTTCATGCGCGGCGTGCTTGTCTAACAGCAGAATTTGCCCTTCCTCTTCGATGAGGATATAGCCGCCCAACGCCTCACCGATAACGCGGCAGGGGGTGATGGGGTCGAGAGTTGTTTGTGGTGATGATGTGGGGGTCGTGTAGGGCGCGGTGTCTTCAGTGCGTTGTGCCTCGGTATGTAAGGGCGCGCATGGCGTATCTGTAATAGATGGTGGTGTGGGTGAACTTTGTGGGACGCTTGGGGTAGCGTCCCCTATAACATCTGCATTTCGTACGAATGGCACAATCGATTGCTGCAATGTCATTTGTGGTGATGGCGCATAGGGCGTAATATTTTCATTACGACGTTCATTTGCGTCCTGTCGCGGGATGCTCGGGTGTGAATCCCCTGCGGGCGTTTCAACGCTCCTAAAATCCGGGCGCACAACACCGTCTGTCATTTGCAAAGCGTTCCGCACGGCGATATATATCGCCTCGAAGACTGTTTTTTCGCGCATGAATTTGACTTCCGATTTTGCCGGGTGTACATTGATATCGCAGTCGCCGGGGTCGATATCTAAATGCAGTACGCATATGGGAAACCGCCCCGATATGATCGTTTTGCTGTACGCCTCTTCAAGTGCCGCCATCATGACTTTGGCACTGACAGGCCGTCCATTGACAATGAAAATCTGCATGGCACGGTTGCCGCGCGCAATGGATGGATTGCCGGTAAAACCCGTAACACCAATGCCATCGTAGGTGTCACCGACAGTCAGCATATTGTTGGCAATGTCGCGCCCGTAGAGGCAGTAAATTGCAGACTGCAAGTTGTTGTCGCCCGGCGTTTGAAAGATTTCCTGCCCGTCTTTGATAAATCGCACTGAAATTTCAGGGTGTGCCAACGCTGCCCGCATGACGGCGCTTTGTATGTAACCCGCCTCAGTGGAGTCCTTTTTGAGGAACTTATAGCGAGCGGGAATGTTATAAAACAAATCGCGCACCGTGACAGTTGTGCCAATCGGGCAGCCAACGTTTTGCACATCAATGACATTTGACGCCTCAACGCGGATTTCATGTCCGATTTCGCTACCCTGCTGCCGTGATGTCATCGTTGCACGGCTGACGGCGGATAAGGCTGCCAATGCCTCGCCGCGGAAGCCCAGCGTCACAATGGCATCAAGGTCTTCCGCCTGCGTGATTTTGCTGGTGGCATGCCGCTCAAATGCCATACGCATATCATCAGCATCCATGCCGTGGCCATCATCGGTAACGCGCATAAATACCACGCCGCCCTTCTCGATTTCAACGGTAATGCGTTGAGCATGGGCGTCAATGGCGTTTTCGAGCAATTCTTTGACAGCGTTTGCCGGGCGCTCAACAACTTCGCCGGCAGCAATCATGTCGGCGATGTGTTGTGGTAATTTGCGTATGTTTGGCATGGAGTTTACCTCGAAATTCGGGGAAATCGTAGGGGCGGCATTCTGCCGTCCCTAACATATATAGATTACCATAATTCTACGCATCTAGCAAGTGGTTGACGGTGACATTCAACGCATTTGCCAAAAATACGACTTCAAAGTCTTGCACAAGGCGGTGTTGTCCCTCCAAACGCGACAACCCTGTCGCGCTGATGTCCATGCCAAGCACTTGCAATTGTGCGAGAAAATCCTTTTGTTTAATTTTGCGTTTGGTTCGCAGTGTATAGACTTTCGCGCCGACAATATTTTTGTCGCCGAGTAATACTTGCCGTGGCTTCATTCGTCATCGCCCCCTCCCTACGATGAGTGTAAAGCGAAAGGGGGTTGACTTACTGCGAATTATGCAGTAAAATAAAAAAATAATGCGATAAACGCACTATTGGGGGAGGCAATACAGATGGATAAATTTTGCAGAACGTGCGGCGGAGAACTTACGCAGGGGGCAGGGTTTTGTTCGTCATGCGGTAACGCAGTAGGGGAAAATGCTGCTGTGGTGAAGCTACAAATTAACAGAGATACAATCGGCATAGTGCTAATAATTCTTGGGACGATAGGGGTAGTGTCGGCAGGCATTATTATGTTTTTGGAGTATTTGCGTTGGCAGGAGCGATTTGGTGACTGGATCCCGTACAGACCGTCCGACAGATTGGTTGCGGCGATGGTTATATCGGGTGTAACCGAGTTCGTCGGGAATATGTTGTATGAAAAGACGCGTTATAGGGTGCTTCTCTTTTTGATAGGTGTGGCTATTTTTGGGATGTTTGCGCTTGTTGTATGGGGCGTGTTTTCGGTGGGGGCGTGATTTGTAGTGACATAAACAATCACAACGAAACGTCAACTGTATATGCACGGGCGGCAGATTGCCGTGCATTAACGAGATATACCACCTCACGCCCTCACGTCCCGCGCCTTTCCATGCAGCTCCGCCAACGTATTCATTGCTTCAATCGGCGTCAATGTATCCGGTGCAATGCTTGCCAGTTGCAGTACAAGCTCCAATGCCGACAGATCGGCCAGCGACAACTGCGGCTTTTCGGCAACAGCTTCGCCTGATGTTTCAATTCTCGCCGCGTTGTCTTCCAAGGTTTTTAGCAACGTCTGCGCACGAGTGACAACAGTTTTCGGCAATCCTGCCAATTTGGCTACTTCTACGCCGTAGCTGCCCTCTGCCGCGCCGCGCACGACTTTGCGCAAGAATACAATATCCTCGCCGCGTTTTTTCGCCGTGACGTTGTAATTCACAACATTGGACAGGTCGCGTTCCATGTCGGTCAGCTCGTGATAGTGTGTGGCAAAGAGCGAACGTGCGCCGATTTTCTTGGCGATATGTTCCAGCACGGCCTGCGCAACAGCCATGCCGTCAAAGGTGGAGGTGCCGCGTCCGATTTCGTCCAAAATCAGCAGGCTTTTGGGCGTGGCGTGTGTCAAAATGTGCGACACTTCCGTCATTTCTACCATGAAAGTCGAGCGCCCGCCTGTTAAATCATCGCTGGCACCGATGCGCGTGAAAACGGCGTCTACCATGCCGATCATCGCCTCTTTTGCCGGCACGAAAAAGCCCATTTGCGCCATGAGCGCAATCAGCGCGACCTGCCGCATATAGGTTGACTTACCCGCCATGTTGGGGCCGGTGATGATGGCAATCGTCTCTTCATGGCGGTCAAGCAGTGTGTCGTTGGGCACAAAGGGCGCGTCGCGCAATAACGCCTCAACAACAGGATGCCGTCCCTCGCGGATGTTGATGGCGTCGCCGTCATTACAGTATGGGCGGCAGTAGTCGTTTGCCACAGCCACGGCCGCCGCGCTGCATAATACGTCTAGCTCGGCAATGGCGGTGGCAGTGCGGCGAATGCGCTCGGCGTGCTTGGCGACGTCAACGCGCAACTTGGCAAAAAGCTCTTCTTCAAGTGCTTGCAAGCGGTCTTTTGCCGTTAGGATGGTGGCCTCCATCTCTTTAAGCTCCGGCGTGATAAATCGCTCACAGTTGACCAGTGTTTGCTTGCGGTCGTAGTGCGCTGGGGCTTTGTCGCTGTGCAGTTTTGAGATTTCAATATAATAGCCAAACACACGGTTGTAGCTGACTTTCAAGGCTTTAATGCCGGTGCGCTCACGTTCAGCCGTTTCCATATTGGCAACCAATTCCTTGGTATCGCGCATAATGGTGCGCAGGTCATCGACCTCTTGGTGGCAGCCGTGTTTAATCAGCCCACCTTCGGACAATTTCAACGGCGGTGTATCGACAAGCACTTCGTTAATCATTAGTGCGATATCATTGAGTGGCTCAATACGCGTATCAATATCAAGCAATAATTGCCCTTTGAATGCCGTAGTCTGCTGTTTCAACAACGCCACTTGCAGACAAGCCGCCGACAGTGCTGTGACATCACGCGCATTGGCGGTGTTGGCGCAAATGCGTGCGATGAGGCGCTCCATGTCGGCCATCGATTTCATAGCATCCATGCATTCACTGCGCAGCATAGTGTTTCCGTGCAGCGTTTGCACTGCGTCAAGCCGAGCGCTGACGGCATCAGTCGAACGCAGTGGGCGGTCAATACGATTGCGCAACAGCCGCTTACCCATCGGTGTGACTGTCTTGTCCAATACACTCAGCAAACTGCCGCGTTTGCCGCCCGAAAGGCTTTCGGTCAACTCTAAATGTCTGCGGGATGAAGCGTCGAGCGAAACGTAGAGTTCGGGTCGATAAATTTGCAACTTATCAAGCAGCCCGTCAAGCTGTTGCTGCGTCTTACGCAAATACGCCGTCGTCGCGCCGACAGCCGTTATCAGCCAATCGTCGCCGTGAATGTTGTTGCCAAAGAGTTCTTCGGCGGCTTTTCGCGCCGTTTTCAACTGCCACGCCTCATCATCGGTGCGCGAAATAGCGGCCGGATGCGTCGTCAAACAATCACCCCACGGCTCAGCGGTTTTGGCAAGGATAATTTCCCGCGGATTAAATCGCGCCAATTCATCGCACAGCGCGGCAACGCCATCTTCTTTTGATAACGATGTGGCGAAAATTTGCCCCGCCGAAATGTCGGCAAAGCACAATCCCACGCCGTCTTCGTTAAATGCTAAGGCGCAGAGATAATTGTTGGTGCTCTCGTCCAAACAGGTGCTTTCAGTGACCGTACCGGGCGTGAGATAGCGCACAACTTTGCGCTCAACCAATCCTTTGGCAAGTGCCGGGTCGCCCATCTGCTCACAAACGGCAATGCTATACCCGCGCTCGATTAGCCGCGCGATGTACGCTTCGCTCGAATGATACGGTACGCCGCACATCTGTGTCTGTTCCTCGGGCGGCACGTTTCTGTCACGCGTCGTCAGCACCAAATCAAGCTCAGAGCTGACCAAACGCGCGTCATGGTCAAACATCTCGTAAAAGTCGCCCAGCCGATAAAACAGGATATAACCCTCGTTTTCGTTCTTGAGGTCGTAGTATTGTTGCATCATGGGCGTTAAGGGTTTCTTTTGTGACATGGGTGTTGCTCCTTTTTGTGTGAAAATCGCGCACGGCGCGGACAGGAAAATCACCCGTCCTGTGGGACACCCTCTTTTCCGAAAGAGGGCAAGATAGGGATTAGCGTGAAATTAATTGTTGTTGGATAACGTTGCAGACGCTTTGAAAAGATGTATCTACTTCTGTATTGGAGAATCGCAAAACATGTAAGCCTAAGCCGTTGAGATAGTTTGTGCGTATAGCGTCGTAGTCTTTACCTACGTCAGTGTAATGGTGCTGCCCATCCAGTTCGATGACTAGCTTCTGTGAGTGACAGATAAAATCAACAATATAACTGCCTATGATGGCTTGTCGTAAAAAACGGCGAGGGTGTGTACGTAAGAATCCATACCAAAGTTTATTTTCTTGCGGTGTAGCATTATTGCGCAAGTCACGTGCCCGTTGTTTTAATTTTTGGTTGTAAAGAAACATTCTAGTTTCGTTCCCTCCTCGCCCTCTTTCAGAAAAGAGGGTGCCGTCGCAACGGCGGGTGATTTTCTCCCTCGCGCTCGTGCGCGACGTCTCCCAACACAGACATTGGACGCGCAATGCGCGCCCCTACAATTTTGTGTTCTCAATCGTCCTCTGCACCTCCAACAACCGCATAAATCGTGCCTTCTTCACATCCTCCGGCACAACATTCTCCATACTTGCCGCCGGCGTATCTTTACGCGGCGAAAACAGAAATGTAAACAATTGCTTGAACCGCACGGTCTCCAGCAGCGACAACGTGTCTTCAAAATCCGCATCGCTCTCGCTGGGAAAGCCGACGATCACGTCGCTCGTCAAGCGCACATCGGGAATCAGCTCGCGCAATTGCTCAATTTTCGTCAAATATTCCTCTCGTGTGTATTTGCGGTTCATTGCGGAAAGCATGGCGTCACTGCCCGCCTGAAACGGCAGGTGTAGGTGTTTTTCAACTTTGCTGCAGTCTGCCATGGCTTGAAACAGCGCCAAATTCGCGTCCTTGGGGTGGCTGGTCATAAAGCTGATGGAAAAGTTACCGTCTAGTGCGTTAATTTTGCGCAAGAGTGCCGGAAAGTCGCAGTCGCCGTCGCGGTAGGCGTTGACATTTTGTCCAAGCAGCATAATAGTCTTGTAGCCCTCGGCAATGGCTTGCGTAATTTCGTCTACAATATCGCCAACACCACGACTGCGCTCGCGTCCGCGCACATACGGTACAATGCAGTAGCTGCAATAGTTATCGCACCCGCGCATAACGGTTACCAAAGCATCGCGCTTGCCATTCTGTCCCGAAGAGCCGCGCACAACCGGCAACTGCTCGTGCCAAGCATCGTCTTCTTCAATATCGACAGCCCGCGTGCCGTCAGACAAGCTATGGCGCAAAAGCTCGGGCAATTTCGGCAAAGCATCCGGTGCAATGATAATATCAATTTGCGGAAACTCGTTTTGCAATTTCTTAGCCATATCCGGCTGTGCCACCATGCAACCGCAGACGATAATGCGCAATTCCGGATTCTTGCGTTTCAAAAATTTTAGCCGCCCGATGTAGCTTAACGCCTTGTTTTCGGCGTGGTCGCGCACGGTGCAGGTGTTGATGAAAATGACATGGGCAGCCTCCGGCGCATCGCACAACGCATAACCTTGCGCTGTCAGCAGCCCTGCCGCCATTTCACTGTCGCGGACGTTTTGTTGGCAACCGAATGTTCGGATAAATAAAGTCATAATTCACACTTCATGATGATTTTGAGGGATTGGGATAGTTAATGCTTTAAGGCGGGGAACAGAATGCTTATTTGCAATATTCGAAAAATTCCAATGTTTCTCCGTCCGGACCTGTAAAGAATATGTTCTTTATGCCGCCGAGCATAGGCGCGCTCATAATACGTGACGCGTCTATGTTGATACCATTTGCTTTGGCGTTTGCGACAGCTTGCTCGATATTATCGACAGTCATAGCAATATGGTCGACTGTCCCTGCGGTACGTTCTTCGCTTATCCCAATCAATTCGATGAGACATGTGCCTGCACTGAGAAAAGAAAGCCGGGTTCCGTTGTCGGTTTGTTCGTTATTATCAAGCGTAAATCCCAAGCGTTTATAAAAATCGATAGATTTGCCTATATCTTTGACGAATATACCGATATGAGCCAATCCTGTAATGTTGGATTTCATACTTAAGATTCCTTTCGTTTCTGCTGGTTCAAATATACACACTGTGGTGTGGTATAAGCGTGACAATCTGCCACTCTTGCACTACCCACTCACACTGTAATTCGGCGCTTCCTTCGTAATCGAAATATCATGCGGATGGCTCTCACGCAGCCCCGCACCCGTGATCGTCACAAAAACACCATGCTGTTGCAAATTGGGAATATTCGGCGCGCCGCAATACCCCATGCCGGCACGGATGCCGCCGAGCAGTTGGAATGCCGAGTCGGCCAACGAGCCTTTGTATGGAACGCGGCCTTCTACACCTTCCGGCACAAGTTTTTGCGAACCCTCTTGAAAGTACCTATCGGCGCTGCCTTTGGCCTGCTGCATCGCAGCAATCGAACCCATGCCGCGGTAAACTTTGAAGCGGCGCCCTTGGTATAATTCGCTTTCGCCCGGCGATTCCTCACAGCCGGCAAACAACGAGCCAATCATGGCGAGATTGGCACCTGCCGCGAGAGCTTTGACAATGTCGCCCGAGTACTGAATGCCGCCATCGGCAATGACGGGAATGCCCTGCATCGACGCGGCGCAAGCAGCATCGTAAATGGCCGAAATCTGCGGCATGCCGATGCCGGCAACAACACGCGTGGTACAAATCGAGCCGGGACCGATGCCAACTTTGACGGCATCGGCACCCGCATCAATAAGTGCTTTTGCACCGTCTGCAGTAGCCACATTGCCCGCCATAAGCTGTGCATTGGGGAACGCCTTTTTGATATCACGCACCGCAGCAATAATATTTTTCGAATGCCCGTGTGCGCTGTCAAGCACAAGCAAATCAACACCGTTTTCCAACAATGCTTCGGCGCGCTCATGACAGTCACCCGACACGCCGATGGCTGCGCCGACAAGCAGCCGTCCCTCGCTGTCCCGCGCCGAGTTGGGATAGGTCACAATTTTCTCAATATCTTTAATGGTAATCAGGCCCTTGAGGTGCCCCTGCTCGTCGACGATAGGCAATTTCTCAACTTTGGCGTTGGATAAAATGCGTTTGGCCTGCTCCATCGTCGTGCCGACAGGCGCGGTAATGAGGTTTTTATGCGTCATTTTTTCGGAGATCAACTGGCTCATATCTTCAACAAACTTCAAGTCGCGGTTGGTGATAATGCCGACCAAAATGCCCCTCTCATCGCAAATCGGCACACCTGAAATGCGATACTTGCCCATCAAGGCGTCGGCATCCTGCAACGTATGGGCGGGGGAGAGAAAGAACGGGTTGGTAATGACGCCGTATTCGCTGCGCTTGACGCGGTCGACCTCTGTCGCCTGCGCCTCGACCGACATATTTTTGTGAATAATACCAATGCCGCCCTCGCGCGCCATGGCGATAGCCATACGCGATTCGGTGACGGTATCCATCGCCGCGCTGACGAGCGGCATATTAAGTTTAATGCTCTTGGTGAGATTTGTCGAAAGATCAACATCCCTGCCCAGAATTTCACTATACCCCGGAATGAGAAGCACATCATCGAAGGTGTAACCTTTTTTTAGAAATTTGCCAGCAACGTCACGGTTTACCATAAAAAACACCCCTTTTCTTTTGCTGTAAGTATAGCAGAAAAGAGGGAGCTATGTCAATGTTTGGCGGAGCATTTAACGGGCAATAATCGATAGATTATTTTACAACTACCTTTGCAGTTCAAACCGCGCATCATCAAATGCGTCAACCGCGTCCCGCAAAGGATTGTCAGCGGCGTCCACTTTGCGCAACGCCGGACAGTTCAGCAACGGTGCCAGCGTTGTAATATTGTTATTTGATACATTCAAGATTTGTAATGAACGAATATTTGTCAGCGGTGCGACAGAGGCAATGGCATTGTTACGAACGGATAAATTTTTAAGCAAGTCGAGATTTGCCAATGGGGTCAGTGATGTAATTTGATTGTCGTCGAGACGCAAAACATGCAATTGTTCAAAATATTCTAGCGGCGACAAGTCATTTACAGCGTTATCTGATAGCATGAGGATTTCCAGTTGCGCTAAATTTGCCAGTGGCGATATATCGCTAATGTTGTTGCCGCTTAAGTTGAGTGAAAACAGTAATTGCATGTCATGCAGCGCCTCGATCGATGTAATGCGATTGTTGGACAAATCCAGTTGCCGAAGCCAATCCATTTGTGCGAGGGTGTCTAAGTCGGACGTTGTAACATGAGCGTTTTCCAGCGTCAAGTGCTGTAACGTTGGCAGTTGTGCCAGCACATCAAGACCGTCGAGCGGCGTGCTGCCGCCTAAGAGCAGCAACTCTCGTAAACCTGTCAGCCACTGCAAGTCTTCAAGCGTCGTGGGCATTACACGGAGCGCCTCGTTGTTGAGCCCAACAATATCCCACAAATCACTCGTAAACAATTCACCTGTTGGCTGCCCCAATGCGTCGCGTACCAACGCCTCTATCGCCTCATCCACGAACGCCACAGGCTTGACCAAGCCCTCCAAACGGTACGTCCCTTCAAACAAACGGCTGACCAGTCCGTCCTCGCCCACCGCAACGGCAGTCAGCACATTTTCACCCACCGGCAGCGCAATCGGTGTATCAAACGGCTCACTATTGACCGATGGCATCGAGCCGTCCAGCGTGTAAAAAATCTTGACACCGTCGTCGGTATCAAACGTGACATACACGTGTTCACCAAACTGCCCCGGTTCGGGATCGGGTACAGGCATCCGCGGTCGCAGATCATTAATGCGACCCGCAAGCCCGTCCTGCGCGTCAAGCAACTCAATGGCGTCACGTAGATTATTCTGTAACACAAACAACGCCGACAACGCTGTCAGCATTGTCGGTTCACCGGCTTGTACCTCTAAGCCGGCCAGCAACAGACGCTCAGCCTGCGGATAAAATCCCTGTGCTTTCAGCAATCGCACCGCCTCCAGCCGCACCGCCGGCGATTGCGGCAACCGCGCCAAAGCACGCTCATAGTGCGACACCGCCGTAGCATAATTGCCGACACTTTCAGCCCGCTCAGCTTGCCACACATGATAACGGCTGATAAGCCCGTCGCCAAAGACAAAATAACCCGCAGTCAACCCCGCCGCGATCAGCAGCAGAACAATCAATCTGACAGCGATCTTCATGCAAAATCACCCCGTAGGGCGCGATGGTCTCATCGCACCGTGTAATTGTCACATCTCACATTTCAAAAATTACCCAAACAAATCCAACAACCGCCGAAAGAACCCGCGCCGTGCCGGCAATGCGCCGTCATTTTCGGCACGCGCTGCTTCAATGGCCGGCATTCGAATAACAAATTGCACCATCTCAATGACTTCATCGTTGCGTTCGTCGACAAACGACACCGGTGTAAACTCACTGTCAGCGTCATCAAGGTTCAACGACTCGGTGACCAAGTTGACCAATGCGTTGGCGTCGTAATACAATCGCTCAATGCTTTCCGTCATTTCGCCAATGTTGTCGTTGATACGGCCGGACTCGCCGCGAATGGCGTCCAGGGCATTAAAGCTGTGTAACAGCATTTCGCTGAATGGCAGGAAGACACTGTTGAGCTGTCCTGCCTCGGCATTGAGTGCTGCAGCACCGCCTGAAGCATCATACACGCTGTTGAGAATGCTGTCAAAATCATCAAAAAACGCGCGTGTGCGTTGCAAACGTTCAATCAACTGTGGGATGGTGTTGCGTGCCGTGGACGTGTTGATCAAATGCATCTCGTGGTTGAGTTCATCGGCAAAATGGTCAGAGTGAAAAGGCCCGCGTGTTTGCATGCCCGCCGCCTGCCGCATGCTGTTGACCGAAGTCTGCGCCGACCACAACAGATCCATAAATGTATACCACGCGTCGTGGCGCAGCTCGTCGCGCTGTTCGGCAATATTCAGCTCGGCCAGCGTACCGAAGATGGCCGCGGCGCCGCCGACAGTATCGGTCATGCCTTGGTTGATGCTTTCAATCTGGCCCGATATGTCATCGACAGGCAGTGCATGAATGCCGCCGCTCAAATGACCTGAATCATCACGAACCGATAGCGCCGTGTCGCGCAATACCGTAATGGCATTTTGCAAACCCAATAAATTGACGCCAAACCGACCCAAGTCACCTAAAAAAGCGTCTTCAACAAAAAGCCCGCTCATCGTTACGCTCGGCATACGGAAATCAACAACATCGGCAAAGACGGTGAACGTACCTCCGCGCCCGGGCGCGAATGTGTAGGTGAACTGCCGGTATGTACCGACATTCTTGGCCGTTGCGCCTGCCGCGTCAACGTTGTGTGCGACAGCTGTACTTAGCAGCAACGTCACTTGTACCGTGTATTGCCTGAAAAATGCAGCACGCACACTTTCATTCGGTCGCGCCGAAATGTCAATCTGCAAGCGACCGCTCTGGCCGCCCAAATCGGCCGCATCAATCGGCATATCGTCGAGCATATAACCAATGTCAAAATGCCAAGGCAAGTCAAGCCTGTTCAACGAACCTTGGAACGACACCGACTGCTCGCCGGCCTCCAACGTCACTGTATCGCCGCTGTGTCGCAAGTTCTGCGCGCCAATCACGCTACGTACATCATCATAATCACCGTAATCAACAATACTGCCGCCGTGCGGAAATGTGTTGACAATGGTGATGACCTCAACATCGCCGCTGCTGTTGAGGTTGGCATACACAATTTCTTGCTTGGCCAGCGCGCTCACACTCAAAAACAACAGAGCGGCAAGCAACGCGGCAGTCAAACGAGTCAATTTTTTCATGATTTGGTGTCCTCCTCGGCGTTATGAATGTAGTCGCTTCCCCTTGCAGGGGAGGTGTCCGCGTCGGCGGACGGAGGGGCTATGCTGTCAAATACAGACTGATCGGGCACAATGTCACTTGTGTGTACCGTTGTCGGTGGCTCCTCGGCCGGCTTCAGCTCCTCGGTCTCAACGTCCTCGTACTCGTAGTCGGGGTCTTCTTCCTCATCGTCGCCCGCGTAATAGTATTCCCAACCATCGCCATCTTCATCACCGCCACCGGGCAACCCGAAGTCGCTGTACTCCACCTGGTAGTGCAAGTCGTCCTTGTCGCTGTAAATCTTGGCCTTGCGCCAAGTCAAGCGCATAATCGGTTCATCAAGCAATCGCAATAAGGCGGGCAAAATAAACAGCGCCGCGCCCAAGCCAATCAACGCGCCCCGCAACAGCAATAATCCAAGATGACTGACCGCCAACTGCGGTGCGAACAACGCCAAAATCAGCCCGCAGACGGCTAAAGCTCCGGCACCGAGCATCATAGGTTGCGCTGTCGACTGAATGGCGACAAACGTCGCGCGGTCGCGCGTAAATGTCTCGCGTTCTTGCAAATAGCGGCGGGCATAGCGAATGGCAAAATCGGCCGTCAAGCCCAACAACACCGTTGTCAGTGTCAAAAACGCCGTCTGCGATATAGGGTTGCCCGTAAAGTAGGAAACAGAGAGCGAAATCCAAGCCATCAGCTGCAACAGCACGGTAATGACAATGGGGATCACAACGCCCTTAAATGCCGGTATCAACAAAATCAACACGCCGGCAATAACGATTAAATTAAGTGTGTAAATGGCCGGCTGCTCTCGCGCTAATCCTAAATCGCCGCCAATGTACCCTGAGGCAAAAAAACTGCGCGCAATGCTGTCAAGTTCGGTAACGCCGTATACAGCGGTCTTAACAGGCAGCCCAACTGTCAAAATAAAACGGCTGTCATCGTCAACAAAAAACTGACGGCGCAACGACGCGTCGACAAACTCCGGCGGCACAGTCGCGCCGACTTCACCCACAAACGAGCGCACACTGTACACATATGGCAACCTGGTCAAGCGGTTGTGCAGCAGCAGTTCAAGATCAGGTCGCCCCTGTGGCACAAGTATCGTAACCGTGTGCAAGTCGCCAAATGTTTCGCGGATGGCAGCGTTGCCGCCCGCGTCGTGACGGAACGGCACCTGCCGGTACGCCAATATCGCGGGAATAAAAACAACAAGTAAAACACCGATAGCAACCCCGCGCAACGTGAAGATAGTTCTCCCCAATTTTGGCCCCTTCGGAAAGTCATCTTCCTTTGCTGACTCACCGCTCGCAGAAACATCGCCTTCGTCGGTTTCGTCCTCATACTCCAAGTCATCGGGCGAGGGCGGCGCGGCAAAATTGTCGCGCTCGATAAACCGCATAAACAACAGCGTCTTGACAGGCAACAGGCAAGACACAACTAAAACCGCTAAGATAACACCCTTGACCATCACCCAGTCCTGCAACGCCGCAAAAGCAACGATAGCAACACCTGCCGCAACCACGGTAGCCGGCAATGTGTTCTGTACTGTCGTGCGCATAACGTCCTCAACATCGTATGTTGCGTCGTCATCGTCATCCGTGCGCTCCAGCTCGGTCTGCTCTTTCTTAAAGCGGCACAGCAGTGCCGTCCCGTACCCAACAGCCACGGCAAAGATAAGCAGCGCGCCATAGGCGGCGGTGTACACAGAAATGTCAGTAAAAAACGCGTTGGTACCCGCGTGAATAACCGCCGCGACAAGCGCCGCACCTATGATGAGCAGCGGGTGCCACAGCGAGCGAGAAACAAGGATAAGCAACATCAAAACAACAATCGCCGCCAATATCAACAGCAGCAACATAGACCACATATTCATGATCGCTGCCGCCGTGTCGTCAAATACTGCATAAGGCATTGCATTGCGTGCCGCCGTGACAACAGCGGCATGGTCGGTGACAGTCAGCCAAAACAAAGCGTTGCCGTCATGATAATACGGGTTGGCAACACCGTCAGGCAACAACTCCACAGGCGACCCGACCGAGGTAACATCGTCGAGCCAGCGAATGTCAACAACACCGTCAATAGCCAGTAGTTGCTGCTTATAGTCAATAGCCTGTCCGATATCGACATCACGCACCATGACGCGCAAGTTGGGCAAGTCACAAACTTCGGTCTCTTGGCGCACTTGCACAAGCGGCAACAGCAGCACCGACAAAAACAGCAGTACTGCGCAAGTAATGAGAATAACTTTTTTTCGCCCGAGAATGCAGGACAATATCTTTTCCATAGCGACCTCGACTTACACTTGATTGCCCTAGTTTACCATATTATGTATATGTGGTCAACCCGCCCGCAGAGAAAATTATGTATAGGCGATTATCAATCGCCCGCAATATTGCAAAACGCCGTGTAGCGGTGAACATTGCTCACGACATCTCCCCATCAAGTCTCCGAATCCTCTGCTTCAACACATCACACAGCTCCGCCGCTGTCTCCATATCCTCGCTCTCACTCACCACACGCAGCGCCGCCCGCATAGTCAGCGGCGCAATCGTCACCATGCCGTTGCCGACACGTAGCCGCAGCCCTTCGCCCAATTCGGCATTTTGGCTTCGCTCAGCCAATGCCCGCATAACAGCCCCGCGATCATTGCGTAGCGGCACTTCAACAAATGACGTCGAAAATGACGGCGATTTTCTGTCATACTCAGCGAGTGTCATGTTTAATTTTGTGAGACCCGACAGCAAATAGCACGCCCGCGCGCATGCGTCATGCAGAAAAAACTGCTGCGCCAACAGCGCCCGCGCCGCGTGCCCGTCTCGTCCCAAGCGCAACAGCCGCGTATTTCTCTCTTTGGCCCACTCATCCAAACAAGCTGGCGCATCGTACGGCACAGCAATGGCGGGAATGCCGTTATCCCAAGCCATCAAGCAGCTCAATGCCAACAGTCGCCCCGGCGGCACCACCGCGCCGCGCTCATCCGAGCAGAGCAATGTCAAACCATCATCATCAAGGCTGAAAAACGGCGCGATACTGCGCGAAGACGGCGTTACACGGCAACCAATACCGATCAATGCGTGGCGCAGTATCGCCGTCGGCACAGGATGCCCGGTAACAGTCAGCATTTGCCGTGCACGGTGTTTGCCGACAACCGCTTTTAGGTAGGCCACCGACAGCCCGCTGATCGTCACGGCAGCACCTGCCCGTTCACTGTCAGCGACAATCACCTCACCGCGTTTGACGGCGTTCTCCAACTTGCGCTCCATTTCGCGGTCGATCGGCAAACCACTGCTGTCAAACACTGACAGAATCAGCTTCAACTTCTGTTGCCGCACAAACACCGACAGCGAAAACCCGTGCAACACTGCGGCATAGGCCGCTACCGCTGCCAGCGGTGCGTCGCAATTGGCCGTCGGAACGCCCGCGCTGTTGCAGGCGCTGGACAGCAACTGCGCGTAGATCCGCGCCGATTCTCCGCCAGCATATGAAATGCCGACGTCACCTTTAGCCGTTGCGGCAATTGCCGAGCCCAATCGCAAGCAAAAATCAGGTGTAATGTCTGCGCCGATCTCGCCAAACAGACGCCCGCTGCCGTCAAAGACAATCTCTTTGCGCACCTGGCCGGTAATCACACTGCCGCAAACCAACTCGCCGTCGCTGACCTCTTTGTTTGGCCATACACGGCTGTGCTCATGCAGCTGTGCATGTTCGCCGACAACCGAATACTCACCGACCACACTGTACTCATGCAGCTGTGCGCCGCGTTTAACCGTTGCGCCGCGGCAGATAATGGCCCCCGTTGCCGTCACACTGTCATCAACCTTGGCGCTGTCAACGACACTGCGTTCAATTCGTGCCTCCGCGCCAACGCTGCTGCCTCCGCCGATCACGGCATATGGACCAACGATACAGCCTTCATGCAGCGTCACGTCCTCGCCGATATAGCACGGCGCGATGACAGATGCTCCGTCGGGACAATTTGACTGTGTCGGCGAGGCAAAAAGTTCAATCTTACCGTCCAGCGCGTCGTGATGACAGCGCAAATACGCTGCCGGGTCACCGATGTCGCACCAATAGCTGTTCATTTCCAACCCGTAGACGGGCAATTTGTCGGCCAATAGGGCAGGGAAGAGGTCGCGGGCGAAATCAGCCGCTTTGCCCGCCGCAACACGGCGCAAAATCGCGGGATTAATGATATACACACCGGTATTCACCAAATCGGAAAATACCTGCTGCCAGGACGGTTTTTCAATAAAACGCTCAATTTGCCCATCCTCCCGCAGCATCACCAACCCGTAATCAAGCAGCTCGTCTTGCTGTTTTAGCAACAATGTCGCTGCTGCGTCTTTTTCGCGGTGAAATGCCAACGCCGCTGTTAAATCAAAATCACACACCGCGTCACCGCTGATAATCAACAAAGCATCATCGGCCAACGCATTCGCCATCGCCGCTGCGCACCCGCCCGCCGTCCCCAGTGGATTGGTTTCGATCGCGTAACGCAATTTGACACCAAAGTCATGTCCATCGCCAAAATGATCGGTAATGACATGTGGCATAAATTTCAACGTCATCACAATGTCATCAAACCCATGTTTGCGCAGCAGCGAAATACTGTGCTCCAGCACCGGCTTGTCAAAGAGCCTTACCATAGGTTTGGGGCGATTGCAACTGACAGGCCGCAGCCGCGACCCCTCACCGCCCGCCAAAATAACGGCTTTCATGCTGTTGTCCTCCTATATACTATCTATTAAGGCTGCTGAAAGTTTTTTCAACGCGACTGTCTCACGCGATATTCACATATTATGCCTGTCGAACCCTGTCGTTATGCAATTACAAATTTTTGATTCACCCAATTAGCCAAACCCTTGCACAAAAAGGCAAAACACTATCAAGCAGTCAATATAATAGCCAACGCGAGTGTGAGCGTTGTTGCGGTCCCGAACCAACGAGCAACGACGGGGACAAAGAGATCACCGCACCCCCATAGATTGCGACGGCGACTTCTGAAAGTATGCAACCCTTTTCGTCATAGAAAATTTCCAACAACTTGCTCAATAAGACTTGCAAAAGTCGACATCATCTGATACACTGTCGCCAAAAGACCTAAAATACGCGATAAAGGGGAGAAAAAACCATGAAAAACGCCAAACGCCGCCTCGCCCTGTTGACGGCGGCAATATTGGCATTCACACTGCTCGCCAACTTCGGTGCGCAGGCGTTTGACGATATTGCCGACAACTCGCCCAACCAACAACGCGCCATCCACAGCCTGCGACAGATCGGCATCGTACATGGCGTTGACACTGGCAGCACGCGCTTTGCGCCCAATGACCCCATCTGTCGCTCGGCATTTGTCAAATTATTGTACACGGCAAGCAACAACGGCATTCACGACAACGCCGTCAATTATCGGAGCCGCCCCAACCCCTTTGCCGATGTCAACACTACCAACTGGGCATATGGTTATTTGGTATGGGCGCTGGAAAACGGCATCATTTCAGGCACCGGCCATGCACCCGACGGTCGCGTTATCTTCCATCCGCGCGGACAAATCCGCTTGGTCGAGGCCATGAAAGGCCTGCTGGGGCTGATAGGCTATTGCCCGCGTCAGCTTGGGTTCAGTGGCTCGGGTTGGCGGCAGAATATTATGACCCATGGCATCAATGCCGGTCTGCGCCTGCCCGATTTTGCGCATATCGGCGATATGGACTTTATGACCCGTGCCGATGCCGTATTGCTGGCCTATGCTGCGTTTAATGTCAGCACGGTGCGCACAGTTAGCGGTGTTGTTATGCCCAATAATGTCAACTTTCTGTACAGCGAGATCGGTATGCGGCGCGTCGAAGGCACGGTAGTTGCCAATGATGCCGTACGCCTTGTCGCCGTGCCGCAGCCTGCGGGCAGTACCGTTCTCTTTGCTGTTGACGCAAGCGGCAGTGACATCTTCGAAAACCGTGCCGGACAGTTTATTACCATTGAAAACGCCGCCACCGACGCGTCGTTTATCGGACAGCAAGTCTTCGTCGTCGCACGGTTCAGCGATGCAAACACGGCAACCACCAACGGGCCGCCTGCCCACAACCCGCGCTACCGCGTCACCGCAACATACAGCGTCGCGCTCAACGCCGGCAACACATCGGTCCCCGTTTATATCAATTACAGCCGCACAACATCAAACATGAATGCGACGATACAGCGCGGCCGCCAAGCACCCTTGTATATCGCTAACCAACAAGGGCAATTCCTTACGCCTTTCAATAACATCAGCTATATCCTCGATGAGCAAGGACGCGTATTGCGCGTTCTTGCCGAAGAATGGGTATATGGCCGCGTCACACAATTGAGCGATACACACATCACCGTGCTTGGCGCCAACGACGGCGCGCTGTTAATTGACAACCAACCCCGTGAGCGTGAGACAGACGGCCCCAAAATGCGGTTAGGCGATATAGTTTTTGCGCAAGTTATCGGCACAATAGGGGGTACCCGCCGAAATACCATGCAACTATCAGTCCCTTTTTTGGGTAATGTCAGGCAGTCCGACCCGCAAAGCGGGCGTCTGCTCATCGACAGTACTTGGCATAATTTATCGATTAACCCACAACGCTCTGCAGCCCACACCCTACAAGCCTTTTTGGACCTGACCGGCTCATGGCGCTTCACACTTGACAAAGCTGGCAACATCATCGATTGGACACCTGAAAACCCCGCAAACGCCCAACGTGTAGGGCTCATCACTGCAACCATGACAGTCCAAGAACGTGACGGACCAGTGTGCTACGCCATCATACAATCAAGTGACAACGTGCTACGTAGCTTGCCCGTCGCCTCCATCAACGGTGTACGGCCCACCGATGCGCACTTTGCCGCGCAGTTTAACCAACTGACGGAAAATATGCTGATAGCCTATACTATGTCCAACAACCAATGGACGCTGATAGCCTATAGTTCGCGTCTGAGCGGCTTTGATATCCATCACGCTAGTGCACGGATTGATTTTGACGTCGCCGTAAGCAGCCGCATCACCGTAGCTGGTAATGAGTATACTGTCAATCCGCAAACGCGCTTCTTCGTGCGCCGCAACGGCGTATGGGAGACTTTTACCGGCGCGCCGAGTTTCAACGTCAGTGGCATCGGTGAAGTACACAGTGAGAGCCGCGCGACATATGGTTATGCGCGGATTGTGGTCATTCCCTAACGAAAAATCAACTGCACCAATAGCAGCATTGCAAACCCTGGCACGCCTAGCACAGCAATGACACCAACATTGACAGCGTTGACGCCGACTGTCATATGAAACGGCTGTCCCGCAATATTAAAAGCAATCAGCAGCACAAAGCCTGCGGTAACATTAACTAAAATCTTAATAACTGGCTTAAACGGCATATTAAACAGACGGATCGCGGCGGCGAAAAACAGCAAAGCCAGTGCGCCATAAAGAATATATTGGGACATCATAGAGACCTCCATATGTGGGCAAACATTGAACAGTCGTGCAAAGGGAATAAAGTGCAGAAAGACGGAAATACGACACACTGTGCCACGACGTGGATTTTCGTCATTTGGGTTTATTTCAATTGTTCGTGCGTCGTCGTGAAATGTAGCATTTGGAATATATGCAGCCTTAGGACGTGCCATGACAGAAAATTTTGGCAGGCGTAAAATTAGCAAATGCGGCTATACTAGCACCGGACACGAAAAGTGCTTTTTAGGCCGGTGTTTAGAAGCACCTTGCTTCTGATGAAAGGCTAAAAGCGTGCAACGGCAATCGCTTGAATGAAGTGACAAAAGTTCGGAAGGCTTGCGCTTGTTTTAGAACTTGCCGTGCGGCTCTTTCGTGTCTTAACATAAGAACTGCTGAGCAGTTGCCCGGAAAAAGTAGGAGTGTTTGAAAACTTCCGTGTAGTTGATACAGCCAACAGAGTCGAAAGATAGAAAATCAAAATTTTGCTGAATAGGAAACATCGCGAAGCGTGACAAACTAACTTTGCTATCCGTACGCCAAATTCCGACTTGACCCGCCGTGCATTCAGTGGTATAATCAACCAACGAACGAAGGAGGCTATACCATGAACGACAATGTTAAGGATCTATTGGAGAAAGTTAAAGAAAAAGGCACTGCCGCGGCTGAAATTGCTGGCAAGACAGCCAGTTCCGCTGGCAAAAAGGCGGGTGAAATTTGGAGTATTACTCGTTTGCGCATGCAGGTCTATGACCTCAATACGGAGTTAAGCAACCTTTACCGCCAGATGGGTGAAATTGTCTATACTGCGCATATTGATGTCGAGGCCGATACGTCCGACATTGAAGGCTTGCTCGAACAGGCAGAACAGAAAATCAACGCCATCAACCTGCGCCGTGAAAAAATTGAAGTACTTAAGCTCAAAGGAAAAGACGATAAAGACGATGATGAATAAATCAATGCAACTTGTGCAAGACATGGCGCAATCACTCCGTGAACATGTCGGTGATTTTTCACCGCAAGTTGTGTTGGTGCTCGGCTCGGGATTAGGAGAATTTGCTGAGTTGGTAGAAAACGTCACCATTGTGCCCTACACAGATGTTGCGCATATGCCGCAATCGACAGCGCCGGGTCATGCCGGAAATTTTGTCTTTGGAATGCTCGAAGGCAAGCGCGTGGTGGTTATGCAAGGCCGACCGCACTACTACGAGGGGCATGATGTTGATGCCGTAGTACTGCCGTTGCGCGCTTTGCGATTGATGGGCGCAAGTGCGATGATTGTTACCAATGCGGCAGGCGGTGTGAACACTAAATATAACACTTGTGACCTAATGCTGATTGTCGATCACATTAAATTGTTTACGCCAACGCCGCTGCGGGGAGCAAATCTTGCTGAGTTTGGCACGCGGTTTCCCGATATGACATATGCCTACTCGCCGAAACTGCGTGAAATTGCGTGCAAAGTGGCGAGCGACAGGGGCATCAAATTACACGAGGGTGTGTATATGTACTTCCCGGGGCCGCAGTTTGAGACGCCCGCTGAGGTGCGCGCTGCCCGTGTTTTGGGTGCCGATGCTGTGGGCATGTCAACAGTGTACGAAGTCATCGCGGCAGTACACGCCGGATACCACGTGATGGGCGTCTCTGTCATCAGCAATATGGCAGCGGGTGTGTTGCCTGTTAAATTGTCAGGCGACGATGTCAACGAGGCTGCCGAAGTGGCACGTCCATATTTTGCCGAACTCATTTTAGGTTGCTTGCGGGATATGCCGTGATGGATTTATTGCTCTCAGGCGTAACTGCTGTTACGATGGGTGAGTTGCAGGTGACAGTCGCCACGTCTAGTATACGCAACGCCTATATAGGCATTACTGACGGAAAAATCAGCCATTTGTCAGACAAGCCGCCGAGCGGACAAGCCAAACGGACGCTACATAGGCCACACTGGGTTGTCATGCCGGGGTTGGTCAATGCGCATACGCACTTGCCAATGACGCTCTTGCGCGGATATGCTGATGATTTGCCGTTGCAGCCGTGGTTGTTTGAACACATTTTCCCTATCGAGGCAAAGATGCGGCCGCAGGACTTGGAAGTTGGCACATTGCTTGCTTTGGCAGAAGCTTTGGCAGGCGGCGTGACAAGCGTAACAGATATGTATACGCCGATAAACATTGTGCCGTGTGTGGCGCAGGTAGGCATGAAGGCCAATTCAGCGCGCGGTGTACTATGTCTCAATGATAATTGGGACTTTGAACAAGCCGATGGCGTGCGCGAAATGAAACAAGTGCTGCGTGACTGGCATGGGTATGACAACGGTCGCATTGCCATTGATGCCTGTATCCATGCCGAATACACCTCGCCGCCCGAAGCATGGCGGGATGTGGCGGCATTTGCCAAAGAGAACGAGCTCCGTTTGCAGGTTCATATTTCGGAAACAGAAAAAGAACATGTTGAGTGCATTGCGCGGCGCGGCAAAACGCCGACACAAGTTTTGGCGAAGCAGGGAATTTTTGATGTTCCTGTGACAGTCGGGCATGGCGTGTGGCTGACTAATGAGGATATGCAAATCTTAGCTGACAAGCAGGCGACAATTGCTCATTGTCCGGCAAGTAACATGAAATTGGCAAGCGGTATAGCGCGACTTGACGCTATGCAGAATGTTGGTCTGAATGTGGCGTTGGGCAGTGACGGCATGGCGAGCCACAACGCTATGGATATGTTTGCCGACATGAAATTGGCGGCATTGTTACAAAAAGTCAACCGACGTGATGCATCGGCATTGCCTGCACACGAATGTCTGAAAATGGCAACTGCCAACGGCGCAAAATCACAAGGACGCGAGGATGGGCAGCTTAAAATTGGTCATGACGCTGATTTGGTCATTCTCGACTTTGACAAACCGCACCTGACGCCTTGCTTCAACCCTATGAGTCATTTGGTCTACGCGACAAAGGCAAGTGATGTCGTCATGACGCTGGTACGGGGTAAAGTGCTATACGAGCAAGGTGAATTTGCAACGATTGATATGGAGCAAGTCAAGTGGCAGCTGAGAAATAGGGTGTTGCCACATTTGTACGGGAACTAAATGCTTGCAGGGGGCGTGCACAGTGCGTTCCTGTAACTAAGGGGTAAATATGGAACAACCGCAGCAAAGTAAAACAACATCATTTCTCAAAGGTGCGGCAATTATGTCTGCGGCGACAATTGTTGTACGCATCATCGGCGCGTTGTTCAAAATCCCGCTTTTTTCGATGTTTCGCACTTACGACGTGCCTGAAGCAACGTCATTTTTCACCTCGGCATATAATATCTTTGGTTTGCTTTTGATTGTTGGGACAGCGGGATTGCCTGTTGCTGTATCTAAAATGGTGTCCAGTGCGCATGAGCGGCGGCAATACAAGGATGTCATGACCATTTTTAGCGTGTCGCGCATAGTGTTTATGACGGTTGGCGGTGTATCGACGCTGTTGATGGTTATTTTTGCACCCATTATTGCCGTGTGGATTGAAGGTTCAGCCAATGCCATTCGTGCTGTTGCCCCGGGCGTGTTTTTGGTTTGCTGGATGGGGGCCTATCGCGGCACGCATCAGGGGCATGGCAACATGATGCCGACAGCGATGTCGCAACTGGTTGAGGCAACAGGAAAGCTGATATTTGGGTTGTTGCTGGTGTTCCTGGTGGTACGCGGTACATTGAGTATTTCCGGCGTGATGAGTTACGATGCCGCGTCGGCCGGTATTGCCGGCGTGACGATCGGCAGTATATTAGGCGCGTTTTTTATGGCGGGGATGTGGTACAAGCAGCGCAAACAATACACGCAGTGCATCAATCCCGAGCAGGTGGGACGCAGCCGCAAATCCGTTCTCAACGAATTATTGCGGCTTGCCATTCCCGTGACATTGGCGGCCATTATCTTGCAGCTTGCCAACATCGTTGATATGAGTGTGGCCTTGCGCCGCTTGATTACGATGTACGGCGTTGACAGAGCTGGAGCGAATGCCATGTTCGCGCCTATTGCCGAATCACATCCGATTACCGGCTTTCCGCAAGGTATCGTCGTTGCTATGGCGGTCAGTCTAATCCCTGCACTGTCGTCGGCCATTGCTGCAAAAAATCGCGAAAAAGTCTATGGTGTCGTCGGCTCGGCGTTTCATGTGTCGGCGGTGCTAATTATGCCCAGTGTGCTGGGTTTAGTTGCGCTTGGTACACCGATTATGCAATTGTTGTTCCGAAGCGGCACGCACGGTGGTGTTATTATGTCGGTAGCCGCACTGAATATTATGCCGCTGTGCATGGCATCGCTGACGAACGCTATGCTGCAAGCCATGGGAAAACCAACTATTCCGATGATCAATATGATTATTGGCGGTGTGACACGCGTCGCGGCAACCTTTATGCTGATGTCGTGGCTGGGGCCAATTAGCCCGCGGTTCGCGCTGATTGGTGCTGTTATCAGTCCCGTGATTGCCTATTTCGTGATTTTTGTGCTCAACTTAAGTGCCATTGCGCAGGTTATTCCTTGGAAACGATTGACTGAGCCTTTTGTGCGGCCATTGCTGGCGGCATTGATTATGTCAGGCTGTGTCTACTATATCAACCGCGGCATGATGACAATATTGCCCGGTGGGCTTGACTCGCGCTTAATGACAACCATCGGTGTTGCTGTAAGCGTGGGTGTGGGTGTGCTGATTTACGGTTTGCTGGCGATTTGGTTGGGTATTGTGCGGCGGCGCGACTTTGAACGACTGCCCAAGGGGGAAAAGGTTGCCGATTTCTTTAATGTCAGTGCTGAACCGCCCAAACGACGGTTGAGCGTGGTGGCCATAGCAGCCTTGCTTGTGCTTGGCTCGATGTTGGCGGGTATGATGATATTGCCGCCGCTGTATACGATATAAGAGCAATTTTAGTCTTTGTGTTAACGGATTATGGGGCGCATTTATAAAAAAATCAGTTTTTGTCAGATTTTCGCAAAAAAAGGGTTGCAAAAAGGAGTGAAATATGGTAATAATAGAGAGTAGGGAAAAATACACTGCTGATGACTTGCTTGAAATCGTGTCATTGTTGCGTTCACCGAGTGGTTGTCCATGGGATGCAGAGCAGACGCATCAGAGCATCCGGCGCAATATGGTTGAAGAAGCGTACGAAGCTGCAGAAGCCATTGATCGTTGCGACAAGGCGTTGTTATGTGAGGAACTGGGCGATGTGCTATTGCAAGTGGTTTTTCATGCGTCTATCGCGGCAGATGCTGGTGATTTTACGTTCGATGACATTGCCGATGGTATTTGTAAGAAGCTGATTGTGCGGCATCCGCATGTTTTCAGCGATGTACAAGTTAGTGGCAGTAGTGAAGTGATAGGTAACTGGGAAGAAATCAAACGCAATGTCAAGGGATATACTACGCTTGCAGAGACGTTACGTGGCGTCAGTGCGGCATTGCCGGGGCTTATGCGGTTGCAAAAAATGGCGAATAAGTGCGTTGAAGCAAATATGTTATTGCCTGAGGGGCAAGGATTTGCGCAGAAATTGATGGCATTGGCATTGGAAGCCAATGCGCAGGATGTGGATTTGGAGACGGTTGTAGCGGAGTTATGCCGCGCAATTATTATGCAAGCTGAAATGCCGGGCTCATCGAGCGGGAAAACTTGCTCGTGAACATAAAAGCCAAAGATAAATTAGGAGGAATTTTTCGTGAACAAATCAGAACTCATCGCAGCAGTGGCCGAAAGGGCCGGCATGACCCAAAAAGATGCGGGTGCATGCCTTGATGCAACCATCGAAACCATCGTGGAAACAATGGTGAAAGGTGACAAAGTTCAATTGGTTGGCTTCGGCTCGTTTGAAACAAAGAAACGCGCTGGACGCACCGGACGCAACCCAAAGACCAAAGAAGCTATCCAAATTCCGGCGGCAACCGTACCTGTGTTCAAAGCCGGTAAAGCGTTGAAAGACGCGGTTAAGTAAGAGGATATATGTTTGTAGGGGGCGGTGTAAATCGCCCCGCAGGCATATTTAGGAGTATCTATGCGATTAGATAAATATCTCAAAGTTTCGCGCTTGATTAAGCGGCGTACCGTTGCTAACGAGGCGTGTGACCAAGGGCGTGTTAGTGTTAATGGAAAGCCTGTGCGGGCATCATATGAAGTCAAAATCGGCGATGTGGTAGATATTATGTTTGGGCAAAAAAGTGTACGCGTAGAAGTATTGTCAATTGCTGAGACAGTACAGAAACAGGGCGCGAACGCGCTGTTTAAACAATTGTAGGGGCACTCTGTGCATTCACTTATAGGGATAATGAGTGGCATATCTTGTCCGCAGTCATCATATAATCATGGTGTAATACATGACGAGAGGTGACATATATGATGACAAGGAACGTAAATGCAATGGAACGCAGCGGCATAGAGCTTCCGCACCATTTGGTGTTGGAGGGGCGCAGCCGGTTGGCGGTTTCGGGTGTAGAGGAAGTCGAGAGCTTCGACGAGGGCTTAGTGGTTTTATACACAAGCAAAGGCATACTGCTTATTCGGGGCAGTGGATTAAGCATTGACAGACTAAGTATTGACAAAGGTGAATTGTCGGTTGAAGGTGAAGTCGATGCGTTGGAATATGAAAACAGGCAGCAAAAGGGCGGCGGGTTTTGGTCGCGGCTGTTGAAATAGAAGGTCATGACAGATGTTTCGATGACCGATAGTGTCGTTCAACAATTCTGGGTGGCGATGGCGGCGTTGGGATTGGGCATGACAATGGGCGTCGTGTATGATGCCTATCGTGCAGTTACATCAGGAAAAACAGGTAGGTGGCTAAAACGGCTGGCGGCAGTGCTGGATGTGCTGTTTTGGTTGATTTGTCTAATAGCGGTATTATGGTTTGGCATGACCGTTGGCCGCGGAGAGCTTCGTATTTATGCTGTTGTTACCTTTTTTGCCGGCGGATGGTTATACCGAAGATGGATCAGTCCATTGGTGCGTAGATTATTGCGTAAGATTTTCGGGGGGATATATTGGCTTGTAAGATTTTGTTTGTCTCCTATAATTGCGGCACTGTGTAAAATGCATAATGCATGGCGATTAGAACAAGCACGTAAATTTACAGCGAAGAACAAGCGCGGGACGCGCCGTGTGTGGCGCAAGACCGTGATAGACATACAGAGGAGAACGACTCATGCGGAGAAGGGCACGAGGAAAAAACGGGTCGCGGTTGGCGAAACTCGCCATCGTGGTTTTTTCGCTGTACGTCGTCATGTTGCTCATCAACAATCAGGTGAGCTACAATCAAGCGCAACAACGGACAGTCGAGCTGCAAGAGCGGTATCATCACCAGCATTTGGTCAACGCCGGTATCAAAGCACGAAGCGAGCTGGATTCCGACTCTGAGGCGTGGTTGCGGTACATTATGGACGTCGCGCACAACCGGCTCAACCTTGTACGTCCGAATGATATTATTTTTGTGGATATTGGCAGATAGAGTGTCGAGTAGGCGGCCAGTGCACACGAGGCATGATAGGAGGCACAGCACCAGTCCATGACCATTGAAATCAACACCACCGTTACCGGAAAAGTCACCGGCATCAAAGGCTTTGGTGCTTTTGTTATTTTGCCTGATGGCAGGTCAGGGTTAGTGCATATTTCCGAGATTGCACAGGGGTATGTGGAAAGCGTCGCAGAGCATTTGGAGGTTGGGCAGGAAGTACAAGTTAAGGTATTGGACGATCGAAACGGACGTGTCAACTTGTCAATTAAACGGGCAATGCTGCGTGAAAGCAGGCAAACATTGCCGCCTGAGTTGACGTTTGAGCGTAAGTTGAAACATTTTATGGAAGCCGCTGAAGATATGCAGGAGCAACCGCGTATTGAACGTCGAAAACGGGGCAAAAGTCGTGGTGATTACGACGATTATGAGGAACTTGACTAAAAAAACCGCCATTTGGCGGTTTTTCTATTGTTTGTAAAGACTGACCCGGCTATGCCAGGGGATATTTAATATCCATCAAGATACTACATCAAAGTTAATCACTTTCCAAATGTTTTGCAGATAGTCTGCTCGTGCATTTTTGTACTTTAAATAATAAGCGTGTTCCCACACGTCGATCAGCAATAACGGCTGCAAACCGATGGGATACACGGTATCTTGGTTGGCACGTATTTCGATGAGCAGATCGCCTTTGGCTGAATGGGCCAGCACAGCGTAGCCTGAGCCGAACACACTCGCCGCCGCTTGTGTGAATTGCTGTACAAATGCGTCAAACGAGCCGAATGCGTTTGATAGCTTTCGTTCCAGCGTTGGGCCGGGGCGGTTATCCTCGCGGTAAGGGGCAAGCATGTTGAAAAATAAGTAGTGATTCATGACACCGCCACCGTTGCGTTGAATGTCGGTGCGAATGTTGGCAGGTAGTGTGTGGGGGTTGGTGAGCAGTTTCTCCAACGGTATTTGGAGTTGAGGGAATGGCTCAAGCGCGGCGTTGAGCTTATCTACGTAGGCTTGATAGTGCTTGTCATGGTGGTAGCGCACGGTTTCGGCATCGATAGCAGGCTCGAGTGCGTTGTACTCATAAGGTAACGGTTGGACTTCGTAAGGGTAGCTTGTATAAGGCATAGCAAAAACTCCTTTGTTGTGTGTATCAGCGTAAATATATGTGCAGGCGTTGCGTTTTATGCATACGTTTATGATAAACCAAAATGCATTGGACAAATTCCAACGCGCATAAGTGGCGCAAGTGTTGACGGGGGAAATACTGCGCTGCAATGGTCGGAGTGGATTTCTAGGGCTTGCAAAACGGGGGAAGCTGTGGTATAATAATTAAACGGGGAAAGTGCCGTTAAAAAGGAAGAGTATCGAAGTGGTCATAACGAGCTCGACTCGAAATCGAGTTGCCGAGAGGCACGTGGGTTCGAATCCCACCTCTTCCGCCAGTCTATGCCCCCTATGAGGATTCGCACCTCGTGAACCCTCATAAGGGGCATGATGTTTATTTTATAGTGCAATGTAGGAAATTTATATTTTGTGCAAGAGCAAAGAGAGGAGCAATCTAATTTACTATGACAGAGACACCGGCACAATTACAAGCAAGAAAAAAGCCAAAGTTGGAAGAGTTTTTAGCTTCACATTTCGATGACGAACTACGGCAAGAAGCGCTTGCCCTTTTAGATTATTGCAAGGCGAATAAAATATCATATCCGTGGAGTTCAATGAACACTTGGACGTTGAAAGTGAAAGGCAAAAGCATAGGCTACATACACATCGACGATGAAAATGATACCAACCATTGGACTATCTGGCTACACTTAACAGAACTTTTTCAGTATGGCCAATTTCTAATACAAGAAAATTTGCAGAATGTTATTTCTAACGCAATAAAGTGCTGCACTGGTTGCAGCACCTACTGTGCGCCGGGTTATACCGATAAGATTCTTGGAAAAGAGTATCGTGGCTTATGCAGGGCGATGTATCATGTAGATAAAAACAACCAGTGTATGCACTTTATCGACCCTGACGCCGAAGCAATGGATAAGATAAAACGGATTATTGATTTCAGACTGGCATTATCCCACGGAACAGCCAATCGCCCGATTTTTGACCTGGCTACAAGCGAGCTGACCCGTGTTAATAACAAATCGCTAGTAAAAGGAATAGCGGATTTACAAGGCAATCCTATTGAAAATCAAATCACGGCTGGGTCGAGCATAGATAAGCTATTCGACGACAATTACAAGAGTTATGCTCGATTTTGGGCGAATGAAAACAGCTATGATTTTGCGTTTAAGTTAAACGAACCTATTGAACTTGCAATGTACAGTTTTGTCACGAGCGTTCAGCTTCAAGTCCCCGATAGTTGGAAGTTATATGGCGCAGCATTTCCAAATGAGTCATGGACTTTGCTTGATGAGCAGAACGAATTTCCTAAGCCTGTGACAAGCTATACCGAAAAATCTTTTGTAATTGATACGCCCAGTGCTTATCAATGGTTTCGTCTTGTTTTCAGAAAATGTAAGTTTGATTTGTCACAGGTGCATTTATATACAAAATAGTCGAACGCACCTATTAAGCAGTTTTGACATCGCCAATTCGGCGGTTGCTGGTAATACAAATCAATATTTTCGGGAGTTGAGATAGTGGCAAAAAAAGGTGAAGTATCAATATATGAAGTGCAAAAAGCAAATAAACCTACGATAGATGATGTTTGTGAGCAATTATTAACAGACCCAGTATTAAGGGGCGGTATGGCACACTTGTTAGAGTTGTCAAAGGAACTCCGAATGAAACCATGCTGGTCGCACACAAATGTCTGGAATTGCAATTATAAAAGCAAACGCGTTGCAATGTATAGCATCGGTCGTGGCGACGGTTGGGTAAAAAATTGGGCAAAAATAAAAATATATACGACTGATGTGAATGATGTGGAGCGATTTTTGCTAACATTGCCTGGCGAAATGAGAAATGAATACATTAATAATATGACTTGTACTCATTGCGGTGATTGTAAGCCGCATAATCTTACACTTTTAGGAGAGCCACTTGAAGTTTGTTGGGATATTGGCTATCGCCACCATAATCCAACACAAGAGCAGTTTGGATGGATAGAAAAGTTTATTATTGCACGGAGAGAGTACATCAAAGACACCGCAGTATAAGCATTTGCAAGTTGTAAACATTGCTTGCGGCGGAAACCCGCATGATTGCGGTGTTTTTCCGTGCCCCTTATGAGGGTTCATACCAGTGAGGGTGTTGTTAGGGGATTTGGGATTGTAGATACAATCTCGGGTCGCTTGACAACACCCACTTTCATTTCATGCGGTGGCGTAACTCATCGCCACGCCTTTTCTTATTGGAATGTTAATTTCCGTGTGCGGGATTTTCTTTAAGTCCGGGACATCTATTGCCCCGACGCAGTTATAGAAAATCTCAACCTTTTGCATCTAGACAGCAGGGCTGTCTTTATCGGCAACACTAACCCTCTCACGATGATGCACCACAATCTTATTCCACGAACTCACGCCTTTATCCTGCATTTAGAGATATACGCGGAAGATGGTCTTATTCACAGTCAAACAGCTCGCCCACGGGTACACCAAGTGCTTTGGCCAACTTGTACAACGTTTTCGCTTTTGGGTTAGCATTACCTGATTCTATAAGCACAATATTGCTGCTCGCAACACCGGATGCTTCCGATAATGCTTTGAGCGTCATGCCCTTTTTGTTGCGGAATTCTTTGAGACGAAACTTCATGTCGGCAACTCCTTTTTAGTTTTCTTGTTGTAGTATTCGCTCGAAAGGCTGAGTAAATTAAGGTAATTATAAGCAATTTGTGAAATTTATTACTTTACTCTTATGAGAGGTCTCTTCAAGAAAATGTCGAAAAAGCATTGACACATCGACTCTAATATGGTAGTATTTCGCTAATTACATGCACCTGCGTATAGGTGACGAGCCTATCAAGTGAACCATGCTTTATCCGTGCGGATA
>Ga0131853_10000386_pt1 | contig 81167 bp, 62 predicted proteins | sample TergutLab28metaG_FD_92764 | JGI IMG/M metagenome (GOLD analysis project Ga0131853, IMG submission 92764) | Labiotermes labralis P1 segment gut microbial communities from Petit-Saut dam, French Guiana - Lab288 P1 (version 2) (version 2) | ecosystem: Host-associated > Arthropoda: Insects >...
AGGGAATATAATAATCGAACTTGCGCATAGGAAGCTGATAGTGATCCCATGGTTTATGAAGAACATATAGTGTAAAAAATCTGAGTTGAGAAATACAATGATTGATGGTTCTATCAGATAATCAAGATAAGCGTGTATGTAGGTTGAATAGGATGTGACGGTATGTTCCGTCAATCCGCGAAGAGAAATCATCTCTTTAAAAATTTTTAAATAGTCCATTTTGGAATCCTCCTGAATTAGTTGACAAGTCACAAAAGGTCAACTGTTCGGAGGAGGTCGGGCTAAAAAATATGATATGTAAAAACCGCTACATTTTTTTATCTATTTTAAGAAATGGTAAGCAAAAGGAAAAGTTGTACTAGCCGTCGCGTCAGCGATTTGGTACAATATGCATAGAGTCAAAGCGGAACTTTCCGCCTCAACAAAATTGGAAACGGAGACTTTAACTTATGGAGCACGCTCAGATGGAACCTATTCAAGAAGTATCAAAAAAATATAAAATAATCGTGCATAGTTTATCGGCATTGATTCCAATGCTGATTTTAGGTACTATGTTTGCCCTCAACGGTATATATCCCTTTGGCGATTATCAGATACTGATTACCGATTTCTGGCAGCAGTATTATCCCTTTATCAGCGATTATTGGCACAAAGTAAGAGAAGGTAGTTCTTTGCTTTGGTCATGGACCGCAGGTGGAGGATATGATTTTACCGCACATTTTGCTTATTATTTGGCCAGCCCTTTCAATTTGCTTGCCATTTTATTCCCACATGCATATTTACGTGAAATGCTCACATTATTCTTGCTCTTTAAAGTTGGTTTATCTGGTTTGTTTATGAGCATGTTTTTAGGCTTTTCAATCAAACGATATGATGTTTTATTACCCGTCTTTTCCTCCTTTTACGCACTGAGTGCTTTTACCCTTGGTTATTACTGGAACATTATGTGGTTTGATACCATCGCCCTTTTACCTCTTGTCATACTGGGTGTCTATTCTCTAGTGAAAGAAGGAAAATATAGACTTTATACCATTTCTTTGGCCTTAGCCGTACTATTCAATTTTTACATCGGCATTTTTGTTTGTATTTTTGTTGCCATTATGTTTTTTGCCCAATGTTTTATCGCCAAATTGGATTTGCGTATTTTTATAAAACGCTTGGTTACAATTGCGATATGTTCTATTGTTGCTTTAGGAATGGCAGCTATATTACTTCTGCCGGTATATTCTGCCTTACAAAATGCGTTTCGAACCGGAACTGTCCCCAGTTTATTGCTATACAACAATTTTCTCAGTGTCATTGGCAACTTTATTGCTTTTACCCCACCAACCAGTATGGAGGGGCTACCCAATTTGTATAGTGGCATGATTAGCATCATGCTCATTCCGGTATTTATGTTATCCGAGAAAACATCCGTTCGAGAAACCATCATTTATACATCCATTGCTTTCTTTTTGGTACTCAGCACCAATGTAAATATACTAGATATAATGTGGAATGCTTTTACAAATACCAATATGCTACCCGCCCGTTTTTCTTTTTTAGTTCCTTTTGTTGTCATTCTCATAGCATATAAAGCCTATTTATTGCTACTGGAAGAGATGAAGTTTGGAACCATTTTGGCCATGGGCATTTCAGCAGCTTTCTTTCTTTTAATGGCGGACGGTGGCCTTCAACAAACAGAACACATTATTCACAGTGCCATTCTAAGTGCTGTTTATTTGGCTTTATTCATCTTACTCATGGTTACAAAAAAACTACCCTTTGTAAAACGATATCTTTTTAAATGTGCCTTTTTTATCGTCATTTTAGCCGAACTCAGTTTAAACGCTTATAATGGAGTTGCTTCCACAATGGTATCCGGAAGAAGTGAGTATCCACTTCATTATGAGGATGTACAGACATTACTGAAACATCGCCAAACAGATGACACAGATTTTTTCCGAACAGAACGTACCATGTGGCACACTTTTAATGACCCCTCTATTCACAGTTTTGAGGGTATTTCTTTTTTCTCATCCTTTGCCAACATGCACGCTTCCAAATTTACATCTGATTTGGGATTACCAAGCTGGGATGCTGCTAACCGCAACACATATATCGCAAGCTCACCTTTGACCAATGCTTTTTTAAACATTCGCTATATGCTTGCACGTGACGCACATCCCATTGATAATGATATCTTTTGGGAGTATATCGCTTCCGAGGGCGAGAGCCAATTATATAAAAGCAATCAATATCTACCCTTTGGTTTTATGGCAAAAGAAGAAATTGTTAACTATATTGGCGATGAAAGAAATCCTTTTAACTCACAAAATGACTTATTTCGCAAAGCAACGGGGCTGGATGGCGATTTATTTACCTTAATTAATGTGTTTGATATCTATGGCGACAATTACAGTTTGCAACCTGATGACTACGGTGCATATGACCTCGTATTAGATCCGGGCGAATCAGAAGGTATGTTTCGAGTTATGTATGAGATGCCCTCTACTGATTTGCTGTACATTTATGCAAATTTCATTGATGTTAATAATGTACGTCTCACAACAGGGGAAACAGAACAAACACTTTTACGTAATCTAGAACTCAGACGGCCAACCTTATTTTCTGCCGGCCGCTTTGAATCGGGACAATTTGTTTCCATCGAAGCCGATTCCGATTTAGAAAGGGTCGGAGGAGATATCTTAGCAGGTATCCTAAATCAAGATTTATTTCTCCAAGGTATGGAAATATTATCCGCCGAAACCTTAACACTTACAGAATTTTCCGATACACGCTTTACAGGTGATATCACAGTGACAGAACCCGGGGTGTTATATACCTCACTACCCCATGCCGGCAACTGGCGTGTTTTTGTGAATGGTGTGGAAGAAGACATTGTAACCATCGGTGGTGCTATGGCAGGCGTTCGATTGGGTACCGGAGATCATACCGTCGAGTTTCGGTACCACAACCAAGGTGTGATTTTAGGAGCTATCATTAGCATTCTTTCCTTTTTACTTTATTTAACACTGCTTTTCTTACATCACAAAAAAATTGATGTATTTGAATATTTTTTTACCGGTCGTTTTTCGCTAAAAAAAAATAAAGAAAAAATCAGTTATTTGTTTTTTGGTATACTTACAACCTTGATTAACTGGGGCGTATATAGTTTGGCTGTACAAATGATTGGTTTTTCCATAACTGTAAGTAACGTGATTGCTTGGATATTTGCTGTCGTTTTTGCTTTTATCACCAACAAACTTTGGGTCTTTGAAAACCATGATTGGAAACCCAAATCCCTGTTGGCCCAATCCGGTACATTTTTGGGTTCCCGGTTATTTACCGGGCTTATAGAACTTGTTGGCGTACCTTTATTGTTTTTAATCGGATTGACCTATCCCTTGTTTGGCATAGAAGGTTTTGCCGCCAAGGTAGCCATCAGCGTAATTGTTGTTATTTTAAACTATATTTTAAGCAAAAAAATTGTTTTTAAAGCAAATAGACCCATGGGGAGGATTATATAATATGGCAAACATGATATCTCTTATTATCCCTTGTTACAATGAAGAAGAATCCTTTGCTCCCCTTTATGAAAAACTATGTAGTATCAGCAAGGATATGAAAGAGCGTTATGGTGTGGCATTTGAATTCCTAATGATAAACGATGGTTCTCGGGATGATACCCTAAGCAAAATCAAAGAAGTGGCCCATCTTGATAGTCGGGTGAAGTATATTTCATTTTCCCGCAACTTTGGCAAAGAGGCAGCTATTTATGCCGGATTACAAAACTGTAACGGAGATTATGCCGTGGTCATGGACGCAGATTTACAGCATCCGCCGGATATGCTACCACTTATGTATGAAAGCATCGTAACAGAAGGGTATGACTGTGCCACCGCCTATCGGGAAAATCGGGAGGGTGAACCTAAAATACGGTCCTTTTTTGCACGCAACTTTTATAAACTAATCAACAAAATTGCACAAGTGAAAATGACCGATGGTGCAACCGATTTTTCCATGATGACCCGTCAGGTTGTAGATGCCATCTTGACCATGCCGGAATACAACCGCTTTTATAAGGGCATTCACTCTTGGGTAGGTTTCGAAACCAAATGGCTCCCCTACAAAAATATTGAACGTGCTTATGGTACCACTACGTGGTCCTTTACAGGATTGTTTCGCTATTCCATGGAGGGTATTTTATCTTTTTCAACAGCTCCCCTTGTGATTGCGTCACTGATGGGTATTTTCTTGTTTTTTCTTTCCCTGTTGGTCATTAGTTATGTCATTCTACGAACCGTTTTTTTTGGCGATCCCGTTGCCGGATTTCCTACTTTAATTAGTGTGATACTTTTTGTTGGAGGGGGGCAGTTTTTTTGCTTGGGTATTATCGGGCAATACATCTCAAAAATGTATTTGGAGATTAAAAGGCGTCCGGCTTACTTAATCAAAGATAGCAATTTGCATTAAATCATGATTCGAAAGGTCAACTTTAGAGATGGAACAGGTACAAGAACTATCAAAAAAACAAAAAATACTACTGCATAGTCTGGCAACACTGATTCCCATCCTTATTTTGGGAACTGTTTTTGCCCTACGAGGTGTATACCCCTTTGGCGATGAAACAATACTATATCAAGATTTCTGGCAGCAATATTATCCTTTTATCAGCGAGTTTTGGCATAGAGTCCGAGAAGGTGGGTCTTTGCTTTGGTCTTGGCGTGGAGGAGGAGGGCATGATTATACCGCCCATTTCGCCTATTATTTGTCTAGCCCTTTTAACTTTCTTGCCATTTTATTTCCCCACGCCTTTTTACGCGAAATTTTAACGTTATTTGTATTATTTCGAATCGGTTTAGCCGGTTTATTTATGAGCCTCTTTTTACGCCTTTCTCTAAAAAAATGCGATATGCTCTTACCGGTATTCTCCTCTTTTTATGCTTTGAGTGCCTATGTCCTCGGTTATTTTCCAAACATTATATGGTTTGATGCCATCGCTATTTTTCCTCTTGTAATGCTAGGAGTTCATGCATTGATAACAGACGGAAAATATCGGCTATATACCATCTCTTTGGCCTTGACAGTATTATTTAACTTCTACATTGGTCTAATTATCTGTATTTTTGTCTCTATCATATTTTTTGCTTGGTGTTTTATGGCTAAGTTAAGTTTACGTAACTTCTTCAGACGTTTTCTCACCATACTAGTTTGCTCAACAATTGCCTTAGGAATGGCCGCTGTATTACTTTTGCCGGCCTATTCCGCCTTGCAAAACTCTTATCGTGCTACAACGGCTTTTCCTGCATTTGAGATTTATAGACACTTCACCGATGTGCTTGGAAATTTTATTGCTTTTACCCCACCAACCATTATTGCACCTGATGGAATACCAAATTTATACAGTGGAATGATCAGTATCATGCTCATTCCCATATTTATACTATCCAACAAAATATCTCTTAAAAAAAGCATAGCGTATATCTCTGTCCTTGTATTACTAATACTAAGTACAAACATTAGCATACTCAATTTTATATGGGATGGTTTTACCGTTACCCATGCATTTCCTTTCCGCTTTTCCTTTATCATTCCCTTTGTAGTAATTACTATAGCATATCAAGCTTATTTCTTATTAAATGAATCTAAAAAAACGAGCGTTTTGCTAATGGGATTTGCTACTGCTTTCTTACTTATAATGGCGTGGAGTGGCGCACAAGATACAAGATATGTCATCTATAATTTAATTCTAAGTATGGTATACTTAGTTTTGTTTGTTTTTATTATAACTGCAAAAAAGCAACATATTTTCAAGTATCTATTATGCGCAATTATGTTCACTGAACTAAGTTTAACTGCTTTTAATGGTATTACTACCAGACAATTAATATCTAGAACAGAACATACTCTTCATTATGACTCAGTACAACAACTATTAGAGAAACGCCACACGGAGAAAGACACAGACTTCTTCCGAACAGAATATATCAATGATACTATGCGAAACAACCCTGCTTTCTATGGTTATGATGGGATATCCTTTTTTTCATCTTTCGCCAATATGAATACCAATCGTTTTGTTACAGAACTTGGTTTGCAAGGTGATCTCAGAGTCAACCATTTTAATTACGTGGAAACTTCCCCTCTCAACAGTGCTTTTTTTAATATACGTTATCTCATTACCCAAGGGCAAATACCTGTGGATGATGCTGTACTCTGGAGTTATGTTACCTCAAAGGATGATATTTATTTATTTCAAAATAATTATTACCTGCCTTTTGGCTTTATGGTGAACAATGAAGCTGCAACTTATACCGGCAGTGTACCAAACCCATTTGATTCACAAAATGATTTATTCCGCAAAGCAACTGGACTTAATGAAGATTTATTCACAATTATTGAACCTTTTGAAATAATAAGCCAACATTATAGTTTACAATATATCGGTGATAACTACGCTCTTGTATTAGACGAAGACAAAACAGAGGGTGTGATACAATTAATTTATGAGATACATGAAGATGGGCTTCTATACTTTTACACAGAAATACCTGGGGTTCACCTAGCATATTTAATGCGCGGAGAAACCGAAGAAGATATTTTAAAAACACTTTTCCCGAATAGACCTTTCCATACCCATCTATTTCCTGTGCCTAATACGAAACAAGATACGTTTTTTTCGATTAATATAACTTCAAACCCTGAGATCATCACAAATTGGCATATTTTTGTCGGCATTTTAAACCAAGATGTATTTACTGAAGGAATAGCATTATTATCCAATGAAACATTAGCACTTACCCACTTTTCCGATACCCGCATCGTAGGTAACATAACCGTGGCAGAACCTCGCCTGTTATATACATCACTACCCCATGCCAACAACTGGCGTGTCTTTGTAAATGATGCGGAAAAGGAAATCATAACCATCGGCGGAGCTATGGCCGGCGTCAGACTGGATACCGGCATCCATACCGTGGAATTTCGCTATCATAACAGAAGTGTTATTTGGGGTAGTATCATTAGTATTCTCTCCTTTCTGATTTATTTGATACTACTTTTCTTGCATCACAAAATTAAGAAAAAGGCAACCATAAATAATATGATTCATAACCTCGAAAGGAATCTATAACCGCATGAAACCCATAAAACTTTTATCTGAACATAAAAAAAATCTGGTGCCTACCATTGTTGTTTCCCTGATTTTGTTTGCTCTTATTGGCTACATCATCTATATCAATTTTTCTTATTATTGGGATTTTTTACATTCTGACATTGCTGCCGACCTTGCTTTTATTAGAGAAGCGGCGAATACCTTTTCTCTATTTCCGGAAGGTTGGGCACATATAAATGAAATGCGCTTTATTTATATCACCACCATCGCCATTCCATTTTATTGGATTACAAGCAACGTTCATTTGGCCTATTCTCTTGCGGTTTCATTGATGCTACTTGTAAATGTAGCTCTTTTTCACTATATGCTGCGCTTTCAAAAAAGAAGTACGTTTGCTATCTTGGTCGGTACCGTCGTACTTCTGATATTTTTTTCCCGATATAATATATTTTCTGTTTTTTCCATCTTGTTTATCAATGGTACCTTATCAACACATTTAGCTACGGTATTTCTAACCATAGGTGTTTATATGCGGATTAAATACAAAACAGAATCCGGATTCAAATTACAAAAAGCTTTGTGGATTATCACCTTATTACTTGCATTTGCACAAGGCATTCAGTCTCCAAGAATGTTAATTGTATTATATGCACCTCTTCTTTTTGTGGAATTATTACCCATTTTACGTAGTGTTCGCAGAAAAAGCCCTAATATTAATATCATCGGATTGCTGTATGCGTTCATTGCTTTTTTGCTCAATGTATTTGGGATGTTATTGATAAATATTCTAATTCGAAATGACATTGTTCTTTTGGAAGAATCCGGCCTTACTTTTAGCTTAGATATCGTCAGTTCTAGTCAATTTATTACCGAACGTATTTTTCAATCCATCACAAGCCTATTTCATGCTTTCGGACTAATTGGATATCATGGGCTATTTTCTGCAGAAGGTTTTCTATTCATCATGCGGGTTTTCTTTATTTTTGTAACAGTTTTTATCTATTGGAATAGCAACAAGAATTCTGCGGATAAGCATTTGGTTCATATTCTTGCTACCACCGTTATCTTTACCGTCTTATCACAAGCAATAATTACAATAAATATCGGAGAACGCTTTAATTTTATTGCTACATCCCTCTTCAGTGTCATATTTGTTATATCACTTTGTAATATCATGGAAAATAAAGAAATTGAAAAAATCGAACCGGATAGTGTTGAACAGGCCTTGGCTCATAAACTATCACTCGATAAACATTCAACCAATGAAGTAGAGCCCCAAACCTTACGAAAGTATTTAATTGGCACTCTACTTGTCCTTGTCTGCATAGGTTCCCTACTAAGTATAAATACTTTGGCTGTAAAAAGAAATCCCAACTTAATATCAGGTCGACAAAGGGTTGTGCATTTTTTAAAGAACGAAAACCTGACCGTTGGTTATGGTGCTTTTTGGCAAAGTCACGCCATCACTGCAGTTGCTAACTGGGACGTTGTTGTTATTCCGTTCCCTTTTCATATCCATTTTGGCATTGTTAGTCAACCTTTACGTCAAGGTGTGGCATCCCATGATTTTTTTCATAATGAAGAACGGGTATTTCTTGTAGGAACTGTCGATTATATAAAAGAAGCTTATGAACATGAACAAATGAGGGCGATTCTGGAGCATGGAGAACGGCATGATTTTCCTGATGGTTGGGTTGTTTATGTATTTGATTTTAACCCTTGGGTCAATTGGAAATAAGTCTATTTTCAAATTCAAAAACACCCTTAAAATACTCAATTTTACCGGCATTTTAAGGGTGTTTCCATATCATTTGAATCTATACAGGATATTTAAACTTCTCTGCATTTCTCCGTTTAATCTGTTGGTATTTTCTCTCAATGCCCAAAAATAGTAACATCCCCACAATATCAGCGGCTAGCGCAATACCTGCCACCTGCAAAAGCCAAAAATACATACCCAGTTCCTCGTGGGTGGTCACAATCCTTTGGCGATAATTCAAAAATGAAGCCGCAAAGGTGGAAATCTCCTGACCTTGTGCAATTGCCACTCCACCAATACCCGGTGTGATGTTCACATGTCCTATCTCACTGGTATCAATCAACTCACCCTGCACCAAAAAACGAAAATCTGTACCATGGGTCGGCACGTCACAAGTAAACAACGTCACAATAGCATCTGCAGTATCATCAATCACATCTACCTGACTTTGATGAATCAATTCGGTACGAAAAACCCGATAGGTATAAACATCATTGCCATTGCTCAACTGAATCCAATGTCCCTCTCTCACATTCAGCAAGGGACCAAACAACAAAGATGGGTCACGCATATGATGCCCTGCCAAGGCAAAATTGCCCTGCCCCATAAGCTGATTGGGACGCATAGTACCAGCCCCGGCCAACAAATTCACATGGGTTGCTCCATAAAATACCGGCAAAAAGATGCCCACCGATTCAATCGTCACAAAACCAATGATATCATTGCGGTCTATTTCCGGCAAATTTTGGATGATTTCCGGTAACTCAGGGATGGCAATGTCTTCGGAAATCTCTACGGTAGGCCGTGATCTGGCATGATTGTCCGCTAGCTCCTGAGCCGAAAAATTGATCACAGAATAGCGGTGCACCGCTTGGGATACGATTTCCGTCTCCAACATCGGCGACATAATAAGCCCAATGCCTACAAACAAAAATATATAAAATACAATTGCCGCAAAAATGATTTTTTTCCAATTCCGCTTTGGCTTATCTCCCTCTTTTCTCATTTTACAAATCCTTCATAATATCATCAATCAATTGTTTTTGTGTCTTTTTTGTCTTACCTTTGAAAATCCGAATAAATATCAACGTAAGAATAAGCAACAAAACAGCACCACCGGCAATGAAAATCCACAAAGGCGTACGCGGTATAGACAAATCCGTGGCATTAAAATAATCCGCTTCATCTGAGGTAATGGTAAAGTTTCGTTCAAACACCCAGTCCCCATTGTCAGAATTAATCTCAATCCGAAACGCATACTCACCTGCTACAAAAGCCTCTCCATCTAAATGAATCCCAAAATCAAAATTCGAATTGGGTGCCATTTGCATCATACTAGCAGAACGTTCATATAAAATTTCCGTCTCACCCACCGCTCTGACCGTAGCATTGGCATACATTTGATGCACAAAAGCACGCTCAAAATTTTGCAAGGTCGCAGTAATCACATTGCGATGATCCCATTGATTGGCTCGCACATCAAGCAAAGCCAGATCCGGATCCACCCGCTCTTCGGTCTGACGTATCAACAAAGCCATTGAGGTGGCAAATTCGTGACTAATCACCATACCTGAACCTACATCAGGCAATTCTATTTCTTCTTCTTCCACAACCCCTCCATCCACTGTAATACCAAGGGCAATCACACCGTCAAACTCTTCCGCAGGCATGGTAATGATGATGGGTACCCGCACACTTTCCCCCGACTCTATCATCACATCGGGAGAAACTGAAACCAACTCTTCCAAAGTAAAACCCATAGTACTATCCGGCAAAACTCCCTCTACCGTATGATAATTGATGGCACCTCCATTTGAAGTGGTGGCAATGGTCACGTCAATGAGATACGTTCTTGTTTCAGATGAACCATTGTATATCTCGATCTCAATAATCTGCTCACTACCTGGCTCCATAATCAAATCAAAAAAATTCCCTATAATCTCACGTTGATTTTCCGGAAAAATCGGGGTTACCATAAAATCTAGCATGGCTTTCACCGGCAAATAATTTCCAATCACAAAAATACCCAACATCAGCAAACACACAAGGAAACGTACCATACGATTTCTTTTTTCAGTCACTTTTTGCTTCAAAACCTAAACTCCTTTCGATTATCCACTATGATAAAAACAGCTCACATATCTTCACATTTTAAATATGCAACTGCTTTTACTATAAAAGATAATCTCAACATTTTCAAGTGAAATCGACATAATCTCCAAAGAAATTATGTCGATTCAAAACACTTACCTTAGTCTAAATAATCACCTATGACATATCTACAATCTACATTAAGATACCGGTTGTCCTTGTCCAGGTTGTGCCGGAGCTGCTGGAGCTGGGAATGTAGTTAGTGGCCCCTCTTGTAATCTCCATGTAATCGTCGCATTATAAGTACCTGTGTAGAACAATACACCTGAAGGTACATTCAAAACAACACTTGTTCCGGAATTGTTCGCTCCACCATTTAGGTTATTTTCACCAAAACGAACTCTGGTATTACCCATACCTTGACCAACAGCTGCTGATGCTAAATTAATTTGACCAGAATTTACATCAAGACGTGCAAGACTGTTCAGATGCGTTGGAGCAGCAGTTATAATATCATCTTGATTTGAAAAAGCACCAATGTTTGTCAAATCAATTTGTGCACCTGTCAATACCTGACCAGTAGCGGCTCCACTCACTCCAGTAAATTGACTCGCCAATTCTGCTGACAAATTCCAACCCGCACCTGTACCACGCAAGTCACGAAGTTGAACAAAATATGGTTGATCCGCTGGTGGAATCGCATTAAATCTTCTGTTTGTCGTAGTCACATCATGTGTACCGAAATTGAAGTTTGGAATAATCTCAAGTGCCAACAAGTTCGTTCCCGTAACCGTTGTATGATCTGTAGGCAATGTAATGCGCGTCGGATCTGTTGGGTCAATCGGTGTTGGCTCAGTTGGAAGAATCGTTGGTGTTTCAAACGTAATCGTACCTGTACTGTTTGCTTGTTGATCCGCTGGAGCAGCCATTACAGCAAATGCACTACCAAATACCATCGCCGCTACTAGAGATAGGGTTAATAAAAGTTTCTTCTTACTCATTTTTTTCCTCCTTGAATGTAGAAAATTAAATTATTTATTTTCACCACATAACCATGTGGTTACTAACATCTTTGCTTTTACTTCTTATCTTTTAGAAGTAGGATAGATGCAAATGCTCCACCCAACAATACCGTACCACCCATGAGTGGCAATGCTAGACTTCCTGCTTGTCCGGTCTGTGGTAAGCTCTTCCAACCACTACCGCCCGGTCCTGATGGTCCCGGCGCGCCCGGTGCTCCTGGTTGTCCCGGTGCTCCTGGTGCCCCCGGCTCTCCCGGTGGTGGATCACCAACTGGCGGATCCGGTTCCGGTTCTGGTCCCGTTGGTAACTCTGTCGGCGGTTCCGTTGGTGGTTCCGTCGGCGGCTCCGTTGGTGGTTCTGTCGGCGGCTCCGTCGGATGCTCACCATAAAATGTTATTCCACCTGTGCCATCTGCAGCACCTGTTGCTTCTACCACCAAATAACTTGTCGGCACAATCAACATCACTAATATAAATAAGCCAACCAACTTTATCAACACTCTTGGACAACTTTTTAAATCCACTTTTTTCATACTCTGTGTTTCCATACCTCCTTACTTACTATTAGGCAATCAAATATTACGTTCTACACAGCGTGCCTTAAAGAGATGATAACATATTTTTGAGCGATAGCAATTCCAACTTTTGGCATAAAGTTTTTTTTTTTGACCAAAAACACTAGTAAAGCCTTGTAAAATCTGATATAACTATATTATTGATATCTTTAAAGTTTTTCGAACTTTTGCTACAAAACTACTAAAATAGCTAAGGAATACACATATGCAGAACTTATTCTTATCATTACTACGGGATAAAAGCTTTACCAAACGAGTGGAAATCTTAAAATATTTGCACTCCGTGACAGTGCCTGTTTCTATTCAAGACATTGTAAAAACATTAAAGCTCTCCCCAACTACCATTCGCAATGGCATTCAAGGTCTCAACCATGAATTGGAAGAGTATATTGAAATCTCACCACAGCGTTTTGGGATGTATCTTCTTATTATGAAAAAAAATGTTTCTATTGAGACCATTATCACGATTTTGACCCAGGAAATTCCTGAGTACAAAATTATTGATCGTATTTTTCACAATCGTATTTATGACATTTATGATGCGGCTGATGAGTTAAATACTTCCCGCTCCACTTTACTGCGCACCATCACCCATATGAATAAGGTGTTGGCCAAGTTTAAGCTGTCCATTGGCAGTGATACCATTCGCCTCAAAGGCAGAGAAGAAGATATCCGATTCTTTTTGTATAGTTTCTTTTCCCTCTTTGGTGATAGTAAGATTGTTTATGAACAAGCGGAAGCCGATGCGCAACTCTTTATTGGTTTAGCGGAAGATATGCATTTGGAAAAGCTACGCTATAGTCATTACAACATGACGATTTGGCTTTCTATCTTAAGGGTACGTTGGAAAAACGAGTGCTTTATTGAGTCTACTTCTGAACTAAATAAAATACTGGCAGACAATACTGCCTTTGCTGCGTTCAAAGAACTCAGTGACCGATTTTTGTTCAAGGCAAATTTCAATGTGAAACTGGCTTTTCCGGAAGTTGCTTGGGCCTATATCAATCTTTTGCATTGCGTGACTTACAGCAGCACCCATTCCTCCAATGAAAACGTGGGAAATTATCGCTATCTATCTTTGGATTTACCACCGGCTGTTTTAGAGAGTACACACAATCTGATTGACGAAGCCTTGCCGGGCTTATCGCCGGAAAGTGATACCTATTTGAAACTAGAAGCATTTATCATCAATATGTATTTATTGTCAAAAATCAGCAGCAATTATGGGATTATCGCGGATGATATTATTCATTACTTTAAAGCACAATATGAAAGCACTTATCACAAATGGTATGGGCTTCTTTGCAAGTATCGCAAAAAACGCGCTCCTATCTCTTTTGAGCACTTAGAAGATGCTGCGTCTTGTCTAACTACCATTTCGGCCTCTGCAAGCAAATTAGACGTGACAAAACAGCTGAGGATTGTATTTGCCTTGCAAGGACCTGTGGGATTGGATGAATATATCATGGAAACCTCCAAACAACTCTTTACAAAAAATATCAAGGTAGACTATTTCTTTGTGCGAGCTGTCTACAAGGAAGAGATTAACTATCGGCGTGTGGATTTGGTTGTGACCAATTATGATTTGTATTTGGAAGAGGAACCAACTTATCCGATTATTCGGATGTCAAACTTCCCGACCAACCTAGACTGGAGCAATTTTAGAAAGACTTTGATCAAATTGTCCCGAGAGAAAGAAAATGAAATCAGTGGGTAGGAAGATGCAAGGGGCAGGTGTTAAAGCCATTGTTGCCTTGCATTTTTTGTACGCATTTTTCTATTTACTTTTAAATATCCATGCTATAATAAAGGACAACATTTACTATTCGCAGAGGGAGAAATTGGATGATGATTGAAAGTCAAAATATAGAATGGAAAGAATCTTGGAAAGAAAAATACCTAAACTGGATTTGTGGTTTTGCCAACGAACAAGGCGGCAAGCTCTACATCGGGATAAACAATAAAGGAGAAGTTGTTGGTGTTCCTAACATTAAAAAGCTACTGGAAGACATTCCAAACATGATACGAAGTGCCATTGGCATTGTAGTAGAAGTCAATCATTTCGTTCGTGCGGATAAAGACTATCTCGAAATCAATGTACTGCCTCATCCTTTCCCTGTCAGTTGTAAAGGAAAATATTATCTTCGTTCCGGTAGTACCTTACAAACATTATCCGGAAACTCGCTTGATGAATTTATGCTTAGAAAACAGGGCATTACATGGGATAACGTCCCGGTTCCTTATGTATCGGCTGACGATTTAAGTGACGATGCTGTAAAAAGCTTTGTAAAAATGGCTATCAAAAAAGGGCGCCTCGACCCTAGTATTGCAGGAGAGACAAAAAAAGAATTAATCGAACGACTTCATTTGGTTAAAAATGGATACCTAACAAATGCTGCTATTTTATTATTCCACAAGGATCCGGAAAGATTTGTTTTTGGCTCATATATTAAAATTGGTTTTTTTGAAAGTGACGCAGAAATTATCTATCAAGATGAAATTCACGGCCCTATTTTGGAACAAGTTGATAAAGCAATCTCTCTCATTTATTTTAAATATTTAAAAGCAAAAATTTCATATGAAGGAATACAGAGGTTGGAAAGATATCCTTTCCCAAAAGAAGCCATTCGCGAAGCTCTTTTAAACGCAATCTCGCACAAGCTATATACAAGCGGAACACCAATACAAATCAGTATCTACGATGACAAATTGTATATTGCAAATGATGGTAAATTACCGGACAATTGGACTGTGGAAGACTTAATGGGAAAACACAAGTCAAAGCCATATAATCCTTCCATCGCCCATGTTTTTTATCTTGCGGGATTTATTGAAAGCTGGGGACGCGGTATCGAAAAAATATGTGTCGCCTGTGAAAAAGACGGTATTCACAAACCAAAATATACAATACACCCTGAAGATATTATGATATGCTTTTCTGCCCCTGAAGATCGAATCATTCGCTCCGGAAAGCGTGTGGTTACCGATAGGGTTACCGATAGAGTTACCGATAGGGTTACCGATACGCTTCCAAATAAATTAACTGACAAACCGGGTATTTATAATACCTCAAATGAAAACTTTATATTATCGGAGCGAATTCTAAGAGAAATAGAAAAAAACAATAAAGTCTCTATGCAGCAATTAGCCCATACCATGTTGGTTTCAAAAAAAACCATCAACAGACATATTCAATTGATGAAAAAAGAGGGGAAAATAGAACGCATTGGAAATCCAAAAAACGGCTACTGGTTGATAAAGTAATAAAGATTCGACCTATCAAAACTCCGATACGCAAATCGTGGTAGGGGAAATTAAACTCCCCCTGCCACGATTTCGCACTCTTTTCGATAAAAAGCAATGCCATACTTTAAAATCTCTTTATACCCTTCTTCACGCAATTCAAATGCATAATCCCTATCATCAATTTGCTGCAAAGCCACTTGACATACTTTTTCTAACTCGTCAATGTGATTGGCTATTTTCAGCTCAATGATAATCGCTCGTTTGCGAAGAGAAACCGGCTTAACAAAAATATCCGCCCGGCCGGAACCCGATTCACGGTTTGATTTTACAAAATAACCATCCATCGAACGTAATACACCTAGCAAAAAACCATGATAAAAACTTTCGCCGCTGTCCATAAAGCTCATGGTCTGATATAAGGTATCTGTGAGAATATGATGAAATGTCTGAACATCACCATCTCTCACCGCTGTATAAAGATCCGAAAAGTCCGCCACCTTAACCTTTTGTTGAAACCATTCATAAATGAAGCGATTGTAAATATATCTGATTTCTTGATTGGGTATTTTCAAATCCAAATAAAGTCTTCCATCCTCAAATCTACTTTGCACCTTTTTTAGATAACCGGTAAAAAATAGAAAATTCCACAAATTGTCCATGCTTTCCCTGATCTCACCATAAACAACATCTTCTACAATTGGTTTTGTAATCGTTCCCCCCGCCATCAAAAGTTCAATTTCTCCTTTGGTGTCATTGTCTGCGTTTTGAATCAATTCCTTTACAATACTATTTGAGCTAGTGTTTGCCCAAAATGGCTTGGGATACCGTTCTTTATGATACATAATTTGTAAGTATTGAACCAAACTCCAAGGATTATAAACGGTAGCATCACCAAACACATACCCATTGTACCACGCTCTGGTTTCATCCGCTTTCTCTTCAAAACCATAGTAACGCAACGCATCTACCACTTCTTCTTCCGTGATGCCAAAATATTCGTCATACAAATTGGCTAAGATAGATACGGTATTTAAGTTGTTGATTCCTGTAAAAATACTTTCTTTACTTACCCTAAGACAACCAGTTATAATGGCTTTATACAAGGCATCATTGGTTTTAAACGCTTCACTAAAGAAACCACGTATAAACGTGAGCATCTCCTCATAATAACCGGCAAAATATGCCTTTTCCAGCGGAACATCATATTCATCAATCAGAATCATCACTTTTTCATTGTGGTATCTCTGCAACCATTCTGATAAAATTTTCAAACTACTACCATATGCCTCTTCACTTGCCGTTCTGGCAAACATTTGCGCAAAAAACTCTTTTTCAGCATCATTGAGTGCCGGGCTATCCAATAAGTAATCATGCTGCCGAAACTCACGTGCTATTTCAAATTTCAATTTTTCCAGTGCAGATGTGTAATTCCTTGCCTCAGTTCCTTTTAAGCTCAACTTAATCATAGGATATTTATTTTGGTGTGCAAGGTATTTGTTCCCTGCCTGTTTGATTTTTAATCCATCAAAAATATAAGCATGCTCTTTTTTGTTGATGTCAAGGAAATATTGCAGCATACTAATATTCAATGATTTACCAAAACGTCGAGGGCGTGTACAAAGTGTTACTTTTCCCTTTGTATCTATCACATCCCTGATAAAAAGGGTTTTGTCTACATAAAAATAACCCTCTGAAATCATATCTTCAAAGTTTTCAACACCAACAGGCAATGGTTTATACTCCATTTCCACACTCCTTTTTTAAAAAACAGCCACAAAACAACTTTTCAGTCATCTTATGGCTGTTTTCAAATACATTTTTTGACTTTTATTTAGATGGTATCACCTGCTACATCTGAATCAAACTCGTTTACATTTGCTTTTGGTACATCCACTGCACTGTAAATACGTCCAATATCAAATGAATCCACATCTTCTTTCACGGAGCCCAATGCACGGCTAACATTTTTGTACTGGATGGAAAGCTGCGCCAAGAACTCATCAATGGCTCTTTTTTCTGCTTCCACTGTTTTACACCAGCTACGATACATCTCATTTTCAATCTTATACTTGGCGCGTACGTTCAACGCTTTGATCATCTCTTGCTCTGCTTCGTTGCGTGCGTTGTCTATGATAGACTGACCTTCACGACGTGCATTTTCCACAATGGATTGGCCTTCCTTACGTGCCTCACGTAAAATCTCGCCAATATCATCTGTATAACTGTAGGTGCTCAAAGATTGACCGGTTGGATCTTCACTTGCTCTGCCTTGCTCTAATTCTTTTTCTTTTTCAAGCAATTGGTTTTCTACATCTCTTAGCATTCTCTTCAATTCCGCAACTTTTAAATCACGGCTACGAAGTTCTTCGTTTAACTCGTTGATCTCATCACTGCTGTCGCTGCCAAAACTGATAGTCGGCTCTCTGTCAGCAAAGCTTCTGCTTTGGGCTGCTGATTTTAAATCCAAAATTTCTTCTTGTAAGCGAACAACTTTTTCTTTGTAGCTTGACAATTCTGCTAAATTGCCTTTGTCCATTCCGGCTTTTTCTTCCAATGAACGAATATAGTCATTGCGTTGTCGCAAATCAGACTCTAACTCTCTCGCTCTGAACCTGTTGTCTTCCAACTCTCTTCTTAATTTATCCAACTCACCTGACTGACTGCTTTGGTTCCCCATACCTTGGTCTTTCATAAAGCCAAGTTGTGTAATTTCACTACGCAATCTTTCAATTTCACTGTCTTTTGCACTTGTTGCGCTTTCTAAATCTTTTTTAAACTGATTTTCCAGGCTCTCTTTTTGCTCTGCAAGAACACCCTCATAATGCGCAGTCACCTCTGCCCCTTTGGCTTCTAACTTGCTTTCAAACCCGCCCTCGATACTGGCTTTTTGCTCGTCCAACTGATGTTTGGTATAAGCATCATACATCTTGACAATCTGTTGTATGTGCATGTAAACATCAACTTTATCCAAACCACCTAAGCCACTTTTTTTGATATCCATATTCGTAACATAATCAACGATGTCCTTTTTGGATATTTGTTCTAATTTTGTCTCTTCCATCAATGTTCTCTCCTAATCCAAACGTCTTAAATTTCATATACAACTAATAATACATCCTATTTCCATATTTTGCAAGGGCTAATCGTCTTTTTCATTCATTTTTTTCGCAAAAAACCGGAATTAGAACATAACAAAAGAAATGTCTTGTGTTAATTATGTTGTAATACTTTTTATTTTGTGTTAGACTGTACGAGTAAGTGTATGCAATTTTATGTACACGACACATTTAATAAAAGAGAGGAAACATGAAACACAATGTATAGAAAAGATTTGTTCAAACGATTGAAGATTGTGATCATTTCAGGAGCAGTTGGTGCCACATTGATTACCACCAGTGTATTGGCCCTTCCCGGTTTGATGACAAATTCTTCCGTGGAGTCGAGCGATTCTGCCGAGACGGACATTGTGGATGCACCGGAAGAGGAAAATAATCAGCCCGCAGAAAGCGAAGATACAGAAGATATAAATTTTACGTATGTTACTTATGAGGGCGATGATTACACTTTCGTTGCACCTGAAATTGCGGCAGAGACTCTCGTTGGAAACAGTGCAGATTATGAGGACCTATCCGACGCGTATGATGACGAAGAGGATGTAGAGCATCCGGAAGAAGAAAACGATGCGGATAGAGAGGAAGACTCTGACATAGGTTCCGAAGAAGATGGAGACGATGTACCTCCCGCAGAGGATGATGAAGATACCGGAGATGATGGTGATGACGGTGACGATGATAACACCGGAGACGATGGAGATGACAATGACGGTGATGACACCGGAGACGATGGAGATGATGGTGATAACAATGGAAATGAGCAACCACCAACTTCCGGCGGCCCCGGCGAATCAGTAGTTGTTGCGCCACCTCGCCCACCTGTTCAACCTCCTGCCGCTCCGAGACCACCGGTCGGGCCAGTCCCACCGGCTGTTGTACCACCGGGCACAGGTCACCCTGTTACACCACCAAATATCTCCAACAATTTTGCACACTCACCGGATTTTATCGGTCTTGAAAATCGTATCCGGTTCAATGTAGAATCCGAGATAGAAGGATTGCCTTCTTTCATCACCATGGAGATGATTATCGGTGCTTTGATTGCCCAAGATGAAGAGGGATTCCCTGCATCCGTTACCATCGCTCAGATTATTCAAGAAGGCGGATATGGTCGCTTTGGTCCGGGTGGAACAGAAGGACAAGGACTTTCCTGGTTATCTTTCCACTACAACAACCTATTTGGTATCAAGGGTACAGGTTCTGCCGGTCGTGTAAATCTGCCAACATTTGAGATGACACCCACCGGAGAGACATTCTTCATAGATGATTACTTCCGTGTGTACAACACCGTTACAGAAGCCATCGAAGATCGCACACAATTGTTGCTTGAGGTTTACAGTGATTTGACTTACGGCGTGACAAATGCCAACGAGTTTGCATGGGCCATCGGCCGTCGCTGGGCTACAGATATCAACTACGCCCAAAGTCTTGTACGCCATATGGAAAATTATGATTTGTATCGATTGGATGAGATGACGTTATTGGATTATCACAACATGGTGGGTATGGGACAGTTTATCCATCCGGTACCCGGCTCTGTTTTGACAAGTCCGTTTGGTTGGAGAGATTGGGACAACGCGTTCCACCAAGGCATTGATTTGGGTACGGGCGCACACAATCTACCGATTTATGCCGCATACAGCGGAACTGTTGTTTATGTTGGTTATGCAAGTTGCGCAGGCAACTGGGTTATGATCAACCATGGCGGTGGTCTTGTGACCAGATATCTACACAACCTGGCAAACTTCGTTGAAGTAGGTCAAACGGTATCAAGAGGACAGCAAATCGGTTTGACCGGTAGTACCGGAAATTCCACCGGCAATCACTTGCATTTTGAGATTATCAGAAATGGGATTCCGATTAACCCAACACCGTTCGTTGGATTATAAGCATAAAAAAGCGGTGCGTTGCAATCAAGCAACGCACCTTTTTTATACCCTTAAAACTTTGTTGATTCCGGATCATCATGATTCATCTGCAACTTCGGCAGGTTTTTCACACGATTTACCCGCCCAATATCAAAAGAATCCACATCTTCTTTGGCCGACAACAAAGCACGGCTTACATTTTTGTACTGATTTGCCATCTGTGTCAAGAACTTATCCACTGCGACCTTTTCATTTTCAACTTCCTTGCACCAACTATCATACATCTCATTTTCAATCTTGTATTTTGCCCGCACATTTAAGACCTTAATCACTTCTCTATCCGCTTCGTTTCGTGCATTGTCAATAATCATCTGCCCCTTACGCTGCGCTTTGTCAATGATACTTTGCCCTTCCCGTCTCGCTTCTCTTAAAATGTCCGCAATCTCATCTGAATATGGATCCACAGGTTTTTCTGCTACGGCACGTGTCGTCGCTTCTATTGCCTCATATTGTCTCTCTTTTTCCCGAGCCCTCTCTTCCACGCTTTGCAGTTTGCGATTGGTTTCCGCAACCAAATCATCACGGGCACGCAATGCTCCGTTGAGTTCTTCAATTTTATCCAAATACCCCATCATCAACTCTTGGGATACTTCGCTGTCAAATTTCTGTTCCTTGTTTGCATCCATCGCCGCCGATTTCAATTCGAACAATTCGGATTGCAATTGATGTATCTTGTCTTTATATACAGATAACACTTCGCTATTCCCTTTGTCTGATTTGACCTTTTCTTCCAAAGAGATAATATACTGCTTCGACCGGAGCAATTCTTCTTCCAGGCCGCCGGCTCTTGTACGTGCATATTCAAGCTCTTGTTTGTCCAACTCAAACTCACGCTGCACGCGCTCCAACTTGTGCTTTTCTTCCAACAGCTCTTGTTTTTGCGCTTCCAAACCACCAAACTGCTGCCCCATGGCACTTTTTAATTCTGCAAACTGGGTTTTCACAACACTCAGATTTTCAATTTCACCACGCAAATTTGCAATTTCTTGATCCTTTTCCTCCAACTCGGAAGAAGACGTAGAAACTGTTTTTAACTCCTGCTTATACTGCTTTTCCAAGCGTGCCTTTTCCTCTTCCAACTTTTTGTCCAGGCCTTTTTCTACCGCTTTTTTTTCTGCCTCCGCATGTTCCTTGGCATAAACATCATACATCTTTACAATCTGTTGAATGTGTACATATACATCCACCCGATCCAAGCCACCGAAGCCGGCCTTTTTGATGGTCATACCGGTAACGTAATCGGCAATATCTTTCTTGCTTACATTTTCTAATTTTACTTCTTTCATGGCTTTCTCCTACGAAATTATTTTATTCAAGCATAAGTTTATAGATATTGCTAACATCTTCCTTGTTTAAAGAAACAAATCCACCCAAACTGCCTTTGCGCGCATCACCATAACAGGCTGTTTGTGCCATTTGATCGATGTCTTCTGCTTTTGCACCTAACTCTGCAAAATTCTGCGGCATACCAATCAACTTCAAGAAGTTGCGGAATGCTTGAATGCCTGCCAAAGCTGTATTTTTGGGATTTTCAAAGTCCATCTGACAACCCCATACCCGCACGGCAGCTTGTGCAAAACGCATCACATTGTGGTCCACATTGTATGTCATCACCGCCGGCATGGTCACCGCCAAACCTGCGCCATGCGCCACATCATAAGTAGCTGACAACTCATGCTCAATATCATGGCTGGCCCAATCCTGGGAACGCCCTACCCCGCAGGAATTGTTATGTGCCATCATACCCGCCCACATAATATTGGCCCGGGCTTCATAGTTGTCCGGATCCGCTATCACTTTCGGTGCTTCTTGCACCAAAGTCTGCATCAAACCCTCAAGCAACCGATCCGTCACCTCTACATGTTTGGTATTTGTCATATACCTTTCATACAAATGAGCAAAAATATCGGTGATACCACAAGCTGTTTGATACGCAGGTAATGTTTGCGTCAACTCCGGATTTAAAATGGAAAATTTGGGGCGAATGGCACTGCCGCCTGCACCGCGTTTGTACATGCCGTCTTCATTGGTGATAACCGAGCTTTCCGAACCCTCACTGCCCGCCGCTGCAATGGTCAACACCGTTCCAACCGGCAAGGCTTCTTCAATGCGTTTCCCTTGATAATAATCCCAGAAATCCCCATCATATATCGCACCTGCTGCAATGGCTTTGGCTGAATCTATGGCACTGCCGCCACCCACTGCCAAAACAAAATCAACGCCCTCTTTTTTACAAAGTGCAATCCCTTCATACACCAAACCGCTGCGTGGATTTGGTTTTACGCCACCTAATTCTACGAACGCGAGACCAAACTCTGTCAAAGAAGTTTTTACCCGCTCCAACAAACCGGAGCGAACCACGGAACCACCACCGTAATGAACGAGCACTTTACTACCGCCAAACTTTTTTATCAACTGACCGGCTTCTCTTTCTGTTTCTCTGCCAAAGGCAAAAAATGTGGGTGAATAAAATACGAAATTGTCCAATTTTTGTACCACCTTTCATTTATTCTCTTTTTTATTTTTCTTTTAATTGATCCCAAATAGGAAAACAATCAAATGTAGCAAAATAGTCATCGGCTGTTTCTGCACGCCGAATCAGTTCTACAGAACCACTCTCTTTTAGCAGCAACTCTGCTGATTTTAGCTTTCCATTGTAATTATAACCCATGGAGAAGCCATGTGCACCTGTATCATGAATCACCAGCAAATCACCATGTTCAATACACGGCAACATCCGGTCAATGGCAAACTTGTCATTGTTTTCACACAAAGCACCCACAATGTCATATTTGCAGTCTCGAGGAGCATTTTCCTTGCCCATAACGGTAATGTGATGATAAGCGCCATACATCGCCGGACGCATCAAATCAACGGCACAAGCATCCACACCAACATAATCTTTATAAATATGTTTTTCATGAATTGCTTTTGTGACCAAACAACCATAAGGACCCATCATAAATCTTCCCAACTCTGTATAAATAGCCACATCACCCATGCCCGCAGGCACAAGAATTTCCTCATATACCTTACGTACGCCCTCACCAATCAAACGAATATCATTTGGCTCTTGATCGGGAGTATAAGGGATACCAATCCCACCGGATAAGTTGATAAATTTGATGTGTACCCCTGTTTCTTTTTGCAAACGAACAGCTTCTTCAAATAACGTTTTTGCCAATAGAGGATAGTATTCATTTGTCACTGTATTACTTGCCAAAAAAGCATGTATCCCAAATTCTTTGGCACCTTTGGTTTTTAATATCCGAAAAGCCTCTACCATCTGCTTTGGAGTCATGCCGTATTTGGAATCACCCGGGTTATCCATGATGTCATTGCTGATTTTAAACAATCCACCGGGATTAAAACGGCAGCTGATGGTTTCCGGAATATGACCGATTGCCTCTTCTAAAAAGTCGATGTGGGTGATGTCGTCCAAATTGATAATCGCCCCCAATTCATGGGCCAGTACAAACTCTTTTGCCGGTGTGTTGTTGGAGGAAACCATGATGTCCTCTCCCACAATACCACAGGCACGTGCCAGCAACAATTCTGTATAAGAGGAGCAATCAACCCCATTGCCATACTCATGCAACATCCGGATTAAGGATGGGTTCGGTGTAGCTTTTACGGCAAAATATTCCTTGAATCCGGGATTCCAAGCAAAAGCCTCATTTAAAGCCTTGGCATTTTCCCGAATGCCTTTTTCATCATACAGGTGAAAGGGTGTCGGATATGTTTGCATAATATCTTCTAACTGTTCTTTATTTACAAAAACTTTTTTTTTCATGTTGCATCACTCCAATTCTATCGGAAAAACTTTGATTGTCATTTACTTTTGTGCGTATGTGTAAATAAATGTTCTTGGCAATATTCATAATTGCCGTCGCATTTTGAACAATAACGAAACTCTAAATCCGGATCATCCTGCTCTGTTTTGCCGCAAATCGCACAACGATGAATGGGCTTTTTGCTGTCTCTGCCAAATATCCCAGACTTTTTCATCGGCTCGCCCGTTTCCGTATGGGGGTTTGGCGGCGGTGCAAGGGGATTGACATGACGTCGGGCATTGTATGGTTTTTTATTGCGCAAATACGCAATAAAAAATATCAGAAAGTTTAACATGGAGGCGGCAATGGCCACCCGCGTGACGGTATTGCCCATGATAAAATCATACACAAGGAGTCCGCCGGATAAAAACCCCAACCATTTTATTTTAACCGGTAATACCAGCATCACATACAACTGCATATTGGGATAGGTGGCGGCAAAAGCCAAAAACATAGACATATTGATATAACTGGTACTAAACCAACCACTGATCCATCCTATGGGAACATCACTACCAAAGGTTACATGAGCAATCAGATGCAAGGCAAAGGCACCAATCACCGTAAAAATAATACCGGAAAAGATATATAAATTAAAACGAAAGGTACCCCAGGTACGCTCCATGGTTGTGCCTATCATAAAGTATAAAAAGAACATAAATATCAAAAAAATACTCAGTCCTGCCGGCGGAATCAATACCCAAGAAAGCAAACGCCAAACCTGCCCTTGCAAAATAAGAGCCGGCTCTAAGGTCAACAGCGAAAACCAACTGGAGTCTATAAACATAATACCGTAACCAATCACATAAGCAGCAAGTATATATCGAATCAAATGACGGATGGCAAAGCGACCCATCTTTCTTTCTAATTTATTCAAAAAATTCACAAAATTTTCCTCTCAAAGCTATTTTTTTTATTTTTGTACGCTACTCCTAATTTTAAGCCTAGATAATACCTTTGTCAAACGTTATCTTTACATTTTATTTGAATTTCAAACAAAAATCGCTTATAATAGTAAACATATCTACTTCACGTCACAAATATATATTTATGAGGAAACACATGGATACAAAAAATATGAAAACCTTGGGCATTGACATTGGTTCTACAACTGTCAAAATTGCTATTTTAGATCATGATAAGGAAGTGCTGTTTACCGACTATGAGCGGCATTTTGCCAATATTCAAGAAACACTCAGCGATTTGCTCAGCAGAGCGTTGTATCGTCTCGGCCCCATTAAGGTCGCCCCTGTTATGACAGGCTCCGGCGGTCTTACCCTTGCTACAAATCTTGGCATTGATTTTGTACAAGAAGTGATTGCCGTTTCTACAGCTTTGCAGGATTATGCACCGCAAACGGACGTAGCCATCGAATTGGGCGGCGAAGATGCCAAAATCATTTACTTTGAAGACGGCAACGTAGAACAGCGGATGAATGGCGTATGTGCCGGCGGTACCGGCTCTTTTATTGACCAAATGGCTTCTTTGTTGCAAACAGATGCTGCCGGCTTAAATGAATATGCCAAAGGGCATAAGGCTTTGTATGACATCGCGGCTCGTTGCGGTGTTTTTGCCAAGTCTGATATTCAACCTTTGATCAACGAGGGAGCCGCCAAAGAGGATTTGGCCGCTTCTATTTTTCAAGCTGTTGTCAATCAAACCATCAGCGGTTTGGCTTGTGGAAAACCCATCCGCGGCCATGTTGCTTTTTTGGGCGGACCACTGCATTTCCTACCGCAACTGCGAGAAGCTTTTGTCCGCACCTTGAATCTGGATGATGAACACAGGATAGCCCCTAGGCAATCCCATCTTTTTGCTGCCATTGGTTCCGCCTTAAATTCCAAATATGAAGAAACACTGGCTTTGCAAGAGTTGCAAGGGCGTCTTGCCAATAAAGTAAAGATGGAAATCGAAGTAGAGCGTTTAGAGCCTTTGTTTGATTCCAACAAAGCATACGAAGACTTTATCACACGCCATGAACAACAACAAATACCCCGTCGGGATTTCACAACTTATCAAGGCAAGGCTTTTTTGGGCATTGATGCCGGTTCTACCACTACAAAATTAGCTTTGCTCTCGGAAGATGGTGCTTTGTTGTATTCTTTCTATCAAAACAACGAGGGTGACCCCCTTGGCACTACCATTCGGGTGATAAAAGATATTTATAAAAACCTACCACCGGGCGCGGAAATTGTGCATTCTTGCTCCACCGGATATGGAGAGGCTTTGATGAAAGCCGCTTTGAAATTGGATGTGGGAGAAGTGGAAACCATCGCCCATTATTATGCTGCCTCTTTCTTTGAACCTGATGTAGATTGTATCATCGACATCGGCGGACAGGATATGAAGTGCATTAAAATCAAAAATCAAACGGTAGACAACGTACAGCTCAATGAAGCCTGCTCTTCCGGCTGCGGTTCTTTTATTGAAACCTTTGCCCAGTCTTTGAATTATTCCATTGAAGACTTTGCAACGGAAGCTTTGTATGCCAAAAACCCCATTGATTTGGGAACACGTTGTACAGTTTTTATGAACTCAAAAGTAAAGCAAGCTCAAAAAGAGGGTGCTTCTGTTGCTGATATTTCTGCCGGTTTGGCTTATTCTGTAGTGAAAAATGCCTTGTTTAAAGTAATCAAGGTTTCGGATGCCTCTGAATTGGGCAAACATATTGTGGTGCAAGGGGGTACTTTTTATAACAATGCGGTTTTGCGCAGTTTTGAAAAAATTGCCGATTGTGAAGCCATACGTCCCGATATCGCCGGTATCATGGGTGCTTTTGGTGCGGCTTTGATTGCCAAAGAACGGTATGAGCAGTGCAAAAGCAAAGAAACGTCTATGCTTAACATGGAAGAAATTGAAGCGTTGACGTATTCTACCACCATGACAAAATGCCGAGCCTGCAACAACAGCTGTCGCTTAACCATCAATCATTTTAGCGGAAAACGTAAATTTATCTCCGGCAATCGCTGTGAACTTGGCATCGGCAAAGAGAAGTCTGATACGGGATTGCCCAACTTATTTGCATACAAAATGGAGCGTTATTTTGATTATACCCCACTGGATGAACACGAAGCAACCAGAGGTACCATTGGCTTGCCAAGGGTACTGAATATGTACGAAAATTATCCTTTCTGGGCTACCTTTTTTAAAGAATTAGGATTTCGTACCGTTCTTTCGCCACCATCTACACGAAAAATTTATGAGCTTGGCATTGAATCTATTCCCAGTGAGTCGGAGTGTTATCCGGCAAAACTGGTACACGGCCATATCGAATGGTTGATTCAAGAGGGAGTAACTACCATTTTCTACCCGTCTATTCCCTATGAGCGCAATGAATTCCCTGCGGCACAGAATCATTATAACTGCCCCATTGTTACTTCTTATCCGGAAAATATTAAAAATAATATGGATCATATCATCCATGGTGGCATTGATTTTATGCAGCCGTTCTTATCTTTTACAAATATGGATACCATCTCCTATCGTATGGAAGAGGAGTTCGGAGCCAAATATCATATCCCTGCCAAAGAGGTGCGCCTAGCGGTACAAAAAGCATGGGAAGAAACAAATCAGTGTCTCAGAGACATACAAATAAAAGGCGAAGAAACACTAGCATTTCTAAAGCAATCCGATGGCCATGGTATTGTTTTGGCCGGGCGGCCTTATCATTTGGACCCGGAAGTGCATCACGGTTTGCCGGAAATGATTACTTCTTATGGTGTTGCCGTTTTGACAGAGGATTCTATTTCTCATTTGCATGAGGTGGAGCGACCTTTGAATGTGGTGGATCAATGGATGTACCACTCCCGTTTATATGCGGCGGCACATTATGTCAAAACCACGGATCATCTGGATTTGGTGCAACTCAACTCCTTTGGTTGCGGTTTGGATGCCGTGACCACCGATGAGGTTTCCGATATTTTGATTGGCTCGGATAAAATATATACCACCTTGAAAATTGATGAGGTGAACAATCTGGGTGCTGCGCGGATTCGCATCCGCTCTTTGCTGGCTGCAATTCGGGTACGGGAAGAGCAAAAAAATCAACGGGAAATGAACTCCGTGACCTTAAACCGCGTTTTATTTACTGAAAAAATGCGCAAAGAGTATACCATTTTATGCCCGCAAATGTCACCCATTCATTTTGAATTGTTGGAACCTGCTTTTCAAACAGCCGGATACAATATGGTTGTGTTAGAAAATGACAACAAACAAGCCATTGATATGGGCTTAAAATATGTCAACAATGATGCCTGCTATCCTTCGCTGATGGTAGTGGGGCAGTTGATGGAGGCTATTTTAAGCGGTGCTTACAACACGGAAAAACTGGCGGTAATCATCAGTCAAACCGGCGGTGGTTGTCGTGCTTCCAATTATATCGGTTTCATTCGCCGTGCCTTAAAAAAAGCCGGCTTGGCTCATATTCCGGTTATTTCCATGAATTTGAGCAAATTGGAATCCAATCCCGGTTTTAAAATGAAACCTGTCTTAGTTCTAAAAGCAGTTTATGCAGTTGTATTAGGAGATGTTTTGATGCGTTGTATCTACCGGATGCGACCTTATGAAGCAGAAGTAGGTATCACCAATCAAATCCACAAAAAGTGGGCCGACAGATGTAAAGCGTTTTTAGCTGCAAAAGGGTATCCTTCCCGTCGGCAAATGAAAAAACTTTGCAAAAATATCATCCAAGACTTTGACCAAATTGAAACCTTAAATATCAAAAAACCACGAGTCGGTGTGGTAGGAGAGATTTTGGTTAAATTTATGCCCTCCGCAAACAACTATCTTGTTGATTTATTGGAGAAAGAGGGTGCCGAGGCAGTGGTGCCGGATTTGTTGGACTTCTTCTTGTATTGTTTCTACAACCAAAACTTTAAAGTATCTCATTTGGGCGTAAAAAAAATAAAAGCCACCATGGGCAACTTAGGCATCAAAACCTTAGAATGGTTTCGGGCACCTGCCGTGAAAGCTTTGAAAGAGAGCATACATTTTGATCCACCGGCTCGCATTGAGCATTTGGCAAAAATGGCCTCTGAGTTTGTTTCCATTGGAAACCAAACCGGAGAGGGTTGGTTTCTAACCGGAGAAATGCTGGAGTTGATTCATAGCGGCGCGGGAAATATCGTTTGTACACAACCCTTTGCTTGTTTGCCCAATCACGTGGTTGGAAAGGGTGTCATCAAAGAATTGCGCCGAAAACACCCGGAATCCAATGTGGTGGCAATCGATTTTGACCCGGGTGCAAGTGAAGTAAATCAGTTGAATCGGATTAAGTTGATGCTTTCTACAGCAAATAAAAATCTGTGATTTTTGTAATTGAACCAAGGTGTCGCCTTACCATTGCTTTCGTTTTATCGCAGTGGTATGCCACACTGGTCGCAAAATCTTGCTTCTTCTTCTAGCTTTAAAGCGCAGATTGGGCAAAAACGCTCAATCTCTTTGTTAATTTCTTGATTGGTTTCCTTGGTTTTTTGTATTGTTACATGTTCACCTTTGATATACTTAATTTCATCTAATATGGTTACAACTTCGGGCGGTGGCAGAGCATACTTGCTTTCGTAATAAGCCTGCCCCAACTTTTGGTAAAGTTGCTCTAACTGTTGTTGTGCATCTTCCCCCTCGTTTAATCGTTTCGATGTAGGTTTCTCCTGCATTTCCGACATCGTTTCTTCTTCCTCTTCAGGCTCCGCCAAAACAGCCAAAATTTCATTGATTTGACTGCTAATTTCATCACTGGAAATATCTGCATCGCCTTTTTCTTCTTGCTGAATCACCAAATCATCCAGTTGTTTATTCACACTTTTGGGCTTGTCTTGTTTTTTATCCTGAACGACAGAAATCTGTGCATCCGTTTTTACAACCTCCGGTAAATCGACTGGCAATCCTACCTCTTTCTCAATGACTTTCTTCGATTTTTTTCCTCTTTTTTTCTTAGATATGGCCTGTTTCTTGCTCCGCTTCTTGTCAATGAGCAGTAACATAAATATCAAACTATAAGCAGCTACCCAAAAAATAAACGTCATCAAATTAACCTCTGCACGCCCGGAAAGACCCGGTATATCAGAAAAAATACCAACCCCTTGATTGAGATCCATCGTGAAGCGCATCAGCTGATAGCACAAAGCTAGAAATACAAAACCGGCGATAATGCCTCCTACAAGACCCACATCCAAAGCTTTCTTGCGCGGAAGTATCATAAGAAGCAAAGCGATAATTACATGAACGGCACAAAGAACAAACAAGGTAATCACGATTACCGCAAAATAATTCCAGATGCTGCCCCGCATACCCCCTAAGATACCAACAAACAAAGCACCCACGCCGCTTGCTTCACTTAAATTGCCATAATATACAACAATTAAAAAATCAAGCATGCTCAGATGGTATACCATCGGCAATAAACCCAACGCCAACATTCCTAATAGTAATATTCCGATTATGACTTTCATAAGCTAAAAATACCCCACTGCTTCATGATTTTTTGCTCTCTTTCAATGTCTCCGCAATCTGTCTGCTTTATCTTCCGTAGTTTTTTTAATATTTTTCACTACAACATAATAACCAACACCGTCACGTATCTTAACATACACACGGTCACCGGTCTTACGCCCCATAATGGCTTTCCCCAAAGGTGAATCAATGCTAATCAACCCATCAACGGAATTGCCTCGAATAGAGGTAACCAAACGGTACATCTCTACCTCTTTTTCTTCTTCAAAATACAGTTCTATTGTATTATTGATGCCAATTTCATCTTCTTTGGAAGAATCATCAATCATAATGGCTGTTTTTAAAACACGCTCTAAATAACGTATCCGGCTTTCGTTTATATTTTTATCTTTTTTTGCTGCATGGTATTCAAAATTTTCACTTAAATCTCCATGGGCACGTGCTTCTTTGACCGCCTGTAATGCTTCTTGGCGAACGATGATTCTGCGATGCGTAATCTCTTCTTTAATTTTTTCTATATCGCTTTTTGTTAATCTCTCCCCCATAATCCCTCTTCCCATCCGTCTTTATCGCTTTTGTACAATCTTTTTTGTGCCTTTTACAATGGAATCCGCCGGTATCACACCACGTACATTGATCACAGGATAAATACTTGTATTTTTTCCTACAACACTTCCGGGATTCAAAATAGCACCACAGCCTACTTCTACACCATCCCCAAGCATAGCACCAAATTTTTTCAAGCCTGTTTCAATCCGCACTGTTTTGCCTTTCACAATCACCAACGCTTTATCTGACTTTACGTTTGAGGTGATAGAACCCGCACCCATATGCGCTTTATAACCTAAAATAGAATCTCCTACATAATTGTAATGGGGCACTTGTACTTGGTTAAATAAAATCACGTTTTTTAATTCTGTAGAATTTCCCACCACAGCACCCTCTCCTACAATTGCATTTTGGCGAATGAAAGCGCAGTGACGTACTTCTGCATTTTTCCCAATAATCGTAGGGCCTCCTATGTGAGCCGATGGCATCACATCTGCCGACTTGGCAATCCATACATCCGCAGCGATTTGATCATATTCTTTTGCAGGCAGCATCGCACCCAATTTCATAATAAAATCACCAATCTTGGGCAAAACCTCCCATGGATAAGTCAAACCCATAAATACTTCTTTTGCAATGGTCTCTTCTAGCGTATATAATTCACTTATTTTTAATTGTTCCACCTGATTTTTTTCCTTTCTGATAGTACTGCGCCACCTGATTATAACAAGCTTGCAGTTGCCCTTGATTGTGCATGGCTTTCACCCGAACCGTACGGTCATGGACAAAAGCATTGAGTTTCTTCATATATTCTTCACTGCTGATTTCTCCATCCGCAATATAAGCCAAACCCTTTTCCCAACTAGCCGTCAGCTTTGGATTCAACAAGGAATGAATCGAATGGTATACCACATCATACACCATCTCCCCTTGCAAAGTCGGGATAATCATCTGGGTTTTTTTATTTAAATTTAAATATTTGATGTTGACCAACTTTTTTAAAATCTCCGCACGGGTCGCACTGGTTCCAATTCCACTCCCTCTTATTTGAGCACGCAATTCTTCATCTTCAATTAATTGTCCGGCATTTTCCATTGCCAAAATCAAGGAACCTGAATTATAACGCTTTGGCGGTGACGTTTCCCCCTCTTTGATTTGCAAATCATTGACAGATACCACATCACCCTTTTTCAATTTTTGTACAGCTGCAAATAATGCGGAAACATCTGTCGCATCATCCGCTGCTTTGTTTGTGTTTAATACTTTTTGATAACCTTCATCAACCAACACCTTAAAATTGCTAAAAAAACATTCTGTTTGCATGGTTGCCACGATTGCTACTTTCTGATAAACAGCCGGCGGATAAAAGATATATAAAAAACGCTTCAAAATCGTATCATAAACCTGTTGTTCCAGAGGTGAAACTTTTGCCAATGCCGAAAGCCCCTGCCCTGTCGGAATAATAGCATAGTGATCGGTAATCTGCTTGTCATTTACATAGCGGGTTTTGCTTAATTTTTGATGGCTGCCCATTTCTAAAATTTCCCGTAAAAATGGTTCTGCCAAAGGATATCGAATCAAACCATTGAGATTTTTACCAATCTCCTTTGCCACTGCCGTAGACAATACCCGTGCATCGGTTCTTGGATAAGTAATCAACTTTTTCTCGTATAACCCTTGAACAATCCGCAACGTTTCATCCGGACTCATCTTAAATCGTTTGGCGCAGTCATTTTGCAACTCTGCCAAATTGTATAACAAAGGCGGATTTTTCTTTTCTTTCTTTTTTTCTATAGTTGAAATTGTGGCTGTATGTTTTTCTGCTTCCTTTTCTGCATCAGAATCACCTTGCAAATAAGCAAGCAAGGCTTGCGCTGTTTCCTGCTTACGAAAGCCATTTTCTTTGTATAGTTCCGGTGATTCAAAATACTTTGACTCTTTTGTGACACGCCACTCCCCTTCAAAATTCATTTCTCCAAAAAAACCAAGAACCCGGTAAAATGGGGTTTTTACAAAATCACGTATTTCCCGCTCACGGCCAACCACCATGCCTAACACACAAGTCATCACACGACCCACAGAGATAACCGCATATTTGGATTTCAAAAAACCGGCAATACCATCACCATATTTTAAAGTCAACAAACGCGAAAAATTTATCCCCATCAAATAATCTTCTTTGGCACGTAAATAAGCCGAGTCACTTAGATTGTCATATTCCGACAAATCTTTTGCCTCTCGAATGCCACGCAATATCTCATCTTCTGTTTGAGAATCAATCCACACCCGTTTTCTGACTTTATCTTTTACCCCGGCCTTTTCCTCTACCAAACGATAGATATACTCTCCCTCACGCCCCGAGTCCGTACACACATAAATGGTTTTTACCTCTTGATCCGTCAGGATGCTAGAGACGATATCATACTGTTTTTTTACCGCAGGAATGATCTCATACTTAAATTTTTCAGGTAAAAAAGGCAAGGTCTGCAAACTCCATTTTTTCAAAGCAGGGTCATACACCTCCGGGTAACTCATGGTTACCAAATGACCCACACACCAAGTTATAATTGTATTTTCCGATTCCAGATAGCCGTCTTTTCGTTTTGTTTGCAATTTAAGTGCCTTGGCAAACTCTATCGCTACACTTGGCTTTTCAGCAATAAATACTGATTTCCCCATAGTCATTCTTTTTCCTTATATTTCATTCTGATTATTTAAATTGATATCCCGTCACTGTGGTAAATGATTCACCGGCTTTTAAAATAGGATCTATAAAATTGTCATGATTGATGGCGTCCGGGAAATACTGGGTTTCAAAACAAAAACCGGCATGTTTTTTATAAACCACATCCCCTTTTCCTTTTTCTTCTGTAATAAAATTGCCACTGTACATTTGCATACCCGGCAAATCCGTATACACTTCCATCACTATACCTGTTTTATCTCCAACTGCTTCCGCTACTTTGGCAAATTTCCCATCGTTGTTCAAGGCCCAATTGTGATCATAACCCGAACCATAAACAATTGCCTGATAGTCCGAATGCATATCCTGCCCCAACACACGTCCTGTTCGAAAATCCATAGGGGTATCTATTACATCTATCAACGTACCTGTCGGAATGGATTCTTGATCCGCTTCTGTAAAACAATTTGCATCTATGGTCACTTTGTGGCTCAATATATCTCCGGAATCATTTCCATTTAGATTGAAATAACTATGATTGGTTAAGTTCACAATCGTATCTTGATCCGAAACACCCTCATAAGTAATCCGAAACATACCATCGTCCGTAATCTCATAGGTCATAAATATTTCTAAATTGCCCGGATATCCCTGATCCCCGTCAGGACTACGCAAAGAAAATTCGATTTTATTTTCCGTGATTTCTACAAACTCCCAAAAACGCTTGCTATAAAAAGCAAAACCACTATGCAGATTGTTGCCATTTTCATTTTTGTCCAATTGATAGGTCTTACCATTTAAAACAAAACTACCTTTGGCAATCCGATTGCCACTACGGCCCACCGGGCAACCAAAAAAATAGGTACCGTTTTCATAACCGGTCACATCATCATAACCTAAAACCACATCCACCGGTTCCTGCTCACCCTTGCACACATAGAGGCTGACAATATTTGCACCATAATCTGTGATACTCGCACATACATTGCCGTTGGAAATATTGTAAAGAAATGCCTCTTTTCCTGCCTTTGTTTTACCAAAACTCATCTTTTTCATCTTCTACGTTCTCCTAGTCTTTTTTTTAGTTTCCTGCCAAATCCAACAAGGATACCTCTTTCTTCAACAGGCTCCTTGATTGGCTTGGCATGCATCGCCATCTCCATAAACATATCCTGTGAATTTACAATGGGACCGTCTTTTTTAATTTTACTATAAATCCCTTGATTGTCCATCACTCTGGCTTTTACATTGTCTGCCAACATCAAATCTAAATCATCCGACAAGCGTTTGCGAAGCTGTGGATCCAACACAGGGCAAGTCACCTCTACCCGGGTGTCTGTATTGCGGGTCATCATATCCGCCGAACCTATATAAATCTGCCGATCAACTCCTGTTCCAAATGCATACACACGCGGGTGCTCCAAAAACCGCCCCACAATACTGGTCACCGTAATATGATCCGTTTTGCCCTCCAATCCAGGCAAAATACAACAAATTCCCCGAACAATCAAATTGATCTTGACCCCCGCTATCGAAGCTTCTTCAATTTTATCCATAAAATCAATATCCGTCAAAGAATTCATCTTCATGATCACATGGCCGTCACTACCTTTTGCAATTTCATCTTCTATTTTTTTGAAAATATTGGTTTTTAAACTAAAGGGTGCAACAAACAAGTGTTTATAAATGCCGTTTAAATTACCGATGGCCATATTTTTAAAGAACAGGTTGGCATCCGCACCAATTTCTTTGTGTGCCGTCATCAAAGAATAATCTGTGTAAAGACGCGCTGTTTTTTCATTGTAATTCCCTGTTCCTACCTGGGTAATATACTGGATTTCATTTTTATGGCGGCAGGTAATCAAACAAACCTTAGAATGCACTTTATAACCCTCCATGCCATAAATCACACGGCAACCGGATTCTTCCAAACGCTTTGACCACTCAATGTTGTTTTGTTCATCAAAACGAGCACGTAACTCTATCAAAACAGTCACTTCTTTGCCATTTTCTGCTGCCGCACAAAGATATTCAATCACTCTGGACTGACGTGCCAAACGATAGATGGTTATTTTGATGGTCAATACATCCAAGTTGGTGGATGCCTCGCGGATCAAGCGCAAAAACAATTCCATACTTTCATAAGGATAATGCAATAAAATATCTCGTTTGCGAATCAATTCTATTACACTGCTTTCACTCTCGTAAACAGAGGGCTGCGGAATAAATGGTTTATAAATCAAATGATACTTCAAAGACAAAGGAATCTTATCCGCAATCACAAAAATATAATCTAATTTCACAGGCATCTTTGTGCGAAAAATACACTGGGGCGTAATTTGAAGTTTTTCGCAAAAATACGTCTCCAACTCCTGACACAAAGGAGAAAAGACTTCCAAACGTACCGCTGCCATACGCCGGCGTTTGTGAAGGGTTTTTTGCATAATAAAACGAAAATCTTCATTGTCTGCAAGTGCCTCATCTTCCGGTGCCACATCCGCATTGCGGGTTACACAAATATAATTTTTGTCACTCACTTCGTATTGCTCAAAAATCAACTCAAAGTATTCCATGATAATTTTTTCAATGCGAATATAACGCATGGAATCTCCGGGTAAATAAAGAACATCCGAAATAAACTGCGGCACTGACACAATACCTTTTAAACTCTTTTCCTCTGTTTTTAAATTTGCTACAATGTAAATTTCCTTATTGATCAAATGGGGAAAAGGATGGCTGGTATCAATAATCTGCGGGGATAATAAAGGTACAATTTCATCTTTGAAGTACTTTTTTACGTACTTTTTTTCGACCTGATCCAATTCTTTCATATCAAGTCCCATGATACCATAAGGGCTTAATTTCTTTTTAATCTCACCGTAGGTCTTGTCCCGCTCTTTATAAAGTTGTGCCACATACGCATAAATCGCATCTAACTCCTGATTTGGTGTCATGCCGGACTTTCGGTCAATGGTAACTTTACCGGCTTCCATCAAATCATGCAAACTCCCAACACGAATCATGAAAAATTCATCTAAATTGCTGGTGAAAATAGCCACAAACTTCATCCGCTCCAATAAAGGTACGGTTTCATCCTTTGCCTCATGTAAAACACGCTGATTAAACCTCAACCAAGACAATTCACGACTTTGGGAATACTCCAATTTCTCTTTCGGCATTTAAGTACCTCTCTAATCTTGCTCGCTCCCGTTCCATCAAACGATATCCGTGGTCATAAAACATCTGTAACTGCCCTGCATTTCGCTCCAAACGTGAAATCAACTTCACCCTTGGCCGTAACACAAATATCTTTCCTTCTTTTTCCAGCTTTTCAATTTGGCCCATGGTTCGATTGTATGCAATCGGACGCAATAAAATAGAATGTATCAAATTGGGAAAACTGCGATAGCTACGACGATACAAACGACGCATCGCTGATGATGCATACTGTTTTCGATAGCCTTTGTTTTTGGTTAGTACCACTATGATTTTTTCATTGCCCATTTCCAGAGCACGCTCCAGCGGAACTGCATCTGACAAACCTCCATCCAAATAAGGAGTGCCATCAATGTTCACAATCGGACTTAATAACGGCATACTGCAAGAGGCACGAATCACTTTTAACAAGCGCTCCGGATCACTGTCTTCCGTCATATATTCTGCCTTGCCCGTGATACAATTGGTGGTCACATACTCATTTACAATTTCTGAATTGAAGTAGGTTTCAAAATCAAAGGGATATACTTCCTTGGGAAACTTATCAAAAATCAAATCCATGTTCATATAGCTTTTTTCTTTTAGAAACGTTCGAACCCCATGATAGTATCCGCCTGATTTGTCAGTGGGAATCATACAATCCCGGGTTCGACCCGGCTGCTTGGATACATAATCTACGCCGTTGCAAGCCCCGGCAGAAACACCAAGTACATGAGAAAAATAAATATCCTGCTCCATCAAGTAATCCAGAACACCGGCAGTAAAAACACCACGGGTTGCCCCTCCTTCTAGTACCAATGTTGCTTTTATCATAAAATCTGCCACTCCTTTATTTTTTTGGCTATTATTTATGAAACAATAATTGTCTCATGTGCCCTCACTTTCAAAACTTTCCTACACATTAGTATATCATATTTCGCAAAATATTGTATCATATCCTTATATTTTTTTCAAACACCAGTTCTTTTTTGTGAATACAAATAAGCCACCTGACATTTTAGGTGGCTTGTTTTACATATTTAATCCGGATATACCAGCTGTTCTTCCTTGATATCTCGCAATGTACGAGTTAAATACTTCCTTGCCCAATACTTTGCCATGGGCAAATCCAAATCCAAATAATTGCCGCAATCTTTCGCAGATGCGCCCGGAATCTCTCCTTCAAAATCAGCAATAAAAAGACACATCTCTTCCAACAAAGGCACGATATCTTTTGAATCATAATCCCCAATCAACAACAAATAAAACCCTGTCCGGCAACCCATAGGTCCAAAATACAAAACCTTATCTTGATACGCGTTATGATTTCGCAAAAAAGTTGCCCCCAAATGCTCCATGGCATGCATCTCCGCTGTATGCATCACCGGTTCCTCATTAGGATTGGTCATCCGAATATCAAAGGTTGTCACCGGCGTCTCACCCACAAAATCCCGACGAGACACATAAAGTCCGGGTATCATTTTAATGTGATCAATCGTAAAACTTGTAATCTTCTCCATTTCTAAACCCCATCTCTTTCTATTTTTTAGTCATTTTCATCTTTTGTGATTGTAAATGTCTGACGTTTCCGTGCCATCTCATCACTATCCAAGTACGCATCATAGGTTGTAATTTTATCAATCAACTTCCCGCCCGGCACAATTTCCATAATCCGATTGGCCGTGGTCTGCACAATCTGATGATCCCGTGTGGAAAACAACAACACGCCGGGAAATTTAATCAAACCATTGTTTAAGGCTGTAATCGACTCCATATCCAAGTGGTTGGTTGGCTCATCCAAAATCAAAACATTTGCGCCGGAAATCATCATTTTTGACAATTGACAACGCACTTGTTCCCCACCAGACAATACACGCAAACGCTTGATACCATCCTCTCCGCCAAACAACATTCTACCTAAAAAACCACGTACATAGGTGGCATCTTTGTTTTCCGAAAACTGAGTCAGCCATTCTGTGATTGTATAATCACTTTTAAATTCATCTCCAAAGTCTTTCGGAAAATAACCATGAGTGGTCGTGATACCCCATTTATAGGTTCCGGCGTCCGGCTCTATTTCACCAATCAAGATTTTAAACAATGTGGTTTTTGCCAATTCATTGCCACCAACAAAAGCAACTTTATCTTCATGTCCCAAAGTAAAGGTCAGGTTGTCCAATACCTTCTCTCCATCTATCGTTTTGGATAGCCCTTCTACCAACAGCACCTCATTGCCAATTTCCCGGTTCGGGCGAAAATCAATATAGGGGTATTTTCGACTGGATGGTTTGATTTCATCCAACTCAATTTTTTCCAAAGCCCTTTTTCTGGAAGTGGCTTGTTTTGACTTTGAGGCATTGGCACTAAAACGTGATATAAACTCCTGCAATTCTTTGATTTTATCTTCCTTTTTTCGATTGGCCTCTTTCATTTGACGAATCAACAATTGACTGGATTCATACCAGAAATCATAATTTCCGGCATACAATTGAATCTTACCATAATCAATATCAGCAATATGGGTACATACCTTATTTAGAAAATAACGATCATGAGATACCACAATCACCGTATTTTCAAAATGAATCAAAAACTCTTCCAACCAAGCAATGGCCTCTAAATCCAAATGGTTGGTTGGCTCATCTAACAACAAAATATAAGGATTGCCAAATAAAGCTTGTGCCAAAAGTACCTTAACCTTTTCCGGTCCTAATAAATCACCCATTTGCTTATCATGCAATTCTGTTTCAATACCCAATCCATTTAATAACATAGCTGCGTCAGCCTCGGCCTCCCAACCATTCATAGTAGCAAACTCACCCTCTAATTCACTGGCTTTGATTCCATCTTCATCAGAAAAATCTTCCTTTGCATAAATGGCATCTTTTTCTTTCATGATCTCATACAAACGCGCATTGCCCATAATAACCGCATCCAAAACAGAAAATGCATCATACTTACTTTGATCCTGCTGTAAAAATGATAGGCGCTCACCGGGTGTAATCGCAATTTCACCACTGGTAGGCTCTAATTGACCGGATAAAATCCGCAAAAATGTTGATTTTCCGGCACCATTGGCACCAATCAAACCATAGCAATTGCCCTCTGTAAATTTAATATTAACCTCTTCAAAAAGAGCTCTTTTTCCAACCCGCAAAGTAATATTATTTGCACTAATCATTCTTTCATCTTCTCCTTACATTTAAATCATAATACCAACGCTTATAGTACCACAAAACAACCAAAAACAGCAAGGCTTATTTTCCTGCCCAAAAGGAATTGATTTTCACAGCTCTTTTGTTATACAATGAATCATATTCCAAAACAAAAGGAGCAACAAACATGACAAAAAAAGAAGTATTAGAAATCAGAAAACAATTTAGCCCGCAACATTGCAATATCACCAAGATTGCCGGTTGTTATGTCAACTATGAAAAAGAAAAACTATGTCAATTTAAGCAATCTTTCTTATCTCTATCTGAAGAAGAAGCTTTTAAATATTTTGATATTTTCAAAAAATCCTTGTCCAAAGCAGTGGGAAAAAACTTGCAAAATCTTTCTTTTCCTTTGATACAAGAAGAAACCGGCGGTACCCAGAACTTCCTGCTTCGTTTGAGAAATAGCAAATTAGAGGCGGATGATTTGATTGAAGAGATGTACGACAACATCATTACACATTATGCTTTTGAAGAGAATTATTATATCATACTTATTCACGGCATTTATGACATTCCCGGCAAAGCAACGGATGGTGTATTTATGGAAGATAGCTCTGATGATGTGTACGAATACATCATGGCTTGCATCTGCCCGGTTGCACTTTCTAAGGCCGGACTTTGCTATTACGGGGACAAAAATATCATCAGCAATCGCATCCGTGACTGGGTCATTGGCGCACCGGACAAAGCCTTTTTATTTCCTGCTTTTACCGATAGAAACACGGATATTCACAACATGCTTTATTACACAAACAACCCCCTAGACCTACAAGCCGAATTGATTGACAATCTATTTGGTACGGAAATACCCGCCGATATAGAAGAACAAAAACAGGTCTTTCACGAAGTTTTGAGCAGCAGTCAAGTCAATCACTTAGACACCGCTTTAGATATCAACGATACCATTATAGAGATGATACAAGAGCAGGAAACACAAAACGAAGCAGAACCCTTGGTGCTCGATAAACATACCATGGATCATATACTACAAAAAAATGATATCCGCCCCATGGAAACAGAGCACGAAAACATAGATGGCATACTAGCCACCAACGTAATCAACACCAAAACCATCACCCTGCAAGCGGAAGATATCGTCGCAAAAGTCAGCGCAAATCGAAGCGACCTTATCTCAACCAAAATCATGGACGGCAAAAAATGCCTGGTCATCGAAATCCAAGGTAAACTTGAAGTCAATGGCCTGGATGTGGAGATTCACTGATAGTAGCAAAAACAGGAGCAACACTATAATCTATAGAAAAAATATGGACTTGGGTCAAGTTTCCATCCAAGTCCATATTTTATATGCATTTATTTAGCTCTCTGTTATTTCGGAAGCCAAGTCTTTTGCCACACCTGCTTTTAATCCCTCTAAGCCTGTCACGTTGATATTGCGATTTACCTTGGCATCATATGTGCCCGCCTTAATAATATCACTCATATCAATGCCGGTGGCCTCTTTCATGGTTTCCATCACTTTCGCCATCAAAATCGGTACATTGCCACCTACATCAGAGATACCATTGGAATCTCCACCAATCACCGTCACCTTGTCAATGGCAGAAATCGGTTCTGCAACACTCTTAGCAATATCCGGTAACACACCAACCACCATCTCAACCATAGCTGCTTGCCCGTATTTTTTCATCGCTTCCGCTTTTTTGTCAATGGCTTCCGCCTCGGCAACACCTCTGGCTTGAATGGCTTCCGCTTCCGCTTGCCCTTTTACCTTAATGGCATAGGCATCTTGCTCATACACAAAACGATCCGCTTCGGCTTTGATTTTTATGGCTTCCGCCTCCCGTTCTACTTCAATCTTCTTGGCATCGGCTTCTTTGGTTCTCACATAAAGACGTGCATCCGCTTCTTGTTGTTGTCGGAAGCGCTCTGCCTCTGCTTTTTTCTTAACTTCGGCATCCAAAGCTTGCTCCATCACAGCCGCTTCTCTTTGTTTCAACTCAATCTCACGCTCACGTTTTGCAATATCCGCATTAGTAGAAGTGGTTTCGATGGTTTTACGCTGCTCTTGGCTTTGAATTTCAAAGGCCGCCTCAGCTTCCGCCTTTTTGGTATCCGCCAAGGTTTTTAATTCCGCTTTTTTGATATCTAAATCATTGTTCTTTTGGGCAATTTCCAAATCCGCTTTGACTTTTGCATCATTGGCATCTTTATCAGCCTCTGCTTGGCGAATGGCTACATCACGCTCAGCCTCCGCTCTGGCAATTGATGCTTCCTTTTTAATCTTGGCACTGTTTACCATACCCATGTCGCCAATCAAACCACTTTCATCTTCCACTGTTTGAATATTACAGGAAATAATCTCAATGCCCAACTTTTCCATATCTGTTGTTGCTTTTTCTTGAATTTGATTCCCGAACTCATCTTTGTTTGTACTTACATCAATCAATGTCAAAGTACCTACGATCTCTCTCATATTACCTTGTAAAGAATCTTGCAAATCCATTACAATATCCTGGGGCCTCTTGTTCAAGAAGTTTTTCATGGCCAGCTTAATCATCTCTCTATCCGTAGAAATCCGAACCTTGGCAACGGCATCTACCTGAACCTTAATAAAGTCAATCGTAGGAATATATCCGCCTGTCTTAATATCCACCGTCACTTGCTTTAAATAAATTTTATCAATTCTTTCTAAAAAAGGAACTCTAAAACCGGCACGACCAATCAAAATTTTCGGTTCCCTTTTTAGGCCTGAAATAATATAAGCCGTATCCGGCGGTGCTTTTACATAACCCATGGCAATGAATATCAAAACTACAAGCACAATTATAACAACAATTGCAATATTTCCCGCACTCACAAAAAGACCTCCTAAATCATTCATCCTTTACCACATCGCTACTATTTTTCGTAGCTTCTCCTTTCTTTCAATTTATTTTTCCATAAATCCGTTGCATCGAACACTGTTACATTATAGCACACAATCCGAAATTTTTATAAACTTTTTATTTTAATTCATTCTTTTTTATAAACTTTTTTGCTGTGCTTGTTTATGTTCCAAACGCTTCGCCTTTTTTGCTTTCTCCGGTATAATCGTAAATGCAATATTATTGGCATGATCCGCACATCTTTCTAAATCCGTAATCATATCCGTAAAGAACACACCACTTTGTGGGGCACAAGCTTCTTCTTTCAAACGCTCTATATGATTTTCAATAAAATCCACCGACAATTCGTCTACTTCGTCTTCCAATGCGACAATCTGCGACAAACTCGGCTCATCCTGACGTTCAAAGACTTCCATCGCTTTCACTGCCAACGCAACCGTCACTTCACTTAATTCTTTTAATTCTTCTATGGCGGCTTCCGTAAATCTTAAATTTCCCTCCGCAATCACCACGGTATATTCGGCAATATTTTCCGCATGGTCGCCAATCCGTTCCATGTCAGAAAGGGTTCGAAACATCTCCCCTACTTTCTTTGCTTCATGAATAGACAAACGCATATTATTAATCCAAACCAACTTTGCTGAAATGCTATGATTCAAATAATTGAGAATATCTTCATTTTCAACGACTTTTCTTGCTTTCTCTACATCTTTTTGGAAAAATGCCTCCAATGCCAATTTTAGGTTTTCATTGGCAATTTTTCCCATGCGGCATAATTCAAGATGTGCATTAAGCACTGCAACACCCGGCGATTGCAACAATTTTGCATCCGCGCTATCCAAATACATCAATTTCTTTTCGTATGTTCTGTCTGCACCATCCGCTTTCAGCGGTACAATTTTTTCCATCAACTTGGCCACAGGTCCAATAAAAGGTAAAATCAAAAACATCGTGGCAAAATTATACAAGGTGTGGAACATAGCCACCTGTCGTGCCGTTTCAGCCCATGTATGCTGAAACCACTGTAAAATAGCCGGAAACACAAAAACCAAAGTACCAAATACTGCACTTCCAATAATATCAAACATGATATGGAATAATGCCGCACGTTTGCTTTGGCGATTGGCCGGTATGGAAGCCAACACCGTAGTGATGCTTGTTCCGATGTTTGTGCCCAGTATAATAAAAGCGGACGTTTCAAAAGGAATCGGTACACCATTTAAATGCATCGTAACCAAAAGCCCCATGGTAGCCGATGAACTCTGCACCACAGCAGTAAATGCAAAACCGGCAACCAAGGCCAAAAACGGATTTTCAAAGGCTGTTAACATGGCATTAAAGCCGGGTTGATCCGCAATACCACGTAGCGGTGTTCCCATTACCGTAATACCAAAGAAAAGGATACCAAAACCTAAAATGACATAACCGATGTTTTTAATGCTTCTCTTTTTTACAAACAGATACATAATAATCCCAACAAAAATAAATAGGGGCGCAACTGTATCAATCCGAAAAGCAATCAACTGTGCACTAAACGTGGTCCCCACATTGGCACCCAAAATAATACCAATGGCCTGGGTTAAATTCATCAAACCGGAGTTGACAAAACTAACGGTCATAATGGTGGTTGCCGTCGAACTATTAATCGCAATGGTCGCAAGAATACCAACGATGACCGCAAACACCCGATTTGAGGTTGCTTTTTGCAAAATACTCTGCAAACGTTCACCGGCAATCAGCTCGATCCCACCTGACATCATTTTCATACCAAATAAGAACAAACCCAAACCACCGGCAACTAAAAATATACTTTCCAAACTCATTTACCTTCTCCAATCTACTCTATCTTTTTAAAGTTTTTTGGCAATCCCCCTTAAACTTTTCGCACGCGCAATACACCTTTGATTGCAGACAGTGCTTTTTCCACACACTGCTCCACATCTGCATCTACTTCCATCATCGTATAAGCATATTTCTCTTTGCTCTTATTGAGAATGGTATGAATATTGATGTTTTGGCTCGCAAAAAAATCGGTAAACTGACTCAGCATGGTAGGGATATTTCTATGTAAAATCGTTATGCGTGTACGCTCACCCTTTTTACCCATAACACAATCGGGAAAATTCACAGAATTTACAATATTGCCATGCTCTAAAAAATTCACCACTTCTTTACAAACCATAACAGCACAGTTATCTTCCGACTCTTCTGTGGAAGCACCTAAATGCGGAATCACAATCGCACCTTTTACACCTGTCATCTCCTTGGTCGGAAAATCTGTTACATAACGCTTTACCTTACCGGTCAGCAAGGCATCCACCATGTCTTCCGAATTCACCAAAATATCCCGAGCAAAATTCAAAATAACCACACCATCTTTCATCAAACTCAAGGAATTTTTGCAAATCATATTTTTGGTATCCGCAACTGCCGGTACATTCAAAGAAATATAATCACAATCCTTGAAGATTTCATCCATGGTTTTTGCATGGTGAATGCTACGGGATAACTGCCAGGCTGATTCCACAGACATATAAGGATCAAAACCATACACATCCATGCCCAAATGCGTGGCTGCATTTGCCACCATCACCCCAATGGCGCCCAAACCAATCACACCCAATTTTTTGCCCATCAATTCTGTACCGGCAAAAGAACTTTTTTTCTTTTCCGTCACTTTTGCAATATCACCATCTTCTTCATACTCTTGCACCCAGTTGATGCCGCCGATGATATCACGCGCAGCCAATAGCATACCGGCCAAAACCAATTCTTTTACCCCATTGGCATTGGCACCGGGGGTATTAAATACTACAATCCCATCCTCTGCACATTTATCCAAAGGAATATTATTCACACCCGCACCGGCTCTGGCAATGGCTTTGAGGTTTTCCCCCAATTCCAGCTCATGAACGCTGGCACTACGCACCAAAATAGCATCCGCCTCGGCCAAATTTTCCGTCTCTTGATAATCAGAACCCAAACGTTCCAACCCTACCTTTGCAATGGGATTTAAGCAATGATATTTAAACATAATGCATATTCTCCTCTTCAAATTTTCTCATAAATGCCACCAAGGCTTCTACCCCGGCAATTGGCATAGCATTGTAAATACTGGCACGCATCCCACCCACAGAACGATGCCCTTTTAGATTTTCAAATCCAACTGCCTTTGCCTCTTTGATAAATTTCTCATCCACCGCATCCTTTCCTGTTATAAAAGGCACATTCATCAAAGAACGGTCTTTTTTTACCACAGGACTGCGAAATAATTTGCTCTCTTCCAAAAAGTCATACAATATACCTGCTTTTTTTAGGTTCATCTCTTGAACAGCCTTTAAGCCACCTAAGCCTTTTAACCATTGAAATACCTTGCCACAGATATAAATGCTGTAAGCGGGTGGTGTATTATACATGGAATCGTTTTCCGCATGGGTTTTATAAGACAACATCGTCGGCATACCCGCCGGGATTTCCGCCCCGATCAAATCTTCACGTATAATCACAATGGTAACCCCTGCCGGGCCCACGTTTTTTTGTGCGCCGGCATAAATTACACCATATTGAGACACATCAACCGGCTCTGACAAAATACAAGAAGACATATCAGATACCAACGTCTTACCCTTGGTATTGGGTAACGCGGAAAATTTTGTACCATAAATGGTATTGTTTTCACAAATATGCACATAATCGGCATCTTCTGAAATCGGTAAATCTGAGCAATCCGGAATATAAGAAAATATTTTATCCTCTGAAGAAGCGATTTTGTTGGCCTTACCAAACTTCCCGCATTCCTGCGCTGCTTTTTTCGCCCATTGACCGGTAACAATAAAATCCGCCACCCCATTTTTCATCAAATTCATAGGCACCATGGCAAATTGCAAGGAAGCACCTCCCTGCAAAAACAATACCTTATAATGATCCGGTATCTCCATTAAATCACGTAAATCCGCCTCCGCTCTTTGCATAATATCCATATAAGCTTTGGAACGATGGCTCATTTCCATCACCGACATGCCGGTTCCTTGATAATCCAGCATTTCCTCCGCTGCTGCTTGTAATACCGCTTCCGGCAATATCGCCGGCCCCGCCGAAAAGTTATAAACCCTACTCATGTAAAACCTCCTTTTATATGCTTTTTCTTTTTTATTTTTTATCTTCTGAATCAAACACTTCACTTAAGCCGGCTCCCGGTGCTACCATCGGCCAAACTTTGCCACCGCAGTCAATTTGACAATCAATCAAAATTGGTTTTTGAGCAGATAATGCCTGTTCAAAGGCTTTTGAAAATGCTTCCGGCGTTGTAACCTTTATCCCAATCGCCCCCATAGCCTCCGCAACTTTCACAAAATCTACCACATCATCTAAAATAGTAGCCGAATAACGCTTTTCATAAAACAATTCCTGCCACTGATGGACCATACCAAGCACATGATTATTAATGACCACTTGAATAATGGGAATCTTGCTTCTCACCGCCGTAGCCATTTCGTTTAAATTCATACGGAAACAACCATCTCCGGCAATATTGATCACCGTTTTATCCGGGCAACCCAACTTTGCACCCAAAGCGGCACCCAAGCCAAAACCCATGGTACCTAAACCACCTGATGAAATAAAACTACGTGGTTTTTCATACAAATAATACTGCGCCGCCCACATCTGATGTTGCCCCACCTCTGTGACAATCACCGCCTCACCTTTGGTCTGACGATAAATTTCTTTTACAACACCCGGTCCTGTCAGTCTATCCGTGCTATCACGCAGGGGAAATTGCCGCAAATAAGACTCTATTTTTTTCATCCACTCCGGATGATATTGCTGTTCTAATCTTTGATTGATTTTCTCTAAAACCTGTTTGATATCTCCGGTAATGCTTTGGCTAACCATGACATTTTTATTGATTTCCGCAACGTCAATGTCTATTTGCAAGATTTTAGCGTGGGTGGCAAACTTCCCAACATTGCCTGTCACCCTGTCACTAAACCGACCACCTAACACAACCAATAAATCACATTCACTGACCCCATAATTGGAAGTCTTGGTACCATGCATACCCAACATACCCGTATAACGCGGACTCGTTCCCGAAAAACCGCCTTTTCCCATCAAGGAATCTGTCACCGGTGCATCCAACAATTCCACAAATCGGCGTACTTCCTCGCCTGCATTGGAAGATACAACACCACCACCAACAAATACATAAGGTTTTTGAGATTCTTTCATCATCTGAATCCCTTTTTCAATTTCTTCCATGTCTAAATCTATGGCTTCCACATCATCCATGGAACTATCTTGCCATTTGTATTCGCATTGATTTGCCGTAATATCTTTGGGAATATCCACCAACACCGGCCCCGGACGGCCTGAGCGAGCAATCCGAAAGGCATGGCGAATGGTATCTGCCAAATCTTCCACATCTTTTACGATAAAATTGTGTTTGGTAATGGGCATAGTAATGCCAGCAATATCTATCTCTTGAAAGCTATCTTTGCCCAACAATGCCAAACCAACATTACAAGTAATGGCAACCACCGGACTGGAATCCATATAGGCTGTGGCAATGCCTGTCACTAAGTTGGTCGCCCCCGGGCCGCTGGTGGCAATACAAACACCTACCTGACCCGTGGCTCTGGCATAACCATCCGCAGCGTGAGCCGCACCCTGCTCATGAGAGGTTAACACATGATGTATGTCGCCTCTGTGTTGATACAAAGCATCATATACATTTAAAACCGCTCCACCGGGGAAACCAAAAACGGTATCCACACCTTGCTCTTTCAAACATTGAATGACAACTTCTGCTCCTGTTACTTTCATACGCCGCTCCCCTACTCAATTTCCAAGATCGCACCGCGATTTCCGGATGTCACCATCTTTTCATAACGTGCCAAATACCCTGTTGTCACCTTTGGTTGCCTTGGCCGCCAAGCCTTGCGGCGTTTTTCTAGTTCCGCTTCGCTGACATCCAATTCTAATTTATATTCCGGAATATTGATTTTAATGATATCTCCCTCTTCCACCAATGCGATGGGACCGCCTACGGCTGCCTCCGGAGAAATATGCCCAATGGATGCACCACGGGATGCACCACTAAAACGTCCATCCGTAATCAATGCCACCGACTCACCCAAACCATAACCGGCAATGGCTGACGTCGGATTGAGCATCTCGCGCATGCCCGGTCCGCCTTTTGGCCCTTCATAACGAATGACAATCACATCTCCCGGGTTGATGTTTCCGGCTTTGATTGCTTCCGTACATGCCTCATCACTTTCAAAAATACGAGCGGGGCCTTGATGTACCATCATCTCAGGTACCACAGCTGATCGTTTCACCACACTGCCATGCGGTGCTAAATTTCCGGTCAAAACCGCAATACCACCTGTTTTGCTATAAGGATTGTCAATGGGGCGAATGATTTCCGGGTCTTGATTGACCGAACCTAAAATGTTTTCACCCAGAGTTTTTCCGGTCACCGTCAAACATTCGGTATACAACAAATCTTTTTTATCTAACTCTGCCATCACAGCATGCACCCCGCCTGCCACGTCTAGCTCTTCGATATAGTTGTGCCCCGCCGGTGCCAGATGGCATAAATTGGGTGTTTTTTCACTGATTGGATTGGCATCCCGAATATCCAATGCCATGCCTATTTCATGAGCGATGGCCGGAATATGCAACATACTATTGGTAGAGCAACCCAATGCCATATCCACCGTCAAAGCATTCCAAATGGCCTTTTCCGTCATAATATCACGGGGGCAAATATTTTCACGCCACAATTCCATCACCTGCATACCCGCTTGTTTTGCCAATTGAATGCGTGACATATAAACTGCCGGAATGGTACCATTGCCTTTTAAGCCCATACCCAACACTTCTGTCAAACAGTTCATGCTATTTGCCGTATACATACCCGAGCAAGAACCACAGGTTGGACATGCGGTATTTTCCAATTCCAACACCTCTTCATCCGTAAGCTTCCCGGCTGCATGAGCCCCAACAGCCTCAAACATACTGGAAAGACTTGTTTTTTTCCCTTGAAAACGACCTGCCAACATAGGCCCACCGCTGACAAAAATGGTAGGTACATTGATTCTGGCTGCCGCCATCAAAAGTCCCGGTACATTTTTATCACAATTGGGAATCATAACCAAAGCATCAAAAGCGTGGGCAATCGCCATCGCCTCTGTGGAATCACAAATCAAATCACGGGTAATCAAAGAATACTTCATGCCAATATGTCCCATAGCCAAACCATCACAAACAGCAATCGCCGGAAAGGAAAGGGGCGTTCCGCCGTTCATGGCCACTCCCATCTTCACCGCCTCCGCAATTTTATCTATATTCACATGGCCGGGCACAATCTCATTATGAGAACTAACGATACCAACCAATGGTCGCTTCATTTCTTCATCTGTCAAACCCACTGCTTTCAATAAGGAACGTTGTGGAGATGTTCCGATCCCTTTTGTAATAGAATCACTTTTTTTTACGCCTTTGTTTTGCATATGCACCTCACCTTTCCATACGATACGTTTTTTCTATTCGCTTACATATCTCGTCACCCATTTGCACTGTATTGACTTGTATTTTTTCTTCTGACATGATATCAATAGTACGATACCCCGCCTTTAATACTTCTGTTATGGCTGTCTCTATCGCGGCCGCCTCTTGTTCCAAATCAAAAGTATAACGCAACATCATCGCTGCCGACAAGATGGTTGCAATGGGATTGGCAATGCCCAAACCGGCAATGTCCGGCGCAGAGCCCCCACTTGGCTCATACAAACCAAACTTGGATTCATTTAAACTCGCCGACGGTAACATACCGATGGAACCTGTTATCATACTTGCTTCATCAGAGAGGATATCACCAAACATATTCTCTGTTAATATCACATCAAAATCAGCCGGGTTTTTAACCAACTGCATGGCACAATTATCTACCAACATATGCTCCAAAACAACATCTAAATAATCCGAATGGACTTCTGTCACAATCTTGCGCCAAAGTCTGGAAGAATCCAACACGTTGACTTTATCTACACTACATACCTTACCACGACGCTTTCGGGCAATTTCAAAAGCCCGTATGGCAATGCGCCGAATTTCGTTTTCTTGATAAATCAATTCATCCTTGGCCGTTAACACACCATTTATTACTTCCGTTGAACGTTTGCCAAAATATAAACCACCTGTTAACTCCCGCACAATCATCATGTCAAATCCTTGATTGGCAATTTCTTCCCGCAGCGGACAAGCATTTTTTAATGCCGGATATAAAAAGGCCGGACGTAAGTTTGCAAATAAATTGAGTTCTTTTCGCATTTTTAAAAGGCCTGCCTCCGGGCGCCTATCCGGCTCCAACTGATACCAAGCTGAACTGTTTGGATCACCACCAATGGACCCCATCAAAACCCCATCACATTTTTTTGCCTGAAAAACTGTTTCCTCCGTCAAGGGGACACCACATGCATCAATGGATGCACCACCCAACAAAAGGGATTCGTACGTGATATTGTGATTATAAACCTGCTCGATCCGCCTTAGCACCTTGATTGCCTCCGCTACGATTTCCGGACCAATGCCATCCCCTTTTATCACTCCTATTTTTAATTGCATATTTTCTTTCTCCTAAACCGAAAACAAAATGTAACTTTGTAATAGAGGAAAACCGAAAGCAAATACTGCCTTCGGTTCCATTTCTTTTTTTTATTTAATCAGCATTTTGCTTTTCAATCTGCGCAATCGCAGATTTTTGCATTGGAATACGGCAGTTTTTATTATTTCCAAATTCCACAATCACATCTTCCTCTTGTACATCAATCAGTACACCATAAAAGCCGCTCGTGGTCAAAACAGTATCCCCTACTGCCATCTCTGCAAGCATCGCCTTTACCCTTGCACGCTCTTTTCTTTGTGGCCGAAACATAAAAAACCACATGGCACCTATCAGTAAAACCCACACCAGTAGCATGGGGCCTCCCAATTCTAAAAATCCGTCTCCCATAATAAACCTCCTTGAAATTTATAACGCAAACTCTGCAACGCCAATACGACTATAATACACAAATTTTCCCGTTTCAGCAAGTTAAATTTTTAACTTTCTCGTCTTTGTACACACGAAAAGCACCCATTTCCAAAGCATTTCGTATCTCTTCCATCATATTGTTATAAAAATATAAGTTATGAAGTACACACAAACGCATCCCTAACATTTCTTTTGCTTTTAATAAATGGCGAATATAAGCACGAGAATAACTTTGACATGCAGGGCAAGGGCAATTTTCTGCAATGGGTCTTTCGTCCAATTCAAATTTTGCATTGAATAGATTTAATTTTCCAAAATCAGTATACACATGTCCATGACGGCCATTGCGACTGGGGTAAACACAATCAAAAAAATCTACCCCTCGTTCCACTGCCTCTAATATATTCACCGGCGTACCCACACCCATCAAATAAGTGGGTTTCTCATCCGGCAAATGTGGTATCACCACATCTAAAATACGATACATATCTTCGTGACTTTCCCCAACGGCCAGACCACCAATGGCATAACCTGCCATATCCATATCCGCCAAAATCTTAGCATGCTCCACGCGAACCCGCTCATGAATGCCACCTTGATTGATGCCAAATAATAATTGCGCCGGGTTGATGGTATCAGAGCGTTGATTCAGTCGCTTCATCTCCGCTTGACAACGTTTAAGCCAACGAGTAGTGCGCGCCACCGAATCCATCAAATATATCTTGTCAGAAGTGCTGGCGGGACATTCATCAAAGGCCATCGCAATGGTTGCGCCCAAATTTGACTGAATCTGCATGCTTTCCTCAGGCCCCATAAAAATCCTACGACCATCTATATGAGACTTAAAATAAACGCCCTCTTCTTTTATTTTTCTGGTACTTGCCAAAGAAAAAACCTGAAAACCACCTGAATCTGTTAATATGGGCCGGTCCCAATTCATAAAGGTATGCAAACCACCTAATTTTTTGATTACCGCATCACCGGGGCGCAAATGCAAATGATAGGTATTGGAAAGTTGCACCTGCGTTTTTATTTGCTTTAAGTCATCTGTGGAAACAGCACCTTTGATGGCGGCGGCCGTACCCACATTCATAAAGACCGGGGTTTCGATGACGCCATGAACCGTATGGAGACGCCCGCGCTTGGCCCGGTCTTCTTTTTTGATTAATTCGTACATAGTTACCTCATTAATAATGTACCACCACCGGAATATGGTTGGTCTGTACCCAAAGATCATGAATCATGTTGTAAAACTGAGACGCCCGATCCAATGGCATGTTGATACAGCCCTGGGAACCATTTTCCAAATAACGCGTACCACCAAAGGAGGGTTGCCACGTGGCATCATGGAAACCAATGCCACTCCAGGTGGTTCGCATCCAATAAGCCACCGGTGTTTCCCACTCTCGCTCACCCGTTGCTTCATTTACAACAGGACCACGCAAAATCGTATTCCGTGACATTTCTAAAATGAAATAAACACCCTCAGGGGTATTTCTACCATCTCTGGGCAAACCGGTCACCACCGGTGTTTCAAAAACAACAACACCGTCTACGATATACCACATATGTTGATTGGACAAATCCACCTGAACAAAAGTAGAACCCCAGTCATTGGAACCATGTGACATGGCACGCTGTGTATAATTCGGCTCTCTCGTCACGGTTTCCCCATGGCGAATATTGCCCAATAAAGCTTGTATTTCTACATCAAAATTGAGAATCCATCCATAATAACCACCTGTTACCTGCACGGCTCGGCCTGTCGGTGTATATAAATGACGGGTGGTACCATGGGAATTGATACGGGCCGCAAACTCTGATAACCATACATGAACCGCATCTTCATCAAAAAAAACATTCATATCATCATCAAAAGAAACCCAATCCGAAATCAATTCTTTATCTACCACCACCGATTCACCCACAGTGTAAGTAATGGATGCACCCACATAAGTATTTAATGTCTCCACCGCTGCAATCACCTCTGCTGAATCGGCAGTAAATCGTGGCTGCAAATAAACATCTTCATCTACAATGTTGATTTCCTCTTGGAAAGAAACAACCGCAGCACGTATCACCTCTCTCAATCTATCCATATTGACTGCATTGCCGTGCTCTTCCGGCGTAATAACAAACGATTGCCCATCAAAAGCAGGTCGTGCCGATACGGGCTGGGTCTGCTCTACCGTTACAATCTGCAACTGGTTGATTTTTTGATCCAAGGTTGCCTGATCAAATTCCACACCCATTTCGGTCTCTATTTCTTGCACACCAAACAAAGCAAAAATCCACATGAAGGGATTTTGGTCATCTAAAATCTGGGTAATCTCACCATTGTCATGATATCGCATGGCAATATCCGTACCGCGGATGAGTTCCGAAGTACCATTTCGTTCGATAATGGTCAGTTCATAACGGCTGATATACTCTTGCATAAATCGATATACATCATCCGTATTTTTTCTGGAAAAATCCTGTCCGTTGATTCGGGTATTAAAGAAAAAACGCTCCATAAAATATATGGAAGTACCGGTATAAGCAATTGCAGCAACACAAATAATCGCAGCGATTGCAATGCCGACCCATTTTGAACTGCCCTGATTTGCCTTGGTTTTTTTATACTCTTTGTCGTATGCTCCATAGGCACCTCGTTTGGCTACCGGCCTGGACCCGGTCGACCGATTTGAGCTACTTATTTTGTTTGCTCTGCGGGAATTGCCCGCACTTGCTTTATTTTTTCTTTGGGGATTTGGATTAATCGGATGCACCGTTTGGGTTTTATTGTTTTTCCCGCTTTTTTTAGGACGACTCGCCAAAGGATTGTCAATTTTGCCATCCGAACGTTTTTTGCCATTTGCCCGTTCCGCACCAGACGGTTTTCCACCGCCTGCACTTTTGCTCGATCGACTCGTCCCTTTTACAGTCTTTTCCCCTGCTTTTTCACCTTGAATTGAAATGTTTGTTAATGTCGCTCGGTCGTTCATGCCCACTCCTAATAATCTTTTTCTTGCTCACCTTTTTTAATTATATTACTTATTCTATCAATTGTACAGCGTATATTGTGAAAGATTACGATATGATTGCGATAAACAAAAGCTTCATGTATAATACTAAAAGATTATAGTTGCAGTTTTCACAAAGAAAGGGGTTACAAAATGAGCGGTTCTACATTTGGCAAGCAATTTACAATTACCACTTGGGGGGAATCTCATGGCAAAGGGATTGGTTGCGTTGTAGACGGTTGTCCGGCCGGTTTATCCCTACAAGAAGCGGATATCCAGACCTACTTAAACCGTCGCAAACCCGGACAAAACAAGTTCAACACCCCACGGAAAGAATCGGATGTTGTTGAGATACTCTCCGGTATTTTTGAGGGTAAAACCACGGGTGCGCCCATTTCTTTGCTTGTTCATAACCAAAATCAACATACAAAAGACTATGACCATCTTCTTCATGTTTACCGCCCCGGTCACGCAGATTTTACCTTTGAACAAAAATACGGCATCCGAGACCACCGCGGCGGCGGAAGAAGCTCCGGCCGTGAAACCGTGGGGCGAGTAGCCGGCGGTGCTGTTGCCGCTACCCTTTTAAAACAATTAAACATAACACTCAACGCTTTTTCCAAATCCATCGGTGAGATTATCATTCCGACAAAAGCATATGATTTTGCCGAAATCAATCAGAATCCTTTTTATATGCCAAACGCCACTTACGCAAAAGAAACCGCCGCTTACTTAGAACATATCATGAAACAGCAGGATTCCTGCGGTGGTATCGTAGAATGTATCGTAACGGGACTTCCCCTTGGATTAGGCGAACCGGTTTTTGATAAACTAGATGCAAATATCGCCAAAGCTTTGATGTCCATTGGTGCCGTCAAAGGGGTAGAGATCGGCGATGGAATGGATGTTACAAAAAGACGCGGCAGTGAAAATAATGATGCGTTTTATGTTTCTGACCGTCATATCTACAAGCAAAGCAATCACGCCGGTGGTGTTTTGGGTGGTTTAAGTGACGGTGCACCTTTGGTGGTCCGTGCTGCCATCAAACCAACACCCTCCATTGGGCAAACCCAACGTACCGCTACCAAAGATTTCAGCGCATGTGACATTCGCATTCACGGACGCCATGATCCCATTATTGTACCACGGGCTGTTGTTGTAATCGAATCTATGATTGCCACTACACTGGCGGACTTACTTTTGCAAAACATGAGCAGCCGGATGGATTATCTTACAGCGATTTATAAGTAGAAGAAGCATATACGACATCTGCCATACCCATAAGAGCAGTACAAAATTAATAACCGCTCCTATCTACTTTTGTTTTCAATCTAAATCTGCTCCATTGCTTTGAATGACTTTTTTATACCACCCAAAGGATTTTTTCTTCGAACGTTTTAATGTTCCGTTGCCTTGATCGTCTCGGTCTACATAAATAAAACCATAACGTTTTGACATTTCACCTGTGCTGGCACTGACCAAATCAATCGGCCCCCAGGTGGTATAACCCATCAAGTCCACCCCATCTTCTGCCACTGCGTCAATCATGGTCTTGATATGAGCACGCAAATAATCAATGCGATAATCATCTTCCACATAACCATTTTCATCCACTTGATCCATGGCACCCAAACCATTTTCTACAATAAACAAAGGCTTTTGATAACGGTCATATAATACATTCATCGTGATACGAAGTCCCAACGGGTCAATCTGCCAACCCCACTCACTTTGTTTGAGGTAAGGGTTTTTTACGGAATCAAACATATTACCTGTTGCTTTTTCATCCTCTACAACCGCTTGAGAAACCCGGCTTGCATAATAAGAAAATGAAATAAAATCAACCGTATGCGCTTTTAATAATTCCAAATCACCATCCATAATCGGGAGAGTAACCCCTCTTTTCTCCAATGCTTTGAGTCCGTATGCCGGATAAACACCACGGGAATGCACATCTACAAAGAAATAATTCACCCGATTATCTTCCAATGATTTTAACACATCTTCCGGCTTACAAGTCATCGGATAATATTCACCGGCAGCCAACATACAACCAACCTTATTTTCCGGATCTATCTCATGGGCTATTTTTGTCGCCAAAGCCGAAGCCACCAGCTCATGATGGGCCGCCGCGTACAAAATCTGCTCTTTGTTATCACCTTCTTCAAAAACGACACCAGCTCCCATAAACGGCGCATGCAACAACACATTAATTTCATTGAATGTCAACCAATACTTGACCAGACCCTTATAACGCGTAAACAACACACGAACCAATCTTTCATAAAAATCAATGATTTTACGGTTTTTCCAACCACCATATTCTTTGATTAAGTGAACCGGGAAATCAAAGTGTGTAATGGTTACAAGAGGCTCTATGCCTAATCTTTTACATTCTTGAAACAGCTCCTCATAAAACTGCAAACCTGCTTCATTGGGCTTACTTTCATCCCCATTGGGAAAAATACGGGTCCAACCAATGGATAAGCGATACGTGGTGAAACCCATCTCTGCAAAAAGAGCAAGATCCTCTTTCCAATGATGATACATATCAATGGCTTCTTTTCCCGGATAAAAATACTTGTCCGAAAAATCCAAATGAGTCATTTGACTTGTAATGATTTTATAACGATCTTCCCCCCAAGGTGCCAAGTCAACATTTGCCAAACCACGACCATCTTGATCAAATCCACCTTCACATTGATTGGCAGCCGTTGCGCCACCCCATAAAAAATCACTTCGCAATCCACTTTTTGTTCTGTTTGTTTTCATTACATTATCTCCTTGTTTGATTGATATGTTGATACAATGCTCCAATTAAATTTGAGTCATTATGAAATGCACAGGCTGTTATGCGGGGTCTGGGCAAGTTCGGCGTATATTTCAGCAAAGGACTATGGCTACAAAGGTATGCGATATTCTTTTCTAAATATTCCAACAACAAAGGCTGCTGGCTAATGCCACCACCAATTGCAATCAAGTCTAAATCCAACAATATCTGCAAATTCATCAATTGCATTCCAAGGTTTTTTGTATAGACATCCAAAACCTGCAAAACCTTTTCTTCTCCTTGATTTGCCCTCTCAAATATTTGAATACCATCCAGTTCATCAAAGGAGATTCCTGTTTTTTCGCTTGTAAGTTTTCGCAAATGATTCACACCACTAATGGAAGCCCAATAACCTGACTCCTCCATAAAATTGTGGTAATCTACAACAAGCATACTAAACTCACCGGCCGAAAACCTTTTTCCGGCATATAACTTCCCATCTAAGATGATACCGCCGCCTATCCCGGTTCCAATGAGCACCACAGCCCCGTTTTTTACTTCCTTTAATTTTCCTTTCCAAAGCTCTGCCAAAGCCGCACATTTACCATCATTCTGGACCGTCGCAACAACACCAAAACGCTTTTTTATTTCTCTTGGAAGATTTTGACCCGTCACATAAATGAGGGCACCGCTACTATAAGAATGTCCTGTTTGGGTATCAATCACCCCCGGCTTACTAATCGCAACACCTGCTATTTGTCCTTTGTAAAGACCTATGACATCCCCCAGTACCACAAGCAAATCCTCTAAGGTTTTGTCTTCTCCCATGGGTGTCTTTACCTTGGACTTCTCCAATATATTTGCTTCTTCATCCATAAGTGCATATTTGATATCCGTACCGCCGATATCAATTGCTATATATTTTTGCATGCCAACGTCACCTCTATCATGTATTCTAACACATCATATCATCCAATATAAGCTCTTTTCCAAATTTCGGCAACAATTGATTTCACCAAGTTACTCATGTTCCTCTCAAATAAGCCCGGATTTCTTCTTCAATGGGATCGTATAAATCCGGCGTAACCCCGATATATTTACACGCCTCAAACAATACAGGCACCACATCCTTGTGAATTCCTACACAATGATGGATATAAGGGCCCTCCACCAACTTCGCTTCCAATCGCTTAATATCATCTACTTCTATCCAAAGATACGTTCCCATGCCCTTTGGTCCATCTATGCCTTTGGCATGCCCCAATAACATAGAATATGCCCCATTGTCACCATCAAAACGCACCAAGGATATTTGCCCATGCTTGGCTTCTGCTGTAATGGCACCCGGATAGTCAAATGCCAAGGGATACGTCAGTTTTACTTTTTCTTTGGCAATAGAAATCGGCCAAGGTCCACAGTGTTGCAATAACTCACCATGCTCCACATCCGGATGACGAATGGTCCAGTCGGCAAAGAAACTTCTTGTTTCACCCATACCTGCCGCTTCAACCAACAATGAAGTAATGGCTCCATGAATATCCGTTTCACACACCACCGGGATACCCTCATCATTGAGCAAAGCATTTGCCGCACAAGGCATAATTCCAAGCTCTTTTTGCATCTGATTCCAACACTGAATCGCAATGGCCTGACAGCCATATTTTTCTACCAATTTTTTCATAGCCACTTTCAAAGCCGCCACATGTTCCAAAGCATCTTCTGCAATACAAATTTCCATATTTTCACGGCAAAATGCTATGACTTTTTCTACCTCTGTGTTTTCTTCTTTTACTATTTTGATTTCTGCTGTTAACTCCGGCATTGGAATGGGTGAAAGCTGGATGTTAAAACGCTCCAACAATTCCCCCTCATTGCACATGGTGGTCCAAAAATCAAAGGGTCTGGTAGAAATCTGCAAGATTCGCATATGTCTAAAGGTTTTTACTACGTTACAAACAGCAAGAAAGTCTCTTACACCCCGTTCAAAAACAGGATCCTCCAAACGACAATTCGTCATATAAGTAAACGGTACCTGAAAACGTCTTAATACTTTTCCCGTGGCAAATAAACCACATTGGGTATCACGCAAACGGCTGCCATCCGGCTTAGGACGTTCATCCAAAGGCCCCCAAAGCAACACGGGAACATCCAAGGCTTTGGCAAGACGCCCACACATGTATTCTGTACCAAAATTGCAATGGGGCAAAAAAAGACCATCTATTTTTTCTTTTTTAAATTTTTCTACGATAGCAGGTAAATCCTCGTCGGCATAAAACAAACCCTCTTCATTGATATCTGTAATATCAACGAAATCAACCATTAACTCTTTTAATCTATCTGCCGTTAGATTGCGATATTTCATGGCATCAGGCGCACTAAATATACTCCGTCTTGTGGGAGCAAAGCCAATTTTAATTTTTTTCATGATTTACTCCTACTCCTTAACTTTCTTCATCTGAACTGCCATATACTGACGGCCACCCAAATCAATATTAAACTTGCCTTGATGTACGCCTTTATCCTCTACAGTCATATTCCAGGTATCAATCACATTCACTTGAAATTTTGTATCATCATCAAAGTGATACTCTCTAAAAGTCGGACACATAAAGCTAAAATAGAATAAATAGTAGTCCTTTATTGGCTTTATAAAAGCATTAACATCATCTGCTGTTCCACAGACATCATCCCAGTTTAGTGATAGTTGTCTAAGCCCAAAACCAGGTGTTTCTTTCATTATCTTTAGTAAGAAACCGAAACGTTTATGGCTCTCGCCATGTAATTTTCCACCATGCGACCACCACAGTACATCCTCTGGATGGAAAAAAGTTTCTCCATGTCCCGGATATCCACCCCTTACCGCTGATTCCCAGAATCTACGTACCAATTCTTGTCCGTTAATATTCCCCCAGCCATGTTGAATATCACCTTCATAAGAAATTTCATCAAGAACAATTGGTTTTCTCCATTTTGAACGCCATTCATCGGTATATTCAACATGTTTGTAAAGGTCTTGTCTTTGAATACTACAATGGGTAATCCAAGGACGAGAATGGTCATAAAACGGGCGACAGTTGTGAATCGAACGCAAATGGTTATATGGATCCTTTTCACAAATAATACCGGCAATTCTTTCCCAGTCGCTGATACTCTTATGAGGAATCAAGTCATACTCATTTGCCAACGACCACCAAATATTTCTATAGGACGCAAATCTAGCGACACAATATTTTATGTATAAATCATCTTGTTTCTCCGTCATCATTGAAAAACCCCAACGGTCATATGGATGTAATAAAATTAAATCCGCTTCGATGTTCAAATCTCTTAAAATCGCTATGCATTTTTCAATATGGCTAAAATGTTCTGGATTAAAACGCTCATAATCAAAGTTATTTCCTTCTCGTCTAAAATTATAATCGTTAAAATTCTCTTTCGTTAATACCGATGAATCCATCGGTGAGCCAACATAGGGATATGAACGAGGTTCTCCTAGGTTATACACATAATGCTTTGGAAAAACACAAAAACGAATTTTGTTGAAAGCACTATTTTTTAACGTTTCTATTGTTTCTGCTATTCGCTCATCACTTTGAAGATTCCACACATAACAAGTCGTTCCAATCGAATAATAAGGAGTGCCATCATCATAAGCAAAATGACATTCATTTGCCACCCTTACCGGCCCATGATTTTCTTTTGAGGGAGGGGCAACATAAAATTCACCTTTAAGAACAGTCTCTATAAAATTACCTTTTACTTCAAATGCGTATTTCCCCTCAAAGGAAGGCATAAATCTGATTTTATATCTTCCATTACCATCATAAAAACCATCAACTACTATACTTTCGCATTTTCCTTTGAAATGTCCCTGCAAGTTATACTCCAAAAAAGGATTGCCGCTATCAGGGCCATTTAAGCAAATCTCATAAATATCCCATTTTTCAACTGCGTCATTAAATTTAAAATCCATCATCTCTTTTCTCCTATCCTTTCACAGCTCCCGCCATACCTTCAACAAAATGTTTTTGCAATATGATATAAACGATCATAACAGGAATTACCGCTATCAAAACACCCGCTGCCAATAAGCCAAAATCTGTACCATATTGCCCTACAAAGTTCATAAGTCCTGCCGTTACAAGTTGCCTACTTCTATCACGAATCAAAACACTCGCAAGAATATATTCATTCCATGTAGCAAGAAAATCCAAAATAAACAAAGATGCTACCGCTGGTTTCGCCAATGGGAAAATCACCAAGAAAAACAATCTTAATTTTGTACAGCCATCAATATATGCCGCTTCATCAATATCTCTTGGAATCGAATTGAAGAACCCTCGCAAAACTAAAATTGCAAAAGGAAGCCCAAATGCGATATACACATAAGTCACAGCCCAAAATGAATTGATCAGTCCATGGTTTGCAAAAAATCCATTTAACGGAACCAATGCCACTTGAAAAGGTACCATCATACCAATCAAAAAATAGATCAGAAAACCTCTTGGAAACTTGATTTGCAGCCGTGTAATCGCAAACGCCGCCAAAGCTGCCACAAGGATGCCGATTGGCACCTTTACAATAGAGATCAAAAGTGAGTTCCACATGTATTGAAGTATGTTTGCATCGAATAATGCGGTGGTAAAATTCGCCCAATACAGTTGTTGGGGTAACTCAAACAGCCCTAGCCCACTAAAGAAATCGGCCCTACTCTTTGTTGCCGTAAGAACAATCGTAACAATCGGTATCAAACAAGCAACCGTCAACACCAATAACACAATATAGCGAATCATATTTGTTCTGATTTTTCTTGTCATTTTACCGCTCCTTTGTTGTAAATAGTATATATGGCACAATTACAATCATCATAATAAGCAACATAATTGTTGATAACGCTGCCCCCATTCCCATGTTATTGAAAGAGAATGTTTGCTGAACCATATAAGTCGCCAACACTTGAGTTGCATTTCCCGGCCCTCCGTCAGTGGTGGAAACGATGATATCAAACACACCCATCGAGCCAATGATCTGAGTTGCCAAAACAATGATAAACGTCTCTTTTAATAACGGCAATTTAATGGAAAAGAATGTTTTTATCTTACCTGCTCCATCAATTTCTGCTGATTCCAAAATATCTTTGGGGATTGCCTGAAGTCCTGCTATAAACAATATCATCGGTGCTCCAACACCTCGCCAAAGAGCTGCTATAAACACATAAAACAGTGCACCATCTGGATCACCTAACCAGGTTTGGGTAAAATCTCCCAAACCAATCAGAGTCAGAAACTCATTGAAAAAGCCAAAATTAACATGATACATCCAACGCCATATAATGCCAACAAGGATACCCGACAATACAAAGGGAAAATAAAAAACCCCACGAAAAAATGTTCGCCCTACATAATTTGCACTTAAAAGCAATGCCAAACCCAATGATGCAGACACCATAAACAGCAAGGTCAATATCATCCAAGTGAGGTTATTTCTTAGTGCAGTCCAAAACACATTATCCTCAAAAAATAGCACTCTAAAATTTTCCAATCCAATAAATACCATTGCATCCATACCACTCCAACTATGTAGACTTACCCAAATCGAATTGAATACCGGATAAATAATAACGGATGTATAGATTAAAAAAGCCGGTACAAGAAATAAATATGGTGACACCCTACCTTTGTTCACTACGATATCCACCTTTCCATCGTGATTTTAAATTCGCTGTTCAACAGATGTTTCAACCTATTGAACAGCGATTGAGCCAGATTTTCTGGCGATTTCTAAATTTTCTAATCTTCTGCTAAGTGTCTCTCCCACGCTCTTTGCATAGAAGCCGCAGCCTCTTCCGGTGTAGTTGTTCCTAGCACCAAATAATCTAACAGGTTAAATAATTCATCCACTACGATTGGTGGTAACGCTTGATCTGAAATCGTAAATACGCCATTTGCACTTCCCATTTCAAATATCTGCGGTACATTTGTCAGTTCTGCCGGAATATAATCTTTGCCAATCTGTGGAATTGGTCTACCTACCAGTCCCGGGAAGTCTTCCGCTCTCTCGAACATATAATCTAAAAATGCTACTGCCATTTCTAGTTCTGCATCTGATAAGTTATCATTAAACATAAACATTTCACCAAAAGCCGACAAACGGTTGCTTCCACCATTCGGAAAAGCGAACACACCAAAACGATCAAGATCTTGATCATCTGAAAGAATTGAATTATCAAACCAAGGACCTTCTATTTGCATGGCAGCCTCACCAGGATAAAGAAGCATTACTAAATCTGCTGCTTCCATGGACAATACACCATCTGGGAAAAATCCAGCATCTGCATACTCTTGGAAAGTAGCAAAAGAATTAATAACTGCCTCATTCCCTTCCCAATCTGCTTCTAATATTTGTAATTGGTCATGTAGCTCTGCTCCGGCATAATGCTCTAACAATTGCTCCCAATATCTCATAATATGCCATCCTGGAATGGATGCCGAATTCAAAGGAGTAATGCCCGCAGCTTGAATTGTTTCTACCACATTTAAAAACTCACCCATGTCAGTCGGAATGTCCAAACTTAAATCAGCAAAGATTTCTCTATTATAATATACCGCTAAAATATTTACGACTCTTGGATATCCTGCCAATTCACCATGCAATGTAGCTAATTCTAATGAAGCCGGAGTAAATTTGTTGTCCCAATTATTTGCATTGGCAAAATCTGTCAAGTCTCGGCTCACACCATATTGTACATAACGACCGCCTAAAGCGCCTCCCCACATAAACCAGATGCTGGGTAAAGTATCATTTACAGCAGAAATTTGCAAATTTTGATGTAAGGTCTCATTTGAATGTCCTGACCATTCAATCGTAACGTTTGGATGTTGCTCAATAAAAGATGCAATTACTTCCTCTTTTCCATCTGCTTGCTCACTCAAACCCCAAAAGGTCAAGTTAATTGCTTCCCCATCTCCTGCGGTATCATCTGCCCCATCGTCAGCTGTGTCAGCAGGTGCTTCCGTTGTTGCGTCATTGCCGGTATCTTCAGATGCTCCATTACAACCGATTAGCACTGCAGAAGCAACCATTGTTGCCATGATTACTAATGCTACCATTTTTTTCTTCATAATCTTTCTCCTCCTATGTTTGTTTTGTGATGTTATTATTACAAAAGACCTAACTTAATTCAATGATAAGTTAAGTCTTTTTTACTTAATATTAACTAAAGAGATTGTCTTTTTTTAAGTTTTGTTAGTATCTCAATTTTGACAGATTCCTGATTTCCTGATCCAATTACATCAATCAATCGCTTAACTGCCATCTCCCCCATATATTTCTTCGGAACATGCACCGTAGTCAAAGAGGGTTCAATATAAGAAGCCATGGGAACATTATCAAAACCAATCACCGCAATATCCTTTGGTACACAAATCCCCTGTTTTTTAAAAGCCCGGATTGCTCCAATCGCAATCCAATCATTGTCCGCAAAATAACAGGAAGCCAACTTTTCACCACGCGCAATCACCTCCATCATGTCTGAAAATGCCCCCTCAATAGATGGTGCCACCTCATGAACAATAGAATTGGAAGTAGACAAACCGTGATGTCGCACCGCTTTGTAAAAACCATAAGCCCTTTCTTCAAAATTGCTGATACCATACGAAGACTTTAAATAACCCGGTTGCTTTTTTGTCCGGTTAATCAAATAATTTGTCGCCATCGCAGCACCTTGGCTATTATTAATCAACACGCAATCACATGGAACCTCATCAAAGTACGCATCCAAAAGCACAAGGGGAATGGGCAAATCCAAAAAGGGCTGCAAATCTTCCATTTGCATTTCCGTTCCCAAAAGTACAATGCCCGCACAGTCAGAATACACAATGTCCTCTACTTGCTTTTTCACTTCTTCGTCTTTGTGCACATAGGCCACTTGCAACTTATATTGCTCTTCCTCACAAGCTGTGGTAATTCCCTCTGATAATTCTGAAAAGAACGGGGTTTCTCCTACCACCGACCCATGCCGTTTATAGATAATAAAAACAATGTGCCGGGAAGAATTCCTTTTTTGAGGTGTTATTTTTGTAAAATCATATCCATATCGCTCTGCCGCTTCTATTACCATCTTCCTTGTTTGTGTACTGACCCCCGGTTTGCCATGCAAAGCCATGGATACAGCAGCAGCCGATAGATTCAATAACCGCGCCAAATCCTTTGCTGTAATACTCATATTCGAATCCTCCTCAAATAAATATTATATTAATTATAACCTTAATTTCATCTTAATTATTCTTTATTATTAAGTTATCATTAATTAAATTTATTTGCAAGTTATATTTTGATAAAACACGTAAATAAAACATATAAAAAGTCACTGCTTTGCCATAAACTTTGGCATTTGCAATGACTCTTTATAAAAATTATACTTCTGCTTTCTAATCACAATATTTCATTGCAATCTCTCCATAAGAAATATTTCCCCCAAAAATATCCAACGCACTTCCAATTGTAAAATCCAAACGACCCTTACTTTCCTCCTCAAATTTCTTCAAATCCTTTAAACTTCCGATTCCCCCGGCATAAGTAACCGGCCGCTTTGTAAATCTGCTTAAAAGCCTAACCAACTCCACTTCCATTCCGGCTGACTTACCCTCCACATCTACACCATGAACCAAAAATCCATCGCAATACTCTGCCAATACTTCCATCCATAAAACCGTTAGCTTCTCTTTGGAAAATTGCTGCCAGCGATTGGTAACCACATAATAAGCCCCATCCCTTTTTCGACAGCTCAAATCAATAATGATGTGTTTTCGCCCGACTACCTCTACCAGCTTTTCCAGATTTTTTTTCAAAAAGCATCCGTCTTGAAAAATATAAGAAGTGACAATGACATGACTGGCACCCGCGTCTATATATTCTTTTGCATTTTCCGCTGTAATACCACCACCGATTTGCAACCCCTTTGGGTAGGCCTCCAAAGCCAACATGGCTTGTTTTTTAGTTGCCGAAAAAAATGGAGAATCCACGCCATTTAATAAAATAATGTGCCCGCCTTTTAGCCCATCCTTTTTATACAAGCCCGCAAACCATCCGGCATCTTGCCGCGCTGTAAAGTTTTCCTCTGCTTGATCTTGTATATCGCTGAGACTTCCCCCTATGATTTGTTTCACCTTTCCATTGTGTATATCTATACATGGTCGAAATTTCATAAAAAACCCGCTTTCATACTAAATCATATCTTTTCTATCACCAAACCATTCCGATAGGCATCCAACAGTTTCTCCAAATCATCTACCTGCTCTTGCAAAACCTTGCCCACATCCGTATCTTTTACTCTTGCCCGCTCCATCACCCGACTAACCACCACACTGTCAGAATGGATATCGCGCTCTTTTTGAATGGCGACTTCCGTAGACTCAAAAGGCTCATGCGCCACCAATAACAAACCATAAGAATTATAAATCAAAGTATAACCGGCAATGCCCGTTTGCGACTGATATTCTTTCGAAAAACCACCATCAATCACCAAAACCTTACCATTGCACTTGCTGGGGCTTTCACCATTTTTTAATTTTACCGGCACATGCCCATTGATGATATGTGACGTTTCCGGATTCAAACCAAACTCCAATAAAATAGAATCCACTACCTCTTCCTTTTCCAACAAAGAATAATAAGGATTCTTCCTTTCCATATGTGTCTCTTTTTCGGCAATCAAATAACGCTCAAAGGTCGCCATTTTATCCTTGCCAAACAAAGGAGAATCCGCATGCTGCCAAATATACCACATAATATCCTTGCCCCGTTCACGCTCCTGTTGATCCAAAGCAAAAAAACCTTTGCGCACATAATTCTCCAACACATCATACAGTGCTCTGCCCCTATAACGTTTGCCATAAATTTCTGATTCTTTAAATGTACCGTCTTCCTGCAAAGGCATACAGCCATGGTACAATAAATTTCCATTGTAAACTTTATACAAACTACCATTTGCCAACAAAAAGCGCATGTGCGCCTGCAATTTTTCACATGCCAAAAAGCCCCGTTCCAAACGCTCCATTACCTCTTCTTCCTCCAATGTCAAAGCATAAGGGTTCGCCGGATCTATCGTTGGAAAATGGACATCTTGCAAAGGATATGCTATGCCGTCCAGGGTAATCTCTCCCGTTTCATAATTGACTTTATCCAAAAGCAATCTATGTTCCAACCCAAAGGAACGATTGCGCTGAATGCTTTGTCCCTCTACCTTAAACTGAATGACAGAAATCGCTTTGTGCATGCGCAAATCAATGTCCATTTCCATCTTATTTTTATATACATTCTTTTTCAATTGAAAACAACCACAAGCATCGTCTTCATAAACACCCAATGCCAAAGATGCCAACGGCAATAAATTGATACCATAACCATCTTCTAAAATATCCAGATTGCCATAACGGGCGCAAATACGAATCACATTGGCAATACAAGCCCGTTGTCCGGCCGCCGCGCCCATCCACAGTATATCATGGTTGCCCCATTGAATATCCACCGAATGATATGTCATCAACTTGTCCATGATAATATGCGGACCTACACCACGGTCATAAATATCACCAAGCACATGGAGGTGATCCACAATCAAACGGGGAATCAATTCAGATATTGCAAGAATAAATTCTTCTGCCCGGCCAATGCGAATAATCGTACTGATAATCTCATTGTAATAATGCTCCTTATCGCTGGTTAAATCCTGCTTCTCTGTAATCAACTCTTCAATCACATAAGCAAAATCTTTCGGCAAAGCTTTTCTTACCTTTGAACGTGTATACTTGCTGGCCGCTACCTTACTCACTTCAATGAGACGGTACAGGTTGATTTTGTACCAATCCTCTAAATTTGTTTCCGTCTTTTTAATCAAATCCATTTTTTCCCGCGGATAATAAATCAACGTTGCCAAAGACTGCTTATCCCGAGAACTTAAAGTATTGCCAAACACATCATCAATCTTACGTCGTACCGTTCCGGAACCATTTTTTAATACATGAAAAAAAGCCTCATATTCTCCATGAATGTCTGAAAGAAAATGCTCCGTACCCTTTGGTAAATTCAAAATAGATTGGAGATTAATAATCTCTGTAGAGGCTGCTGCAATGGTCGGACAGAGATCCGAAAGACGCTCTAAATATCGCTGCTCTAATAATTTCATCTATCAAACTCCGATCCAATCACATCACACATACCATATAACCCGGGCTTTTTCCCGACCAAAAAATGAGCCGCCTCAACTGCTCCTTTAGCAAAAACACTACGGGAATAGGCCGTATGCTGAAACGCAATCACTTCATCCATACCGGCAAAAACCACCTCGTGCTCACCCACAATTGTACCACCACGCAAAACAGAAATGCCAATTTCCTTTGCATCTCTTTTTTCTCGCGTCTGACTTCTATCATATACATAATGATATGTATGCTGCAAGATATCATTGATAGCATCCGCCAAAGCCAAAGCCGTACCACTGGGTGCGTCTATCTTTTGATTGTGATGGCGCTCTATCAACTCAATATCGTAACCGGCCGGTCCCAGCACCTTGGCCGCATCCTGCAACAATTTCAAAAGCAAATTGATACCAAGGGACATATTGGCCGACTTCAAAACCGGAATTTCCTTTGCACTTTCTTCCAATTTCTGCAATTGCACATCAGACAAACCCGTGGTACACATAACCAAAGGCAGCTGTTTGCACACACAATAATCAAACACTGCATCCATCGCAGAAGCAGTAGAAAAATCAATCACCACATCCACGGCCACATCACAGTCCCCAATTCTTTCAAAAACAGGATAGGGATTGGCAATCTCTTGAAAACGATCCACACCCGCTACAATTTCCATACGTGTATCACTTTTTAAAATTTGGGTAATCATCTGACCCATTCGTCCATTGCATCCATGCATCATAACTTTTAACAAAACAATACCCCCTATTTTTTTCTACCAAATATAAACGATACTACAATCACAACAATAATCGCTCCAATCACAGAAGGCAAAACAGGCATCCCGGCTAAACTAGGACCCCAATTCCCAAACAAACGACTCCCAACAAACGAACCCAACAAACCTGCACCAATGTTAAAAAAGCAACCCATCTTATCGCCTTTTCCTACAACCGCACCGGCAATCGCACCAATAATAGCACCTACAATCAGAGTCCAAATGAAACCCATTTTCCCTACCTCCAAACCTTATTGTTCCCGTTTAGTATATCAAAAAAGAACCTACTGCACCACTTTTTTCTATCCCGTATGCAAATCCAAAAAGTCCTCCAAAAACTGTTCCCACACCGGCACATTTTCCTCTTTGAAAAAATGACGCAAAAAATCAACCATAATCCTTTGCCTTTCTTCCGACTCCTGCCGCCCGGCTTTTGTCATCATCAAATTGCGCAACTTCAGCATCTTTTCAAAAAAGTGATTGATTGCACTATCTGTATCATGGGTAGTTTTTGTACCATTTCCACTGTACTCCTCCACAGTAATGGCCACATTCGGAAAAACATCTTTATCAAAAATAATACCATTGCCTTTGCTGCTTACCGCATAAACCACCGAACGAATAATACCACTGGCTCCAATGGCATCACACATGTCCGCATCCGAAACAATCTTTCCCTCTAAACTAATCGGACGAACGCCTGTTAAATACTTGCTGAAACCCATATTTCCGATGATATCCAAAACCTTTTTCCGCGTTTTTTCATCTACATCCAAGGCATCCATAACGGCTTTGGCATTGATTAAATTTTCCGAATACACTTTTCCAAAGATTTTATAATCATCTACGTCATGTAACAACGCCGCAAGGCCAACCACAACTTTATCAACCGGACCTTTACCATCCTCTTCAGCATCTGCAAACTTCATTGCCAAATCAAACACACGGATGACATGATCCAGGCCATGACCGGAGGAATCCCCTTTCAACAATTCAAATACACGCGCTTTTACCTGGTCAAACATCTTATCCCACCTTACTTCTACAACATTCCCGCCTTGTTCCTGTTTTTTATTGTAACAAGTTATTCATTATCTTAGATACACACCTTTATATATTTTACTTTTGAATTTTTGAAACCACTCAATTTCAAACCGCAATGCATCCATACCCAAATCAAGCGTTGCATATTGAAAGCTCGCAATATGATCACGTCCTTTTTTCGTCAAATATATAGCATCTCCGCCCATAGTTTGCAATTCTTGGTGAAAAGACTCTTCAAAAGAATAACGAGGCTCCAATTGCTCACTTAACCTTTCCAATTCCATCAAATTAGCATGCAGCTCTGCAATATACCCATCCAACAAACCCATTTGCTCTTCTTCGGCAAAACCCATAAAAAAGAATTTCGCCAGTTCCATATTTTTTCTGTTGTTTTTCATCGGCGTAGCAAGTTTTTTTAAAAAATATGCCTTTCCCTCTTTCTGAATGAAATATATTTTTTTATTGATACCATGCTCCACCCTTTCCTCAAAAGTAATGTATCCGTTTTCCAAAAGTTTTTTCAAAGATGCCTGAATACTACCCATACTGTCACTACATATCGAAAACAGTAAGGTTTTAATGGTCTGGCGTAACTCATAGATCGTAGAACCTTTCATCATCAAAAGACCCAAAATAATCGTATCCATACTGCATCCTCCTTGTGTTCCTAATAGTAATATTCCTTTTAGATATCTGTATGTGCTTTCAAAAACAGTTCTTTTTTTATTTCCCAATCAAAATCATAATACAACGTGGCAAAAGCTCCAATTTTTTCTGCGCTTCCAACTTCACAGGTTTTGCAAAAACACCTTGCATCGTATCCGCCACTACATAATATTTCTTTTTCTTCGGTAACGTTGGCAAAGCAAATGTATGGCGAATCCAATGCATATTATAAGCAATAAAACAAGGTGCTTCGTCATCATAATATAGAATGCCCAGCTGGCGGCTTGCCGTTTCATTGGGACTTTGCCAAGCATTTTCACCATGAAAAGACACATCCGGAAAACCACTGCCGGTATCATCCAAGCCTTTTAGTTCCCCGCTTTGTCGCAAACATGTGAGCGACTTACGCAAAGCAATCAAATCTTTCACAAAGAAAAATAACGAATCATCCTTTTTCAGTTGATTCCAATCCAACCATGCCGTTTCATTATCCTGGCAGTAAACATTATTATTTCCTTTTTGACTATTTTCAAACTCATCCCCTGCCAAAATACAAGGCATACCTTGAGATGTCAACAACAAGAAAAAAGCATTTCGCAATTGCTGTTTTCGTAATTTTAACACACCCCTCTTTCGACTGGGACCTTCCGCACCGCAATTCCAACTATAATTATAAACCGGTCCGTCTTGATTTTGCTCCCCATTGCGCTCATTGTGTTTGCCATCATAAGAAACCAAGTCTTTTAATGTAAAACCTGTCTGATTGCTGATATAATGAAATTTACCATCCCTTTGATTGCAAAAAACCAAAACACGCATCATCTCATCAATCATCGCTTCATCACCTTTCAAAAAACGGCGCAGCACGTTTTGCATCTCATCATCTTTGTATAAAATTTTACAGCCTTTCAATAATGGCTCATTTTGAATACCGGCCAAAGGTGTAACATAAGGATTCAAAATAAAACCATCTATGTGAAATTCCAACAAATAATATTTTAAGCATTCCAAAGCCGTTTGGGGCAAGACATCTGCCGTAAAAGGCATCTCCAAAACAACCTCTATCCCCATTTTATGGCAGGCCTTTACCATATCCTTTAGCTCTTTCACCGGGCTTATATCGGCACTGTAAGTCGCTTTGGGCGCAAAATAAAACCCTTGCCCATACCCCCAGTAATTCACTTTATCCCCATTTCTTTCCAAAAATTCATACACAGGCATACACTGAATCTGATTGATACCCAGCTCTTTTAAATAAGCAAGCTTTTCCACGATCCCATAAAACGTACCCTTTTGTTTCACTTTGGAAGAACTATGCTTCGTGAACCCCCGTACGTGCAAACTATAAGCAATCACCTCTTGCTTCGGTATCTGCAAGGGTTTATCTCCCTCCCAATCGTAAGGAAGCACAGCTACTTTCCCAACCACATCCCCCGATTCCAAAGAAAAAGCACCACCAAAGGTTTGTCTTTTTGTCAACTCCTTTACATATGGATCTAAACATTGCCGACCATCTATGGCATAATGATACCCGTACTCTTTTGGTTCAAAACCGGAAAGTGCCAAAAAACGCACCTCACCAATACTTTGCGTCTCCGGCATAGAACATACAAATGCCGGCTCTTTTTCTCCATTTTTATACAAAAGCAGGTCACAAGTTTTACCAAAAGGCACTTGTACCGAAAAATTAACGCATTCTTTTGTTATTGTAACACCCAGCGGCTGCGGAAACCCTTGCATTTCTTTCATTTTATGCCCCTTTCCCTTGCATTTCTTTCTGGTTTTTGATAGAGTTATAACATAATACATCCATTCGAAAGGAGAACCCTTATGCATGATATAGAGGAACTCACCGTAACACTCACACTTGACAATGACGAAGAAGTCGAATGTGCCATATTGGCCATCTTCGAAGTGCAAAGCCAAGAATACATTGCTTTGATACCACTTTCAGAAGATATGGAAGAGGAGGAGGAAGTTGAAAGCGATATTTTTCTATATCGTTTCAGAGAAACCGATGACGGCAACCCGGAGTTGTCAAACATTGAGGACGATGACGAATACGAAAGCGTAGCGGATGCACTGGATGAGTGGTTTGAGACGCATGACCCCGAGGTCGAACATCTCACTCAATAAAGCTCATCTACAAAACGGGAAGGACTTAGGTCATTTCCGTTTTTTTCATTGATATAACTTATGTGCAACATCTCTTTTGCTCTTGTCATCGCCACATAAAACAAACGTCGTTCTTCTTCTAAATTATCTGCGATTGCTCTTTTGTAGGGAATCACACCCTCATTGGCCGCTAACATAAAAACCGTATCAAACTCCAATCCCTTTGCGCCGTGTATGGTCAGTAAGTGAATCCCCTCTTTGGGCACACTTTTTTGATGTTGATATTCTAAAAACTGGGCATATGCCTGAACATGGGCAAGCCATTGTTTTAACGTAATAAAATTTTTGCTACCCGCTTCGATTTGGTCCAAAATCTCTACTGCCTGCGCATAAGCATTCACAGAGGTTTTACCCTGCTCACGCAAGAAATCGTCATAGCCTATTTTTTTGCGTATATACCGAATCGCCGCATAAGGCGACATATCCTCCATCATCTTCAAGTCCCATTCAAAACCATCCACCCGGTCCTGCATCCAAGCCCGCTCTTTATAAAAATTGCGAATGGATTCAAACTCCACAGGATCACAAAGCAAAGCATCCCGCCCAAAATAACGCAAAGGGCGATTCATCACACGCAAAAAATCACAACGTTTTCTTTCACCTTGGCACAAACGAAAATAAGATTGCATATCCTGCCCAATATAGTGTTCGTATATATTTTTTAGCTTTTCCTTTATTTGAAAAGGGATTTTCGATTCCACCAACTGTTCAACCAAAGGGCCAACCTCTTCATGAACCCGATATAAAACAGCAATATCCTCTGCCGCAACCCCCTGTTTCATACGCTTTCGTACCTCTCGAACCACAAACTTCGCCTCGTCTGCCGCCTCCTTGCTTTCATGAATATGAATGTTTTCTCCCAGTCCATTGGGTGTAACTATTTTCTTGGGCAAACGCTCCCGATTGTGCCCGATTACCTTAGCTGCACGCTGAATGATATTTTTTGTAGAACGATAATTCACATTTAAAACAACCTCTTTTGCAGTGGGAAAATCCTTTTTAAACTGAAACACCAACTTCGCACTTGCACCACGAAAACCATAAATCGACTGATCATCATCCCCTACAACAAACACATTATCTTCCGGTTTCGCCAATAGTTTTAGCACTTCGTATTGCACTTTGTTGATATCCTGAAACTCATCTACCAAAATATAACGAAAGCGCTTTTGCCACTTTCTTAAAACCTGCGTTCTTGTAGACAAAAGCTCATAACACAAAACCAACATATCATCAAAATCTATTTTACGGATATCCTTTCGACACTGCTCAAACATGCCGAAAATCCTTTGAAAACTTTCATTGCTGCCACTTTTTGCCTGATATGTATTCACATCCAAACCACTATTTTTCACAGTACTAATGTCCGCCAACACATCCTTTAAAAAATCTTCTTCCACCGGAAACTCATAGGTTTCCTTGCTTAAAATCTCACCAAGAAGCTGATACTTCTCTTTTTCTGTAAAAATATTGCTGTTTGTAAAACGATAGGCATCTCTTAATATGCCATAAAAAACACCATGAAATGTACCAAAAGTGACACTCTCACCTATGCCGCTTGAAACGCGATAAAAACGTTGCTTCATCTCCTTGGCAGCATATTTCGTAAAAGTAATCACCAAAATTTCATCCGGCTTGACTTTTTCTTTATTGAGCAAATTTAAAATCCTACCCACAATGGTCATGGTCTTACCCGAACCCGGTCCGGCCAATACCAAACAAGGTCCTGTTCCATGCCCCACTGCAATACTCTGTTTTTCATTCAAATCCATTTTATGCCTCTAAAAGCTCAATTCCCTTTTTGATTCTTAAAATGCTCTCATCACGCCCCAAGATTTCCATGATCTCCGTAGCGCCGCCCGGGGTACTTTGTTTACCGGAAACCGCCGTTCTAAGTGGCCACATAGCAAACCCATTTTTACATGCCTTGGTGGCAATATAAGCCTTTAATGTTTCAAACAAGGCATCATTGCTATAATCTACTTGTTGTTCAAATAAAGGCAACAGCTCTTTTAGTACTTCCAAAGCAGATGCTTCATCTGTTTTCATTTTCTTGTGCACGTACATGGTCGTATCATATGTCGGTAGCTCTTCAAAAAAATGAATTTGCGCCGCAATGTCAGGAAATACCTCAATACGACTTTGTAACAAATGCCCAATTTTCTCCAAATCATAAGGTTTTTGAACAACCTGCATGATATAAGGCTTTGCCAAAGAATAAAAAGCCTGAAAGTCCATCTTTTTTATATATTCACCGTTCATCCATTTGAGTTTTATTTCATCAAATACCGCCGGGGATTTACTCATATTACGATAATCAAACGCCTGAATTAATTCTTCCAAAGAAAAAATCTCCTGATTGTCAGCAGGACTCCAACCCAAAAGAGCCACAAAATTTACCACTGCCTCTGACAAATAACCTTTTTCAATCAAATCTTCGTAGGAAGAATGCCCACTACGTTTGCTCAATTTTTTATGATTTTCATCTGTAATCAAAGGACAATGGACATAAACAGGCACTGTCCAACCAAAAGCCTCATACAAACGATTGTATTTTGGTGCAGAAGAAAGATATTCGTTTCCTCTTACCACATGGGTAATCCCCATCAAATGGTCATCCACTACATTGGCAAAATTATAAGTCGGAAAACCATCTGACTTAATCAAAACCATATCCTCTAATTCACAATTAGGCACTGAAATCTCTCCATAAATCTCATCTTGAAAAGACGTCATACCCTCTGTTGGCATATTAAAACGAATCACCCAAGGCAAGCCCTCTTGCAATTTTTTTTCTACTTCTTCCTTTGATAAAGATGCACAAAACTTGTCATAGACAGCAATTTCCGCACCGGAAACCGTTGCTTTCAAAGACTCCAAACGCGCCGCATCACAAAAACAATAATATGCCGCGCCTTTTTCCACCAATTCCTTTGCATGCTTGATATAAATACCGGCTTCATTTCTTTCACTTTGCACATAAGGTCCTACACCACCATCTAAATCCGGGCCCTCATCATGCATCAAACCCGTTTTTTTCAATGTGGCATAAATAATCTCCAAAGCACCCTCTAAAAACCGGGCTTGATCCGTATCCTCTATCCGCAAAATAAAATCGCCACCACCATGCTTGGCAATCAAATAAGCATACAAAGCCGTTCTCAAATTACCTACATGCATCCGCCCCGTTGGACTAGGCGCAAACCTTGTTCTCACCTTATACATACTCTCTTTTCTCCATTCTATACATCAATTTTTGCTTTCATTCCCAATACATCTTTATTTTTATCTAAAATCGGTTGAATCACATCACGCAAATAATGCTCCACCTGGGTTTTCGCTGCACCAATATAAGACTCCGGCTTCAAACTTTGCTTTAATTCTTCTATGGTCAAATGAAATGCATCCTCTTTTGCAATAAGCTCCAACAAATTATTGTCCAATCCCTCCACCTTAACATTACGACCGGCTTCCATGGACAGCGTGCGAATCCGCTCATGAAGCACTTGCCTGTCACCACCCGCTTTCACAGCGTCCATCATTATATTTTCTGTTGCCAAAAAAGGAAGCTCTGCCAGCAAATGTTTCTCAATTACTTTGGGATACACCACCAAACCATCTACTACATTTAAAACCAAATCCAATATGGCATCGATTCCCATAAAAGCAACCGGTACGCTCAACCGTCTATTTGCCGAATCATCCAACGTCCGTTCAAACCACTGTGCACCGGCCGTTAATGTAGGATTCAAAGCATCTACGATTACATAACGTGACAAGGCTGCAATCCGCTCCGCACGCATGGGATTGCGCTTATAAGCCATCGCCGAAGAACCAATCTGGCTCTTTTCAAAAGGTTCTTCTATCTCTTTTAAATGTTGCAACAAACGAATGTCATTGGAAAACTTACATGCACTGGTAGCAATACCTGACAAAATACCCAACACACGAGCATCTACCTTTCTTGAATACGTTTGACCGGAAACCGGATAACAAGCAGAAAAACCCATCTTCCCGGCAATCAAATCATCCAAACGATCCACCAACTCCTGTTTTTTGCCAAAAAGCTCCAAAAAACTGGCTTGGGTTCCTGTTGTGCCTTTTGAACCTAACAATTTTAAACCATCCAACACATATTCCAAATCTTCCAAATCCATTTGGAAATCTTGCAACCACAACGTTGCCCGCTTGCCCACTGTCGTAGGCTGTGCCGGCTGAAAATGGGTAAATCCCAAAGTGGGAAGCCCTTTATATGTATCTGCAAACTGCGCCAATCCTGCCATCACATTCACAAGCTTAGACTGAATGAGCTGTAAACCCTCGCGCATCAAAATAATATCCGTATTATCCCCCACATAACAAGAGGTTGCCCCCAAATGAAGAATGCCCTTTGCTTTCGGACACTGCTCGCCATAGGCATAAATATGAGACATCACATCATGACGCACCACTTTTTCACGTTCTAGTGCAACCTCAAAATTAATATCATCTTGAAACCGCTTCAATTCTGCAATCTGTTCATCAGAAATAGGCAAACCCAACTCTTGTTCCGCTTCCGCCAAAGCAATCCACAACTTACGCCAAGTTTTAAACTTCTTAGCAGGGGAAAATATATATAACATTTCTTTGCTCGCATAACGCTCTGCCAGCGAATCGCTGTAGCGATTATAATCCATTTTTCCCTCCTAACACAGACAAAAGCTCATTTACACATGGCTTCGCCGATATTGCCGTTTCCATTTTTCCAACAGATTCTCACCGGGCTCTATCTGCATATTCTTTCGAAGTTCTTCTATCTCCTTATGCATCACCGTATTAATATTGACAAAGTCGGGATTCTTGGTCAAAAGAATGGCATACTCCGGCATAGACATATATTTATAAGAAGAATATAAATAGGGTCTTAGCAAAGTTTTATCCCCTACAATTTGAAAAGCACGGTCATACATCTTGGCTGATTCTTGATAAAGAAACAAACGCCCATAAGCCGCTCCCAAACAAGCATAAATTTTGCCATAAAACTTTCGATCCACGCTATCATCCGTATCTTCATCATTGAGAATCGCCTGATATACAATGATTGCCTCTTCTGTTTCACCACTATCCAGCAAATTGTCGCCTTTAAACTTCTGGCGCTCAATATCCTTTTGCCCCTTTAATTTTTCTAACACATTTTGAATACGAATCATTTCTGATTCCTGGTATATATTTGAACCTTGTAAAATCGTCAAAACAAATTTTTCCACCGTACCCCTGGTACGAATCACATCACGCAAAACAACCGCCAATTTAGGCAATCCAATGTCTTCCTCCAACCAAGCACAAAGTTGCTCATTCATAATGGTATAATCAATCAAATAAAGATTGTTACATAAATAATAACAAAGCTCTTCCAGAGTATATATCTTGCAATGAATTCTCGTTATTTCATATGGGTGCGTTGCATGTTTATCATGACACAGAATCAAACTTCCCATCATCCTCTCCTTCAAATGCTTATTTTATAGAGTACATCAAGGTTCAAAGCTAATTTTACACCATTTTCATACAATTTTCAACAACTGCATCCACACACTTCTTCCTTCATTATCAAAATTTATTTCAGATTTGTTATAATTTCATAAATTGTTTCTATCTTTTCTTCAAGGGCATCTGCAATCACCTCCGGGGATTGTCCCTTGGCTATTTTCGTTTGCACTTGTTTTGTTAAAAGCTCTTTTCTACCTTGTTCTAAGCCCTGCTCTAAGCCCTGTTCCAAGCCCTGTTCCAAACCTTCTTTCAATCCCTCTCTCGTAGCCTCTTCCCGTATATATCTATCCTGATATATTTTATCCCACTTTGCTATTTGCATTTCCCTAAAAATTCTACGTCCTTTTCTACCCAGTGAAAATAAACTTAACTTTTCAACTGCTTTTGCTATATCCGGATTTCTTTTTGCTATCATTTCAATTTCCTCCTTTGTTTTCGCCGAGAAAAAACACATCCAATCCCAAAGTTTTGTACCATCTGATCCCTTTGGACACTTATCCAGTTCCAACACATAAATTTCACCCAAATCCGGCCATTTGATTTGATGTTCTATATCATAATGAAAGAAACAGTGCTTATAAGCATCATCTTCTACCGGTTCTATCTCCTGGTTTCTTTCCATATAAATCATATCCCTCCTAATTTGAGGCAGGGTAATGAACCATCTATTTGTATCATCCCTGCCGGTTTCATAGTAAATGAAAAAAATTGGCAGAAACTGCCGGATTTTTTACACAGACCCCGTGGAAAGAGATCCACTGATAGGTCACTTGTAATCTATACGTTACGCCTATTTTTCTATTATGTCAACAGATAATCGTATCTTTATCTACTAGAAATATTGGTAAATTCAAGTTAAAAGGAATCGTTTAATTCCCACAAAATGTCGGTCTTGGATCGTTGATCATCAAGGACATCTGCTCTCTGGTATGATTACTGGACTGAACCACGCCGGTTGCTGTTCCGGTTCGTATAAAACAATCCGCTGTTTTGACGCTCTCTATACCACCTATGGTTTGGGTTGCATAAACCATATGCCAACCACCGGGCAAACCACTCGCTGTTACGGAAAACTCGTTATTACTTCGATTTAGAGTTGCATTATGGGCTACACCATTCACATAAACCGTCACGCTATCAGCCCCTCTTTGGAAGATGCCTGTCACTGTCATCGCCGTTGCACTCGCCCATAAGGTGGCGCAACCTGCCGATTCAACCAAACATCAAACACATCTTCTTCGGACGCAAACTGACCGATGACCCGAACATTATAAGATAATTCCCCAACCATTCCGGGGCTTAAGGTAATAGAATCCAACAACAAACTAGTGGCATCACCCGGCTGTAGGGCATTTGCC
>Ga0131853_10000387_pt1 | contig 81150 bp, 51 predicted proteins | sample TergutLab28metaG_FD_92764 | JGI IMG/M metagenome (GOLD analysis project Ga0131853, IMG submission 92764) | Labiotermes labralis P1 segment gut microbial communities from Petit-Saut dam, French Guiana - Lab288 P1 (version 2) (version 2) | ecosystem: Host-associated > Arthropoda: Insects >...
AGAAATGATACACAATGAAATGATTAGATTAAGGGAAAAGGTATACCGAGACACAGGCAATTCCACAATGATACGTGTAATGATGATTAATGACCAAGTACTTACAAGAGACAGCTCGTTTGGTGGCGACAGATTTAATGCCCTTGATTTTTGGGGTGATAATACAATTGACGAAGCCTTGCGTGGTTTCCTGGGCAACTTTGAAGTCTTTAAAAATATCGTACAAGGGTTAAGAGTGCCGGACCCTTATAGACGGAATATTCTATAATAATTAACCCGATTAAGCTAACCAATGTCCATGTCAATTTTCTTCCGCAATAAATCCAACGCGGATATAGCGGAACGCCTGCGAATTTCGTTACGATTTCCTGTGAAATTAAATTTTTCTGTAAGCATTCCGCGCCCCGCGACAAACAGCCCAACGTATACCAAGCCGACGGGCTTTTCTTGTGTGCCGCCGTCTGGACCGGCTATGCCTGTTATCGAGATAGCCACTGTTGCGTTCGCCGCTTTTGCCGCACCTTCCGCCATTGCGGCGGCTACTTCTGCGCTAACCGCGCCATGAGCCGCGAGCAGACTTTCCGGTACAAAAAGCCGTGCGGTTTTTGCTTCATTTGAATATGTTACGAAGCCTTCACGAAACACAACGGAACTACCCGGCACAGAGATTAAATCGGAAGATACAAGCCCGCCCGTGCAGGATTCCGCAACGGCAAGAGTGTGATTTTGAGTTTTCAGAAGTTCAAGAACAACTTCCGCAAGAGAAACTTCATTTTCACCATAAATTCGCGGGTTTAGACGACGGTAAATTTCGTCGGCAACGGGCGAAAGCAAAGTGTGTGCAGCGGTTTCGTCCGCTGCGGAGGCGGTTATGCGAATATGAACCTCGCCAACCTTTGCGTATGGCGCGATTGTCGGATTTGTTTGCGCGTCAATTAAATCGCGTAACTGCGATTCAACGGCTGTCTCGCCGATTCCGATTATTTTTAAAGTTCGTGAAACAAAAACGCCTTCGGTTTTTTCGCGCAAAAAAGCAGCCGCGTAATTCAAAAAGAGCGGCTGTAATTCGTGCGGCGGGCCGGGCAGCATAATTAAAATCTTCCCGCCACTTTCTATACATATTCCGGGCGCGGAGCCGTTTTCGTTCGGGAAAACCTTTGCACCCTGCGGAACAAGCGCGTTGCGTTCAACGCTCTCGGGCAGTTCCCGCCCCGCGAAACGCTCCAAAATCCGTTGCCGCGATTCCTCGTGCATTTCAAGCTTCAGACCGAAAAATTCCGCCGCAACGCTTTTTGTGATATCGTCCTGCGTCGGGCCAAGCCCGCCTGTGGTGATTACAACATCGGCATTCTCAAACGCGTGTTCAATCGCGCATTTCAACCGCTTATGATTATCTCCCACCGACGTATGTCTGAAAACCGAAACACCAATTCCGGCAAGCTGCTGCGACAAAAATGCCGCGTTCGAGTTTGTAATATTTCCTAAAAGTATTTCCGTTCCTACGTTTAAAATTTCAGCTACTATAAAAATCACCTTTTTCCTTAGAATTTCCCTGCCATAACCTCCAATGCGGCTTGCAGTTGAATATCTTCTTCCAGTGTAAGATTACCGATTCTACGGCTTAACGCGTCGGACATTTCTACAATTACATGCGGTGTTATGCCAACTCCGTGAATGCATTCGCCGTTTGGCGTGTGGTAGGTTTGAACGGTCAGTTTAATTGCGGTGCCATCGGAAAGATATAGTAAATTTTGCACAACGCCTTTGCCGAAAGTTTGTGTGCCTACGATTGTACCTGCTTTCGTATCGCGAACCGCACCGCTTAAAACTTCACTCGCGCTTGCGCTGCGTCCGTTCACGAGAAGAACAAGCGGCAAGCCCAAGTAATCTGCATCGGAATAAAAATTTTCGCGCCGACCGGCAGCATTTATGGTGTAGGTTATTATTCCTTCAGGAAGCAAACGGTCTGCAATTTCGTTTACGGCGCAAAGAAGACCGCCCGGATTGTTTCGTACATCAAGTATAAGTCCGTTCATTCCGTCGGAGTAAAGCGCGGAAAGCGCATTCTCGAATTGCCCCACAGTTACGCGGTCGAAGCCGTCTAAACGAATGTAACCCACCATTCCGTTTTCGGTGTAATGCATTTCATGGAAAACGGTGGGAACTTCTACGCGCTCACGGATAATTTCCACATTGAAGCGTTCATTTTCATACGGGCGGAAAATTGAAACTGTAACAGAAGAACCCTCCGGGCCGGAAATCATTCCTACAACATCTTCGCGTAAACGTCCAGCAACGTCAAGCCCATTCACACCGGTTATTTTATCACCGGGAAGAAGCCCTGCTTTCTCCGCAGGCGAGCCTTGAACCGTAGACGCAATTGTTATATACGGGTCATCAGGTTCGACAGAAATCATTACGCCTATGCCGACGAAAGCACCTTCCGTCCGCTTATGAAAAGCCTCAAGCGCATCCGCGTCAAGATACTGCGTGTACGGGTCGCCGACTCCTTCAAGAAATCCCCTGTACATATTTTCCAACATTTCTTCCTTGTCGAAAGGTACAATCGAAAACATATTTAAAAAATCGTAAATTTCCAAAATTTTTGTGTTTGGGTCAATTCCTTGCCAACGCATCTGCCGCGCAAAAACAGAAGCCCCCATAAAAAGTACAAACATAATCATGGCAGTAGCTATACAGCCCGTTCCGAGTCCCGTTAAAAAAGATTTATTTTTGTCCATGTTCAACCCCTCCTAAGTGTTTCTATGTATATGTACGACTTCTCACGAATAGTATAAATCATGTCCGTGGCGATTTATATCGAAAAATAATGGAATATTATGGAATTTGCTTGCGGAAAGTTGTACAAAAAGCTTGACTTCCAATTTCTTCCTGTTATAATGGCAGAAATTGGAAATGAATGACAGGGAGGATTTACAATGAGTGACAAAAAAATGAGTATCTTAATGGCAGACGATAACAAAGAGTTTTGCGATGCCATAATCAATTATCTTGGTAAACAGCCGGACATGGAAGTTTCCGGCGTAGCCTACGACGGAATGGAAGCGTATCAAAAAATTCAAGCATTAAAACCCGACATCGCAATAATCGACGGCGTTATGCCGAAGCTTGACGGTCTTGGCGTATTGGAAAAATTAAATCTGATTGACGCACAGGGTTACGCACCGATTTGCATAATCCTGTCAGCAATAACACAGGACAAAATTACTCAAAAAGCAATTGAGCTTGGCGCAGAGTACTACATAGCCAAGCCCTTCGATTTAGAAGCCTTGGTTTCACGAATCCGCCAGCTGAAAGAGCAATTGAAATCCCCAATTCAAAAGGGCGTTGGCGCACGTTCGCGTCAGAACAAAGAAGTCAACCTTGAAACAAAAATAACAGGCATTCTGCACGAAATAGGCGTACCCGCCCACATTCGCGGCTACCATTATATGCGCGAAGCAATAATGATGGCTGTAAACGACCTTGATATTCTCAACTATATCACAAAAGAGCTATATCCTACAATTGCCAGAAAATGCAACACCACCCCCTCACGCGTTGAGCGCGCCATTCGTCACGCAATAGAAGTGGCATGGAATCGCGGAAAAGTAGAAGTAATTGATTCTCTTTTCGGATACACAATCTCTAACAATAAAGGAAAACCCACCAACAGCGAATTCATTGCGTTAATTGCGGACAGGCTTAGGCTTGAGCTGAAGGCGGGATAAGAATTTAAAACGTATTGAAAAGCCCTGTTATCGTGCGGGGCTTTTCAATTTGTTTTCCTTCATGTTATTATTAATAAAAATCAGACGTGAAGGGAGTTTTTTATGAAATTATTTATTGATACCGCAAATGTTGCGCACATCCGCGAGGTTAACGAGTGGGGAGTTATTTGCGGAGTAACAACGAATCCATCTTTGATTGCGAAAGAAGGACGCGATTTTGCGGAAGTTGTAAAGGAAATCACAACGATTGTAGACGGGCCAATCAGCGCGGAGGTTATCGACACCAAAGCGGATGGCATGGTTAAAGAAGCAGAGCAACTTGTGAAAATTCACAAAAATATTGTAATAAAAATTCCCATGACATCAGAAGGTCTTAAAGCCACAAAACAACTTACGGAAAAAGGAATTAAAACAAATGTAACGCTGGTTTTTTCCGCAGTTCAAGCGTTGCTTGCGGCGCGTGCGGGTGCAACGTATGTAAGCCCGTTCCTTGGGCGGCTCGATGATATTGGAATGGACGGAATGAATCTGATTGAAGAAATCTGCGATATTTTTGATGTGCATGGTATCGACACGGAAATTATCGCCGCCAGTATTCGCAATCCAATCCATGTCGTTTCAGCGGCGCGGATTGGCGCACATATCGCAACAATCCCCTACCCTACTTTTGTGCAAATGCTAAACCATCCCCTCACCGACAGTGGTATTGAACGCTTTTTGAAAGACTGGGAGGGCGTTCCTAAATGAGTAAACTCGTTTGTGAAAAAAGAATAAACACCTTGCGTTTTCTAAGTGCGGATGCGGTTCAGAAAGCAAACAGCGGACACCCCGGCTTACCGCTTGGTGCGGCACCGATGTCGGCTGTTCTTTGGGGCAACGTCATGAAGCATAATCCGAAAAATCCAAAATGGCAAAACCGGGACAGGTTTATTTTATCGGCGGGTCATGGTTCATCCTTGCTATACAGTTTGCTGCACGTTTTTGGCTATAACGTGAGCATTGAAGATTTAAAAAATTTCCGCCAAATGGATTCAAAAACACCGGGGCATCCGGAGTACGGCCACACAGACGGGGTTGAAATAACCACAGGCCCGCTTGGACAAGGAATTGCAAATGCGGTTGGTTTTGCGTGGGCGGAAAGCCATCTTGCGGCGAAATTTAATAAGCCCGACGCAAAAATTGTTGACCATTACACCTATGTTCTGTGCGGCGACGGTTGCTTGCAAGAGGGTGTTTCCGCCGAAGCGGTTTCTCTTGCGGGGACGCTTAGGTTTGGCAAGTTGATTCTTTTATACGATTCAAACGATATTACAATTGAAGGTTCAACAGGAATTTCCTTCACCGAAGATGTTGGCAAACGCTTTGAGGCTTACGGCTGGGACGTTCAAAAAGTAACCGACGGAAACGACCGTGCGGCAATTTTAAACGCGCTGGAAAACGCAAAAAAAACGGACAAGCCATCACTCATCGAAGTAAAAACCATAATCGGTTATGGTTCGCCCAAACAGGGAACGGCGGCGGTTCACGGTTCGCCGCTTGGCGCGGAGGGAGTTGCCGACGCAAAGAAAAAATTAAACTGGCCGCATGAAGAAACTTTTTATGTGCCGGAAGATGTTAAAGCGGCGATGGCGGAGTGGCTGAAAACCGCGCAATCATGGGAGGACGACTGGAACGCTCTTGTTGAAAAATATAAATCCGCTTATCCGGACGCATGGAAGGAATGGGAAATTTGGCACAGCACGAAGCTTCCTGTTGACCTTGATAATTGGGACGAATTTTGGCAATACGAAGGAAATATCGCTACACGTGCTTCGTCGGAAATTGTGTTAAACAAGCTTTCCAAAGTTGTGCCTAATCTTTTCGGCGGCTCGGCAGACCTTGCACCTTCAACTTTAACCATCATGAAGGATAGAAAGAGTTATACAAAAGAAACGCCGTGCGGTTCCAATTTGCATTTCGGAATTCGCGAACACGCCATGACCGCGATTGCAAACGCGTTTGCGGCATATGGCGGGTTGCGCCCGTATGTTGCTGGATTCTTTGTATTCAGCGACTACATGAAGCCCGCAATGCGTCTTTCCGCGCTAATGAAGTTGCCCGTTATTTATATTATGACACATGATTCCATCGGCGTTGGCGAAGACGGTCCAACACACCAGCCCATTGAACAGCTTGCATCTTTACGAAGCATACCCGGCTTTACGGTGTTCCGTCCGTGCGACACAAAAGAAACGGCCGTTGCATGGGCTTATGCGTTAAATAAAACCGACGGCCCCACCGCACTTATTCTTACACGGCAAAATCTGCCTTTGTTACCGGAAACGGGCAAAGGTGCATACAAGGGCGCGTATGTATTAAAAGATTCTGTAAACCCCGCCACGGGCAAACCCGATATTCTGCTGATGGCAAGCGGTTCCGAAGTTGAATTAATTTACAACGCACAGCCAATTTTACAAGAAGCGGGAATTCACGCACGTGTAATTTCCGTGCCATCACTTGAAGTCTTTGAAACCCTAAGCGACGCGGAAAAAGAAGAAGTCATGCCAAAATCTGTCCGCGCACGCTTAGCGGTTGAAGCCGCGTCCTCCTTCGGCTGGCATAAATACACCGGTCTTGACGGCGATGTCATCGGAATAGATACCTTCGGAGCATCCGCACCCGCGCCGTCATTGTTCAAATTATTCGGACTGACGGTTGACGCTGTTGTTGAAAGAGTGAAAAATATGCAATCATAACACCCAAAAGTGCGCTTGTACGTCGAGATTGATACAAGCGAAAAAAGCCCAGAGCAGTAAATGTTCTGGGCTTTTTTCTTTGATGGCAGGTATTCTATATTCCTTTCTTCCGGAAATCTAATCATCTTCACGTTCAACATTGGAAAAAATAGGGCGCAACAACGAAAAGAAAATTAACGGTACGCGCTTGGTGGAATTGCCCGTGCTTGTGGGCTTTGATTGAAAACAACTATACTTATTTGTAATTCGATAAAATTTTTTCGGCGGCGGTTTGAATTTCCTCTGCAATGTCCGCCGGTTCCAATACCGTAACTTTACCGCCAAAGCCGAGAATCCATGTAATTAGAAATTCGCGGTTTGTGAATCCGATTTCTAAGCGAAGTCCGGCAGGGGTTTCGGTAAATGATTCAAATCCATATGTTTCAATTAATCTGTATTTTTCGGATGGGTCAAACATCGCAATTAATTTTATATCATCTGTAAATCGGGCATTAAAATCACGCTTTTCCGTGGGTATATCCCGTTGGTCATAAAGCTCATCGCATATTTTCAAATTCCATAGGCGCATCAGCTTAAATAACCGCCAATCTTGCCGTTCTAAACAAAACCCAAATACATACCATGCACTCCATTGGAAGATTACGAAGTACGGCTCTATGCGCCGATGAGATTCGCCTTTGTCGTAGTAATAATCAAACTCGATTAGCCTTGTTTCAAGAACGGCACGTTTAATCTGCTCTATTTTGTGTGTCAAATTTCCTTTGTAATGGGACGCAAGGTCAATCACCACGGGTTCGTTCATAGAAATAACCGCATCGGCATTTGCGCCCAATTTATCCAATGTACGTTCAATTTGGGATTGCTCTGATACGCTCCCCAATCCTTTTATTGCGGCGATGATTCCGGTTAGTTCATCCGTGGTCAGTACACTTTTATCCAGCTTAAACCCCTCGGCAATGGAAATACCGCCTCCGGCTCCTTGATAAGTAATAATGGGGATTCCGGCTTGGCAAAGAGCATCTATATCGCGCCCAATGGTGCGACGGTTAACTTCAAATTTATCAGCTAAATATGGTGCAGCCACACGGTTATTTTGCAGTAAAACTGTGAGAATACCAAGCAAACGGTTTAGCTTCATAAAAATTCCTTCCTCGCTAAAGTTCGTTTATTATATCACATAACAGGACAATATCATGTCGTGTTTTGATTTTTTTATTTATGATATAATTAACAAAATTTACCTAAAGGTGATTTCAATGAAAAAATTCTTTTACGAGTTCAAAACATTTGCACTAAAAGGAAACATGATGGGCATTGCTGTGGGCGTGCTTATAGGTGCTGCTTTTCAAGGAGTTGTCACTTCGTTGACAGAAGATATACTGTCGCCCATCATAGGTCTGTTTATCAGGCAAAATTTCGATTCCTTGGAACTGCACGTTTGCTAATTCCCGCAATGAACAAAATATTGGCATACGGAAAAAACGAAAAACCCGCCGCACCCGAGCGCACCTGTCAGTTCTGCATGACAGCCGTCCACCAAGACGCTTCCAGATGCATCGCGTGCACTTCTGATTTTAGAATAGAACACTTAATTTGCTTGCGCCCCGTACAATGAAGCCTGTAATTATCTGCACAAACTTCAATAATAAAAAGTTGATATATTTGTCGTGCATGGTAAAAACATGTTTTTTAAAATAATGAAATACCGATTCCGTGTACAAGTTATGCCAAATTATTACATCAACTTAATTAAAAATGGTTGTAATTACCAATTCTTCATGCTATACTTCATTGCGTTTACATAGAGTCTATTTGACATAATATTTACCGATTTGCCCTCAATGCTCGAAGCATATTGCTGTATTTCAAAATCTTTTTACGAGTACAGCTATGAGCGCAAGGATAGTCATTTGTAGCCCATTGTGCAAAGAACGTTCTCAGTTTTTCCAAAGTTGGCTAGTGGCGTTTAATCCCACTTGCTTTTTTGCCTGCATCGTAGACGCTTTTTTCTCCCGTATCTACTTTGGTAACGCTTTGCGCATCAACAATTCCAAGACTTGCTTTATTTTTAAGTAATTCGCCGTTTCTATGGGTTGTTACCAATTTTTTAAAACACATGATCATGTTAAAAAAAATAATTAATTTTGATGCATATATTTTGGAGGGATTATTTTTGCGCTCAATTAGAAAAGTTGTTTTCTTAATTTTATCACTACTCTTTATTGTATTAATGGTGTCCTATGCGGGAGCAAGCACTCCGGGAAGGTTTGACCTTGACGTAATAATTGTAATTGATAATAGCGGTTCAATGCGTCAAGCTGACCCGGATATGCTCGCACTAACAGCAGCCAACTTATTCATTGACATGAATGCGGGTTCGGATTCACGCATTGGATATGTTATGTACACGCAGGCAATTGTAGGACGACGTGACCTAACCGAGTTGGTCAGTTTCAGAAGAGATATTAAAAATGAAATTTCCGCCACACGCTGGGATCCGAGAGGATGGACAGATATAGCATTAGGGATTGAAACCGCGCTTGAGATGTTTGCCAATGAAAGCGACAGGTCGCGTATGCCCATGATAATTCTTTTAAGCGACGGTAATACAGAGCTTGAAGTTCCCGCACATATTAATCCGCGCCCGATACGCACCACAGCCGAATCGAATGCGGCACTTGAAGTTGCAATAACAGATGCTGCCAACATGGGTATTCCTATTTACACCATCGGTTTTAACTTCGATGGTGAGCTTGATATGCCCACGATGGATAGAATAGCTGCCACAACAGGCGGAATAATGCGCGAAACTAATGTTGCAAGCAATCTTCCTGCTATTATGGGCGAAATATACAGCCATATAACCGGAGCGAGAAGTTCATCCCATCGGATTATCGGAACAGGTTATCCACAGTCTGTAGTCATATCAGTTGAAAATAATAGCATACATAGTGCGATGGTTACGATAATTTCCGGCAGACCCATAAGAGACATTTCTTTTACCGACCCGCGTGGCGCAGAATATGATGGTTACGATGTAAACACAGATGCCAGCGGAGTATACACTTTGCTCACACTTACAAACCCAAGCATGGGTGATTGGACTCTGACCTTTACCGGTTCGTCAGGAGATATTATTTTTATTGACTTATTGAGTATCTATGATATGGAGTTTGTGTTTGATCTTCCGCGAACAACACCGAGACCGATGGGAGCGGATTATAGTGAGGCAGAATTTTCGTGGCGACTTGAAGACGAAAGTGGCGCAACCGTTACAGATACAGATTTGATTAATAAGCTTGAACCAAGGCTGTTTTTAAGGAGTGCCGACACGGACACAGAACAAACAATAAATCTAAACCCCGGTGAAACATCTCGCGTTATGCATCTTATTCCGGGTGATTATTCTGCATATATGACTCTAGATAGTGGCGGAATTATAAGAACATCTCACACGCATACATTCACCGTACCGGAACCGCCGCCGGAACCGGGAATTGCCCCTATAAGCTTTATTCCCGGACAGCTGGGACGGGACGATACTTACAATGTCTCGATGATGACAATATTTAGCGCCTCAGCCACGATAGATTTACACGATTTTATCCATGTTCCGGTTCATAACTCAATTATTTCCATAACCGCCGGCAGAGGTGATTGGTTTGATTATATTGAGTGGAATTATGATTCGTTCCGCGAGCGAATAGATTTATCCGCTATCAACGCGGGAAGCACTGAAATAAGAGTTACCGTAACCGATGATTTAGACCCCGAAACTAATTTACATTTCACAATCGACATAAATATTTCATCCGGATGGCTTCCCATTATAATAGCGGCTGCGATTTTGCTTTTAATTATCATAATCATAATTGCTGCTATTCAAGCAAAAAAACCTAAAATTAACGACCCAATGAGCAAGCTTTATATAAAAATGTCGTTACCGTCAAATTTGGATACGGAAGTGCCGCCCGAATATGCACTTGCACTTCCCGCAATAAAAGGCAAAAAATCATTACGCGAAATTATTAACATGAATATGAGTATTTCTGAGCCGTACCGTGCCGCGTTTGCACCGATAAGCTGGTTTGCCGACAGAGCGGTTATTTCGGCGAAATCAAAAAGCCTTCTTGAAATAAAAATTCCGTCAAATGCGGGCTGCACCGTTAAAGTTGATAAACAAACAGGGAAAAATTCCGTGGTATTCGGACGTGATGGAGGTGCGGAAATTCGCATAGGTTCCACAAGCAGCGGGTACGATGAATACGACGAATTTGTAATTGAGTTTGGAAGTCCTAATAAAGGCGGCAACAACGCCTCGATGGATTTTTCCGATGGATTTAATATACGCAATTCACAGTCAACCGTAAAAATTGATGATGATAATTTTTGGAACTAGGAGGGTTCTTTTATGGCACTTGGGAAAATGCAGAGGGAACATCTTGAATCGGAACTTCTACTAAGTAAAGGCGGAGGTATTTATTACGATAACGCCCGCGTAGAAGCAAGCGAAACAGAAGCGACACTGTTCGTTGGGCTTGGAGGAACAGGTGCGGATATGCTGATTCGCATAAAAAATGAGGTTAAGCGACGCATGGTTTTACCTTCCACAAACGGAAAAATCGTTTCCGATACGCCGCAAAATATAGGATTCCTCGCGATTGACACAGATAAAACATCTATGAAAAAAGCATGGGGTACGGCGACTTTCGACCAATTTGGTTCGGAGTTTTGTTCAATTGCGGTCCATGATAAGCAAGCTATCGTTACAAAATGGAAATCGCTTGCGGAATCCAATGCCGAAGAAGCATCTTGGTACGATAAAATTGATGCGGAAGCCGCATTGCCCGGCGCAGGCGGCAAACGTCAAATAGGACGGCTTTTACTTTTTGAAAATATAAGAAACGTAACCGACTGCATGGAAAGAAAGATTAGATGTTTAATCGCCGGCGGCATTAATAATGTAACAGTTGTAGTTGTTGCAGGTATCGCCGGCGGAACAGGCTCGGGTACGTATATTGATATCGCCTATATCGCGCGAAAAGTTCTTGAGGAGCTTGCGATTCCCGGAAGAAATATTTTCGGTTATATAGTCTTGCCGGACGTAAACTTATTAAACGGCGGTAATCAAGATGTTTTAAAACGCAACGGATTCGCCGCGTTAAAAGAACTCGACTATTGGATGAGTCCCGGTAAATATGAACATGATGATCAATTTGTTCAGAGTTACGGTGCAGGTGTGAGCGTTCGTTCTATCGCGAGCCGCCCATTTAATTTTTGTCACTTACTTTCCGCGCAAGACATGAACGGAATGCCTCTTACTTATAACAAAGTTATCAGTAGTATGGCGGAAAATATTTTTGCATATATTGCGGCGGAAGTTGGAGCTACTGCCGATAGTAGCGGCAACAGCACAATGGGTGCTATGTATGACAATATTAACGAGTATATAGACAGTCTTTCGGCTAAAGCACCGATTCCCGCGTGTTATCGGTACCTTGCGGTTGGAAGCACAAAATTGGAAATTCCTTATGAAGAAATTTCTACGTTGCTTGCAATTGAATTATTTAAACGTCTTCAACCTACATTTGATTTGCGTCCGACAGAAGAAACTTTTAAGACGGATATGACAGCTTTACGGCTTGTTCCCAAAGACGTTGTACACAACAGCCTTACAAGAAAAGTTCCCCCGTCACCCCTTGATGGGCAGCCAAATTATCAGCACGGACAAATTTGGGGTGGCGAAAACGTCGGGCCAAGAAACAACCGCGCTTATGGGGATGTTTATCAGTGGATTGCACGCGAATTTCAAATTGCGGTAACTGAAAGTATCAAGAATTGGTCTAACGACCAAATAGGGGTTTTTCAAAATTTTATCTCGGACAGCATGAAAAAGCCCGACCGTGGGCCAGTGTATCTTTCCGCATTGATAAAATCCGATAACAAGTGGAGTATAATCCCAACCCTAACAAGCATGGCGGAGCAATGCGACGGCATTGCCGCAACTTGTATGTCGCAAGTTGGGCAAATTGAAAATAAACTTCAATCCGCTTACAACGCGGGTCATGGAAAACTTATAAACAGAGGAAAATACGTCAGTGATTATTTGTCGGCGTTATTTGAGTGGATGAATAATGAAAACGCAATATATGTTTATCCAGAACGCGCAAAAGAAATTCGCGCACTTCGCGACAGACTTCAAGTTTATTATGATAAAGTTTTTTCAAAGCTTGCCGATGTTCTTGAAGCATTGCCTGATATTTTCCGTCAAAATTATGATTACATGGTAATTGCTGAACGCGAAGCGGAAAGCGAAGGCCGGATTGAAAACGACACAAGACTTATTTGGCCGCTTAAATATGTGAAAAAGAAAGCCACGGAGTTACGTGATTTTGACAAAATGCTTGATGAGGGAGTTATTCGTTTCCTTGACGACATGACTGTTAATCTTTCACGTTGGACGGGAAACGACCTTGAAAATTTAGACGAAGCTTCATCTGGCACGGACGTTCCGGGATTCATTTCTCATTTTATCAGCGAGCAGTTCGGCGGTCTTCTTACAATTAACATGGAAGATATTATGCGAAGCAAAGAAGGCGCGGATGATTTGGACAGATACCTTCATCTAACCTTACCAGGCATGAAAGATAAAGCGGTGCCGATGTTTAGTATGAGGCAACAATTCAGAAATAACGGCATAGCTGAATTCGGGCTTACTTCCGTTCCGCAGGATTGCCTTGAAATTAAATCCGCCGCAAATAAATATGTAAAATCTGACAAAATGTTTATTAAAACAAGTAAAGAAAAGACGCGTCTTTATTTTGTTAAAGTTGTTTCCGGTGTTCCATTGTATGCATACTCTAAAATTGAGGACATGGAAAAAGAATACGAAACTGCGAAAAGAACTACAACCACCCGCGATGGCACACATCTTTACGGCAAATGGTGGGAGCGCGACGTTATGCCTTCTCCGTTGCCGGAAAAAGCTTGGACACCTACGGTTTACACAAACCCGGATGCGAAAGCATATAATGACTCCATTAGCGAAGCATTTAATTTCTGCTTAAAAAATAGTATTATCCGCCCTGATAACGAAAACAGCCCATCGAGATATTACTTATACATAGCAGATCCGAAAAAAGCGGATTTGTCAAATTTAGATTTTGGCGAAATGTCGATTCAAGAAAAACTTAGTGTGTTAGAAGAAGAATTTAACAGTTTATGGAGCGGAAATTCGATTGAACTTGTAGGCATGGGAACAAGCAGCACTGCTGACTTCTTGGAAACCATACGTCTAAGCGTTTTACGCTTACCGCGCATTTGCAATGAACTTAAACGCCAGCGCGAAATAGCTTCAAGTTTTGTGCAAATGAAGAAAGAACTTGGCGACCCGAATGTATTCGCATCAGCTTTAATTTGCGGGCTTGTTACAAAACAAGATTTAAATATCGTATTAAAGCGTTCCATAGGCTCGGCAAGTTATGAAGCACTTTACGACATAACTCTCGAAAAACCTTTTGGTGAACACGAAGCATATACCGCTTTCCGTAAACTCTTGGACGATGAACGGCGCGATGAAATTGAAATGATGCGAAAAGAAATGCTAAAACGCATATCAAGAGACGACACAGAAAAATCCGAAGTTACGGAACGCGTTGAAACCATCGTAAAAACGTACACAAATGGTCTTCAAGAAATTAAAGGTCGCATAGAACGCGCACCGGCAGATAGACGCAAACCCTTGAAGGATATTTATTCATTTTACGATTCTGTTTTAAAAGTTGCGGAAAGATATAAAAATAACTATTTGGTTTAAAAAGTCAATCACAATACAGCAACATCCGAAAGGGGTTTCTGTGCGTTATGAAAGTGCAAGCCGATGATATTATTAAAAAAATATCGGAGATTCGTTCGTTTACCGATGACAGTTACTTGAAAACAACGCATTACGCCATCTTTCTTTTGTTTGGTTGCTTGGACGAAATGAAAGTAACATTGGAGCAACGTGCGAGAGAGATTATAGTTGACAAAAAAGCCATTTCATTTTTAACAGTGGAAAATGCAGCCGGTGTTGCGCAAGATGTTAAATCGGCCATTGATGAAGTTTCGCGAAGCGGCGTTGATTTGCAAAACCTTACGGAACTTCATTTTTGCCCGATTATTGTTTCGGATATGGCTGCCCCTGCACTTTATGGCGAGGTTGTTGATGTACTTGAAACGTATAAGCAAAATAATGATTTACTTACCATTTGGAAGCCGTTTATCATTCTTAATACGGAAGAACACTCTACAATCGAGTGGTTGAATGTAATTTCACTTAAAATGAAAGAGCTTTCAGATAATGGTGCGGCGAATTGTTGTCGTTGTTGCATAATGACGCGAAAGGATGAAGATTTTTTTGCTGTAACTGACGAGCGACTTTTAAATACGGTTTTATTTGTGTCACTTCTTCACGCAAATGACACTACGCGTGAAGGAATTGGGCGGTGTATTGCTTATCGCAGAGAATATCCCGAAGAGTTTTATTATACTGCGCAAACAGTTTTTATTTCTAATCCGGTCATAATGCGCACGTTGCACTGCATCCGAATGCTTCTTGACCGCATAGATGAAGAAGGTGGCACAGAGCAAGAACTGGATTTAACATTTACGGGGGAAATACTGGAACCGCTTTACGCAAGACTGCCGAATGAAGGGGAGCAAGTTACATTTGTCCCTCTATTAGGTGTTATGCCGGAACCTAACGGAAGCATGGACGGGTTTATGTCGCGGCTTAAAGAATTTGCAAAAACACATTATCTTTCCCAATTTGACATCAATAAAGCAGATATTTTTCTACGTTTCCGCAAGGGGTTTTTGCGCTCGTTTATTGAGTCGGGCATGAATGTGGAATTTTTGCACGGGATAATAGGTAATGATAATGAAATTAAAAAATTATCAAGAACAACAGTTGCTGTTCAAATGAGTTCCTTGCCGGCGTTTACGCGAAAAAGTGGAATTTCCTCTGAAAATTTAGATTTGTATGCAATTATCGAAAGCAAATTGCGCTCGAAGCTTAACAGCTTAGGTTCCGAGTTGGTTGAGGAATTTCTGCGAAGCGAAGAATTTATTTCGCTTCCCGCGCTTTATAACGATGCGCGAAAATTACTTAGAGACGTTTCAAACGAACTTGTCGAAGAAGTTGACAGACGAAACAGAAGCGGTGTTGAAATTTACTTAGACTTACTGGGCGAGCCGGATGAACAACTTGTCTTCAACGTGGCGAAAGAGCTTAGCTCGCAGTCAATTTTTTCTCAATTTATCTCCGACATCACGCTTGCTATGGAAAGAAGCGACGAAGATGGCGTCAATGAAGCTTTGGGGGATTTATTGGAGTCCCTTTACAACTCCGTAAGGGGGCTTTCCGGCGGAAGCGGCGCAAGAGATTATATGAACTTACTTTCGCGTACATGCCAAAATCCTTCTGATAATGTTGTAAAACACTGTATTCAAAAAATAAGTTCGCAGTTGAAATTTCCGATGCGTTTTAATAATAAAACCGGGCGCAAAAAATGCACTTTTATGTGGGGAAGCCAAGATAATAATTTCTATAGCGCATGGGAGCGGCAACAAACTATTTCAAACACAGATAATGAATTTTTACCAATACCCTCGAAAGAACGATTTGTAATTCTTTCAGTTTCACCTGCGTTTACAATGAAAGATATACGCGGCATCACAGGTGCTGCGCAAACACAACAGGAACCGGAAGAGCCGCAAATTTATGAAATACCGCCTGAATCAATTCCGAAACCGGCGGAAGAACCGGAATTGCCCCGGAAACCGATAGAAAAATCAGCTCCGCCGCCTGAACCTGATGAATGGTCAATACCTGACTCTCAACCAACGCAACCTCTTGAAGACATAGAAAACCCGTGGGAGTAATATTATTCAGAAACGGAGGTGTTTCCACATGCAACCGATAGCGTTGTTAAATCTTTCGGGTAAATATGTAAACGGAGAAGTTTCCCTTTCATGGAAATACCCGCCGCAATCGCCCGACACTGTTTATGTGTTACCTGTTTGCGGAACGGGAGCTACCCGCCGTGCAAATACAACAGAAATGTCGGAGCATATGTTGCGAGATGTTACAAGCGGAACGAAGTTTAAATATCAATTCCGAAGCCCGCATGGTGTAATGCGTTGCGAATTTCTTGTTTTTCTTGGGAATAGCGGCGACGATATTCCTAATATGGAAAGGCTTTTGGATAACCCGGCACTTACCGTTACTGTTACCGTGGGAAATGCAATTGTTTTTTACGATGTGAAAACAACAAAAGTGGAAAACGATTTTGTGAAACATATAATCACTTTAAAATCATCATGCAGTATGGAGCAGGGAATATTAGGATATTCGTTTGCATCGTGCGAGAGAAGGTTTTCCGCACCTTTTCCGGGAGCGATTGAACGAGGGAAACGAAAGTACCCTCCGTTTTACACACGTGTAGGTTCAGATGTTTTTGTTGAAGTTGTAAACGGGACAAACGCTGATGTTCAAACAATTGCAAAACCAATATCCACATTTCTGTTCGGATAAAATTTACAGGAGGCTTTTTAATGTCATATTACCCAATTAAATGCCCATATTGCTTGGAGGAACTCTCAAACGAAGATATCTGTTTTAATATGAAAACAGGAATCGAAGGTAAGCGGCGCGAAATAAGAGAAGATTCTCCCATGCAAAACTCGGGTTCTTTCAATGGTTTGCCGGAATCAAGCAAACGGACAGCTTCTGTAGATGGCACACCCCTTCCGGATATCAGTTGGCTGGAGGATGATAGCAACAGTGATGCGGGTTGGCTGGATAGCTCTGATAGTAAAAAAAGCTCTGCCAATCGACAAATTAACGCGCCGACGGAAGGTTTTTATACTTTGTCCGAATTAAAAAAACATTTCGGTGAAGAAAATGTGAAGCCGCTTTTAGACAGGGATGTTCATGCACCGCCTGCACTTGCAAACAAGCCGGAATATAGAGCAGATTTACTTGTCGGCGTTGAAATTACAACTCGTAAAGATGGATATGAAACCACCACTACTTACAGGAAGCGTTATTGTGAGTGTGAAAAAGAACTTATGAACGCCGCCGGAATGAAAGCAAGCTATGTAATTTTGATGCTTGGGCCAAGTAGTTCAGGTAAAACAATGTTTTTAATTGCGTTGCACAAAGCATTGAAAGTTGACGGCGGGTATCTTTTACCGCCACCTGAAGACGAAAATTCTCGAGGGGGTATTGCAAAACTTCTTGTCACTGTTTTGTCTGGCGGAGGAGAAGGAGATACGTCACTTAATAAAATGTCGGATGATTTATTCGATGACGGAAAATTGCCGTTGTCAACATTTTCGTTGGAAAATGAACCGCTTGTGCTGGACGTTTCTGTAGATTTTAAAAATGGGAAAAGTAATAACGCGCTTTTATTTCTTCGCGATATGCCGGGTGAATGGTTAACGAAACCGGACAAAGCAGAAGAACTTGAAACTATTGCAAAGCAGTTTTCATTATTTGATGCATTCATAATGATGCTGGATCCGTTTACATTCACAAGCCGCAATGTTTTCAGAAGCGAAGGTAATAATGAAAATATGGATAAAATAAAATTAAAATATATAGACATCCTCAATGGAGTTTTGACAGGTCAAGTTGTGCCCTATGTGGGCGGAAAAAAAATAAACAAACCAACAGCCGTAGTAATAACAAAGGGCGACCATTTTTTCAATCAGCAGAATTATCAACGATTGGAGCAAAATGGTGTTGCGCGCTCGTTCCCAACGCTTACCTCTTGGCAGAAAGCCAGTTTTGATAAACTTTATTTTTCCGAAATAGATAATGATGTCGGGCGCATTTTAAACAGCCTTTCAATCAATATAATAAATATGCTTGAAAAAAATTTCGGAAATACATTTTACGCTTTGGTTTCTGCGTTAAGCAAACTTCCAATTGACATCGAATATAATAAAGAAGGCTCTCTTGGGCGGGGCGATTACGTTTCTAACCCCAATGTTATAAAGCCGTGGCGTGTCGCAGACCCGTTTATTCGTATGCTTATGCGACTTAATATTGTGCCGCCGTTTGACAAAGTTGAAATTCGCACGATTGATATGGAACCACACGATTTAAGGCTTGGACGAAACACAAAATATCTCGCGGAAGTTAATGATTGGGGCAGGACATACTGTAATGCATGGGACGACCTTGCGGGTGAAATTTTGCCGACAAAAGGCGGACAAACGAGGCAGACGGGATCGGGGCAACCACAAAAACCGCCAAGAAAAGGAATCTTCGGAGGGTGGAAAAAATGACGGGACATCATATTTACACACGCTCTTGGTATGAATACGATTCACGATCCAAGAATCCGGGTACTTTTACGGTTGAACTTACAAGCGGGCTTTTTGAGCCAAATACAAGTGATGTTATTTATCACAAATTAAATCCTGTTTTGGCGGGAACGCAGCCTTCAATTGCGGGGTATGACTTGGAGCATTCTTTACTTCGCATTTTTCATCCGACTCCGGATTCAACTGTTGTTGCGCGAAGTTATTTTGTAAACGATGAAATTACAAAGCGCGGCATTGTGCAATACAGTTTCGGGCTTGTGTTTTCCAATGAAGCAAATAACAGATTTTTGCGTTTTCCAAAACACGCGTTTGAGCTTTCAGCCGTTGAACCTTATGAAGAATTTGTTAAGCGCGTTTCGGAAGAAGAGCCGATTGAGTATTCCTCCATGTATGACCCCAACCCGAATGATTATCAACAGCCAACAGTCTTTTCACGCGAAGACTTGATGCGAATCGGTTTTAATGAAGACATTTTTACAAAGTTCTTCATCTCACTGGGGAAAGCTATTACTTCTCAAAAAGATGACCAAAGAGTTGCGGTGATTCTTCCCGAAGTACATACAGGTGAAAAGATAATTTTAGCTGTTTTAACTATTCTTCCGCCGTGGCTTGTAGGCAAATTTGGTGCAGTTTCACGTTGGTCCGGTGCGCTTGAAGGCAGAAACTCGGCATCAATTAACGGCATTCAATTGGTTTTTTATTCAGGAGAAAAGCCTCCTCACGACACCATTTCAGCCATAATTGATTTAACAAACGCACATCTCCACAAAAACATTGAAGACATAACCGCAGAACAACAAGAACTTGCTAAATGGTATTGGGAAAACATCGGCAAACCCGATAATTTGAAAAGCATGGCGGATTACATGATTGAAAAATACCGGCAACTTATGGATAAAATGCCGTTTCCTGTTTTTGCTCATTGTTTTTATTTATGGAATACGTTCCATTTAAATAATTATGATACTAAGTTTCTATCATTCAGCATGGCTTCGCGTGCAATTAACAGCATTGTCAGCGCTTTTGGAAAAAATTTAGAAAAATACTTCTCAAACAAATTTATGCTAACGAGTATTTTTAGAATTTTCATAGAACAGCTTGAAAGTTCTGCTACATCACAGATTAGTGAATCTACAGTGCGCTCGGTTTGCTTACTTGCAAACAACGATTTTAAAGCAGGTGACCAACTTCAAGCAAGGCATTTTATTAAACCAATGGCAGACAGGTTTTTTGATTACAACGAATGGATTAAACTTGAGCCGATTCTACAATACTACTCCAAAATGTTGAAAGATAGCGCATCGGAAGAAAATTTTAATGAAGCAATCGCATTTTTCGGGTTGGCTTTATTAAGTGTGAATAAAAAACTTGCAGATGATGCCGCAGCGGTTCTTTCAAATTATGCCAATGCAAGCGTTGCTGTAATGCTTGCTGAAGGTACAAATCATGTGAATGAGTATAAAAAAATTGCACTTTTACTTAAAGATGCAAAAAGACAAATGAATTTGGACATTTCAACATGGGAAAATGTTTCAAAGAATGAAGCCGCTTCACGAATGTTTTTTCTTTTGGAAAAATTTAATCGTGAGAATGCAAATATAAATCCGCCGGGCAACAAACAGCTTGATAATGTTCTAAATGGGATTCAAAAACTACAGCCCAGTGAAAAAAGCGACGCTATTCAAACCTTGCTTTATCTTTACTGGAATGCGGACACGTTAAAAGATGCCGCTCAAATGCAAAAATACGTGAAATATTTGCATGAAAACCAAAAATTAAAATTATACTTACAAAACGATATAGGCACAGATGATATTCGCGAAATTTTTAAAGGCGAAGTTGACCATGCCTTAGATACCCGCGAATTTATCTCTGATGACGAAAAAATCAACGCAATTTTAGAATGGCTTGCCAAACTCCGAAATGATTGTGGTTTCCCCGATTCCGACCCGATTTTTATGCACCTTGGGGAGAAGCTTACGGTGCTTGGCGGAATAGATACAATATGTGAAGTATTAAGCCCGAAATCAATAAAAACACTTGCCGAAGTATTTAAAAAACTTGGCGCAACCGATAAGGCGGATATGCTTTATGAAATTATAAAATTCGATGAAGCAGGCGGCTCAAAAGGTGATTTTTCAAGAATAATTAGAAATTCGAATGTGAAATATAAATATTTCTTAATACGAATTGAATATTGGTTTAACAATTCAACAGATATTCCCGCCGAGTGGGCACTGACTCGCGCTGTTTATGAAGCAGAAAGTAGAAACATGGCGTTAAGTTACACTTCTACCACTGCTGAAATGTACCTGAACTACAGGCGTGATAAGCGCGAACCAAAAGAAGATTTGATAGATTTATACGAGGCAATGCATCTTGTAGATGATGGCCGTTACGAACACAGTATTTCAGATGATATTTTTAAATCTTTGAAAGGCAAAGTTTTTCAAATTGTCAACGAACTTGAAGACAGAAATTTTTGCGATACCTTGTTTGCAACCGCCACAAAGTTTAAAAATTTTGCGAGTCCGCATTCAATCCATACGCGAATGTATCAAGCGGGAAGAGAAATTGCTAATCGAATAAAAAATAACTACTCTTCCGAAGACCCGCCCTATGATATTCTTAAAAAATTTCATCCGGGCGAAGGGGCGCCAATGTCATTCGCCAGTGATTATTCCGTGTTACCATCTGTGTTATCATTTTTTATATTTATTGGGGTTTGCCTTGCTACGGTTTCCGGTATCATTTTGATTTTAAGCCCGGTGGGTCTTACGGGAATGCTGTTGACGATGTTTCCGCTTTGGTTTGTAACCGTCTTGGCTGTATGTATGTTTATATCTCTTGTACTTACGATATTTCAATTACTTTATCCCGATTATTAAAGGAGCGAAGAGTCTTATGAGAAGAAGACATTTTTTTGTACTTACGTTTTTTTTGTTGTTCTTGGCAGCAGCTACTTTGCCCGCGCATATTTTAATTTACGCGGACACCGAATGCGAAAATTTCAATTGCGATGATGATGACTGCGATGGCGAAAATTGTGTTGAAGAAGATACACCCGCCGCCGACCCAAATGACCTCACGTATGCTTTTTTATGTCCGGTTTTCCGTGCTGCTATCCGTGATGAATTGAATCATAAAGAAGAAAATGGGAACTATCCTCCTATATACCAAGAAGATTTAAATAGAATTACGCGGCTAAGTTTATACGGCGGCGAAATGGAACGTCTGCACGGCACTAGGATAAGAAGTCTTGCGGGTGTTGAACATTTAACTAATTTGGAATACTTGAAAGTTGATAGCAATTATCTCATTCCTTTTGATGAAGAAACCGGAACAGGGATAGACGTATCACAGAATGAAAAATTAACAGAATTAAATGTGCACAATAATTTTATCAGTAGTCCCGATGAAGTAAAAGGGTGGCGAGATGGTTTTCACATTGGAAGTGGAGTGGCTCGCACGGACGTTCCTCGTCCGCCATATCCTATGCCTGCCCCGGGAATAACTCCTCCTCCCCATTCTGAGCCAACCACTGCTTCCAATGAAGAAAACACTGCCGGCGAAGAAGACAACTATGACAACGAAGGAAACCGTGAGTCATTTGGTGTTCCAATAGAAAGGAATCATCCCAATGAAGTTATACGACGGGCACTGAGGGATTCCACTTCATTTGAGGGTACGGTAGTTCTTTCTGTTGACGTACGACGCGAAAGTTATAATAGTGATTGGGTTGTAATAAATGCAAGCGAAGTACCCGAACCCGGCACTCTATATGTAATATTCACATGGGTACTGGTTGTCTTGATTTTTCTAATGTTTATATTAAATCTATTGATTCTTATAGTTCGTAGTAGAAATTAATAATTTGGGGAGGGCTACATGGTTATAAAATCACCGTTAAATTTTTTAATGCTACTTTTTAGTTTTTTTGCGGCAATTGCCGTTTTCTTTTTGGGCGAGGTTTTACTTAGATTTATCTCGGGCTTGCCGTTTATTTTTCAATGCGCGATTTATTTGACCTTTGTAACAACTCTTTGCTTTGCTGCAATTTTTATTTCGGAAAAAATTTATTCGGGTTATTACATTCCGCGCGGACGTGTTACTTTTGGCGGAACTTGCGCAAAAGCGGCGGCAATTTTTATCCCTTGCGCGTTCGCTCTCGGGCTTCTTACGCAGTTACTTTACGGTTTTATTTTTACGGAAACCCGTGGCGACCATACAGTCGTAGATGGAGAAGTTTCCGGCGCAATGATACAAATGATTGGCGAAATGGAAATAGGACGCCGCGACGCGCTGGATTTGGTCATTGTGGTAGATACCACCGGTTCTATGGGTTCGTATATTAACGATGTCAGAAGGGATATTAGTCATGTGTATGACGCACTTGCAAACCAAACCCGCGATTTCCGTGTGGCACTTATAGATTACAGGGATTTTCCCTCACGCACCATGTATGCGGGCGACTATCCCGCCAAGCTTCAGCTTAATTTTACATCGGAACGGCATGAAATTGCCAATGCCATAAACGCGCTCACATTGGGTAACGGAGGGGATATACCGGAAACCATGTATTCCGCGCTAAGCATGGCGGCGGGACTTGATTGGCGACCGGATGCGCATAAACACATCATTGTGCTTACAGACGCGGAACCGCTTGACCCCGAACCCTATACATACTACACCATGAACCAAATAATTGATATGTTGGAATACGGGGACATTGAGCTGCACCTTATAGGTGCGGGCGATAGTCCGGTTATGCTTGCCTTTTTTGAAGAAATATCTGAACGTACGGGGAATGATTTTGCTCATGTTGTACCGGTAATTACGTTTGCAAGTTTTATAGTAGAACAAGAAATTGAAACTTGGTGGGAAAGACCTCATTTACTTTTGGCGTTTGACGGCTCAGGGGAAAGGGGAGGTGCTATGAAAATTGCCGTACACGCCTTATTAATGTCACTTTGGGGAATATTCACAGGCATTGCTGTAGTTGTATTCTTAAATAACAGCAAATTGTTTACCACGTTTTTGATACACCGGATTATTGTTTCGATAGTTATATCAACTATATTTGCAATAATGATGGCAGATGCAGACATAATTACGAATTTGGCGGCGCGCGCATTATTAGCATTAGGAGTTTGCCTATTATATCTGCCGACATTCAGTTGGGGCGATACTATTGCACCTCAAAATAGGAATCCTACTGCGCCCTCGGCAGATTCGGGATGGTAACCGGTCAATGTTTTTTGCTGCTAAAAAATTTTCGGTAACTTTTGCCGCCGCGTCGAGAATCGGAAAACGTGAGCGCAATGAAGATTCTGTTATCTCGCTTGTAAAAGACGACAGATATTGTTTTGTTGTCGCCGACGGACTGGGCGGGCATGGGCTTGGCGATTTAGCGTCAAAGACACTTACGTATGTTTTTTCGCGTGAATTTGACAGATGCACAAATATGAAAAGTAACCGGATATTTCTTTCGCACGCATTCGATTGTGCGCAGGAAGAAATTCTTGCTTTACAAGCCGCGAGGGGTATAAAAAAATATCAAGCTAAAACAACGGCGGTTGCTCTTTCAATTTTTAATGGGAAATACGCGTGGGGACATGTTGGAGATTCCCGCTTATATCGCTTTAATCGCGATATCTTAATCTCCCGCACGTTTGACCATAGTGTGCCGCAAATTCTTGCCCTTTCCAATGAAATTTCCGAAGACGAAATTTCCACGCACCCCGACCGTTCACTTTTGCTTCACGCATTCGGCGATGAATGGGACGAACCGAAATACGAAATTTCAAAAGAAACATCGCTCAAACGCGGCAACTCATTTTTTTTATGTACGGACGGTGTTTGGGAATATGCAAAAATAAAACCTCCGCATAACATGGAAATAACCCCTGATGTTTGGCTTTCCGTCATTATGAGTGAAACACGAAACCGCAGGACAGGAAAGCGATTTAGATAATTATTCCGCCATTGCAATTACCGTAAAATAGGGAGTTGATATTTAATGAGATGTAATTATTGTTTTTCTTATCACGACGAAGGGGATACTTGTCCCGATTGCGGTTATGTGAAAGACCGGGAGGCGGACGAACTTTTTTATTTATACCCCGGCACAGAATTAAATAACCGTTACATAATCGGGCGGACACTTGGCGCAGGAGGGTTTGGCATTGTTTATAAGGCGTGGGATAAAAAGGAAGATATCCCTGTAGCGATAAAAGAATATTATCCAAGCGGGCTTGTAACACGCACACCCGGAATGGGGCAGCTAAACCTTATAGCAAAAAACCGTTCTTATGAATTTGAAGCCGGCTCACAACGCTTTGCGGCGGAATGTGCCGGAACAATGCAAATAGACAGGCAATATAAAAACAACCCTGCATTAATCCATAATGTTTCGTGTTTTAATTATAACGGCACAACTTACCTTGTAATGGAATTATTGGAAGGTGAAACACTCACTCAATACGTTAAAAAAAACGGTGTTATCCCATTGGATGATGCTTTAAAGATTGCTTCCGCAATTCTTGGCGCGGTGCGCGATATACATAATGTGAATATTATTCATCGTGATATCAGCCCCGACAATATTATTATTTGCAAAGACGGCACGGTAAAACTAATCGACTTTGGTGCGGCGAAATTCGGAAAACGCGACAACGCACAAAATACAGAGCGCGTTATGAAGCCGGGCTATTCTCCGCCGGAGCAATACGAACAAGTCGAACGCTCGGGCAATTTTACAGATATCTATGCTGTTGGAGCAACTTTTTACTTTATGCTTACCAGTTATGAACCCACCGAATCCACCAACAGAAAAACAGGCGACTCGCTCGCGTCCCCCCGAAGCCTAAATCCACAAATTCCCCAAAACATCAGCGACGCAATTTTAAAATCAATGGCAATAGACCACAGATTGCGCTTTAAAGACGCAACAGAATTTATGAAAGCACTTACCGGCGAAATAAAAGTTTCGCGTCCGGAAGTTGAACTTAAACGCCGCAAAACAAAACGCTTTTTTTCGATTGCAGCTTCATTTTTAATATTGTGTATTGCCGGATTTACTTCATATTATTATATAGACAGTATTGTCGGTGCGTTAAATGACGCTTCTATCGAAGTATGGTTTATTTTAACAGGTGATGAGTTCATTGATTCGCAAAGAACCGCCGCGCTTACACAGGTAGTTGAAGATTTTAATTATCTACATTCAAACATAGAAATAGAGCTTCGCGGAATCCCGATTGACAGTTATGAGTCGGAAATTGAAAGCGCGTTGCTGGAAAACATGCCCATACTTTTTGAATCGGGCGGGCTTAGTATGGAATTGTTATCGCAAACGGCGGATTTAAACGCCTCCGTAAACAGAGTGCGAAACAATGTTCACTTTTTGGAACACTACACACGTTTTTTCCCGGCGCGAAATCAAATGCCAACCGGCTTTAAAGTTTCTTGCATTTTTATTAACACAACAATTTCAACTTATGACAGGCCTTACGCCGATGATTTAACCACGCTTCTTGCTTCAATGCCCGTTGATACAAGCCGCGTTGCCGTGCGACACGGAAGTGAAGCAGACTTTATTACCGTTTTCGGCAGCGTAACATATGTTGATTCTTTGGAATTTTTCCTTAATGATGCCGGTGCGCTTTTTGCCGATACTTCAATACATCACATTATGCAGACGGAATTTGCCGGAAGATACAGAATGATTAGGCTCGGTACAAATACCGTGCCCGCTTCGTTCGGAGGAATATTCAGCGTAGCGGAAAGTAGTCGCGATGAACAAGCCGCAAAAATCCGCTTGCTTGAATTTATGCTTGGAAACCATGCGCAGCGCGTGATTCACGTTCAGCATCGCAGCGGTTTTATGCCGCTTAATATTAACGCACTTGGCACAGATGAAGCAGAACCTCGTACCTTCCGCCGTATTTTCGGAGAATTTTCAGAGTTGCTTGAAAATATGGAAAGCTTTGCGTTTAACTAATTCGTCGATATGGAGGCATGACATATGGAATTGACTGATTCCCTATCACCGGTGGCGGATTCGCCGCATTTGGCAAGCAGTTCTGCTTTGCGTGATAATTATGTAATAGAAAAACTTATCGGATACGGCGGTTTCGGCGCGACTTACATAGGTTGGGACAAAGCGGGTGACAGACAAGTTGCGATAAGAGAATATTTTCCCGCGGAATTTTCAACGCGTGTTCCGGGGCGTTCGGAAATTTCTATTTTCAACGATTCAAAAAAACAAAAACAATTTCACGACGGGCTTGTAAAATTTCTTGAAGAAGCAAAACAAATTTCAAAACTTCAAGGTGAAGACGGCATTATTAATATATACGACTCCTTTGAGGCAAACAACACGGCTTATATTATTATGGAGTACCTTGACGGAAATTTACTTTCCGAGATTCAAGGCGGCGATAATAAGCACAACAGATACAATGCTACTGTAGCAATTGATTTTGTAATGCCTATTATAAAATCGCTTAAAACTTTACACGATGCCGGTATATATCACTTAGATATCGCGCCGAATAATATTTTTATGACAAGCAAAGGCAAAACTAAACTTATCGACTTTTCGGCGTACCGCCATGTAACAACATCGTACACCCGCAGTTTATCCGTTATTGTAAAGCCGGGGTTTTCGCCGGAAGAACTTTACCGCAGCAGCGGCGACCTTGGTGCGCACACAGATGTTTACGCAATAGGCGCGGTTTTATATCGTTTACTTACGGGGGTAGTTCCGCCCGATGCAATGTCGCGCAGAATGAATCTTGAAAACGGTAGAAAAGACCCGCTCAAATCTATTAGAAATTTCAATTCAAAAGTTTCTAAAAGCCAAGAAAACGCAATTATGAACGCGCTGAATGTTCAAATAAAAGACCGCACACCGGATGTTTCAACCTTTGCAGACGAGCTAACATCCGACAACGCAAAACGGCGCGGGCAAAAGGTAGGATTTCTTGATATCGGAAAATGGTCGGGTAAGGCGAAAGCTATTGTCGGAACAGGCGCGGCGGCGATTATAACTGTTGTCGTACTTATTTTAATCGGAGTTTTCGCTCCACCGGAATTTGAAATACCGGAAGGTATGGTTGCTGTCCCCAATGTTGTAAATGAATCGCGAGCTTCGGCGGAAGCGTTACTTGAAGCTGAAAATCTTTTGCCTTTTATTGTCGGCAGGGAGTTTTCGCAAATTATACCCCCGGGCTTTGTTTTATTGCAGGATGTATCAGCGGGAACCTTTGTTCCTGTTCTTACAAGAGTTTCGCTGACAATCAGTTATGGGGCTGAAATGGTTCTTCTTCCTTTTGTAGTTGGTTTTTCGGCGGACGAAGCACAGGAGGAATTGGAATCCGTTGGCTTCAGCGTAAGACGAATATACGAATATAGCCGCTTTATTGTAGAAGGTGCTGTTATAAGGACAAACTTTGATGATGCCAACTCTGCCGTACTTGGCGCAACCGTAAGGCTTTATATTTCAAGAGGCCCCGACCCGGAATCTGACGAACCGTATTTATCTGACGTTCCGAATATCGAGGGCTTGACGCTTGAAGATGCTATAAGGATTTCAAATGAAGCGGGTTTTGCTGTGGAAGTAATTCACCGCCGCTACGGAACAGAACCAAGATACGAAGTTATCTCCCAGTCTTTGAATGCCGGTACCCGCACAATGACTGATAACATAATGGGGCTTGTTATTTCTTTGGGTGAAAGAGTGGCTCTTTTACCCGACTTGCAGGCAAGAACATTGGAAGACGCGCAAAGGGTTCTTAATAACGCGGGCTTTAACACTAATGTTACAACGGCGCACAGCGAAACAGTAGCAAGAGGGCTTATAATTTCTCAAAGCCCGGCACCGGGTACATTACTATACGGTACTGCTGTTTCAATAGTGGTTTCTGCGGGAGGATTACCGTTTGCCGCGCCAAATGTTACCGGATTATCGGAAGACGTCGCCAGAAGTGCGCTTAATACAGAGGGCTTGATGGTTTCAATCAGCTATGAACCCGGAAATCCGGAAGGCAATGTTATCAGACAGTCGCCAGATTCCGGCTCTCAGGTTGTCAGAGGCGATACGATATATCTTGTTGTCACCAATAATCGTCCCGTTAATGTTCCGAATGTTGAAGGAATGACACGTGAAGCCGCGGAAAACGCGTTAAGAAACGCAGGTTTAAGGTCAAGCGCTTTTGAAAATTTCCATGAAACAGTTGCCGTAGGGCATGTAATTTCATTCTCGCCAAGCGGAACGCAGCCGGAAACCACAATTATTAACCTTATGATAAGCGCGGGGCGTGAACCGGTTCCTGTTCCCACGGGATTAACGGGAATGGAAAAAGTTGAGGCAGAACGCCGAATTTTTGCCGCTAACTTACGCTCCGTTGTAACAGAGGAACATCACGATACCATTGCGGCAGGAATTGTTATATCCCAAAACCCCGCGTCCGGTATGCTTTTCCGGAACGACCCCGTAAGTATTGTTATTTCGCTGGGTGCGGAAGAAGTATCCGTACCGAACGTCGTAGGGCAAACACAATCCGCCGCGCAAAATACGCTTCAAGCGCAACGCTTCCATATGGAAGTTGTTGACGAGCAGTTCAGTAACGCAACACCTCCTGTCCCTGCGGGCAACGTAATGCTGCAAACCCCAAACGCGGGGCAGATTCTAACAAGAGGCGGAACCGTAAGAGTTACTTTAAGTCTTGGACCGGTTCCAAATCACCGAATCACCTATGACCGAAACGATGGCACGGGTACAATGCAGCCGGTTTATGTAAGAAACGGATTACACCATTTCGCAAGCCAAAATCAATTCACCCGCGCAAATTTTGTATTTGAAAGCTGGAATACCCAAGCTAACGGACAAGGCACAAGATATGACGCGGGTCAAAGAATAAACAATATAGAAGCGCCTATAACTCTTTACGCGCAATGGGAACGTGATTTCATAGTAACTTATCACTCGAATGACGGAACAGGCAACGCACCGACAGTTCCGCCGATTAAACCGGGGCAAAGTCACATTGTTATTCATAATCCTTTCAACCGCGCCAATTACACATTCACAAACTGGAATACGCAAGCAAACGGCAACGGGACTTCTTATTCGCCCGGTGACCCTATCTTAAATATTCGCGCGGATATTAATTTATTTGCGCAGTGGGTTCCCGCCACTGTTCCTGTAATAAATATCAACATGTATTACTCGCCTCAAAATCCCGTTGCGGGAACGCCGATTGTACTTTCGGGTGTGGTTTCTCCTTCAAATGCCACTCACCAAACCATTGTTTGGAGTGTTTTCAACCAGGGAACCACAGGCGCGACAATCAATGGAAATACTTTAAATACCACAGCCGCCGGAACCGTTACCGTGCAAGCGACAATTGTAAACGGTATTTCTGTTGTACCGCCGCAAAATTATACGAAAGATTTCTCAATTGATATAACAGTTGCTTCTGTTGCTCCGATAATAACAAGCGGCAACAGTACGTCTATACAACACGGCGTTGGCGGAATTTTTAATGTGATTGCGACGGGTGTGCCGCAACAAATTACTTTCTCGCTGTCCAACGCACCCTCGGGCGTTACTATTGACGGCAACAGCGGCGTTATGACCATTGCGGCGGCGACGGCGGGCGGTACGCATAGTTTTTTGATAACCGCAAGCAATGCGGCGGGTAATTCAACGCCGCAAAATTTTACTCTTATAATTACTATGAACCCGCCGACAATCACAAGTGCAAACAATACGTCTGTGCAACACGGCGCAGGCGGCACATTTAATGTAACCGCTACAGGTACAACGCCAATCACATTCTCATTATCCGGCGAACCCTCGGGCATTTCAATCAACAACTCGGGTGCTATTAACATCTCGACAGCGGTTGCGGCAGGGACGCATAATTTTACAATCACGGCAAGTAATGATGCAGGCAATGTACAACAATCCTTCTCGCTTACCGTCACGGGGTCGGCACCCGCATTTACAAGCGCCAACAGCACAAGTGTTCCTTATGGCACAGGCGGAGCATTCTCTGTAACAGCCGGCGGTACAATGCCAATTATTTTCGCGCTGTCCGGCGCACCCGCAGGTGTTGCAATTGATAATAACGGTAATTTGAGCATCGCGGCATCAGTTCCACCGGGTAGTCACTCCTTTACAATAACAGCCACAAATGCCGTGGGTAACACACAGCAAGGCTTTACACTTACGGTTCAGCCCCCGGCACACGTTCCAGCAATAGGTGTCACGCTGACAATTACACCTCCAACCGATTATGGTCTGCCGTTCCCGCACATTCCTCCGGCCTCGGGTGGCACGCAAATTCTTAGAAGCGTACAGTATACCTTGTCAGGAGTGGTAGCTCCTGAAAACGCCACAAATACCGCCATAACATGGAGTATTCAAAACGCGGGAACAACCGGCGCGACAATCACCGGTGTAAACGGGAATATTATTAACACCACCGGAACAGGTGCAGTTACCGTAAGAGCAACCATAGTAGGCGGCGGCGCAACGGCAACAGCAAACTTTACGCAAGATTTCGTGTTTGCCGTGGTTGATGAATAGAATTGTGGCAATCAATGCAATTGAATAATATGAAGTTGGAAAACATCTCCTCGAAACTGCCTGCTCGAAATTATATAGCAGGCAGTTTTTTTATAGGTTTTACTTGCTGTTAGTGCGGTTAGTCTGTAAAATTTTTATTTATTCCCCCGTACCATTCCAGTAGGCTTCTTGCTCAGGGGTAAGAACATCAAGACCGAGGTTCATTGCCTTTGATTTCATCAGTGCGATTTGGCGGTCTACGTCAACGGGGATTTTATAAAGGGCAGGTTTTAGATTTTTACCCTTTTGTGCTATGTGTAGCGCGCCCATTGCTTGCAAGGCGAAGGACATATCCATAATATCGGCGGGGTGACCGTTGCCCGCTACAATATTTACCAGTTTACCATCTGCAAGTACGTTTAGAATGCGGCCGTCTTTAAGATGGTAGCCGTCTATAAAGGGGCGGCGTTCTTCTACCTTTGTGGACATGGCAAGAAGGTCGGGCTTGGAAAATTCTACGTCGAAATGACCGGCGTTCGCAAGAAATGCGTTGTGGCGCATTACTTCGTAGTGACGGGCGGTTATTACGTCTTTGTTTCCTGTTACGGTTACAAAAAATTCGCCTATTCTTGCGGCATCGTCCATTTTCATTACGCGGAAACCGTCCATTACCGCTTCCATTGCGCGCCACGGGTTGATTTCTGTGACGATTACACGCGCGCCAAGACCTTTTGCCCGCATTGCAACGCCTTTTCCGCAAAAACCGTATCCCGCGACTACTACATCGCGCCCGGTCAGCATTACGTTTGTTGTATACATAATAGAATCCCAAACGGATTGCCCTGTGCCGTGAACATTATCAAAGAGATGCTTCGAGTCCGCGTCGTTTACCGCCATCATCGGGAATTTTAAAGTGCCTTCGCGTTCGCGGGCCTTTAAGCGATTTATACCTGTGGTTGTTTCTTCGCAGCCACCGATAAGATTTTCGCCGTACGCGGCGCATTCACCGTGAAGAAGGCTTATGAAATCGCCGCCGTCGTCAATGATAATGTGCGGCTTAAATTCGAGCGTTTTTTTCAGATGTTCCCAATATTCCTCTTCGGTTGCGTTGTACCACGCATAAACCTTGTGTCCTTGCGACGCAAGACCCGCGCAAACATCGTCCTTTGTTGAAAGTGTGTTTGAGCCGGTGGTGGCAACATCCGCGCCGCCCGCCGCAAGAACCTGCGATAAATACGCCGTTTTTGCTTCAAGATGAACGCACACGGAAATTCTCATTCCCGCAAAGGGCTTGTCTTTTTTAAATTGTTCTTCAATTTGCCTTAGAACGGGCATATATTCTTTTACCCACTCGATTTTTTTTATTCCCGCTTCCGCCAAAGATGGGTCACGTATAATGCTCATTTCACAATTCCTCCCAAGATTTTTCTTTCATATTAATGCATTCGCGCACCAAGCACAACCGAAATTTCCATTTGTTCGCCGTCGCGATAAATTCTTAGAACGGCTGTGTCGCCAGGGCGCGATATTTCCAGCGCGGCTTGAAGGTCTTCCGTACTTGATATGCGGCGGCCATTGAATTGAATGATTAGGTCGCCGCGAATTATGCCGGCTTCTTCGGCAGGCGAGTCGTCTATGACCCTGCGTACAAGAACGCCCGTTGACGGCAGATTAAACAGACTCCGGATAAATTCCGAAATATCCTCGGGATCGATGCCAAGCCACGTCCTGCGAACAGAACCGGTTTCCATGATATCCATAAGAAGCGGGAGCACGTTATTAATCGGAAGCGCGTAGCCCATCCCCTCGATGTCCGAGCCGATTAACTTTGCGGTTACAATGCCGATTACCTCGCCGTTTTGATTCACCAGAGGGCCGCCGCTGTTTCCGCGGTTTACCGCCGCGTCGGTTTGCAGAACGTCCAATATAAGACGGTCGCGCCTGTCGGGAATTTCTATGTTTAGCGACAACGCACTTATTATTCCGCGTGTTACCGTTTTCCCTTCACCCATCGCGTTTCCTATTGCGATTACAGAATCGCCCATTCGCAGCACGTCGGAGTCCCCAAGCCGGGCTATCGCGAAAGGTACATCTATTTCTTCCATTTCTGCACGCGATGCCGCAATCACTGCCACGTCGGAGCTTCTGTCGTGACCGACTACACTCGCTGCAACTTGTGCGGTATCGTCAATAGAAATTAAAATCGAATTCGTATTTTCTATTACATGATTGTTTGTTGCAATATATATAAAATCTTCGTCTTCCGCGAAAATAAATCCGCTGCCTGAACCGGGTACGTCGCGTCGTGAATGCCCCATAGGTCCGGTCACGTGTATACTTACGACCGCGGCTTTTGCTTCGGGAATTATTTCAACGAAGCTTGGCTCTTGCGTGTCAACGGGAACAACAAGCGGATTAACCCGCACCGTTGTAATTGAGGTTTCGGCAGGTTCCGATGTGTCTGAAGAAATTTCCATCTGTGGCAGAAAATGCATTGCAATAGAGCTTCCCGCGCCAATCCCAAGTCCCAACGCCGCTCCCCCTAAGCAAAATGCAAAAATAAATAAAATTATTTTTTTTCCCATGTAAAAACCTCCCTGTGCGAATTTATTCTATTATACATAGCTTAATTGAATAAAATATGTACGTATTGTAAATTTTCTGTTATCTTAAATAAGAACAAACATCAGGGAGGAACTTATGAGAAATTATTTTGTAAAACGTGTTGTGATTTTTGCGATAATTCTTGCAATGGTTTTTCCGATTTCGATTTCCGCAACAGGAATTGAACGCGTACTAACAGGGAACGGCAACAATAGAATAGATCAAAGAGTAAACGGGTTTGACTACGAGGCATGGACAGACCATCGCGGCGCGGACGGAATAAGCATGACCATTTATAATGACGGCTCATTTTTCGGCGAGTGGACACGAACATACAATACACTTTTCCGCGTAGGCAGAAGATTCCCACGAAACACGCGCATTGACAGTCTCGGCGAGGTTTCTGTTTCGTACAGCGCGCCGGAATTCAGAACGTCGGGAGGCGCCACTTATCTTGGCCTTTACGGCTGGACGCGCGATCCTCTTATCGAATGGTACATCATGGACAGTTGGATTGACTTCAATGTGATGCAAATTGCGGGTACGGACAATGTCGTGCATCACGGCACCGTTACAACGAACGGTCACGTTTACGATATTGTAACGAACTGGAGAATAAATCAGCCCTCCATTGCGGGAGAAAGAATGTCAACCTTCTTGCAGATTTTCAGCATTCGCCAAAACAGCAGACGCAACAGAACTTCAACCACCCCGTTAAGCGGAACGATAGATGTTTCCGCACATTTTGAAGCATGGGAAAAACGCATAGAGCCCCAAACCTTAACAATAGGCGAAAGAACGCACACTGCAAGCTTTATTGCAAGTGCAGCACTGCACGAAATTATGTTTCTCGTCGAAGGCTTTGGCGGTGAGCAATTCAGCACCGGTAGCGGCAGAGTGGACAAGCTTTGCATCCGCTACGGCAACAATTCGGTATGCACCTCATACGGATGTTCCAATTGCACGGGAACTGTTCCGGAACCAACACCATCACCCGAACCAACCTCTGAACCCACACCTGAACCCACACCAACCCCCGCGCCAACTCTCCCGCTCATTCCTACACCAACTCCCGCACCACCAAATACATCACCAACAATGAGATTTGAAGTAGGTTCTCATTCATTCACAACCCGCGGAAATAACCAAACCCTTGAAGCCGCGCCGTTTATAGACAACATTAACGGGCGCACAATGGTTCCGCTCCGTGCGGTTGCGGAAGGTCTTGGCGCGACAATTGACTGGAATGAAACCACAAGAACAATATCCTTCGTGCGAGACGGCGAAATTATCCACCTTACAATAGGCGTTGAATTACCCGTCGGCATGGGAACCGCCGAAATTGTAAGCGGCAGAACATTCGTACCCGTTCGTTATGTATCAGAAATTTTTGGTGCGGAAGTCCGCTGGCAATCTGCCACAAGGGCTGTTTATATTTATTAAGTTGTTTTGCCATTTTACGTTAAAATCCCCCAACTTTCCGGCTTGGAAAATTTGGGGGATTTTTTAATACCCTCCGCTTGTATAGATGTCAGGTCGTGGAAGTTGTTCTGCTCCCCGGTTTCGTAATGGATATTCCTTGCTTACAAAGCGGGCATTCTTCGGGGGCGTATGAAATAATTTCCATAGAATACGCGGCAACTGCCTTTGTGTTCAGATCCATTTTACCGCCCGTGCGGTCAACGATTACACTCACTCCAACCAATGTTGCGTCGTAGGTTTTTACCAGTTCTATAATTTCCCGAATTGTGCCGCCCGTTGTGTAAACGTCTTCGGCGACAACTACGCGAGCGTTTTTCGGAATATCGAAACCGCGCCGAAGGGTCATTTTTCCGTTTTCGCGCTCGGCGAAAATGCTATTTGCGGAAAGTGCGCGGGCTACTTCGTAGCCCCAAACTATTCCGCCAATTGCCGGTGCAATCACGATGTCAACTTGTTCATCTGCGAAATCTTCCGCGACTTTTTTTGCAAGTTCTTCCGTGTGTTCCGGATATTGCAGAACTTTTGCGCACTGCATATATTGCGCACCGTGTCTGCCCGATGTGTAAAGAAAATGCCCGTCAAGAAGCGCGTCAGCTTTTTGTAAAATTTTTTCAACTCTGTTCATTCGATGATTCCCCTTATCTCGTTAATATTTTTTATGTCGTTATTTTCCATATACGCAATGATACCGTCAAGCATTTCTATTGTGGCGCGCGGATTTGAGAAATTTGCCGTTCCCACGGAAACCGCCGTTGCGCCCGCCATAATAAACTCGATTGCATCTTCCCAAGTTGCCGCACCGCCTGTCCCGATTATCGGAAGGCTCACGGCTTTCGCAACCTGATAAACCATTCGTACCGCAACAGGCTTTATTGCCGGTCCCGACAACCCGCCGACTTTATTCCCAAGTATCGGCTTTTTTTTATGAATATCAATTTTCATACCAAGCAAAGTGTTGATTAAGCAAAGACCGTCCGCGCCGCCCGCTTCCGCGCCTTTTGCGATTGAAACAATGTCAGTTACGTTCGGGCTAAGTTTTACGATAACGGGGGTTTTGCCTGCGTGTTTTTTTACGGCGCGGGTGACTTCTTCCGCCGATTTGCGTTCGGTTCCGAAAGACATTCCACCGGCTTTTATGTTAGGGCAAGAAATGTTCAGCTCAAAAAAATCTATTGCAGCATTTGAAAAATCCTGAGTTACCGCGATGTAATCTTCTATTGTGCGCCCGCACAGGTTTACAATAATTTTTGTATCGAAATTTTTCAGGAAGGGTAAATCTTTTTCGATAAAATCTTTCGCGCCGGGGTTTTGCAAACCCACCGCGTTAAGCATTCCGCCGTGGGTTTCGGCAATTCGCGGTGGAGGGTTGCCCTGCCACGGCTCGTGAGAAACACCCTTTACCGTTATTGCGCCCAGTCGGTTCAGGTCAATAAATTGCGCGTATTCCTTGCCGCTTCCGAATGTTCCCGACGCAGTAACAATCGGGTTTTTTAATTCGACTCCCGCTATGTTTACGGATAATTTTCTACTCATTCCAATTCACCTCATTTGCGGAAAATACCGGGCCTTCCGTACAAATACGGACGTAGCTCTCCCCTACCCTAACAACACAACCGACGCAAGTGCCAAGCCCGCAAGCCATGCGTTCTTCCATGCATACTTGACACGGAATTTCGGTGGCTTGTGAAAACTCCGCCAGCGCACGAAGAAGCGGCAATGGCCCGCAAGCGAAAATTTCATCGTATTTTTCGTTGCTTGATTGGAGAATCTCCGTTATAAACCCGCGATGCCCAACGCTTCCGTCTTCTGTTGCGATAAAAACATTTTCTGCAACGGTTTGAAATCTTTCCGCTAAAATAGGCGCGGTACGAAAACCGAGATAAGCATTAACTTTCATGCCGTTTGCCACAAGGGTTTTCGCAAGCAAAAAAAGCGGCGGCACACCAATTCCGCCGCCAACCAACGCCACGCGTTGTCCTGTTTCAATTTTAAAACCGTTACCAAGCGGCCCCAATATCTTCAAACACTGTCCGGGAAGCATTTCAGACATTACCTTAGTGCCTTTTCCTACGACTTGGTAAACAATTTCAAGCGTGTTTGAATCAATATCACAAATGCTAATAGGGCGCGGCAAAAGCATCTCGCCTTTTTCCAAATAAACCATTACAAATTGCCCTGCGCGTGCGTTTTTTAAATCGCCCATGCGTATTTTCATTGAAAAAATTTCCCGGGAAATGCTTTTATTCTCAATAATCTCTGCATGTTCAAAAAAAAATTCCTTCATTACATATACGCCTCCAAATCAGCTTTCATATCAAGAACGGCTTCTCTTGCGGCAAGTGCAAATTCTTTTTCGTTTGTTGCAAATTTTCCCGAAGCATACGCTCCTGTTATTCCACGTGAACTGTTTACAATCATGCCGTATTTTTCGCCGTTCCACAAGCCTTTTAAATCTTTGCCACTGCCGCCCTGCGCACCATAACCCGGCACAAGAAAAAATGTATGCGGCATAATTTTACGAAGCTGAACAGCTTCATCCGGGTGAGTGGCACCAACCACCGCGCCAATCGCGCTATAACCCATCTCGCCGATAAGAGGTTCGCCCCATTTACTCACAAGTTCGCCAACGTGCGCGTAAATCGGCTTTCCGTCATTTGTCAGAACATCTTGAATGTCACGGCTGCTTGTGTTTGAAGTTTTCACAAGAACGAACAACCCCTTGTCAAACTCACGGCAATCCGCCAAATAAGGTTCGATATTATCAAACCCCATATATGGGCTTAGCGTAATAAAATTCGCGGTTGCCCTGTCTTGAATTTCGCCCGCGATATTCAGCTGCCCGATATGCGCCGTCGAATACGCTTCCGCTGTACTGGCAATATCGCTGCGCTTCACGTCGCCGATTACAAAAAGCCGTTTGCTTTGCGCGTATTCAATTGTGCGCGTGTAAGCGTCCAGCCCAGCCGCGCCGTACATTTCATACATGGCTATTTGGGGCTTAACGGCAGGCACGATGTCATGAATTTTATCAATAATCCCCTTATTAAAAACATAAAAAATTTCCGCAACAGCTTGCGGCGTCCGCCCCATCTCTGCGAAAATTGTTTCCTTTATATATTCGGGAATTTGCCCAAGCCGTGGGTCCAACCCTACAACTATCGGTGCGCGTGTTTCTTGGATTTTTTTAATCAGACTGTCGGTTAGCATATTGATTCTCCCTTGTATATAATTTGCCCTGCAAAAATGGTGTAAACAATGCACCCGGTTACTTTGCGCCCATGGAATGGTGTGTTTCTGCTTAGGCTTTCAAATTTATTTTTGTCAATTATGTGGTTTGCAGAGGGGTCAATTATTGTGATATCCGCGACTGTGCCCGGGCTCAAATGTCCCAAGTTTAAATTAAGAATTTCAGCGGGATTCACAGTGAATTTTTCTATTAATTGTAACGGAGAAAGAACACCCGTACATATTAGCTCTGAAATGGCAAGCGGAATGGCGGTTTCAAGACCTATTATTCCGTTGGCGGTGTTTTCATAGCTACGATTTTTGTCGTCTTCATGATGAGGGGCGTGGTCGGTTGCGATTGTTGAAATTATGCCGTCTTTAAGCGCGGCGATTATTGCAGTGCGGTCGGCATGTTTTCGTAGCGGCGGCGACATTTTAAAATTCGGGTCATAAGTGGGGTTGTCTTCGTCCGTTAACGTGAAATGGTGCGGTGCCGCTTCAGCCGTGACTTCTTGCCCCGATTCTTGCGCGGCACGGATTAATTCCACGCCCCTCGCTGTGCTTACATGGCATATATGAAGCTTCGTGTCCGTTTCTTTCGCAAGAGCGATATCGCGCGCAATTATTTCTTCTTCCGGTTCGCAGTGTGCCAGAACAGGCAAGTCAAGCTCTTTTGCAAGCTTCATCGCGGCAACAAAAATTGCGGGTTCTTTAACGGTTTTTCCGTCGTCGCTTACTGCGCAAACTCCCGCTTGTTTCATTTTTTTCATTTCAGATAGCTCTTCGCCCAAAAGCCCTTTTGTAATGCTTCCGATTGGCACTACACGAACCGTACCGTCTTTTTTCGCCGTCTCATTGATATATTCAACTCTTTCCGCGCTGTCGGTAACGGGCGAAGTATTCGGCATACAACACACCGTTGTAAATCCGCCCGCGGCAGCGGCGCGCGTGCCTGTTTTTACTGTCTCTTTGTGCAACTCCCCGGGATCGCGCAAATGAACATGTATATCAATCAAGCCGGGCGTAACCCAAAACCCCGACGCGTCGATTATTTTTTTCGCGTTATCGTTGCATGACGAAGTTACGGAAATAATTTTCCCATTCTCGATTAAAACATCCATTAGCGCGTCAATTCCGTTTGCGGGGTCAATTACGCGCCCGTTTTTTATTAAAGTTTTCATATAATTATTCTAGCACCACGAACCTTTAATTGCAATTCGATGTCTGCATTGCTATAATTCAAAAAATTTTTTAGTTTGGGGGAGTTTTATGTTTTGCACACATTGCGGTCTCGAATTTGATATAGAAGCGGCGGCATTTTGTCCGGAATGCGGAAATAAATTTGACGAAGAACCGGAAATGGAACCCGTTAAACCGAAAGGAAATAAAAAATCAAAAATGTATGCGGTAATCGGAGGCGGCGGTTTGCTTGCAATAATTATCGCCGTGATTGCGTTAATTGCACTTATCCCGCACAACCCGCCATATGAAGTCATTGAACCGGGCGAATATGAATGGATTGCATACTGGCACGACGGTCACTTTATGATTATGGATAGCAGAGGACGCTGGAGCATTCAAGATTCCCGCGGGAATGAGATTGTTCCGTTCGGCAAATATGAAAACGCCCAAGACTTTACCGACGACTACATTCTCGCACATGACAACGGGATATACATCGTTTTGGACAAGAGCGGTAGCGAAGTTGCTACGTTTGATAAATTCGATTCGATGGAATTCGTTTCGCCCACAAGATTTATTGTAAGGCAGGGCAGTCGTCACGGCGTTGTAGACCGACGCGGCAATGAAATTATTGCGCCGGGAAGATATACGCGCATACAATCACCGGACAGTGGAACATGGTATGTAGTAAATGACGGCAACCGCGTAGGGCTATTGGACAGCCGCGGCAGAGAGATTGTTTCGCCCGGCATATTTGATGATTTCATACAAGCCCCAAATAACAGGTTTGTTGCAACACTTGGCGACCGGGACAATATGCGCGCTGCCGTTTTAGACAATCGCGGGCGCGAAATTATTTCCCTCGGCACATATAATGAAATCGTGCCTGTTGAAAACAGTAATTTCTTTATCGCAAGAGACGGCGAAACTTGGGGCGTAATCGACCACCGTGATAACACGGTCATTCGTTTTGACAGACACGAAATCCTTGAGGCGGGCAACACGGGATTTATTATAACGGACAGCAGAGGGCGCAGAAGTGTTTTGAATAGCAGCGGCAACGAACTTATTCCGCCCGAAAGGTTTGATGTAATATTGTACGAAGGCGGCGGGCTTTTTAAAGTGCATCACGATGGAGACTCGGGCATTGTTAATTATCGCTGCGAAGAAATTGTACCGGTCGGAAGATATGATTCGGTTGAATACGCCGGCAACAACAGATTCATTATTGCAATGGGCGATTCGTGGGATTTAAGCGTGGGCGTTATAGACCATCGCGGCGAAATGATTATTCCTTTAGACAGATACGATGAAATCGTACTCTTTCCCTTTTTCTTTGGGGATAACGGCTTTTTAATCAGAAACGACAATCGTGTAGGGTTTCTTGGCCTTAACGGGCAAGAAATAATCCCTATGGGCAGATATGACCAAATTCACGGTGTTTATAATAATTTGGCAATTGTAACGAAAGATGGCAACATCGGCGTAATTAATGCGAGACGGATATAATAGTATGTATAAAACAAGGCGGGGAAGCCCCGCCTTGCGTCGTTATTTACCTGTTGCTGTATAAATTTACTGTTGAATTCCGCCTTGGCTACTGCCACCTCCGCCGGAACTTCTAATGCCACAGAAAATTTAATTTCTTGATTTCTTCGCGCAAACCTATATAATATTCTCTTGTACATAAACAATTTGGGCAGCGGAGGGGAAAAATGAATGCATTGAAAAAAATAATATGCATCGTGTTTTTATTCCTAATTTTTTCCGGTTGTCAAGATTTCCAAAATTTTCACGAACATCATGATGCGGCGGCATTTACATGGTTTCAGGATATTCCCGGTGTAACGGCTGAAGAAATTCAAGCAATAGAGGCCTTACGGGAAGAATATGATTATTTTGTTTACAGTGTTTTGCCGTCTACGGTTGCGTTTTATGACAGCAATGGCGAGATAAGAGGTTGGTCGGCACTTTTTTGCGAGTGGATGACCCAACTGTTTGATATTCCATTTGTACCTACCTTTGTTGCATGGGAAGATTTCTTGACAACGCTTGAAAGTTTTGAGGCAGACTTCACCGGCGCAATGACCGCCACGGAGGAACGCCGTCAAACGTACCTTATGACAGACGCTATTTCAAGGAGTGTTGTCCAGTATTTTAGGCTACCGAACAGGGTTTCGCTGGATGATATAAAAAAGACACGCCTGCCGAGGTATGCGTTTATTGAAGGAACAAATACGATAAATCAAGTTAGTGAAAGTCTTGCACCGGATTCATTCGTACTTGTAACAGTGCGAAATTTTGAAGAAGCTTACGACGCACTTGTAAGCGGCAGCGCAGACGCGTTTTTTAATAATGCTACGGCGGCGGCGTCTTTTGACGCATATGGCACTGTTGTCTCAAGGGATTTTTTTCCGTTAATATACAGCCCTGTTTCGCTATCAACGCAAAACCCCTCGCTTGAACCAATTATCAGCGTTGTACAAAAGGCGTTGGATAACGGCGCGCTTCGCCATTTTAACGAACAGTACAATCAAGGACACCAGGAATATCTCAGAACAATGCTAAATAATCAATTTACCGAAGAAGAGCGTGAATTTATTCGCAGTAATCCTTTCGTGCCGATTCTTGCGCGGCGGAATAATTATCCATTCAGCTTTTACAATAATCATGAAAAAGAATGGCAAGGGATTGCTTTTGATATTTTGGACGAAATAGAGTCGCTGACCGGTTTGACGTTCAGAGTGGCACATCATCCGGATACGGCGTTTTCTGTTTTACACGACAGGCTTGTGAGAGGCGAAGCTCCACTTATTACCGAACTTACTTATATGCCGGGCGATGAAGCATATTTTATATGGTCAAGCGTTCCGTTTGCCGCAGACCGCTACACACTTATTTCACGCATGGAATTTCCCAATATAAGTGTACACGATATAGAATATTTAAGAGTAGGCATAGTTGAAAATACCGCAAATGAAATACTGTTTCGCAAATGGTTTCCCAAACATGAAAAGATTATAACATTTGAAAATAATTTGGATAAATTCAACGCCTTGTCGCGGGGCGAGATTGATGTAGCGGCGGCAAACCAAAGCCAGCTCCTGTTAATGACACATTATCATGAACAAGTAGGCTACAAGCTGAACCTTGTTTTAAATTACGACCTAATACCCACGTTTGGGTTCAACAAAAATGCAACGGAGCTTCATTCTATTTTCGAGAAAGCACTTTTTCTTATAGACATAGAACCCATATCCGAACGTTGGCTACTGCGGGTTTTCGATTATCGAACCAGAATATCGGAAGCTCAAAGGCCGTGGATTTTAGGTGCGGCAGCGTTGCTTTTTTGTGTGCTTGTTCTTTTATTAGTTATGCTTATCATAAGCCGCATTACCAATAAAAGAGCAAAACGGCTTGTTGAAGAACGCACGAGCAAGCTGGAAGCGCAGACATCTTTGCTTACTACGCTGATTGACCACATTCCCGCGTGTGTTTTCACAAAGGATTTGAAATCAAATTATACGATGTGCAATAAATATATGCTGGAATACTTTGGGATTACCGAAAGTGACATTCTGGAAAAAGATGATTATGAAGCACTCGGAATACCTTCTTATTTAACCGAACGGTTCAAAGAGGTAGACCGTACCGTAATCAGAGAACGCCAAATTTCTATTGTTGAAAGCCTTGTGCCGTCTATGAGGGGAACAGATAATTATTATCAAGTTTCGCGTGTACCATTAATTCAAAACGGAGAAGCGGTCGGAATTTTGGGAATAGTTATCGACACAACGGCACGAAAAGATTGGGAACTTGCAAAAGAAGCGGAATATGAATACGCAACTAAATTAAGTGCATCACTGGCGAAAATAACAAATCATCCGATTGTTTTTGCAGATAAGTTTTTAGCCGCTGTAAAAGTTATTCTAAAAGAAGGATGCCTTGCGTTAGGAATTCATCATGTTGTGCTGTGGCAAATTTCGGACGACAGAATGGCTCTTAAAAACATTGCACGATATAACATTCACACAGAAGACTATGCCACGGTAGAGGATTATAGTTTGCATGACCACCCGATTTTTTTGCATAAACTTACAACATCGAGACTGCTTGTAATGAACAGCATAGAAGATATTTTACGTCACTCCGAAGTAAACGAGGAATATCACGCAGAATTATGCGCGCTTCTTGAAGCTCCGATACGAATTGAGGGTGAATTGTACGGACTGCTCGGCTTTGAGCAGGAAGCATGCGAAAGATATCCAAAAGGCCGGGAGTGGACGCTGGAAGAGCGTCATTATGCGTCGTCGCTGGCGGATTTGACAGCGATTGTAATTTCCAATTCCGAGCGGCGCAATGCGTTAAACGATGCGGAAGCCGCAAACCGTTCAAAGTCTGAATTCCTTGCAAATATGAGCCACGAAATCCGCACGCCAATGAATAGCATCGTAGGTTTTTCCGAACTTGCTATGTACGATGATATTTCACCGCGCACACGAGATTATCTAAGCAAAATTTGTGAAAACTCCGAGTGGCTGCTTCAAATCATCAACGACATATTGGATATTTCAAAAATTGAATCGGGTAAAATGAAACTTGAAGAAATTCCGTTTGATTTACAGCAACTCTTAAATAGTTGCCGCACAATGATTATGCCTAAGGTAATCGACAAAAATCTTACGCTGCATTTTTATGCCGAACCGTCTGTGGGAAGAATGCCTGTCGGCGACCCGACACGATTGCGTCAGGTATTTGTAAATCTTTTATCCAATGCCGTGAAATTTACAAACTCGGGAATAATCAAGCTGATTGCCGTTATAAGAAAACAAACAGAAAAAACAGTTACAATGCAGTTTGAAATAAAAGACAGCGGAATCGGCATGACCGGCGAGCAAATAAAGAGAATTTTTGACCCGTTTATACAAGCGGAAAGCGGCACAACGCGCAAATACGGCGGCACGGGGTTGGGGCTGTCCATCACGAAAAATATAATTGAATCTATGGGTGGAAATCTTGTGGTCGAAAGTATACCCGGCATCGGAAGCAAGTTCAGTTTCGAGCTGACATTTAATACAATCGACACAAACAAGGCGGAAGTACGCAGCAATAAAGCTGTGTTCAGCGAATTGGAGAAGCCTGCGTTCGAGGGTGAAATTCTTTTATGTGAAGACAACGCAATGAATCAGCAGGTAATCTGTGAACATCTTGGCAGAGTCGGGCTTAAACCCGTTATTGCCGAAAACGGTAAAATCGGCTTGACGATGGTAGAAAACCGCATAAACAAAGGCGAGAAACCCTTCGATTTAATTTTTATGGATATTCATATGCCGGTTATGGACGGCTTGGAAGCCGCTGATAAAATATTGAAACTAAAAACAGGCTCGCCTATTGTCGCGCTTACCGCGAACATCATGGCACATGACAGAGAGCTTTATAAAGCGACAGGTATGACGGATTTTCTTGGCAAGCCGTTTACGTCGCAAGAGTTGTGGCATTGCCTGATGAAATATTTTGAACCTGTGAAATGGCAGAATCAAAACGAAAACCAAAGCGCGAAAGAAGAAAACGAGCTTCGCGGTAAATTAATCAAGAGCTTTATCAAAAACAATAAAAATAAAGCCGCGGAAATTTCCGAAGCAATAAAAGCGAGTGACATAAAACTTGCACACCGTTTGGCGCACACACTTCGGGGAAATGCCGCGCAGCTAAACAAAACGATTTTACAGAAAGCCGCCGAAAAATTAGAGCGCGACCTCAAAGCCGGAAATGTGATTATAACGCCGGCGCAGCTTGAAGCACTTGAAATTGAATTAAACGCGGTAATCATGGAACTTACCCAACATGCAACAAAATTTGATTCATTCGATTTTGAACCGATAAGGAAGCATTAACGGCATTACAAATACTCCAAAACCGGGACGTGAGCTTATGAAAAAAGTAAGCACCAAGCTTTTTTTGATATCGTTGACAAGCATTGTTTTGGCGGCACTTATTATTTTGGTGCCTACATTTTTTAGCATATCAAGAATTATCGACGAGTTGGCGCGTGATGATATGCAATCGTCCATGAACACCGTTGAGGCACTTGTAGAAAACCGTCTGCAAAGCACTTTAAGCGCGGCGGTTACGATTTCGCAAAAACATGATATAATAGCCGCGTTATCTGCGGAAGACGGCTTGCTTTTGGTTAACGCATTAACGCGCCTTTACGAAGATGTACTTATTTTTTTAGACCCTGATTTTATTACCGTCACAGATTCAAACGGAATCGTTCTGACCCGCTTGCATGATTCGCAAGCGGGCGATTGTATTGCGCACCGCCGCGGAATTTCCCGTGCAATCCGGCGTTTGTATACATCAGATATCGAACCCGACGGTGAATCTGAGTTGGGTATTGTTTCAACCGTTCCGATTATCGAAAATGACATATTGCTGGGCACTGTCTCCGTTGGTTTTGACATGGGGACTACTAGTTTTGTGGATTATCTCAGCTTTCTAACCAACGCGGAAGTTACGGTTTTTGCTTACGATACTTCGATTATGACTACTATTGTGTCGCAAACAACAGGCGAAAGGATGATTAGAGTTCCGCTTGCGTCGCATATCGCGGAAGTTGTTTTGTATCAGCGCGAAATTTTTACAATGGAAACGGAAATAGCACCACGTCCGGGCGAATTATTTTTTGCGCATTACAAACCGTTTTTGGACGAAACGGGCGAAGTACTCGGGGTTATTTTCACGGGGCAAAACCTTACCGCCGTGCGCAATATCGAACGCAGGACAATTAACACAGCCATAGGTTTTACCGTACTGATGGTTGTGATTGTATACGTGGTATTTAAGCGCGTTAACGCATCTTTGGTTTTAAATCAGCATCAATTTTTGGAGAAAGAACATGAGTTGAAAATGAAGCTTCTTGAACAGGAAATGCTAGAGCGTATCCGAACTATGTTCGATGCCGCACCTGTTTTGATTGAGTATTGGGATGAAAATTTCAAGGCGTTGGATTGCAACCAAACCACTTTAGAATTCTACGAATTTTCCGATAAGAAGGAATATATATCGCATTTCGGCAGATATTTAACGTGTTCGTCTCTTGAGCAGTGGAATACTGAATTACAGAAGATTTTTGAAGATGGTCACGGAAAGTTTGAATTTGATGACGTAAACGGAAAAGGCGAAACAGTGCGTCTTGAAGTAGAAGGCGTATGCTTACAGGACGGCGAAGATTCAATTGTTGTAACTTACAGCAAAGATATTACGCAGTTAACGGAAGCGAAAGAACAAAGCAAAAACGCTTTGGAGCAAGCAATTTTGGCGAATCATACGAAAAATATGTTCCTGGCTAACATGAGCCACGAACTTCGCACGCCGCTGAACAGCATAGTCGGGTTTTCCGAACTCGCACTGGACGATGAAATTTCACCCAAGACAAAAGAATATTTGGATTTGATTCAAGATAATTCAGCGTTGCTTTTGCAAATCATCAGCGACCTATTGGACATTTCCAAATTAGGTTCGGGGGAAATAGAACTTGAAAGTATTCCATTTGACTTACAAATCTTGTTATCCTCGTGCATGGCAGAAATTTCTGTTAACACCCACGAAAAAGGGCTTGTATCTGAATTACACGAGGAAAAATTACAATGTATGCTGCTTGGAGACCCGACAATGCTGCGACAGGTTATTATGAATCTTTTATCCAACGCCGTGAAATTTACGGAAGAAGGAATAATTTCGCTTCATGCTGCTGTGAAAAATGTTGACGAGGAAACTGTAAAAATTTATTTCGAGGTAAAAGATACCGGAATCGGCATGACTCCGGAGCAAATGAAAATAATTTTTGACCCGTTCGTGCAAGTGGAAACAGGAATGACACGAAAATTCGGCGGCACGGGGCTGGGGCTTGCCATTACGAAAAATACGATTGAGTCGATGGGCGGAGAGCTTTTAGTTGAAAGCACACCCGGAGCCGGCAGCAGTTTCAAATTCGAGCTAACGTTTAATACGTTTAAAACAGACGAATCACTTGAACCCGAATCGGTTTTTGAATCAATACGAAAACCTCAGTTTGAAGGCGAAATTTTAATCTGCGAGGACAGCGTGATGAATCAGCAAGTTATTTGCGAACATCTTTCGCGAATCGGGCTGAAATATATTGTTGCCGAAAACGGAAAAATCGGCGTTGAAGCAGTCGAAGAACGAATCGGCAAAAAGCAATTCGATTTAATTTTCATGGACATACACATGCCCGTGATGGACGGCATTGAAGCGTCGCAGAAAATTTTCGCATTAAACTTGAATATTCCCATAGTCGCGCTGACAGCAAACATCATGCCGCACGACATCGAATTTTACAAAGACAAGGGAATAAACGATTATCTAGGCAAGCCTTTCCTGTCTAATGAGTTATGGAATTGTCTTTTAAAATATTTCGAGCCGGTTGCTTGGCACACCGAAAACAACGAACACGCGGCAGATAGCCAACTACGTCAAAAACTCGAGCGATATTTTGTTATAAATAATCAAAATAAAATCAGCGAGATTATTCAAGCCATCAACGACAATGATTTTACGCTTGCACACAGGCTTGCACACACTTTGAAAAGTAACGCGGGGCAGATTAGCAGAATAGGTTTGGCGGCGGCGGCTGAAGCAGTAGAGCGCAATCTCTCGAAAAATATTTTAACAGACGGAGACATTTCCAAACTTAGCGGCGAATTAAAATTAGTTTTAGGGGAGCTGGCGCACTTAGAGACCGTAGAAAATGTAAAAGTAAAACATTCGGACACAAAAGCGATGCTCGCACTATATGAAAAGTTAAAACCCCTACTGGAAGACAGAGACTCTGAATCTTTGGCTCTTGTGGACGAACTGCGCAGTTTCCCGAATACGGAAGCACTTGTTGCTCAAATCGAAAGTTTTAATTTCGATAAAGCATTGGCAACTCTTGAGAGGGTTTTTTCGTAATGCGAATAAAAAAAAGGCAGTTACCGGGTACCCCTCCATGACCATGAATTATTCTACGACGCAATACAAGCCGCACAGGATGCCCTTGCCGGCTCTATTTACTTTTATGAAAAATAAGTATTGACATGTTACACGCAATGAAATATTATGTATTTGCAACATCCAAACAGACGTTTTATGCCATGAACGGGTTTTGCCAACTTCGGAAGGGGTCTCGCGCCCTGAAACGAACCGCACCGATTCCGCTCTAACCTGTATTATGTTGCAACTGCATTACCCGCCGCACCGCACATATAAGGGGGTAGCGCACCGGGCTCCGGTACCGGCTCGGCGTCGCTACCCACGCATGCACCTTTAATGCGCGTTGCGGCAACCCGCCGAGGGCACGTGACCTCGGCTTTACTTAAAAAACTAAATAAACCGAAAAAGAAAAGACTTCTTGCAAAATAGCCCATTAGTGTTATTTCGCTTAGGAGGATATTAATGCGAACCCAAAAAATATCTAAATTTTGCGGTTGTTCTTTGCGTCTTTACGCAGAAAAGAGCCGCTTTTTACATAAAAGTCTAAAAAAATACGGTATGGGGGAGAATTTCAAGCCGCATCATGGTAGAATAACCCTAACGTCAGTAATCAGCAGAGGAGTGTTCTTTAAATGGAGATATTTAGCAACTTATCAATATCCGATTACATTGCAATTATTGGAATCATCGTAGGTGTTATTGGCATAATAGTGGGTATTATCGGCGTTAAGTGTTTGACTGTTGCCAATAAGATAAAAAATATTGCCAATGAAGATGAAAACTCAACAATTCAACAAGCCCAAGTAATGCCGGTTAATCGCGGGTTGAACTCTGCGGATGCTGTTGACCTTGCTCCTAAAACTAAAAAAACTGAAATAGAAAAAAGACCCTTAATAACAAATAAAGAACTTAGCGAAATGATGCAGGATGCACTTGAGTCTTTACCTGTTGAAATAGAAGCATCAAAATATTTAGCTTTATCCGAGGAAGAAAAAAAATCAGTGTTTTACATTATTATTCCCGACAAATAGGGTAGTACTTTGAAATCAAAATAATTAAATGCATTAGTTCAGAGGGCTGTATGTCAATTACTTTGAATACGGGTCGCTCCCGTCTTTTGTACGCAATACGTAGTTTTACATTCTTGCGAATATATGGTAGGATTTTTTGCAAAAGTACAAGGAGAAAAAAATATGATGCTTACAAAAGGCAAAACCGAAATTACACCCGCCGAAGCGGGCTACAACGAAGAGCGACTGGACGCGTTGCACAAGCATTTTCAAAGACTAATTAACGAAAAGAAAATTCAATGCGGAATTTATTGTTTATCGCGTAAAGGAAAAATTTTCGCGCATGGTGCAGTAGGGCGAAAAACATTCAACGATGAAAACACTCCCGCGCAACCCGATTCCGTCCGCTATATTGCATCCGTAACAAAAGCATTTACCGCCGTCGCAATAATGAAGCTGGTGGACGACGGACTAACCCGCTTAGATGTGCCTGTCGGTGAAATTCTGCCGCAATTCAACACGCCGCCGTTAAATCAAATTAATTTATTCCACTTACTTTCGCATACATCGGGGCTTCATGCCGACCCTGGTTGTTATGAAAACAAATATCAAACGAGTTATTATGAAACGATTGACCTCGCTTATAAAAATCACGACCCAAAAAAAGACGGCGAATTTGACTGGATTGCCGCCGCGCTTGGTACAATCGGAAGCGGTATGCGCATGAACTCCGGCTTGGAATGGTCGTATTGCAGTTTCGGTTACATGATACTTGGTGCGGTGATTGAAAAATTGACCGGCATTCATGCTCATACTTATATAGAAGAAAATATTTGCAAACCCCTCGGCATGAATGACACCCGCTTTAAGATAACGCCGGAAATGGCAAAGCGTTATGTTTGCAACTTTGAAGACCAACTTGAAAAAGTGAACAATGTGCTCGCGGGCAAAGAAGAAGAGTTTTCTATTTGGGGTGATAAGATTCCGAAAACAGGCGGAGGGCTTATAAGCACCGCTTACGACATGACAATCTTCGGAAACATGGCATTGTATGGCGGAACTTTCAACGGAACACGCATAATGGGGCGCAAAACAATGGAAAAAATGACAACAGCGTTACTTCGCAATACGCCCAACTATACGTGGTTTAACAATGAGAAAGAACGTCTTTACGGGGCGGGCTTTGATATGCGGCAGGGGCTAATGTTCACACATTCGGAAGGAACATTCTTTCACGAAGGTTTTGGTTTTTGCGGTATGTATATTGACCCTAAGGAAGAACTTGTTGCGTCGTGGTACACGCCTTTTACAGATGACGGTTGGTATCCCGAAGCACTTATGAACGTTCAAAGTGTTATTTGGTCAGGACTGATTTAATGTTAAAACAAGCAACAAGGTCGGTCGCAATTATGCTCAAGTATGCAAAAACCCCGACTTTAATATCATTGTTAATGCAACTTTTACAAGCCGTACAACCGCCCCTTGGAGTTTACTTCACGGGGCGGCTTATTAATGGAATCAGCGAATATCCGATGCAATTATCCGAAGTAGTTTTATGGGCGGCGTTATTAATATTCACACTGCTATTTGCACAAAGCGCAGGGCTGGTTGAGCAGCTTAATGAGATAAATTGCCAAAAAGCATTACAACATGGTTTTATCGATGTTGTTCTGGAAAAATTCAAACGCCTTGAATATAGCTGTTTTGAGGACAAGGACACGCTTGATTCGCTTGAAAGAATGGGCTCGCAACCCCACGAACGTATATACGGTTTATTTCGTAATACCATAAAGGCGGTTAGCTGTTTGGTTTCGTTGGTGGGAACGGCTATTGTTTTTACACAGGTTACGTGGTGGTTTGCGGCAATTTATTTTGTGTTACTTGCGCCCATGCTTTGGTTTGATTATAAATTCACCGAAGCGGTACAACGTCTGTGGAATACCGAAATGCCCAACTGGCGGCGGCGAACATATCTTTCCGCGCTGATGGCGGACAAGCACGCGGTTTTTGAAATGAAAATATTCGGCGCTGTGGATTTTATTCTTCGCAAATGGAAAAAATTCGCCGACGATTTCAGACGCGAATATATGACGGCTAAATTAACATCGTCCAAGTACGGTGTTTTACGTGAAGCAGCATTGGCGGGTTGGGCTGTTTTTGTAATTGTCGCGCTTGTTTGGCAATTAACGGAAGGCGCGGTTTCGCTTGGTGTGTTCGTAGCTTGCGTTACGTCAATCGGGGCAACGCTTTCGCTTTCAAGTAATATGAGCCAACTGTTTTCGTCGGTTTCGGTGGATTGCATTGAAATGCAGCATTTTGATATTTTTATGAATCTTCCCGAAGTTACAAGCATTACAAAAAACGCAGAGTGTAAAAAATTACAATCACCAAGCTTGCGTTTTGAAAATATTCATTTTACTTATCCGAAAACCGACAAGCAGATTCTAAAAGGCGTAAGTTTTGAAATAAAACCGGGCGAGCGTGTTTCTCTTGTGGGTGAAAACGGCGCGGGGAAATCGACTATTATTAAACTATTATGCGGTTTGTATAAGCCGGACAGCGGAAATATAACCGTCAACGGCATACCAATCGGCGAATTCTCCGCCACACAATTGCGGGAAGTTTTCAGCGTAGTTTTTCAGGATTACGCAGGCTACGAACTTACCCTGCGTGAAAATATTGCTTTCGGGGACATGGAAAAATTAAAAAACGACACCGCTCTTGAAGAAGCATTGCAACGCGGATTATGGACGGAAGATATGCCGCTCGATACCAACTTGGGAAAACTCGAAGACGACGGCATAGACCTTTCCGGCGGGCAATGGCAACGGGTGGCGGTTTCGCGTTCGCTGGCAAGCAAGGGTTCTTTTGTAGTGCTTGACGAACCAACCGCCGCACTTGACCCTTTGGCTGAAAGCAAAATGTACGAAACATTTCAAAGTATTTTACAAAACAGAGGCTGTATCATGATTTCACACAGGCTTGCAAGCGCGCGATTGGCGGACAAAATTATTGTTTTAGAAAACGGAACAGTAGCACAAAGCGGAACGCATGAAAGTTTAATGTCACAAGACGGACTTTACCATGATATGTTTCATGCGCAGTCATCATGGTATACGGAGGGTGCGCTGTGAAAAAGAAATGGAACACATACCTTCGTGTATTAGGGATTTTTTTTAGGGTAGTACCCGGAACAGCTATTGTTACGCTTGTACATTACACCATACAAGGGTTGTTCCCGGCTGTTACAGCGTTGCTTCTTGCGCGTTTATTTGATGCGGCGGAAATCGGCGCGGAATCACTTTTATTTTACGGAATGATTTATCTGGCGGTATATGTAGCGGTGAGTTTTTGGAATTTCTTCGCCGGGATTGTTATGGAAACGGGCGCGGATAAAAATCAAGTGAACTACCGTTATGAAATATGTAAAAGATTCGCAAAGCTGCCACTCATAGATTTTGAAAACTCGGAACTAAAAGACAAGCATCAACGCGCGGAAACATGCCTGTATCAAGGGATGCTGCACCGTGTTACACGTAGCAGTTTTCAAATGGCAATCGTTGGGGTTATGGGAATAGTATCTGTTTCGCTGGTGCTTGCGCAGTATAGTTTGTGGTTTCTGCCATTGTGTTTATTAAGTGTCTTGCCTTATGTAATTGCCCGTTTGGTACGCGGGGAAAAATTTTATCAAACCGTTACCGCGCAAGCTAAAAAAATGCGGCGTATGCAATATTTGTGGGGCTTATTTACTGACCGCCGAACAAACAAGGAACTGCGTGTTTTCGGCGCGGACGATTATATTTTACAACAATGGCGCAACGCCCGTGATGAAACACAATCCGAAATTTGGGAACAAGCCCGAAAAGACGCAATTTCTTTTGTGTTGTGTGACGGGTTTCGTATTATCGGGTATGGTGCGTGTATTGCTCTTGCGTTGAGTCTTACACTTTCGGGAACGGTCAGTGTTGGTGTTTTCGGTGCGTGTATAGCGGCGTTTGCCGCGCTTCAAAGTCAGACAATGCATCTTTTAATCAGCGGCGGAAGCTTGCCCGCGTCTTTGGCTTTTGCAGCGGATTATTTTGAATTTGTGGATTTACCGGACGAACCTTCGTGCGGTGTTTCTTACAGCGGATTAAAAAATCGCGTTGAAATAAAAAATATAAGTTTTAAATATCCAAATGCTTCCGAGAATGCCGTGACGGATTTGACGCTAACCATATGTAAAGGTGAAAAAATTGCGGTGCTTGGGGAAAACGGCAGCGGAAAAACAACTTTAACAAAATTGTTATTGGGGTTGTTACCTGTATCCTCCGGCGAAGTTGTTTACGACGGGCTGAATGTAAACGATTTGGATAAAACGGCGTTTTATCGTACTGTTTCGGCGGTTTCGCAGAACTTTGTGCGATACACATTATCATTGCGTGAAAATATCGCCATAAGTGATATTGACCGCATGAACGATGACGCGGCAATCGAGAAGGCGTTGAACGATGCGGAACTTTCCAATTTATTAGACGAAATCGGATTGGGCGCGGAACTTGGCAATGCTTACGGCGGTTCGGATTTATCCGGTGGGCAATGGCAAAAGCTTGCAATCGCACGGGGGCTTTTTCGACCAAGCGAGTTTATTGTTTTAGATGAACCGACTTCCGCACTTGACCCGCTTATTGAAACGGAAATATTGGAAAAATTCATCGAACTTGCAAAAGACAAAACAGCGGTTATTATTTCGCACCGCGTTGGGCTGTGTAGGTTAGTGGATAAAATTGCGGTCATGAAAGATGGAAACTTAGTCGAATTCGGCTCTCATGCCGAACTTATTTCCAAAAACGGTGAATATACGCGATTATTTGAAGCACAGGAAAAGTGGTACAAGTAGTTTTGCATTCATGCGAAAATATGGTAGAATTTTTTTGATGTAAATTGTGACGGGAGAGTTTATGATGACAAAAAAGAACAGCCTGCTTATTGTTGACGATGACGCTGCGAATCTCATGGAACTGACCCATATTTTTCGTGCGGAGTATAAAGTATATGTTGTTAAAGACGGCAAAGCTGCGTTGGAAAAAGCCACAGAGTCCTTGCCCGATTTGATTTTGCTGGATGTGATAATGCCGGATATGAACGGTTTTGATGTGCTTCGGGAGTTGAAAAAGTCTGAAAAGACAAAAGATATTCCCGTTATTTTTATTACGGGTATGAATGATAATGAAAACGAAGGAGAAGGACTAAGCATTGGCGCGGTCGATTACATTCGTAAGCCTTTTAACACAACGGTTGTAAAGATTAGGGTACGCAATCAAATTGAAATTGTAAAATTGAAACGGGGAAATTTAGCTTCCAACAACTAATCCGATTAACATAAAGGAGAAAATTTAACATGAAAAAGACAACAAGCCGGTTAATAGCCGCTTTATTTGGGCTAATCATGATGTTTTCGGTGGTTTCGGCAAGCACATCGGTGCTGAATATAATAACATTGTATGCGCAGGATTTCGGCAACGTATATGATTTGGACGTTGAATTTGACGAAGATGCCTTTTTTCTCGCAACAACAAGGCTTGTAATCGAAAACTGGGAGGATAATTTTTTCTGTGCTGCCGTGTTTACGGTAAACAGCCCTTACATGACGGTTGATTCCGTACAGGTGGAAATTGACCCCAATATCGGCGCGTTGCCTGCATTTATTGACGGCAAAGCCATGCTTCCGCTTCTTGTTCTTGTTGACAAGGTAGATGGCAATGTGGATTTTGATGCCGTTCGGAAAAGAATATCTGTTGATACCAATGAGTTATCAATTGAACTGGAAATAGGTTCAACCGAAATGTATGTAAACGGAGAACAGGAATATTTGGAAGTAGCTCCATTCGTTGTGAATGACAGAACTATGGTGTGCGTCGATACTGTTGCGGGACACATGGGGTTTGAAGTGGAGTATAACCCGACTACCATGGAAATAACATTGACAAGAGAATTCCAAACAAGACGGCTTATCGCAAGAATATCCGCGCCCGTGGATTTTTCCGGTTTAAATGCAAAAGAAATTCTCGAAGGCTTAGACGACATAGTTATTTTGCAATTTGCAACCGTTAATGAAGCCCGGGAAGCACATGATACATTAGCGTTAAACGAAAATGTTGTTTGGGTAGAGCCCGATTATTTTATTCCCGCGCTTCAACTGATAAGGGAAGATATTTACGAAAACCAAGATTCCGGCATAACAACAATGAATACGGTCACTCCCCTGTCGTGGGGTGTAGACAGAATGGGCTTGAACAGATATGCCGCGTACGTGGCGGGACGTGGAAGAACCGCATCTGTTGTTGTCGCCGTTTTAGACACAGGCGTAGACGCAAGCCATTCTTTTTTGGCAGGCCGCGTTCTATCAACCGGACGGTGCTTCGTATCTTCAAATCCCAATAATCCTTACGATATAGAAGGACACGGAACACACGTAGCGGGAACCGTTGTGGACGGAACACCGGGTTTGAACAATATTAAAATTTTGCCTGTAAAAGTTTTAGGCAATAACGGTTCCAGCGTTGGTTCAAGTGTTAATAACGGCATCATATGGGCGGCAAGCAGGTCTGATGTTTTAAATTTAAGCTTGGGCGGACGGCACAACAGTCAAGCCCAGCGCGAGGCAGTTCAGTATGCCATGAATACCCACGGCACAACGGTTGTTGTAGCCGCGGGAAACAGCAACGAACACGCAAGATATTTTTCTCCCGCCTCTGTTCCGGGTGTTATAACGGTGTCGGCAACAGATAACGCAAACAGGGGTGCTTCATTCACTAATTGGGGAAATCCCCCTGTTGATATAGGCGCGCCGGGTGTAGGAATAAACAGCAGTGTTTCTTCTACTATTCAAACCAGTCCCAATGTATGGCGAAACATAGGTGCCAATCAATACAGGTCTTTTAACGGCACCTCGATGGCAGCACCTCATGTTGCGGCGGCGGCGGCAATGTATATTCTGAACAATCCGGGCATTTCCCCTGCACAGGTATTGGCACGATTCAGAAGCTATGTAAATACTCCCGCGGGTTGGAACAGCAGATACGGTACGGGAATTCTTAACATGGATTTGGCTCCCCGCAGTCAGGGCGGGTCAAGCCCCGGAACAATAAACGGAACGGTGCGGGCTTCCGCGGGCGGAGCCGGGGTTGCCAACGCAAATGTGACTTTATTTAATATTAGCACAGGGGAGAGACGAAATGCGATAACACAAGCCAACGGCTCTTATCAGTTTACCGGTGTACCGAACGGCACTTATCGTGTTGTTTTCCATATGAACGGACGTAATTCAAGGCTCTCCGGCAATATTGTATTAAATAATAACGCGCAAACAGTCAATGAAAATAATTTTTCGGCGGCTGCCACAGGAAACCCTACCCGGCGCGCCCTTATTGTGCAGATTAACGGATTGCCCGCGCAGTTGCCCGCGGGAACAAGTATTGCACTCGACGGCATACAGCTTAACCATCTTGGCGGCAGATTTTGGCATCGCGACGGAGACGGGCTTCCCGACGCAAACGGCGGTGTAGGCAGTCTTAGCATAAATATACCTAATCATACAATCACACCCGTTGTTCCGTTTACCGTGAACGCGGCAAGCTATACGCAGGGGCTGGCGCATACCATATTTACGGCAGCACCTGCCGCCCCGGTTACCGGCGGCACAATAAGCGGCACAATCCGGGCTTTATCGGGCGGAACAGGTATTGCCAATGTAAATGTGTCTTTGTTCAACATAAATACGGGCGAAAGACGAAACACAACCACACAAACCGCAGGTTCTTATTCGTTCACCGGTGTAGCAAACGGCACATATCGTATTTTTGTTCACGCATCGGGTCGCTCCCCTGTGTGGTCGGTACCCGCTGTGGTAAATAATAATTCTTTGGCGTTTAACGTGGATACCTTTGCCACTGGAAGCTCGGTTTCGGCTATATTGATGATTAACGGATTGCCGAACAACCCCGTTCCCGCCGGAACAACAGTTGTGATTGAAGGTATCGGCGGCAACCGCATCTTTACTCATTTGGGCGGTCAAATGTGGCATTATCCCGGGCGCGGGTTTAGCTTTAATGAAACTTTGGGCGGAATCGGTACTGTTCGCGTAACTTCACCGGGGCTTTCATTTACGCCCACTTCCATTGATTTAAACACGGCAAGCTACGGCGGCACCGGTCTTGCAAGTATTTCTATGACCGCGCAGTTACAAACAAATCGCGAAATAACACTGAACCGCAACGTCGGCACAGGCGGCACAGAAGTTATAATTATGCCGAATTCAAACGCCGCGCTTGCGTCAAGAATATCCCCTTCAACCCTCGTTGCGCCGTCCCGCACAGGGCATACCTTTGACGGATATTGGACTGCGGAAAACGGCGGCAACAGGGTTATAAACGCAAGCATGTCGGCGTTTGAGTCAAGCGTAACGAACTTCACAAACGTAAGCGCGCAATGGATAAATACCGTGTCGCCGGTAACGCTTCACGCGCGGTGGCTCCCGACAACAACGAATGTCACATTAAGCCGCCCGAATGCCACAACCTCCGGCACGGCAAATTTTACGGCAACGTTCAATTCCCCCTCAACCAACCCGGCAATGCTGATTATGCCATCACGAAACGGCTTCAACTTTGACGGATACTGGACGGCTGAATCCGGCGGAAGCAGGGTTATAAACACAAACGGAAACTTAGCGCAGAGTGTTTCGGGCTTCACAAACGCAAACAGTCAATGGATAAACACAAACTCGGCGGTAACGCTTCACGCGCGGTGGATAGCGATACCGGCAACCGTCACGTTAAGTCAACCGGACGCCACAACTCCCGGCACGGCAAGCTTTACGCCTACAGTCGGTTCTTCGGCAACCAACCCAACAACGTTAATCATGCCCACGCGAATCGGTTTCGTTTTTGAAGGATACTTTGTATCGGAATCCGGCGGCAGTAAAGTTATAAATGAAGACGGAACTTTCGTGCCGAATGTTGTAAATTTCACAAACGCAAACGGTCAATGGATAAATACCGCTACGGCGGTGACGCTTCACGCACGATGGGGTATAACAACAAACCGCACAATAAACCTTAATAAAAACGGCGGCACGGGCGGCACAGATTTTATAATAATGCCGGGTGCAACCGTCAGGCTCAGTGACAGAATATCCCCGACTACGGAACTGATTCCGCCGACCCGCGCAGGCTACCTCTTTGACGGATACTGGACGGCGGAAACAGGCGGCAGCAGGGTTATAGGCGAAAATATGCTTATATTTAGTTTGAACGTTCCGAATTTTACAAACTTTAGCTTTGAATGGATAAATACCTCCCCGTCGGTGATGCTTTACGCACGGTGGATACTGATAGCAGATGAAACGACCGTAACTTTAAGCAGTCCGGAAGCCACAACCCAAGGCACGGGCAGTTTTACGGCGATACGTAATTACACCGGGCAAGTAACACTAACCATGCCTGCGCGAAACGGCTTCACATTTTCCGGATATTGGACGGGCGCAACCGGCTTTGGTGTCAGAGTCATAAACGCGGACGGAACTTTTGTACCGAATGCTTCAAATTTCACAAACGCACAAGGGCAATGGATAAATATTTCTCCGGCGGTGACGCTTCACGCACGATGGATATCCAACACCACCGTAGCCTTAACCCCGAACAACACAACGGGTTCTACAACCGTACACGCACCGCTTACGGTGACGAATACTGCTCCCGGTGCAAGAATAGTCACATTGCAGGCTCCCGTAGGTAATAACTTGAATGACCGCCCCGAATTGTTTAATTCATCAAACATTCAAGTCACAACCATAAGTACCACAGGCTTTTCGTATAGCATCTTCCTTCAACCGGGCGAAGTGTGGCGCGGATTTTTAGGGACATACGGAAATGTAGTCAGGCCCGACAACAGACCCATACAAATCACCTCTGCATGGGAAGCAACGGGAACGAACCGCGTAATAATCCTAAACCCGAACGGCGGCACAGCCGGCACCGAATTTATATTAATGCCCGGTTCAAACGCTGAACTTAGGGATAGATTGCTTCCTACGGCAACTCTCGATAATCCGACCCGTGCGGGATATAACTTTACAGGCTACTGGACGACACCCACCGGCGGCAGCAGGGTTATGGCAGACAGGTTTTCTTTTACAAGAAACATTACAGGCTTAACAAACGATGAGCGTGAATGGATAAATCCGGCTTCGCAGGTGACGCTTTACGCCCAATGGGAACCGATAGCAGAAATAACGACCGTCAATTTAAGCAGCCCGAATGCCACAACCCACGGCACGCCGAGTTTTACGATAACGCGTAATACCAACGTAACCAACCCGATAACGCTGACCATGCCGACACGAACCGGCTATACCTTTAACGGATACTGGACATTTTTCGGCGGAAACGGGGGTTACAGGGTTATAAATTCCGACGGAACTCTCGGGCGAGATGTTTTTGGTTACACAGACGTAAACGGGAACTGGATACGAGCCGGTTTGTCACTTACTCTCTACGCCGGGTGGATAGAAAACACCGATGACAACAGAATATTCTTAACCCCGAATATCACAACGGGGGAAACACTTTCCTACGTTCCCATAACGGTAACGAATACGACTGATACGACAAGAGCAGTTACAATGCAGGCTCACGAAGGGCTTACCGGCACTGACGACCCTGTCTTGTATAATTCATCGAATGTACGCATCGCGTTTCAAAATCTCGGTCATGGATTTTCGCATACAATCACGCTTTTGGCGGGAGAATCATGGAACGGATTTTTAGGAACAAACGGAAATACAACAAGACCTGCCAACAGACCAATAATTATTACCGCCGTTTGGGGTACAACCGCGAATCGCATAATAAACTTGAACCGCAACGGCGGCACAGGCGGCACGGAAATTATAACGATGCCGGATTCAAACGCCGTACTTGCGGAAAGATTATCCCCGACGGAGGCTCTTGTCGCGCCGACCCGCGCAGGGTACACCTTTGACGGATACTGGACGGCGGAAACCGACGGTAGCAGAGTTATAAACTCAAACATGATTTTATTTGCGGAAAACGTTGCCGGTTTCACAGACGATGATTGGCAATGGACACGTACGACTACACCCACTACCCTTTTCGCCCGATGGATACCAAACTCCGTTAATATAAACTTGGAATTCAATGGCGGCACAGGCGGCACGGAAGCCATAACAATGCCGGATACAAACGCCACGCTTGCGGGAAGATTGTACCCGGCGGCACTAATCGCACCATACCGCACAGGGTACACCTTTGACGGATACTGGACGGCGGAAACCGGCGGCAGCAGAGTTATAAGCTCAAACATGACGACGTTTGAGACGAACGTAACAAACTTCACAAACGCAAGCGCGCAATGGACGCGTACAATTACACCTACTGTACTTTTCGCCCGATGGATACCCGACACCGCTTCAGCGGTAATATCCGTAAGCAATGCGGAAGCCGCAATCGGTGAAATTGCCGAGGTTGATATATGGTTGCGCAACAGCCCGGGCATTGCGGGAACAAGGCTGAATGTGGAATATAATCCCGATTATCTGCGGCTGTGTTCGTCCACGCCTTTTAAAGCAGGAAATATACTAACCGCTTTTTCCCATTCGGAAAATATTAACACTATTCCTCTAAGGCTCAATTTTGAAAGTGCGACACTGGCTAATTTTTACGGTGACGGGACACTTATAACATTGCGGTTTGAAATTTTGCCGGGGGCTTTGGGTTCGGTTCCCGTAATGGTAAGCGTTATCGAAGCTTTCAATTTTCTTGGAGAAAGTGTAAACCTCGAAGTTTCCAACGGCAGTGTGGATATTACGTCCGAAACAATTTTATTTGGAGATGTTGACGGAAACGGGGTTGTAAATATGGCCGATGTGTTTTTGCTGAGGCGATATTTGGCAGGGCACAACATTCCCGTAAATGAAGGACTCCCCTTAATTCCGCCCACAGAAAATAATATTTTCACCGCCAACTTACAAGCCGCGGATGTCGCCGCTCCTTTCGGCGTACCGAACAATGTGAATTTAGCAGATGTTTTTCTGTTGCGGCGATATCTTGCGGGGCATAATGTAAAACTTGGGAATTCGGAAATAATGCCGGTCATCACCATGAGCGACGATGAGGTTTCTCTCGAAGTGCGGGTGTCAAAAGAATCGGCTTCTCCGGGCGAATATGTAGATGTAGATGTATATCTCAATGCCAATCCCGGGTTGGTAATTGCGCAATTTACGCTGGGTTTCGACCCACGGCTTGAAGTTGTTCAAATGCCTGAGGTTGTTCTCCCCGGTTTTTCACTAACCCCTCCGGTATCGCCCTTTCCGAATCCGTTGCCCCTCGGCTTCGACTCTCATACATTTGCAGATGTAACCGCTACGGGAACATTGGTGACAACCCGTTTCAGAGTTCGTGAAGATGCCGAACCCGGCGAACTGAATTTCACGCTGGGCTTTACGGACGGGCGGAATATCATAATGAATTTTGCGGGAACAACTTTTGCGCCTTCGCTGACAAACGCTCAAATAAAAATCACAGAAGCCCCTCCTGCCGCCATTGTTTCAATTACGCCAACTGCCGCCACCGTAAACGATTTTATGAATATAACGTCTGCCGGATTTAATCGTAACGCCGTTTTCAATGTGGAAGGCACAAATCTGTCCGGCATAACAGCCGCAAGCTTTAACGTAAACAGCGGTTTACCCGCATGGGTTTCCGCAGGGACGATTACGCTGTCCGACGTAACCGCAACAGATGCAACTTTAATCGTGCCTTTGACCGTAGCCGAAAACATCGCAGAAGCAAGAGGGCCTGTGAATTTTATAATCAGTAATACAATCTCCGCCGCCGTGAACGGCGAACTGCCGATAAATCAAGTGGGTGCAATAGCGCGCATTATCACAAATGCCAATATAATTTTACCCGTGCCGGTTATAAACGAAACCCCTGTGACTGTTATTTCAGACCCCGGCGGGCAATGGGACACGCTTGTTTTGTGGAGTCCCACATTTATCGCTGTTTTCGAGCCGGAAACCATATACACGGCAATTATCAATGTAGCACCAAGAGAAGGCTTCACTTTAAACGGTATTCCCGTAAATTTCTTCACAGTAAACGGTGTTACGCCAACTGTCGGCAATTCTGTCGGCAGAGGGGAATTTTCACATCAGTTTTCACCTACCGGCAAACAAAACATTCCAAACACAATCACCATATTAAATGGCGGAGACGGCGCGAGAGCTTTTCCGAACCCGGCATATTCAGGTCAAAACGTCGTTTTATACGCCGGAACACCCCCGGAGGGCAATTGGTTTGTACGCTGGGCTTCTGACTCGCCGGGTGTAGTTATCCTCAACCCGATGCAAGAAAGCGAAGCATCTTTTATAATGCCCAACAATCCCGTAACCATAACGGCAACGTGGACAGACTGCCTCGCAACCATGCTTGCGGCTCTTATTGAATACGCGGAAGAGCTTCTTAGGAATACCCACCAATCCTCAGACGGCAGTGGCGTGCCTAAAACCGAACTTTGGACAGACTCACACGCACGCAAAGCTCTTCAAGACGCAATTAACGAGGCACAACATATATTGTCAGAGTTAAAGGTTGAATAATGCACACTTGCATAAATTTGAATTTTTTTTTAAAATGTAATTTAATTGAAAAAATGTATCCAAGAAAGGATTGCTCATGAATAAAAAAATTAAGAAGGTATTATGTGCGAACAGAGGCGAGATTGCCATTCGCGTTTTTAGGGCATGTAAGGATTTAGGGCTTAACACAGTTGCTATTTACGCAAAAGAAGACCAGTATAATTTATTCCGCACGAAAGCGGACGCGTCCTATGTGATTGGCGAGAACCGCACACCGCTGGGCGCGTATCTTGACATTGACGCGATTATCCGTCTTGCGAAGAAAAAAAATGTAGACGCGATTCATCCGGGTTACGGATTTCTTTCCGAGAACGCGAATTTTGCGCGTGCCTGCGAAGAAAACGGGATTATTTTTATCGGGCCGTCATCGAAAGTGCTTTTGCAAATGGGCGACAAACTTAACGCGAAAGAACTTGCGCAAAAAGTGAACGTCCCTACAATTCCCGGAACAGAAAAACCCCTCGAGGGAATCGAAGAAGCCATACAAAAAGCAAACGAATACGGTTATCCCGTTATTTTGAAAGCGGCGGCGGGCGGCGGCGGCAAAGGAATGCGTAAAGTAACAAACGACGACGAACTGAAAACTGTTTTCCCGCTTGTGCAAAGCGAAGCATTGAAATCCTTCGGCAGCGGCGATATTTTCATGGAGAAATTCCTTGTCGAGCCTAAGCATATAGAAATTCAGATTCTTGCGGACAAACACGGAAACATAGTGCATTTGTACGAACGTGATTGTTCACTCCAACGCAGATATCAGAAAGTAATTGAAATCGCGCCGTCGGTTTCTGTTAAAAAAGAAGTTCTTCAAAAAATCTATGACGACGCGGTGAAAATCTCCAAAGCCGTAGATTATGTAAGCGCGGGAACAGTTGAATTCCTTGTAGATAACACCGGCGCGCATTATTTCATCGAAATGAACCCGCGCATACAGGTAGAGCATACAATTACCGAATTTATCACGGGCGTTGACATTGTGCAGGCACAGATTCTTATAGCAGAAGGCGTAAAACTTTCCGACCCGCTAATTGATATTCCTTCGCAGGAATCAATACGTGTAAATGGTATCGCAATTCAAAGCCGCGTCACCACCGAAGACCCCGGCAATAATTTTTCACCCGATATCGGAAAAATTAACGTGTACCGTTCAAGCGGCGGGCATGGCGTGCGCCTTGACGCGGGCAACTGTTTTACAGGCGCGGAAATTTTGCCGTACTACGACAGCTTGCTTGTAAAAGTTTGTACATTCGGGCGGTCCTTTGATTCCGCAATACGCCGCGCCCGCCGCACTCTTGGCGAAATGTGTATTCAAGGAGTAAAAACAAACATTCAATTTTTGAACAATATCCTTGACCATCCGAAATTCCAAGCCGGCGAATGTAACACGACATTCATTGACGATACGCCGTCTCTTTACGAATTGCCGGCATCGCGCGACCGCGACACAAAAATTCTTTCATATATAAGCGACCTTGCCGTAAACGGAAATCAAACCGGCCCACGTACACTCGAACAGGCACCCGTGCCTGAAATTCGCTACGAGGACGGCTTCACGGTAAAAGACGGCTTAAAGCAACTTCTTGACGATAAAGGCCCGGATGCGGTGAAAAAATTCTGCCTTGAGAGTAAAAGGTTATTGCTCTCCGACACAACCTTGCGCGACGGACATCAAAGTTTGCTTGCAACACGCGTTCGCACAAAAGACATGGCTGCAATCGCGGAATATATGTCGCACGTTATGCACGATGCGTTCGCACTGGAAATGTGGGGCGGCGCGACTTTCGACGTGGCGTATCGTTTCCTTAATGAGTCTCCGTGGGAACGTCTTCGTATTCTGCGCGGAAAAGTGCCGAACATTCTGTTCCAAATGCTTCTTCGCGGCGCGAACGCGGTGGGCTACACAAGTTACCCCGATAACTTGATTCGTCAATTCATAAAAGAAGCCGCCGACGCGGGTATTGATGTTTTCCGCGTTTTCGACTCGCTAAACTGGATGCCGAACATGGAACTTTCCATCGAGGAAGTTCTCAAAAACAATAAAATCTGCGAGGGTTATATTTGCTACACCGGTGATATTTCCGACCCGTCGCGTGATAAATATAATTTGAATTACTATGTAAACATGGCGAAAGAACTGGAAAAACGCGGCGTTCATATTCTTGGAATAAAAGATATGTCGGGATTGTTGAAGCCATACGCGGCGGAAAAACTTGTGTCTACGCTGAAAAACGAAGTCGGCTTGCCTATTCATTTACACACGCACGACACCAGCGGAAACGGCGTTGCCACACTCCTAAAAGCGGCGGAAGCGGGCGTTGACATTGTAGACGTTGCGATTTCCTCGATGTCCTCGCTTACAAGCCAGCCGTCTATGAATGCAATCGTGACCGCGTTTGAGAGTCACGAACGCGACACGGGCATGGACGACACACTTCTTGTGCCAATTGCAGAATACTGGGAGCAGGCACGGAAATTCTACGCGCCTTATGAAGAAGGTCTTACCTCTCCCACAACGGATATTTATCGCTACGAAATGCCGGGCGGTCAGTACACCAATTTACGCGCACAAGTTGAAAGCGTTGGTCTTGGCGCGAACTGGAAAGACGTAAAAGAAAATTACAAAAAAGTTAACGATATGCTCGGCGATATCGTAAAAGTTACGCCGTCGTCCAAAATGGTTGGCGACTTCGCAATTTTCATGACGCAAAACAATCTCACTCCCGAAAACATCGTAGAAAAGGCGAAAAATCTTGCGTTCCCGGATTCCATTGTAAGTTATTTTTCGGGAATGATGGGGCAGCCGGAGGGCGGTTTCCCGAAAGATATACAAGAAATCGTTCTTAAAGGAAAACCCGCGATTACCTGCCGCCCCGGCGAACATCTTACACCTGTAAACTTTGAAGATGTCAAAAAAGAAATGGAAGATTTTTGCCCGGAACCGACTATGCAAGATGTTGTTGCGTATTGCTTGTATCCCAAGGTGATTAAAGATTTTTACGCGCACCGCAAAGAAAATTCCGACCTCTCCATTTTGGATACACCTGTTTTCTTCAGCGGTTTGCGTCCCGGAGAATTCACCGAAGTTGAAATCGAAGAAGGCAAAACTTTGTTAATCCGTCTTGTTCTTATTGGCGAGCCGGACGAAGAAAATATGCGACGCGTTGTTTTTGATTTAAACGGAAGCCGCCGCGAAATTATCGTTGAGGACAAAACACTCAGCAAACCAACTGAAAAATTACTAACACACGCCCATATTGCCAACCCCTCTGACCCCAAAGATATAGGCGCCAGCTTGCCCGGAATGGTAAGTAAAATTATGGTATCCCAAGGCACCGCTGTCAAAGAAAACGACGTAGTAGCTGTAATCGAAGCAATGAAAATGGAAACAACCATCGTAAGCAAATGCGCCGGCGTTGTCGGAAAAATTCTCGTAAAAGAAAATCAACCCGTTAAAGCCGGCGAACTTCTTATGAGAATAGAATAGTATAGAAAAAGACCTCGGGAGCAGAATTCCCGAGGTCTTTTTTATTATGCGCGTTTCATCTCTTCCGATACTTTCCCGACAATAAGCCTTATTATATCTCCTGCGTGTGGGTTTATTTTTAGTGCTGTGTGTAAATTGCGGACAAATCCTAATGTGTCGCCCGCGTCTCTGTGTTCGTAAGCTGTGCCGGCGTAGTAAAGAAAGCCGTCGCCGGCAGGCAAGGATGTTATTGATTTGTCGGAGTATACATCGGGTCTGTAAACCATTTTAAGATACTTGTGACCGTTGCACGCGGATGCTTCAAAGAATTCAATTCTGCGGTCATCAGAAGATGCTCTTTCGATATCAAATGCAGTGTTCGCTATTATATACATAAGTCTTGTTACTTTTATTGACTGTTTTTGCAAAACGGAAGTTTTGTTTCTTATGAAATTAAGAAAAGCATCGGCAGCATTGTCATTAGATTGAAATAAGGCAGACGCAATCATTGACATATCACTTACAAGCATGTTTTCGATAAAAACAGAAAAATCTTGATGCCATTTTAGGGCGTAATATATAACGTCACCATAAAAATGAGTAAATTGCTTGTTCGACCTTATGAAATAGTTTAAATACGGCGCGTACAGTACACTTGCCCCGCTTATGCGCAATTTTTGAAGATACATATAGTCATCGGTTGAATTTACTAATATTGGGTCATCCACCAAAGAGTATGCTACAAGTTGCTTTATTTCGGGAGTGGTTATGTGTTTTTCTATGGTGGCAATTGCGTTATAATAACGTTCTGTATCTGCGCCTTGCTTTAATCCGTAAGCATACAGGCGAGATATGTCATGCCAACGATTTTTTTTAGCGCATTCAGATACAAAAAGTTCAAACATTTCAAGTTCTATTTTTTTTCTATTTTCTGTATAATCTATCCATGTAAAGGCCAATACAAACTGACTGTCTAATGAGTATGCCAACACTACTGTCTTAGCATGTACTTCGCGGTTATTTAAAATTTCCCACGGCAAATTTACCCGATTGCTGATTAGCGTGTCCGGTTTTCCGTTTTTATTCCGTTCAAAATATTTTAGGGCTTCCTTTCCCGCTTTTTGTGCCTCTTTGTATTTTCCTAACAAAATAAGCGCGTTCGCATACCAATAGGACACTGCAACAACGCAAGGGTTCACTTGCTTATTATCTTTTAGGTATGCTCTTGCCGTACTTACTAAACTTTCATAATCTTGTGTGAAATTGTGATAACGCACCATTTCGGTATGAAATATATGGTAAAAAGGATCGTCCGGGTTTTTAACCGTAATTCTTATTCCTATATCAAGGAATTTTTTATGGTTATCGTAGTCTTTTGCCATTGAATAGTCATTTGTAATGAGGAGAACAATAGCCGGGTCGTTAGGGTTTTCCGCATACATTTCCAATAAGGGTTTAATGTTTCTTTTATGTTTTTCTGCTATATTTTTTTGACCCTCAATGCCTTGATTATAATAGCCGTAATGGTCTGCGGTGCTTTCCAAATGCTTTTGCGGCAAATGATAAGGTATGTGCTCATGAATTTTACCTTTATATCTTGTGTTTTTTTCCATCTTAAATAAACGAACCGGACGGCAATGGGAAAAGACGGTATCGGAATGGATATTTCTTAACACAAAGTTTGCACTCTTGTATTTTTTGTACTCTCTGCTGTTAAAAAACGATATTAAATCGGAAACATCTGTAAAAATTTCATCTGCGTCAACTTGCATATACCACTCGCCCACGGCTTTGTTCAACGTGTGGTTTCTTGCCCATGCAAAATCTCCGCGCCATTCTGCTTCAAATACGTTAGATGTAAATTCCTTGGCAATTTCAACCGTGGCATCCGTTGAACCGGTATCAAATATAATTAACTCGCTATTCACAGCATTCAAAATAGGCGTTAAGCCTTCCAAGCATTTACTCAGATACTTTTCTTCGTTTTTTACAATCATCCCGATGGAGAGAATCAATTTAGGTTGCCCCTTTTGCTTTACGATAATGCGCCGCGAGGTCTTTATCGCTGTCCATTACATGATTTAAGAGCCAACTTACAACTGTATCGTTGATTACTTTGCTTAGATGTATTGTATCGGGATGCATTTCGAGTTCGCCGAAAGCATAGCCGCCGTTGTCGAAATCTTCTTTTAATTTCACCGCAACCGCCATGAAATCCATATGCTCTTTTTTGTGAGAAACGGCATTCGGATAATCGGATTCCTCCATAAGTTTTTCTTCACGCGCAAAATGACTTACTACATATTCAGCCAAAAAATTAATTGCGGTTTCGTTTTTTTCCTTACTTCCTTTTATTGAGGATTCAAGAACATCTTCCACCAAGCTGAAAATTTGCTTGTGGTCGTTGTCCACAAGCTCGTTTCCCGTTAAAAATTCATCGTTCCATAGACTCATGACAACTCTCCTACCCTACCGACGCTCTGTTCCCTCCGCTTGGACGGCGGCGGCGTGGTTTTCTATAGATTGGCTGGCGGTTTTCGTTTGTTATGATTGTCGGGGGTTTGTTGGATTCAACGGTGTCGCGTGTGATTATGCAACGCTCGATTGTGGAATTGCTTGGGATATCGTACATAGTTTCGGTTAGCAGGTTTTCCACTATGGCGCGAAGACCGCGTGCGCCTGTTTCTCGCTCCAACGCTTTTCTTGCGATGGCGCGAAGAGCGTCTTCCTCAAATTCCAAATGAACGTGGTCAAGTTCGAGAAGATATTGATATTGCTTTGTGAGTGCGTTGCGCGGACGGCTTAAAATGGAAACAAGCGTATCCTCGTCAAGATTGTTTAACGTAACAACAACGGGAACACGCCCGATAAGCTCGGGAATAAGCCCGTAACGGTGAAGGTCACGCGGTTGAACATTTTGCAATATATCGTCTTCGATTTTTTCGGCTTTTGTTTTAACTTCCGCGCCGAAACCAATTACTTTTTTATTCATGCGTTGCTCGATTATTTTTTCAAGCCCGGCGAAAGCACCGCCACAAATGAATAAAATATTTGTTGTGTCAATTTGAAGAAAATCCTGATGCGGATGCTTGCGCCCGCCCTGCGGCGGAACGGAAGCAACCGTGCCTTCAAGAATTTTTAATAAAGCCTGCTGAACACCTTCGCCGCTGACATCCCGTGTAATCGACGGATTATCGGAACGGCGGGAAATTTTATCAAGCTCGTCGATATAAATAATTCCGCGTTCGGCACGTTCGATATCAAAATCTGCCGCTTGAATCAATTTTAACAAAATATTTTCAACGTCTTCGCCGACATATCCGGCTTCGGTCAGGCTTGTGGCATCGGCAATTGCAATTGGAACCTGTAAATAACGCGCCAAAGTTTGCGCAAGATGCGTTTTTCCAACACCCGTTGGCCCTATTAAAAGCACATTGCTTTTTTGAACCTCGATGTCAGCTTCATCGCCAAGATGCTGCATTGCAATCCGCTTATAGTGATTGTAAACCGCAACTGAAAGCGTGACTTTAGCCCGCTCCTGCCCGATTACATATTCATCAAGAAATGCTTTTATTTCTTTGGGCTTCGGCAGTTGAAACGTCTCGTCAAAATCGGGCTGGTCGTCCATGCTTTCGTCTAAAATACCACAGCACATATCAACGCATTGGTCGCAAATATAAACATTCGCGCCAGCAATAATTTTATCTACTTGGTCTTGATGCTTGCCGCAAAACGAACATCTCGCGATGCTTCGCGTATCAAATTTTGAAGGCATCTTTAGGACTCCCTTCGGGTTATTATTTTGTCGATTAAACCGAATTCAAGAGCCTCTTCGGCAGTAAGGAAATTATCACGCTCGGAAGCGTTTGTGACTACTTCAACGCTTTTTCCCGTGTTTTCTGCCAAAATCTGATTAAGTTTCTTTTTGGTTTGAATAATCCGTTCGGCGTGAATTTGGATGTCCGTTGCTTGTCCTCTTGCGCCGCCGGATGGTTGATGAATCATTACTTCCGCGTTCGGTAAAGCAAAACGCTTGCCCTTCGCGCCGCCCGCCAGTAAAAACGCGCCCATGCTTGCCGCCATTCCCACGCAAATTGTGGAAACATCGCATTTCACATGGTTCATTGTGTCATAAATTGCCATTCCCGCCGTGATTACCCCGCCCGGGCTGTTAATGTACAGCGAAATATCTTTGTCCGGGTCTTCGGATTCAAGAAATAAAAGCTGCGCTACAATTAAACTCGCGCTAACGTCTGAAACTTCGTCACCGAGAAAAATAATTCTGTCTTTCAGCAAGCGAGAATAAATATCATACGAGCGCTCTCCCCTGCTTGTTTGCTCGATTACGTACGGTACAAGATTTGCCATTTTAGAAATCCCCCTCTTCTTCATCTTCTAATGTGGTTGGTTCTTCAAAAACTTCGTCGTCAGACGCAATTGCTTTTTCCATTATTAAATCCAATGCTTTCTCGCACAAAATAGAGCGCATTAATTCTTTTTTGCGAAGTGGCGGCATCTTTTCGATGATTTCTGCCAGTTCGTCGCCTTCTTTGTTTGTTGCTTCGCTTACGCGTTTTTCAAAATCTTCTTCGGGAACGGTTAAAGCTTCTTTCACCGCCACGGCTTCAAGCACCAGCATTCCCTGTATGTCTTTTTCGGCTTGTTTGCGCCACGACGCTTTTAAAAATTCCTCGGATGTATTCGTAAAACGCATATAGCTTTCAATATCCATACCGCGCATTTGAATCGAGTGAGCGAAATCTTGGAACAAATCATCAAGTCGACCGAGATACATTTCATCGGGAACATCCATCGTTGCCGCCCCGATAAGTTTTTTCAAAACATGATTACGCCTGTTAATGTCTAAACTTGATTCTTTTTTCTCTTTGATTTTTTTCGCAAGGTCTTCGCGGAATTCTTCCAGTGTGTCAAACTCCGAAACATCTTCTGCAAAATCGTCATCAATTTCAGGAAGCTCGTTGGCTTTTACGTCCAGCACTTCCACTTCAAATGTCGCCAATTTACCCGAAAACTCCGGAGAGTGGTAGTCGTCCGGGAATGTTACTTCGACATTAATATCATCGCCCACGCTATGCCCCACAATTTGCTCCTCGAAACCGGGTATAAACTGCCCCGAACCAAGCGTTAAATCGTGGTCTTCGCCCGCGCCACCGTCAAATGCCTCGCCATCTATAAAGCCTTTGAAATTGATTGTAACAACGTCTTTTAATTCCGCAGGGCGGTTAACACTTATCAAACGCGCGTTTTTCTCCTGCTCGGCTTTCAACGCTTTTTCGATGTCTTCTTCAGTGGCTTCAATTTCACCTTTCGGATACGCAAGTCCTGTGTATTCTCCTATTTCAACCTCCGGGCGGACGTGGACAATCGCCGTGAAAACTGCGCCGTCGGTTTCACTAAACTCGCCCGGCTCGATTTCGGGTTTGTACACCGGCTCGATTTCGTGTTTTTCCAATGCTTCTTCATATAAATCGGGCAAAATATAATTCATCGCGTCGTCGTGAAAAATTTCGCGCCCGTAAAGTTGTTCAATCATTTTGCGCGGGGCTTTGCCTTTGCGAAACCCGGGAATATTAAAATACTGCTTGTTGCGTGAATACACATGGTGCAAACCCTCGCGCAAACGCTCCGCGCTTACCGTCATGGTTAGTTTGATTTTTGTTCCTTCAAGTTTTTCCATCTCGCTTGCGATTAAGCCCGCTGTTTTGCTTTTTTTAGCCGATGCCATATTTCTGCACCCTCCGTATTCATTATCTATTAATATTTTGCACAAAGATGAGTATAACACAGAGATTTCAAGTTGCAAAGAATAATTCTAAGAATAATTCTTAGAAATATGACACTCTAATCATGTCATACTTGGAAACAGGTTCATTTATTTGCAAAAAAATTTTTTGTTTGGGATGTGGGGCAGAAATTATTTCCGTACCATTCTCATCGTACATTTTTTCAACGGTCTGAATAAAATTGGAAGCCTTCGCTCGTAATATTTCTATTTTATCGCCTGTTTGAAATTTATTGCGCTGTTCAATTAAACAAAATCCCGTGTTTTTGTCGTAACTTTCTATCATCGCCAAAAAATTCTGTGTAGTTATTTGATTTTCACCGGTGTAGTCGTGGTCGAAGCCTTGAATTTTTCCGAAGAAAAATCCCTTTGTGTAACCTCTGTTTCCAATTTTCTCTAATTCATTCCGGTAATAGGGAATTTTATTTTTATAAAGAGCCGCGTTTTCATAAAAATCGTCGATTGCTTCGCGATAAATTTTTGTAACCGCCCCTACATAGTATTCCGTTTTCATTCGTCCCTCGATTTTTAAACTACTCACACCCGCGCCGATTAAATCATCAATATGTTCTACCATGCACAAATCTTTTGAATTAAAAATATAAGTGCCGCGTTCGTTTTCAAAAACAGGAAAAGCTTCGCCCGTTTTTTCTTCAACAAGTTCGTAATTAAATCTGCACGGCTGACTGCATTCGCCGCGGTTTGCGTCACGCTCATTCAAAAAATTGCTAATCAAACACCGCCCCGAATACGCCATACACATCGCGCCGTGAACAAATGCTTCAATTTCCACGCCGCTTACCTTTTCACGAATCTCACGAATCTCGCCAAGCGAAAGCTCCCGCGCCGCAACAACACGCCGTGCTCCCAAATCACGCCAAAACGCCGCCGACGCATAATTTGTAACATTCGCCTGCGTTGAAATATGTATCTCCAATTGCGGCGCAACTTTTTTAGCCAACACAAAAACTCCGGGGTCTGAAACCAATATCGCGTCCGCACCAATTTTATTCAGCCATATCAAATACTCTTCCATCCCAAAAAAATCACCATTATGCGCACAAATATTCACCGCAACATAAATCTTTTTGCGAATTGAATGCGCATACTCAACCCCGGCTTCCATCTCATCTGCTGAAAAATTCCTCGCCTTAGCGCGCATACTCATAACCTTCCCGCCAACATATACCGCGTCCGCACCATACTCAAACGCAACCTTCAATCGCTCCAAATCCCCCGCCGGTGACAAAAGTTCAATCATCTAAAATCCCCCTCAAAGTCCTTATTGTAAATCTTTAAGCCGTAAACCCTTCGCCTTGCGAGTGTGAGCCGCAGTTTTGTTTGGAGAAGTAAACGCAGTTTTCGCATTCGCCTTTTGGGGTGCGATGATGGTTTTGCAGGCTTGATAATTTTGGTTTGTGCTTTTTGCATCTTATCATGTATGTTTGTCCTTTCAAAATATTTTTTTTATTATGCCCATTTTTTTTGTGTGTTATAATGAAGTTGAGAGGAGCGTTTTATTATGCGCGATTTTTTTGGTCTTGAGGGTTCGTTTAATAAATATATGGGGTTTGTTGCGGACACATTTATTTTAAGTATGCTTTGGATATTTTTCAGTATCATCACTTTATCGATTGGCATTGGCGCGAGTACAACCGCGCTTTTTTATGTTGCAACGCGGCGGATTGCAAACAGAGAGGGTTATATAACCTCGGATTTTTGGCAGTCGTTCAAGTCGAATTTTGTGCGTGCTACAAAGGTTTGGATTGTTATTTGTATTCTTGTTGCGGTAATTATTTTAAGTATGATTTCGGGGATTTCGCTTGGAGATGAGTTGCCGCTTGGCAGTATTGTTTTGCCTGTGCAAATTGTTACGCTGACGGAAATTTTATTTGTTTCTATTTATATTTTTCCCGTGCTTGCGCGGTTTGACATGAACATTAAGGAAGCGGTTAAAACTTGTTTTTTCATGGCTAACAGGCATTTTCTTACTTCGGTTATGTGTTTGGGAATTCACGCAGGGCTTATTGTTTTTGTTTTTATGGTTCCGCAATTATTTCCGCTCATTTTTGCCATACCCGGAATTTACGGGATGTTGTCATCGGTTCTAATCATGCGGGTTTTCAAAAAATACCGTCCGGAAATGGACAAAGACCCCATTTTAGAATTGCAGGAAATTGAAAGAAAACGCGCAGAAGAAAAACGCTTGGCGGAAATTGGGAAAACTAATATAATTGAAGAAAACTTCGAGGAATAAAAATATTTATGAATATACTATTTTGGAATACCGGGCTTAATGGGAAACGAGTAGCAAACGCAAGTGATATCAATAAATGTCTGAGGGAAATGATTGAAGAAAACAATATAGACTTGCTTGTGCTGGCTGAATATAACAGCGGAATACAAAGTCTTTGCCAACAATCAAACGCTCAGTTTTACCCTTTGTTCAACAATAGTGAATATATCAAGGCGATGATAAACCATAATTATTCAATCGAAACCTTAATAGACCAAAGCCGGTATTTGATAGCAAAAATAACCACTGTCTCATACAAGATGGTTATCGGCATGGTTCATAATGCAAGCAAACTACACTACGATGACGAAGACCAAGAATTCAGAATGCAAACTTTTCACAAAGATTTGTGTCAGTGTGAAGAAGACCACAATTGCAAAAATACCATCGTCATTGGCGATTTTAATGTAAACCCATTTGAAAAAGCTTGCGTAAGCGCAAGAAATCTACACGCTATCCCTTTTCGGGAAATAGTTACACAAAAAGTCCGAAGGAAAATCAATGACGATTATTGCCCAATGTTTTACAATCCAACATGGAAATTTATGGGCAAAAAAATGCCCCCATATACTACCTACTACTGTGACCGTAGTGGGAAGGCAATAAATTATTACTGGTACGCATTTGACCAAGTAATAGTGCGTCCACAGTTGGTTGAAGCCTTTGATGAGGAAAAATTAGCAATCATTACCACTACACGCAATCATATGTTGATAAAAGATGGGAAGCCGGATAAAATAAAGTATAGCGACCACTTGCCATTATTTTGTGTTTTAAAGGAGAAATATATATGACAGAAAATATGTGGGTTTTAGATGATGAGGGAATACCTGCTCTGCCAACCCCACCGGAAAAAATTGTAGAAGTGCAGTGTAACTTACTTGGGAAGGCTACAAATTACGAAATAAGAGCTAGAATAGATTCATATAGCGGGTCGATTACACCATATGAAATGCGTGAAGTGCTTCATGACTTTGAGGAAAGTTTTCGAGATAACAGGTTTTTTGACATTCAAGAGGACTTAGGTGAAATTGGAAGCAGTGTTTTCACTTTTGAATTTTATGTTACTTCTTCCTTCATACCAAATTATAAATACCGCATAATGTTTATGAGTTATAGTATTGGGTACTATCCTTTGCTTGTTGTGCTTGATGATGAAATTGCATCCGAAATCTCACAAAAAGATTCTGCTGGTAAGGTTTATCAAAACGCACAATGCGTCAACGAACAGCAATTTATTGAACTTCTAAGAAAGGTTATTGGCTCTAAAAAAGTACGCAAAGTTATAGCCTCGCTTAGACATATGTCGGCGAATGCCAGTTGATTATAAAAGGAGGAATAAAAATGGGCTTAAAAATCCATGAGCTTTCAAACAAAAACGGAATGAAGGTAACGGTAACAAATCTTGGCTGTGCGATTATGAAATTGGAAATCCCCGTAAAAGGCGGAGCGAAGGACGTAGTTCTCGGTTTTGAAACGGCAGAGGAATATAGAGGCAAGCATCCGTTTTTCGGTGTGGCTGTGGGGCGTTTTGCCAATAGAATAGGCGGCGGAGAATTCGAGCTTGGCGGTAAAACATACAATCTTGAAAAAAACGACGGCGGTGTAAATCATCTGCACGGCGGAAGTAATGGTTTCGATAAAAAAATATGGGATGTAGAATCCTCATCCGATGAAAAAATTGTTTTCGCATTACAAAGTCCTGACGGCGACAGCGGTTATCCGGGCGACCTAACCGTGCGTGTAACATACACATTAACCGCCGAAAATATTCTTCGCATCGACTATGAAGCCGTCACGGAAACCGAAACAATATGCAATCTGACGAACCACAGTTATTTCAACCTGTGCGGACACGATGCAAAAGATGTTTACGGGCATGAGATGCAAATTTTTTCTGATAAAATAACAGAGGTGGACGAAGAACTTATTCCGACAGGCGGTTTTGTTGACATTACGGGAACACCTTTTGATTTTAACACGGTAAAAACAATCAGCGCAGACTTGGAAGCCGCGGGCAATGTAAATAATACGGGCGGTTACGACCATAACTATGTACTTCGCGGAGAGGGCAAGGCGGCAAGCGTGTATTCGCCCGGCACGGGAATCCGTTTTACCGTGTCAACAAACAGCCCCGGAATGCAGTTTTACACAGGCAACTTCATAGACGGTACGGTTTCGGGCAAGGGAGTGACATATCAAAAACACAGCGGCTTCTGTCTTGAAACACAACTTTTCCCCGACAGCATAAACAAACCGAGTTTTCCGTCATGCGTTGTGAAAAAAGGTGTGCCTCAAAAATTTTACACAGAATTCGCGTTCGAGTGGTAACGTGTTTCTTTATGAAATAATAGAATCTTTCGCAAAAAAAAATAATATTATTGCAGGGGCTTGCCATGCCGTGCCGATTGATTCGGCTCGGTTGTCGGCAAGCCCTTTTGTGCCTTTCGTAAGCTCGGATTTGAAAAAACGAACCGACCCAACGCTCAGTTTACGCGGAGTGGAAAGTATTATTGTTATCGGGGTGGGACATTCGCCCGGCTTTGCCCGCCTTTCTTCCCTCGGAACTAACAATGATTATCACCCTCGAGTGAAAAATTTACTTTGTGAATTGACGGAAGAATTAAAAACGCACAGCGATTTCAAATATAAAATTCTGGTTGACAGCCCCGCGCTTGACGAACGTGCCTTAGCGGAACGCGCAGGGCTTGGTTTCTTCGGGCGAAACGGGCTAATTATTTCAAAAAAATTCGGCTCACGATTCAATATCGGTTGCCTGCTCACAGATTTAAAACCGGGTGACAAGAGAACCATCCCCCTACCCTACCCTACCCCCGTGAACTGCCCGCCGGAATGTGATTTATGTATTAAATCCTGCCCAACAGATGCGTTGAGCGGCAAGAATCTGAATGCGGCGCAATGCATTTCGTATCTTACGCAGAAAGGGGAGCTTTCGTGTGAGGAAGAAAAAATGTTATCGGGGCAATTATACGGCTGCGATATTTGTCAGGATGTTTGTCCGTTCAATGAAAAAGTACAATCTGTAACGATAGACCCGCAAGAATGGCTTACCATGAGCGATGAGGATTTTCAAAAAAAATACGGTCACACTGCAATGTTATGGCGCGGCGTGAAAATTCCGAAACGAAACGCGCACATTTTTACTAAAAACCTTGAACACAATTCTACAATTTGATATTATAAGAACCGTTCTTAGAAAAATTTCTTTGAGAGAAGGGTATCCATGAATTTACTAATTGTTCCAAAGCCGCTTTTTACAGGTAAAATGGTGGTTGAAGCGTATTATCTGGCGGCACAGTATGGAAATGCTATTTTGGAATCCACAAAGTCTAACCCGCTTGACAGAGCCATGGATTCGCCCTTCATAGATTTTATGAATGCGGTCGGGCTGGATGCCCTTACGCAAAGCAAGCCCATTTTTATTCCGGTTACGCAAATTCAACTGTTTACAGAGATGAATCTCAATATTAAGGTTGAACCGGATAAGGTTGTTTTCCTTTTAGATGACAGGGTTAAATTTGACGAAGCCGTGATTGAAAGATGCAAGCATTTTTCCGGGCTTGGGTTTAAATTTGCCGCGTATTTCAAAGGAAAGATGACAGACTTGGCTCCGATGAAACAATATTTGGGATATATATTTATGAAGATTGCGCAAGAAAAGCTTGTAGAGCTTTCCGCTCTTGTAAAGCGCGAATTCCCCCGCGCCACAATTGTTGCAACCGATATCGGCGAAAAAGCCGCGTTTGACAAGATGGTCATGCACAGAGATACCAAAGTAGACTTGTTCGACGGTGCGTTTTATAAAGTGCGCATTCCTACAAACTCCAAGCAAAACGCGCTTTCTCCGCTTAAAGTGAATTACATCCAACTCTTGAACGTCGTAAGCCAAGATGATTTCGACTACCAAACCTTCACAAAAACCATCAGACAAGATACCGCACTTGCAATTCAGTTTATGCGCCTTGTAAACACCGCAAGCAAAGCGCGCACGGAGGTTAAAAATTTCAACCAAGCCGCTGCAATGCTTGGTCAAAAAGAGATAAAAAAATGGGTTTCAACGGCTGTTTCCAACGCGCTTTGTGTTGACAGTCCGTCTGAAATAACGCGCCTTTCTTTGATTCGCGCCAAGTTTTGCGAAAACCTTGCACGTCATTTTGAAATGGCTTTTATGCAGGAAAATCTTTTCCTTATGGGTCTGTTCTCTATTTTGGATGTCGTTTTGGATATGCCCATCGAAGAAGCGTTTAAAATGGTGTTTGTTCCGCCGCAAATTCACGACGCGCTGGTTAAACAAGAAGGCGATTATTTCAGCGTTCTTTTCTTTGTGCAACAGTACGAAATGGGTCACTGGAAAGAAATTTCGCGCGTGGCTTTGGTTCGCGATATTTCCATAGAGCAAATCCATTTTGCATACAAAGAGGCACTTATTTGGTACAGCGAATTGATTAATATGACAGTTAACCAAGATGATATTCAGGCTGTATAGATGAAGGAAACCACTTTTGTCTCACGAAACGAAGAACACTGGAAGGCTCTTGAAGCTTTCAATACCCGCTTACGAAAAAAAGGCGGAATAAAGAAAGCCGGCACCGAAGAAGTTCGCGAATTTTCGCGGCTATTTCGGCTTGCCGGCTTTCATCTTGCATACGCAAAAACGCATTACCCGAACGGAAATACATTGCCATATTTGAACAGGCTTGTTGGTGTAAGCCATAATTTTTTTTATGTGCGCGAACGAAGCAGTTTTTTTTCGATTAAAGAATTTTTTTCATACACATTGCCGCAAACAGTACGTGAAACCTACAAATATTGGGTTGCCGCCGCGGCTGTTTTTGTGTTTGGATTATTGTTCGCGGGGTTTTACGTTGCTGGCGACACGACTCGTGTGTCTCACTTTGTACCCGATGAAATTATGTCGGGCTGGTTAAGCCCGGACGGTACTCCCGGATTGGATTTAGAAGGCAGCAGAGACAGCGCGTTCATGACCGCGATATATATTACAAATAACACATCCGTTGCGTTTAATGCCTTTGTTTGGGGAATTCTTGCGGGTGTTGGGACGTTGTTTGTTTTATTTTACAACGGGCTTGCGATTGGCGGATTTTTTGGCTTTATGCATGCGGAAGGCGCGAATATGCTGGTTTTATATTCACAAATTCTGCCGCATGGCATACTGGAACTTTCCGCGATTATTTTGGCAGGCGGCGGCGGTCTTATGATTGGCAAAGGTCTTCTTATTCCGGGGGAGTATACAAGAGCACATTCACTTATTTTTCACGCAAAAAAAGCCGCAAAGCTGATTCCTGCCATTGCTATCATGATGGCATTGGCGGCTTTAATAGAAGGTTATTTCAGCTTTAACAATCTTCCCGTTTCACCCACATTTAGGCTAGTTTTCGCAGGGCTTACGGGGGTTGGTATGGTGGCTTATTTCATGAAGGGCTTTCGTACGTAACCTACTGCTCGTTACCCGCCCGCCCGGTGTTGAGATATTGCATTTGCCTGAATAAAATCCTCCACCCCGTACATACTAATCTCGGTAAGGAGTGATAGTCTATGGCTAAAAAAGGAATGCGCCGTCCAAGTCCGGAAGAACCACACGGAACTGAAAGTAACAAAAAAAATAAAGTCCCAAAAAACGATGTACAGCCTGTGCCTGAAATAAAAGGGAAAAAGAAAAATAAATAAGCCCGAGGTGATAATCATGTCAGGAAATATCAAACAGCAACGCCGGAATAAAGAAACCAAAGGCGAGCCGCCGGAAGTGCAAGAGCAAAAACGCGAAGCTAAACACAAAAACGATAATCAGAAATATTCTGACGGTATTCCGCCTGATTAGCATTCCTGTAATGAATGAAAAATAGCAAGAGTTGGGCAATTGAAAAACCCCTGCTAAGATTCATGTGTGCTACCGAACGCACATAAATCGAAAAGACAGGGGAGATTCAGCAATGAG
>Ga0131853_10000388_pt1 | contig 80954 bp, 90 predicted proteins | sample TergutLab28metaG_FD_92764 | JGI IMG/M metagenome (GOLD analysis project Ga0131853, IMG submission 92764) | Labiotermes labralis P1 segment gut microbial communities from Petit-Saut dam, French Guiana - Lab288 P1 (version 2) (version 2) | ecosystem: Host-associated > Arthropoda: Insects >...
ATCAAGCAATGATTACGATTGTGAGATTGATAATCGGTATCATTACAGACTGGCCGCTGTCCTTCAGAACATTGAGGGAAGGGCGGCGATATCAGGTTATGACTCACCGCTATACGATACTCTATACTCAGGATGGATGCGTCACGTGGCGCCCATTAATTACTCATGCGAGACTCACGCGCCTCGCCAAGAAGTACTATGGACCAATTACGATCCTTCTTCAGGAAAGAAGGTAATACTAAAGCCTACGATTGTACAGCGAAAGATAACCGAGATAATCTATTCAGAGGAATAAATGACGATGAAAGCCGAACAAAAGAAAAGAGTATGTATCTCGTTCAAACTCGATAGCGAAGCGCTCTTACATCAGATCGCCGCGATCACCGGTTACAGAAAGTCAGAGATAATAGATGCCTCGGTCCGTATGTTTTTCCAATCGCTAGGAATAAACGACGGTATGACTATCGCCGAAGTTAAAACCGTCTTAAACTCCTTTTTTCAACAGGATATATATTAAACTATCATTTTGTACATTTGTACAAAATGTCAGATTATTAAGCTCCATATGTCATAACTTCGCAATGATAACCAACTCAAAGCAAAAAGCATTCTTCGCCGTATTCGCCGCCGTAATACTAACGGCGGCTGTGTTCGTACCGCACCTAGATAGCGACACAGATAGCGACATATCATTTTCACTTGACACGATCGGAGCACAAACGCCGCCGCCGGGCGCGATCCCGATCTCCTCCGCCGCCGATCTCGCTATGATCGGATCCACGGGTGCCGCTGCGGGCGCATGGCCGATGAACGCTTACTACTACCTCACTCAAGACATCGTTATGTCGGGAGAATGGACACCTATAGGCTCATCAACTACTCCGTTCTCAGGAACGCTTGATGGACAAGGACACACAATATCAGGACTGACGATTAATGGCGGTGTTGGAGGACTTTTTGGTAACACGTCCGGAAGCACAGTTACTTCGATATTTCTTTCCATCGAGATGGTGGTTACCAATAACTCCGGAGGAGTAATATCTAGTGCTAATAATACTCACATTTCTCACACACACGTATATGGAACCATTTCGAATTCACTTCTTATTTCTACTCATTCTGTTGGAGGCCTAGTAGGAATATCATCTAATGTCACAATCGAAAACTCTTCTTTCTCCGGGACCTTACACGCACAGAGGGTAGGAGGCGCGATAGGGAGTGCTAATCTTAGCTATTCTATTTCTGAGTTCAGCAATACGGGCAACATAAGCAACACCTATAACGGAGGCATTATCGGGGGCATTATAGGCCTCACTTCTAACGGATCCAGCGGCACCATATCTAAATCATCCAACCTGGGAAAAATTAATTCAGCATTATCTTCGGATGTGGGAGGAATAATAGGGAGGGCGCTAGGGAACAATATACTAATTATCGACTCATTCAATCAAGGAGATATAACATCTGATGGCACCCGATTAGGAGCAAGCTCTAACTTAGGCGGAATTATAGGATCGGGCAATTCATCTAGCCCCATTATTGTAGATAGAGTCTTTAACGCAGGCTCGATCTCGTCAGACGGATTCGGAAACGCAGGCGGGCTTTTTGGAAATACAAGGGTAACGACAATAATAAACTCTTTCAACATAGGCCCGGTATCAACCGGTATAGAGGTAGCCTTAGCGGGAGGGCTGGTAGGTGATGCAGTGGAGCGCGTACATATTATTAACTCCTACAGTGCCGCGCCAATTACCGGGGCAAGTGGCGCAATCGCCGGACTTTTCGATACGACCTCATCTATAGTCAACACGTTCGCGATAGCTGACAGTCTTTTCTACCCTGACGGAACTCATAGACCTGATAGAATAGCCGTCGCGGGTCTGCCTAATATAGACGGCATAAGCAATCCTGGTAGGCTTCCGCATCAGGCATCAGGCATTTTCAGCATGGAGAGTATGACACCGTCATTGTCAGACGCACAGTACGGGAAATCCATATACTTCACGGGGACCACTCACACCGATTATGGCATAATACCGGGATGGGATTTCGTTAGCATTTGGACTATTGACCCGGATATCAACGGCGGCCTTCCGGTACTAAGGCATTCACTAGACATGCCGCCTGAACTTCCGTCTTTCTCGGTGCACACCGTGAATATATCCGCCTATCCCGGAGAAGAGATAATATTCGTACCTATTCTCACGCATGGCGCGACGGTCACTGCCATCAACCTTCCGGTAGGGTTGTATTGGTATGATGGACTCTTGTTCGGACACGTCACTGCCTCAGGAGAGCATACCATAGTGCTTACTGCGCAGTGGATAATCGGAGGACTAACTGTATCAGATGTGCAAATAATAGTAATCTCGATATCCGACTCTCAAGACACGTCTAATCTAGCTTTCATTCTATTTCTCTTTGCTGGCGCTCTGATTATTATAGGATTCATTATAGCTATGAAGAATTTTAAACTCGGATTATGTATTGCGGGTGCCGGAATGGCACTCATATTAGCTATAATAGGAGGGATATCATATGAGTAAAGCTTTGGCGATTTGTGCCGCGCTGATTATGTCAATCGCAGGACTAGCGACTGTAATAAGCGTTATTGACACGGACGGCGCGGAAAACGATATCACTATATCCGCGCCGCCCACTGGCGCAATACCAATAATAACGGCGGCTGACCTCGCACGGATCGGATCGGGTCAGACTATAAGCGGCGTGACTTGGTCATTAGAAGCCTACTACTATCTTACGGGCAATATTACGCTGACAGGGGTTAATAATCACACGCCGATAGGCACGGAATCGAGACCATTTACAGGTACCCTGGACGGCAGAGGATACGCCATATCAGGGCTTAACATCTCAATGACGGTAAATAACGCAAGTGGTATGTACTTCGTGGGCCTCTTCGGACATCTTGGACCCGGAGGCACAATTACTAATCTGGGGATCGTCAATAGTACCCTATCTCTAACTATAAATTCCACTGTGGCAAGCACTACAGGGTACGTAGGAGGGCTCGTAGGATACGCAGATCAGGCGACAATAAGTAACTCGTACAACGATTCCGCTGTATCCTCATCTCAACTTGCAACCTCCGGAGCCGTAACAATGCGCATAGGAGGCATTGTAGGACACGCTACCAATTCATCATCTATCAATAGCTTCAACACCGGCAGCATCCTGGGAGATAACCGAACGCCACTTGGGACGATCTCATCGACACTACACGTGGGCGGCATAGCCGGATCAATAAGAACGAGTGTTACCATCGCAGACAGCCACAACACAGGAGCGGTATCATCAATTAACGGCACGGCGGCGGGTATTGTGGCCACGGCTACAGAAAGCGGGACAGTTAATGACATGAGACACTCTTTGATAATAAACACATACAACACCGGCGCAGTTACCACAACTAACAATAGAGCATCTACGGCATACGCTAGCGGGATAGTCCACTCGGGACATGTGCATATAATTAATTGCTTCAACGCAGGAACTGTAACCGTTAACAATTCCGGAGGAAGCTCTGTAGTGTCAGGCATAATTAATCTTCCTCGAGGGGTGTCTGAATTGGCTTCTACCGCAATAATTAATTGCTACAATAGAGGAACGGTACAGCAGTTCGGCGGTAGCGCCGGAAGTATGGTATCTGATATCGCGTCAGATGTGGTAATCGGACATATATCATTCAAGGGAGCATATGGTATGAGTCTCCCGATACACACAATCCGAGGATCCGGAACCCTTACAATAGAGAGCGTAGGGATAGTTAATCCGGCAACACAGGCAATAACGGCAGCTAATGGAACAACACTATACGCTAATGCACTTCTTCCCGCCCTGGCGCAGGGGATCGCGATCAATAATCTTAATCAGGCTCTTCCGTGGAAGATCGTAAGCGGAACGAATGGAGGGATGCCTATACTTGACCCTCTGACAATTACCTCATCGCCAGCCAATCTATCTTTAATATCCGGGAGTGTGTGGACATATACACCCACGCTGAACGTATCCGGATCCACGCTATCAGTATCCGGAGTTCCGTGGCTTACTTTGTCAGGAGGAACGATAAGCGGTACTGTACCGGCTCCTACTGCTGGAACATCTCAGAACTTCGAAGTTACTTTAATCGCGACAAGAGGTTTTTCCGCCGCAACGCAGACATTCACAATATCAGCTTTTTCTTCGGCATTCCCTGCTAATACTGATAGCGTCTATGTCCATTACCTGGACGGTTTCACGTACACTACCGGGGCACCGGCCGGATCCGTCATATCTGCGCAATGGACGAACCCCAATATTTCGCAAGACTTAACAATTAATCAAACTAACCGCACGATATCAATAGCTACGATGGAGCTAGTATCCGGAACCTACGAACTAAGTATAACGGCATCGCAGGCGGGCCGGCCCTCTTCTGTAATGAGCCTTTTTATTCACGTCTACCCGCATGAGATCCGTAACCTTGACCCTTTCGGATTGTCTTTTTGGTCTTACACCGTCAGCACCAACAACCCGGCGGATACGATGAGCATTATCAGAGTAACAAATACGGTTGGAGGAGTCACAAATACCGTAACCGGTGCTACCATAGACCCCATAACTAGAACTGTAAACTTCAACTTCACGCAACCCGGGCTTTACGAGTTCGCTTTAAAGCTTACAGGGCCGACGGGAAATAACAATACTCTCGTCCTTAGACTATGGGTTACAACTGATGTCATATCGGGCACACCATCAATCAATGGAATAACTGTTATCAGCAACGGGTCAGGAAACTTTGATTTCGTTCTGCAGACTCCTATCAATTTTGCGATCATAATATGGGATTTCGGAGATGGAACTACAGAGCAGAACCAAAACACTACCCGCAACTACACATACCTGATCGGAGGGATATTTACAGTATCCGCAACTCTGGTTAACAGCTTCGGCGCGGAAGCGTCAGCGTCCGCGACAGTGGATAATCTTATCCCGTCAATGCCAGAAACTGCCTACCGGAACCAAGAATATGTCGCGATAGTTCCCGTGGCCGCAACCGCATCATATCAGATCACAGTAGAGGGTCCGACATGGATAACCTGGGAGTTCATACCCGGGGGATCCATAAACTATGTGCGGATAGTCGGAACTTTTTCTGATATCAACCTAGTAGGCAACGTAATAACAATGACCGTATCCACTAACGGCGCTACAGATCAGTCATGGACGGTTCTTTTACGCCCTGCTAATACAGACTACTTATCGCCGGCGTTCCTACTCGAAAGGGTCGGATACACTGAGGTACGGATTATGTATAGCGGCTCTTGGGATGCCGCTACGATACTCACAGTTCAATGGACGGCCGGAGGGAGTCATTCCATACTTCCTAGAAACGTCTGGGTTTATCAGGAGTACGAATCCAACGGTACAATGACTATAACGGTCACAGCAACCCGCCTCGGAATCCAGGTAACAACATCGCAGACAGTGAGCATTACAGGCGTTTTAGTGCCCGCTTTCGTACTCGAAAAAGTTAGCGATACCGAAGTACGGATAATGTACACTGGTACACAAAACTGGGAATCTCTCACAGTCCAATGGACGCAATCGGGCGATCATATAACGTACGCTCCGAGTCCGACCGGATGGATGTATCACGAATACACCGAGAACGGGGAGCACATACTCACGCTGACGGTATCGAGAGGGACGACCATAGCGCAAGTGTCGCAAACGATTGAGATATCAGGCGTTACAAGCGGCCAAGAGACCTACGAATCCGGGAACTTCTCTTCCGTCTTTTTCGCCTTTGCTTTGGCACTAGTTATCGTGGCAATAATCGCGGCAGGCGGCGGCAGATATGATATTACAATATTTTCTGTACTTTGTGGATCCATTTCCGCATTTCTAGGAGTGATATTATGAAAAATAAGAAGAAGACAGCGGCCACGGTGCTGATAGCGTCAATTATGGTGCTAGCCGGCACCGCGTCGCTTTTTGGTATACACAGCGAAAAAATGGAAGATGTAGGCATAGGCGATCCAGGCAACCTTACAGAGGCAGAGTTCGAATACTTACTGTCTGCTATTGAGCCTCATATACTCAATCAAATGAGAGTAGATCCCGCTTTTATTGGGATAGAGCCTGCAATGAAGCCGATTGTAGTACTCTTAGTCGCTACGCTGGCCATTTTTTCGGCAGGTGTGGTTTTTGGGTATATTCTTGCCGGGCCGTCGGCAGGAGGATCGGCAGGCAGTCAGCAGGAAGAAATTAATGCGGTACTCAGACAAGCCGAAGCCCAAAAGATAGCATGGTATGGAGACGGAGCCGTTTCACTTGCCGCTTCCATACTCCCAAGCAACTCGACGCTTTGGGGATTCTCGCAAGCGCACTGGAATCGAGCTATAGAACTCGCCGTAGGTCAGCTTTGGACCTACGGACAAAAATATGATCCTAACCTGGCCGTTGATGCGTCATTTATGCGTCTTAACATGGAAAATTTAGTATATAATTGGCAAGCGGCCTTAGACAATGCGATGCGCTCAATGATCGATGTAATCAATCAATTCAATGACTTTCCACATCTATCACAAATGACGGCCCAACTCGTATGGGATACCGGAAACGCCGAACTTAGGAACTCGGTTATGGATTTTGCAACTCTGGTTACCGGCGGATCAGCCGGTCAGACCGTCTATATTGACGCTCAGATATACACGGAAGGCGGAACATACAATCAGATAACGTCAGGAACGTTGCATAATCTGACGAACAGCAACATAATTTTGAGGGATATATGGACAGGGAGCAGTACAACCGCAGGGCTTACGGTCGTACTCCTCCCTGGGCCTAACGATATGTCGCAACTTACGTACACCGGCACACAGACGCAAATAAGATCGGGTCTTTATCAGATAGAGACGAACAATTCTACTTTCGCGGGGCCGCTATCTATGGCCGCTGATATTAATGCAGCGGAGGTCCAAGGAACGCTAATCCACAGATCGACATCCTATACATGGTTCACATCGGACGGAATTAGCACATTCTCTAACGTACCGGGACAGCTTCCCACGTTAACACATAACCTATCTTTGAACTTAGGGTACGTTGACCGATATGGAAACAATGCTATGGAGTCCACGATAGTGGTAGGTACGGGAACCGACTCAGGACAGAACCCAGACCTTATAGCGGCATGGAGCGGACTAATAGATAGAATGAATCAGACTGTAGTGATCACTGCCAGATCCGGAGAAGTAATGTGGCAGATATTCGACGTGACCCAGGAATCCGTTCCGTGGCTTTCGCCATCATCAATGATAACCAATATTCCCGGCGTGTATATGACGGCACAGCAGGCGCACATGCTGGCGTTACAGCAAATGGTCCAGATTGCCAGAATATACGAAATGTTCGGCGATGCTCTTTTCGATGGACTTAATATGGTCTGGAATCCGCAATCTCTTGATACATTCATCCGAGGGGACATCTATCAGGACAACATCCTGATGTATCAGGATATCGCATTTACTCCTTTCTCGATGCTGAGAGAACAGACATTTACCGTGGGCGGTATGACATCATGGTATGGACCCGGTTTTGTTCAGATATGGGGTACCGGAGAAATCGATGATTGGTATGGTCCTACGCCGGCATCACAATTCCAAACTGCCTGGTTACAGGATGGATTTACCATCCACGTCACACAGATAAGAGCAGGCGGCGAAATGGTAGATAGCATAACTCTCACGCCCGAAGTACTAAAGAGGTACACCGTAGACACAGGAACGCCGCCAGGGCCAATTGTGCCGCCGATAATAATAGAATCGGCATCGGATATGGTGCCTATAATCATCATAATGGTAAGCTTGCTAATTCTAGGATACGCCATCGGCAGAGGCAACACGCCGGCGGCTCTGATCGGGCTAGCTCTACTCGGCTTAGGGCTACTAATACTGTACATAGATGACATAATATCGTGGTTCCGCAGCTTACTGCCTTGGTGGATGGGAGGGCCTAGATGATAATAATCATGACGGCCATTCCTCTGATCGCTTTCTTCGGGATGGTAGCAGGCTTCTTTTTCCATAAGTTTGCCGGTGTGTACCTGTCCGTAGTCGTGCTGGTGGCGACGGTTATTCTTGGGGCCGTTTCCATATCGGTCATACGGCCGCTCAGTAGCGACATGTCCTCGTTCGCCGCCGCAGTATCCAATTTCATGGTAGCGGCCTATATCGGCGGCATGGCATACGGAGCGTATGGGGCGCACCATAAAAATTTCGAAAGAATTGCTGTTGCTTTCGCTTTAGTGCTAACGGTAGTGCTTGCCTCTGCCGCGATAGGAGGATGATGCGATGATTGAATTAAGTCAGCTCATAGGGGCCGGAATCGCTATCACAGCGACCTATATAGGCGTAAGAGTGCGACGCGTGACTAACATGTTAGTTCCTATAGAGTTTGTTACGGCAAGTATTATTACCGCCTTCATAGTGTTGGGGATCATCATCGGGCTAGATCCTGCCGGATACATTGCTTTCTTCAGCGGCTACACTTTTGGGTATTTGATTGACGGATTCCTTAAGTATATAATCGTGAGAAAAAGAGATCCGAAAAATAAACTTTCTCAGGGTACACCATGGGTAATATATGACGTGGATGGGCGTAAGGCATTCGCGATCCAGAATAACAAAGCATTATTCGAACGTCTATTTTTCAAAAACCACGTTTTCATCCTGTCTAAAACACCGTTCGGAGATGCAGATTGGTATGAGCCTACAAAGTACCCTCTTTTCCCGGCATTTAAAAGAAAGATGATGATGGTAGATAGTTATGCAGCTGTTCCGGTTAAATGGAGCTCAGACTACAACAAAAAGAAAGTACGTCAGAGATACGCCATGATCGTTAAAAAAGCTCATGGATCAATGGTTTCAATGGATCAGCTGTGCTTCGAGGCTGACGCAGTGAATAAAGCGAACGAATCTGCGGCAGAGGCCCATAAAAAATACATTGACCTGCTACACTTCATTAACACCGGACTTCCCATGTTTATAGCCAACTTCATAGCGGATGCCTTTTCCCAGTCGCCGCAAATGCAATTTGCTGAGGTCACTCGCCGATCTGAAGATATGGCCAAAAAGGAGGAAGACAACGCAATAACTATACTTACAGAGCAAGAGAAAGAGTTAATTTTTTCTGCAAAGGAGGAAAAAGATAATGTTCAGAAAGAAGAGTAAAGAAGCGGGCGGCCGAAGATCGTTTGAGATAGATCACGCGATATCAGTGGGTAAAAAAGTATGGAGGGACCAGCTCAATCTCATGCAAGTGATTGGAGACCTTCCTACCATTCTAGACAATGACGTCCGTGAGCTTGATGAGATAATTCAATCTTTCAAGGATAATGGAGGTCAAATACGCTTCAATGATGAAACATTGACCTGGACTTGCTCATACAGAAAAGTCAACGTTAAGATCGTTTTTGATCACACCCACAAAAAGAAATTTTCATCCTTTACCGATGAAAACGCCGGTAAAACGCCAAAAGAAGTGATAAAAACAATTGGTGCTGTGATATCGGCACACCATGAGATTTCTAAGCGTCTTTTCGCTCGCAGGCTCATAAAAGAAATGATAAGCTATTTCGAAGACGCGGCTGCCAAGGACAGCATCGAGGAAATAATAGAGGATTTCAAAGATAATGCCGAGGTAAAATTCAATGCGATCAATGGAAATCATAGAATTTTTGACATCAATATAGAAGATTTATTGAGAGGGAGATAATGAAAGCGTATCCTCTCCTAACTCTCAATACGCCAACCTATCTTCTCACAACAGAGGCCCTTAGGCCGCCCGATGAAGAGCCGTACGACATCACATCCATGGCGAATAGTCGCTTTTTCAGGTCGATCCCGGCGCGATCAGTAGAGCATAGGCACCTTTGCATCGTAGGCAAGATGGGAAGCGGCAAAACCACGACAAAGAACTTCTTGGCCTCTTATGCGCTCGACAGATACGGCGGCGTAGATAATGTTAACATCGTATACACCGACGATCCGCGTGTAGCTATTGAGCTCATCGATGATAGACCTGTACAGCTGCTCATAATCGACGATGCCACATCTTACGCCTCATCTCGAGAGATCCATAAGCAGGCTCAGTTCTTGAAGGATTTCAACCGGACCCGACATGCATACATGAACCGATTTCCAGGGAGATCTGCCCTTATACTACACATATTCGGTTGGCAAAGATGGATCGAACTGGATCCCGGACTGAGAGACGGACATCTAATAATATTCAAAACCGGGATGACCGGACGCAATGATGTTCGAAATATTGAGGACATTATAGGACCCAAGTACTTCGATGTACTATTCCGGATATGGGATGCAATAGACCAAGGAAATGATAACGCCAAATCCATCTCAGTGGCGCGCATATCCTCGCGCCAGCCCGAAGAGGGCGGCGCAGGAATCTACATTACAGAGGAAGTGCCCTGGGTTCTTCCTGACCTCTTGCCTTCAGAAAAATATTTCGCCGCCGACAGGCAGACGGAAGACGAGATCCTATACAAGTACAGGTCAGATCCGAAATGGGCCCTCCGCATAGAGTGCTACGATCTGGACATAACAAACGACCATACGCAGACTGAGATCGCCGATATTCTGTCCGATCGCCACGGTAAGACCATCAGACAAGGGTATGTGTCTGAAGCGATCTCAAAAGTTAAGGAGCTGCTGAAGAAATGAGATTATCGCGATTATCGGGCAGAGGTCATCTACGCGCCCGCATCATGCGCGCGCGTGTGTTGCGCCGTTCGATACTATCGGCGGAATATCGGCGATTATCTGCCGCCGTCGGCGCGATCAAAAACGAAAACCAACACTCATTCTGGAATGAAAAATAAGCTAAAAGGAGGTGGAAAAATAGTCAGAGAAGAAGTAATCTACAAGCGGGACGGAAAGACCGTTGAGCACTTGATACGCAACGGTAATTCGAACCCGAGGATCAAATCGCCCGCAAAAGCAAAGGGCAAAGGTAAGAGGAAAAAGTGACTCACACCGCACAGACGAGGACTAGGAGTTTGCGGTAATCTCCCAAAGCAAAACCGCACACTAAAGTAACGCATAAGAGGTGTCAAATGGCGAAAAGGAAGATAGCGGACAACACGATAACAATAATCGTTGACGAGATAGGCGACCCTGGGTTAGACACGCCGGACGATCCAGATTTTGTAATGACTGCATCCGTCGTTATACAACCGATCCAGTTTAGTAACATATCTGCAAAATATCGCAAACTATGGAAGAAATCGGAACTCAAGTCGAGATATTCCACACCGGAAGAAAGAGATATAGTTATCTCGGATGCGTCAGAGCTTGATCCGAAATCCAACGCCGTTTTCATCAGAAAGACATCGGGAGATAACCCGAAATGGTGGAGAGAATCAAAGAATCGGGATACTGCATATAGGGAAACGCTTTCCGAACTTATGGATGATACATTCGGTTCGACGGCAGACGACGGGTTTATTGTAGTCTTAGATAGGCATAAAGCCATTACCGGCGGTCACGGCGAGCGGATTGTAGAGGAGTCGGCTAAGGTCAAGAACAAGAAGGTCAAAAAATGTTATGTCGAAGATTCGGCGGCCGGAGAACGCCGCGACATCCTCCAAACCAACGACTTCATACCGAGGGAAGCCAGAGAGATCATACGTGGTGAAAAAGAAACCTCCAAACTGAACATCAACATACGGCGCATCACATCAAAGAACGTCAGAATTAAAAAGTAATGTTGCCCGCGAGGTCATGTTATCACAACTAACACGGGGCTTACACATACGATAGTAGAATCTTCGAAATATAAAAAGATACTGCAAAACTTGAGCGTGTACCCTATCTTCGACACCCTTGAGAAAACTATCAGAACATCGGAGATATAAAAACATTTCAATATTTTTATAATGGGAAATCATTTTTTCCGTTTAAAATCCTCCGCGCCGTAAACGACACCTAGATGTTTCACACCGTATTTCTTATAGTCCGTTTCCCACTTTATAGTTTCATAACGCACCCGTTCTGAACCGCATCCGACGCAGAACGGAGGATCGTCAAACGTATATATTCTTCGGCATTTTTCACAAACCTTTGTAGGTCTTTCTCCGACGATAATAGATCGTTCCAACCGTACTTCGTATTCGCCACCCATTAACCCGATCTCCAGGACTGGTATGTTGTCCTTAGAAATGTACCCGACAACATATAATTCATCGTGCCCATGACATTCGACAACGGCATATATACCCGATTGTGCAGGAACAAATACATAATCGCTGTCGTTGTTGTTCTCAAAAATATCAAACAATTCAGGCGCGCCGAACTCATTCATTACCAGCACTGAATGAACGCATGTACTCCCGGAGAATCCTGGGAATCTCATTTGTTTTTTATCCTTCAATGAGTTACTATGAAGCGCAAACGCTTGTACCTTCAGATATTTAACATAAAAAAGTTGAGGTCTTTCCTGCTTTTTGCTCATCGTTTCCTCTCCGTAGCGTTCTCTTCCTTTTCCCTTTTTTTCCGTTCCCTTTCGAGGATGCTGTTTATTCTACAATCCAAAAATGCGTTCACATCCGGCTGAATTTTCTCTTTGCATATCCAATCAGGCGTGATCCCTCCGAACCGCCGAACCTTCACATAATCTTTGATGTACGAAACGAGTTCGGCCACACACTTTTCATAACCGTAACAATGACAATAATGATTCAATATAATCTGGGCGAGTTTGGTATTAAGGTTTGTCCATTCATCGGCAACAGGAACATCGCCCATATTCAGCCTACCTTATTCCCTTGCTCCGAAGGTGCGCCGTGATTTATTGGCATCTTTCCTTCTCCGCGCTCTATGTCTAACCATTTTTCCATGAATATTTTACCCTTATCAGTTATGTAATATGTCTTAACCGTTCGACCGATCGAACTTTTAACTTCTTGTATGTACCCTGCTTCTACGAATTCTTTTAACCGTTTTATTCTAGAGTTTTTACCCTCTCCGTCTGTTAACTCTTGTTGGTTAATTCCAGAGTTATAGTATACTCCTTTCAAAACCTTAATCGAATTGATCCGAGATATTAAATCCTCTATGTTATCCACAAAATGTTATTGGTAATTCTTCATTTATCTTTACTTACCCAATAATGTTTTCGGGAAAGGACTTAAATAGAACCCAAAACCATTATCGGTTAACGTGGGAAAAGCAGCCAAGGGGAATATAGGTCAAAAACTGAAATGGGAAATGAGGGTTCAAATCCGCGAACAATCTCCCCACGTATTCTGTTCGTACCCTCCATCCCTCCTATTCTCTTAAGGATACAGGAAACGTGGAAACATGAATAAAAAAACAATGTTAATGTGGAAAATACTAACGAGTGCGATATACGAATATGCTATCTGCGATAATGCAAATTTAATTGATGTAATTATTAACTTGATGCAAAAAGAGCTACAATTTTACCCTTCTGATTCTGAAATGTATAGGGACATAATGCATATGAAGCCTTTCCTCATGGAAGAAATTGCGCGTGAGAGCTATGGAATTTTGATAAGCTGTGCGCTTTTCGACACATCGGATGTGATTTAATGATCGCATGGTTCTGTCAGTCCTGCCCTCGCCAGAAGGATGAGTCATGCCGCGGTATGGATTGGGACGACCGGCCGCATATCGATTACGTGTGCGGGAATCACCCGGCGCACATAAGCGGACGACTCGCAGAGCTTCCAGGAATTCTTCTTTGACTGGAAATCCGATGCCAGGGAGTACTACCAATCAGCGATATAACACGAGTAATGCATGACACCCAACGCTGAAGGCCGGTACCCATTCCGCCACGCCGCCAACGAGTACCTACGTGCTCACTACGGACTGCTCGCCACATCTACGTACGACGAGCGAGTCCGTAGATTCAGCCGTATGGCCAAGGATTTTGAGGCTTTACGTAAAGCTGACAAGGTCACTACCATGGATCCGGCCCAGCTAACAGCCGAGGATGTCAAGGAGTATTTTCTGATGCTCAAAGGCCGAGGGCTTTCCGCTAAGGGTCTTTCACACAATATCAGTGCGTTAAAAGTTCTATGTTTTTATCACGGCAACGCGGCTGTGGACGTATGCCGCGCCAAATATCCGATCATAAAAACCCGATTGCCGACGCATAGACTGCCTACCACTCCGCTTACGATCTTATCTGAGATTCTCGACAAGGGAAACGAATGCCAATCGTATGAGAGGATTAGAAACTACTCGGTGGTAGTCTGCGCATACTGCGCCGGTATGCGACCGGTCGAGATCCAACATGCCCGGATAGAGAACCTTAACACATCGGACGGTGTGATCTACATTGATGTTGTTAAAGGTCAAGGATCTTATGGAGAGCCTAGATACATTCCGATCCATCCCGAAGGTATCGAGATCCTTAAAAAATACGTCCATCTCAGAAATATAAAATTCGGATCCAAAGGATACCTTTTCACATCCGCCGGCCGTCGCTATTTTTCTACAAACGCCCTTAGATTTTTTAAGACACGGGTAGAAAATGAGGTATCACACAAATTCGATTTCCGGGAGGGCCGCAGAACTTTCGGCCAGATGCTCATTGATGAGGGTGTTTCGGTCGAAGATGTGGCCGTTATAATGGGTCACCGGACCAGCCGGACCACAGAAAAATATTACGCTCGAAGAACGCAGAAATCTGCTATGTCAAACATTTTAAAACTATGGGAAAAAAGGAGAAATGAAAAAAATGAATAGAAATGAGTTGAAAACCAAAAACCGATTAATTGGATCGAAGCGGTTGGTGCGGGGGGAGGGATTCGAACCCACGAACTCCTGTGAGACAGAATTTCTTCCTCTGCGGAGTCTTAAGTCCTGCGCCTTTGGCCAACTCGGCTACCCCCGCGTATGGTTATCCGGAGTCTGCGCATCATTTTAAAACCTCGCATCATTCAGCGAAGCTGTGATCAATCCTTTATACGTTGTTTTCTTCCGAGCATGATCATTATGATGAAACAGGAAATCCCTGCTGCCAGGCATATGTAGCCGAATTCAATGGTCGATACGTCTATCATGTTCACAGCTCCTTCCTGTTTATCCTTATCAATCCGATGATTAGGAACACTATTCCCGTGATCACGGACACAACGGCGAAGTTGAGCGGTTCGAACAGCAGAACGTTGGCGAAACCGGGGTCGAGACCCATCGTATAGAACGTCAAAGGCGGCAGCCCGTCCATACCTACGCCCATCTGGATCATCGCGGGCGCATAAGCGAATATCGGCAGGAACATGAGCGTTCTTATCATGGTCTCCTCCGTTTGCAGGTCTATGTATCCTTCTCCCATCATGTAATCAAGGAAGAACACCCATCCGCCGGCCAATATCACCGGAAGCACGAACATGATCACCATCATGACCCCTACGGAACCCTTTTTCAAGAGTGTGCTCAGCATGTACGCCATTGCCGCTATTGCGAAGACGCCGCACATTGCCAGAGCAAGAGAAGCGGGCATGCTGTCCGGAATATATATCCCGTATATGTCAGCCGTGAATATCGCAATACCGAATCCCAATAGGATCACGCCGAAGCTGAGCGTCAGCGCCGCCAGGAATTTTCCGGTATAGAACGCCGTCCTTGATATCGGCAAAGGGAACACCATGTATGCGGTCTTGTCCCTGAACTCGGAGGATAATACCTTACCTGCGAACATCACCGGAATGAACGCCATCATGTACGGCAGCAGGAACAACAGGAAACTTATCTCCAGGTCTGCAAAGGAATTCGGGTAAAGGGATTCTACCACGAACGGTATTATGAATATCAGCGCTGCCAGTAAGATGAAGAGGAATGTTTTTGCATTCTTCGCATACTGTCTCATCTGTACCGCGTAAACAGATGACATCTGGCGTATCTGCGACGGCAGTCTGTACCTTTTTCCGATCCGTTCCGTATCGGCGCTGAGAGGAGTGTATACGACGTCGGCATCCACGATCTCGCCGCCGGCGTTTGCATTTACGGCGTCTGTACGATCGGCGTCGTCAATATGCATATCCTCATCATAATTGTCATACGTATCATCATCGATATCGACGGTATCGATCTCTTCTGCAACATCGACAACGGTGTCGGCCGGATCTGTCCTCTCTTCTTCGCCGGGCCTATCGAACGTCATCTTTGTCATCCTCTCCCGTGAGACTCATGTAAAACGATTCCAGGTCGGATCCTTTCTGATTCAGAGTCATAAGTCCGAGATCGTGCCGTCTTATCATGTCTATCAGGCCGTCTCTGTCGTCGATGCCTGCAAAACTGACTGAGAACGTGTAATCATTGATGCGCTCAGCGTACGTCACATTGTTGAAGTCGCGGAGATCTTCGATGAAACTTTTGGTCATGTTCCTTTTGAGGGAGATCTCCAGCGTGGCGTTCTTTTCCGCTTTTCTTGAAAGGTCTCTGACGTTTCCGGACATCATCGTCTTCCCTTTCCTTATGACGGTAACGGAATCACACACCTCCGAGACCTCGTTCAGCATGTGCGTTGATATCAGAAGGGATCTGTCGTTCTTTTTCATATCCCTCAGTATTTCCCGGACCTCCATCAGTCCCCTCGGATCGAGACCCGACGTCGGCTCGTCCATTATCAATATATCGGGGTCCGGCATAAGCGCCTGCGCCAATGACACGCGCTGTTTCATGCCTTTGGAGAATTTTCCTATCTTTTTGTTTCTCCAGTCCCACATCCTGACCTCTTCAAGCACATCCCTTATCCTCGCTTGGATCTCGTTCCTGCCTATGCCTCTCAGCCTTCCGACATAACTGAGTATCTCCACGGGCGTGAAGTTCGGGTAGCACTCTGGAGTCTCGATGACACAGCCGACCGATTCCATGGCCCTTCTGTGTTTTCTGCAGTCGATGCCGTTCACCAACACGGTTCCGGAGGTCGGCCTGATCATTCCGGTTATGACCTTCAGCATTGTGCTCTTGCCTGCACCGTTCGGTCCCAGAAGTCCCATGTACTCTCCCTTTCTCACGGTCATCGTGATGTCCGATACTGCCGTGAAGTGTCCGAATGTTTTCGTCAGAGACGTGATCTCTATAGCATTTGTCAAGCTTGTTACATCCTTGAACCTGTATGAATGGATGAAAATAAAAGTATAACCTTTAAAAAATATATTCTCTGATCACGAGCGCAGGATACCGTTTGCCGTAAAGAAGAACAGCCGGCGGCAGCCCTTGTCAGCATACGCCGGCGCATTCTCTAATATATAAAACGGCATATTGTTAGAGGACGATATTGTGTACCGAAAACCCGACGACGACCGGCTTGATGAAGCTATACGCGCTGTGATCAAGCGCGAGCGCCATGTCAGGTCGCAGACTGCAATGGCGGAATTGGTTCTGAACGAATTGAAACGTGATCGTGAGGACTACCGCATCAGCGGCGAACGCATCAGAAAGGTTGCCATCGAACGCGGGATCCTTGAGATAGGGATAGAATACAATATGCATGACGGCCGTTCGCATGCTGACGTCTGCCCGGTGTGCGGTTACCCTACTGACGCTGTCAGCAACACGACGCTTGACGGCCGTGATGCTGATATCGGGTACGAGTGCACCAAATGCCCGTATCAAACCGGATTGAGAAAAAGGATGCCCGGAAGATACACATTCAGCGAGGGCCGTCCGCCGGATGCCGTCAAGGATCGTATCTCTCTTGTCAGAGATGTGACCAAACTTATGAAAAAAGCGGCGGCCCTTGTGGAAAGAGCAACGGAAGGGACGGAATACCGTAAAAGAGGGATGAGATGCCGCGACGACATACGGAGGATCATCTCTTCGAATGACAACGATAACAACCTCCGAGATCTTATCAAAGATATGGACAACCGCAGTAAAGAGCAACCGGAATGGTCCGCTCCTCTGCCGTCTGTGAAAAGTGCGAACCGAAAAGATATATGATTGAATTGTTTAAGAGAGTCCGCGGGTATAAGGAATGAAAGTATGGGATTTTGTTAAGGTTGCGGACTCGAAGGTAAAGATAGACGTAGGGTTGTCCGAGTCCATCGGTCTTGTGGACGGAGGATGCGTTTACAGCACTTTGTTCGAATACAAGGGAGGCGGCGCAAAGGAATATGAGCTTATACTATCCGCGTTCCCTCAGGAGAACTACAGGACGCTTACCCATCTTACCGTGTACATGTCGGATGTTCCCGGAGCAACGGCGCAGGCTGCCAGATTTCTCGGTTCCCGGAATGTGAATATCCTTAACTCGGTGTCCGTGAACGCCATTTCGGACACCAATATCATATGGAAGATGCTCGTTGACCTGAGTTTCGCGGGCGAAGCCGACATAATCGCCGAATCATTCAGATCGCTTAAGTATGCGGGCGACCCGTCGGTATCAAAATTGGACCACATTGAAGTGAAGTCTGCGGACATAGGCCGCGTGTTCCGTTCCGGCGGGGCCGGAAGCGATAAATCCGAACTGAGGTGCGGTGCACCCGTTACAATGAAAGAATATATGTTCGATACGTCCATAGAATATTCCGACATCCTGAACGGGATAAACGGATCCACGGCGATGATCATCGCCGATTCGGAATCGTGGATGCTTTCGATAACGCTGCTCAGAAAGGGCACGGAACTCGTAAAAATGGGGTTCAGCATACCCGACTGTCCCGGATCGATACAGCAGGTGGTCGATCATCTGGCGGAAGAGAATGTGAACCTGATGTCGGTGTTCAGCAAAGTAAAGATATGTTACCAGACAATGAGGCTTGACGTGACGGCCGACCTTGGCGCATGCAGGCATTCGGTCGATGAGATGGAGAAAGAGTTACCGAAAGCTCTTGAGAAGATGAACGGAATATTCGAACTGATCGAATACAGAAGAATGAACTGAGTTGATGGAACTGAGCAGAGAATACATTAAAAGAACATACGGGGCTGCCGGCGCATCATTGGATAAATTGTTCGGTTCGGCCGATAAGGCGGATGCCGCTGCGCTCATATCAATGGCGTCGGAAGGATCCAAAGAACTGGTCTCACTTGCCAAAGAGATCGTCCGGAAGGCTAAGGCCGAGCATGGGAATGCGAAACTTTCGTTTCCGGAAACGGCGTACGGCCTCCCGTTGCTTTACGGATGGAAAGGCGTTTCCGATATTGATATAGACGGTGCTCTGACGTTGCTTGACAATTTGAAAGAACCAGGCTGCGCGACCATCGATGACGGTCTTCTTGCGGGCGAGAACGCCATGTGCGCCGCCGAGATTATCGAATCCGTCAGATACCTCAACGGAAAGACGGATGAAGGCGAGGGTTTCATACCGGACCGGATCTTAAGGGAGTTGGGCCTGAGTTTCGTTGACGAGACCATACCCGGCGCGGTCCTGTTCCTCGGCAGAAAGGAAAAGGAAGTTCCTGAATTGAGGAAGATGGTCAGGAACTGTCAGTCAAAGGGAATGATCTCATGCGCGTCCGGTGACTGTCTCAAACAGATGAGGGAAAGCGGCATCGAAATAGGATGGAGCCGTATGTTCTATCCTCTGGGAAGTTTCACGGCGACTGTTCATGCTTTGAACTTCGCGGCGAGGGCCGCGTATTCATTCGGCGGCATCGGAGAAGGCGAAAGGGAACGTTTGAAAGAATATCTTTCAAAGAGACCGAAGATCGTCGTCATCCATTTGGGTCCGCTGACATGCATCGATGCGGCGTTCGCTTTTGCCGCATTGTTGCACAGCGCCGTTGTGATAACCGACCGCGAGGTTCCGTACATAAACGGTGCGCTGCGTACCTGCAGAGAACATCTGGATATGTTGCAGGTCGGAATAGAGGAACGCGGAATAACCGTGAAACTTGAGCCTATAGACCTTCCTGTGGCGTACGGGCCGGCGTTTGAAGGCGAAACTGTGCGAAAACCGAACACTTACATCGAAGCGGGAGGAACAAGAAGCGAATCCTTCGAACTTCTCACAGTTGCCGATGAAAAGAGCGTAGAAGACGGAAAGGTCACGCTGATAGGCAACGACATCGACAAATTTGAAAAAGGTTCACTGATCCCGCTCGGAATACTTGTGCATATATACGGAAAGGATGTGCAGTCCGATCTTGAACCGGTGATAGAAAGGAACGTGCACAATTTCCTGAACTTCGCGGAAGGGCTGTGGCATGCCGGCCAAAGGGATTCCAATTGGATAAGGATAAGCGATCAGGCGAAAGAAAACGGATTCATGCTGGAACACGTCGGGAAGATACTGATACACAAGATAAAGGAAGAATTCGGTAAAGTCGTTACGAGGATCCAGGTGACGATAATAACGGACCCCGCAAAGGTCACGGAATATCATGAAGCTGCAAAAAGGGTGTACGGCGAAAGGGACGAACGTCTTAAGGGGCTGACGGATGATTCGGTTGACGTGTTCTATACGTGCACCATGTGCCAGTCGTTCGCACCGGACCATGTGTGCATCGTCGCTCCCGAAAGATTGGGGTTATGCGGCGCAATAAATTGGCTCGACGCCAAGGCCAGTAACGAACTGTCGCCCAACGGGCCGAACGCTCCGGTTTCGAAAGGAACCGTTCTGGATGAGGAGAAAGGCGAATGGGACGGAACGAACGACGTCGTCAAAGCGCAGTCGCACGGCAACATCGAAAGAATGTGCATGTACAGTCTCATGGATTCACCGATGACCTCCTGCGGCTGCTTTGAGGTAATAGTGGCAATGACCGCCGACATGCAGGCCGTTGTGCTTGTTGACAGAGACCATACGGGAATGACTCCCGTCGGAATGAAGTTCTCGACGCTCGCCGGCTCCATAGGCGGCGGAAGGCAAACTCCGGGATTCATGGGCATCGGAAGAAAATACATAACAAGCAGGAAGTTCATATCCGCCGAAGGCGGTATGATGAGAGTGGCGTGGATGCCCAAGCGCCTGAAGGAATCGCTTGCCGATGAGATTGAAAGAATAGGAAAAGAGATGAACGTCCCGAACCTTTACGATAAGATAGCGGATGAAACGGTAACGGAGGATGCGGAAGGCCTCATGACATGGATGGCGGAGAAGGAGCATCCTGCGCTGAACATGCCTCCGCTGATATGAGTGATACCATGAAAATACCCGATGTCAGTGAAAAATATCCCGGTAAGATCGGTGAGATCGTCCTCGGTAAGGGAGACTATATCGCCGGAGGATCCGACGGGATGCCTCTCCTTTCCTTCGAGAACACGTGTAAACGCAGGATGATGATAGCCGGAGAAGTGGTGGACGACCTTACCGATTACCCTGAGCTTGCGGCATCGATGTTCAACGGCCGCCAAAAGGATCCTGTGGAATGGTCATTGATGTGGAAATCGATCGGCGCTGACATGATATGTCTGCGGCTCAAAGGAACCGATCCGGACAAAGGTAAGACAACTGAATACGCTTCCGAACTCGTTGAAAGAATAGCTGACGCAACGCAGCTCCCGGTGATAGTCTACGGGTGCGGCATTCCTGAGGTTGATGACAATCTTATGAAAGAAATAAGCAATTCCGTCAAAAACAGGAGACTCGTACTTGCAAAAGCCGACGAAGAAGGTCACAAGACGATATCGTCCGCCGCCATTGCGGGGAAACATGCGCTGATCGCATTCTCCAATCTTGATCTTAACCTTGCAAAACAGATGAACATCGTCCTTACCGATTTCGGAGTTCAGCGCAGCGATATTCTTATGGATCCGCTGATGGCTCCGCTGGGAATGGGATTGGATTATTCGTATTCCGTGAATGAAAGGATAAGGCTCGCCGCCCTGTCAGGGGACAAGATGCTCCAGATACCGATGATATGCGACGCCACCGGCGCGTGGGATGTCGGTGACGCCGTCAATGACGATGACGCCGACCTTGGTGATGTGGTCAATAGAGTGACATGGTGGGAAACAATGACGGCAATGGCGGCCATGGCATCCGGCGCGGACATCGTAATAATGAGAGGACCGGGCGCAGCCGATATGATCTTAGGTTATGCGGATGAACTGAGGTGTGACTGATGCCGACGGCGATAGAGTTCTTCAAACTGCTGCCCAAGACCAACTGTAAGGATTGCGGTCAGCCGACTTGTCTGGCGTTTGCGATGCTCCTTGCCAATCAGAAGGCGAAGATAGACGATTGTCCTCACATAAGCAAGGATTCGAAGGACGCACTGGAAGAGTCGTCGGCGCCCCCGATAAGAACGGTCGTCCTCGGAAAAGGCAGTGAAGTTAGAATGGGCGGCGAAACGGTGCTGCACAGACATGAGCGCGGATTCATCAATCCGACTGCTTATGCGGTCACCGTCTCCGATAAGGAGAATATACGTAACCGCATCGAAACCATAAAAAAATTGAGATTCGAAAGAGTAGGTATGGTATTTGAAACGGACATGGTGTCCGTCAGATGCGATTCCGGCGATCCTAAGGTGTTCAGAGATGCCGTCGTTCTTGTTATGGAATTATGGGAGAAACCGTTCGCCCTCGAGTGCTGCGCCTCCGTTCTGGAATCCGCATTAAGCGCTGCGTCGTCACGCAGACCTCTGATATATCACGCGAACACAGAGAATTTTGATGATATGGTAGCTCTCTCAAAAAAGTACTCGTGTCCGCTGGTATTACGCGATCCGAACATGGGATCGCTTGCCGGCCTCGCCGATAAAGCAAAGGCGATGGGTGTTGACGATATAGTGCTTGACACGGGCGCAGCGAACCTGAAGGAATGTGTGGAGAAACATACGATCGCAAGACGAGCGGCCATTAAGAAAAGATTCAAACAGTTCGGATATCCGTTAATGAACCGTGTCGGCTCCGGAGAGTACGCGGTTGCGATCGCTGCCGTGTCCACAATGAAATACGGAAGTTTAGTGATATTCGATGATCTGAAGAGTTACGAGGCGCTGCCGCTGTTCACGCTCCGCCAGAATATATACACCGACCCTCAGGTACCGATACAGGTGAAACAGGGCCTTTATCCTATAGGCGAGCCGAACGAGCATTCGCCTATATTCTTCACCGCCAATTTCTCGCTCACATATTTCACCGTGCGCGCAGACATAGAAAAATCGAAGATACCCGTCTGGCTGCAGATAGTGGACACGGAAGGATTGTCCGTGCTGACCGCATATTCCGCAGGAAAGTTCAATCCGGAACACGTTGCAAAAGCATTGAACGACAGCGGCGTATTATCAAAATCGGACGGAATCGTTGTAATTCCCGGATTGGTGGCAAGGATGTCCTCCAAGCTGCGGGAACTTCTCGATCGCGAAGTTATCATCGGTACGACTGAATCACGCGACATACCGAAGTTCCTGAAGAATCTGAAACCTCCGAGATGATTGTGATATCGACACAGTTCACGCTTGTGTGATCATACTGATTATTAATGATACGCCCTTGCTGAGTTCAGAATCGTCCGGTAATCTCAGCGGAGAACCGTCGAGGCCTGCGGAATACACGAAAGGATCGTGTTTTATCGATATGATATCCTTGAATCCGTTCGCTTTCGCCTCATCCGAAAGTTCCGGCGGCAGGTCTCCCGGAAGATTGTTGATGATGAGTATTTTTCTGCCAACTTCCATCCCGACCTCCGATGCCACGGATGAAAGACGCGACGCCGTCTTTATGCCTATCCTCGTCGGATCGGAGACAAAAAGCATTATGTCCGCTCCGGGAAGCGTCTTTCTTGACAGATGTTCCATACCGGCCTCGTTGTCCACCACCGTGAACTCATAGTTCCGTATCATACCGTTAAAACATTCTTTGAGGACGTTGTTCATGAAACAGTAGCATCCTTCTCCTTCCGGCCTTCCCATCACCAGAAGATCGATGTCGTCGTGCTCATGCATCGCTTTGCGCACTTCCAGCGCAACGTACTCATGCTTGCTCATCCCGTTCGGTATTGAATTCGAGTCGTTCACGGCGCGGTTTTTTATTTCGCCTATGGTGATCTCCGCCGGAATTCCCAATTTATCCGGAAGATTGGTGTTCGGATCCGCGTCGACCGCGAGGACCGGACCGTTCTTCGACAATCGTAATATAAGTTGCGACGAGATCGAACTTTTTCCTACGCCGCCTTTCCCTGCCAATGCGATTATCATTTTACACACCGTAATGTTCCTTCATCGTTTTTGATACGCTGTACAGCATATCCAGCGCCTTATCCGCGCTCTTCGGTTCCACAGGGCCGAGGCCGCATTGCGGCGTCAGCATCGACTGTTTGATCATCAGGTCTTCGCTCACTCCTTTCCGAACGAGTGCGGCTATGCTTTCTTTTAATCTCTTTACAAGACTGTCGGCGGTCTCCGACGCTATGGCGTCGTCGCTGCTCGGTACGATGCCCCATGACAGTGTTCCTCCTTTCTTCAGAAATGCGGAGACCTCGTCCGGGAACATTGCGATCGTGTGCGCATACGAGTAAGCATCAAAACTCAGAATGTCAATGTTCGTTCTGAGGACAAGCGCCCAGTCGGTGTTGCCGCAGCAGTGTATCGCTATGCTGCAGCCCAATCCTTCCATCGATTCGTTGATCCACTTTACCGCCTGATCATTGGAGATCGATGCGAACGGCGTTCCGAGTAAAGACAGAGAAGGTTCGTCAAAGAAGATTATCACATTCTTGTTCTGTTTAGATAATCTTTCGTACTGCCATTTTGCCGTCATGTTAACCGTTCTTATTATCAGTTCGGAGTACGCTTCATCGTATATGACCGATTTTCCGTTCTCATCCTGTATCTGCAGACCTTCGCTGATCGGTCCGGTCACCTGTCCCTTTACTGCTTTGAATTTTGATAGGTCTCTGTTCAAAAACTCGTAAAGGCCTTTGTGATACTTTTCCGGGTGTGTGAAATACGACACATCGTCGGACAGAATGGCGGTGTATATGTCAGTGGCGTCATAGGATGACGTGTTGACCGTTATCCTTTTGGCTTCCTCGTCTATGTTAACGCCCGGGAGACGGCAGCCAGTCTGCACGTACATGCTTTCCGTGAACCCCAGGGCCGGAAGCTGCGGCCACGCGGGGCAGGTTATTTTACCGCTGAGTATTTTGTCCAGTGCGTGTTCGGCGTCATCATACGGCAGCGAGCCTATAAGCGTGGTCGCAAAATTCCAACTCATCGAGTTCATCAACAACAGTTCCGTATTAAAGGCCACCGTTCATATTCATCTCATGGAAAATAATACGCGGATCCTGCGGAATTTATCGTTTCGTCTGCGGTGATAACATCGTTTACGGTTCATATACAGTAGAAAAAAATACCTTAAGATCCGTGTTCGGCGGCATCATGTTTTATTATGGCGCAATGACATTCATATGTATGTATCCTGCCGAACATATCTTGAATGCTGAAGAGGTCGGTAAAAAATTCGTCAATGATCTGAAAGTTCTGCTTGAGGAAAGATCGTGCAAAGCAAAGATCGACAGTGCGGACGGTGTTAAAAAAATAACATACAACAGACCGGGAACAAAAAATACGCTGATCACCCTTACTGTCGGACGTGATGTTCGGGTTCACATTTACGCTGACCGGATAAACGAATACATCAACGACCTCATGTCCCTTCCGACACCGATACTTAATGCTATCAAAAGAGGGAAAGCGTGCGACGTATCCAACGAAACAGGAATGTGTGCGAATTGTCCCAAATACCATTACGAGTTCACGGTGGGCGATGTGAAGTACAAAAAATGCAGATATGAGAACTTCAAATTCCGTGTGAACGAGCGAACCGCATCACCTCTTTTGAGAATGGTAATGAACGAGATCAAGTAACTGATGATGCGAAAGAAAGAATCATCGCCCGTGATCCGCATACGTCGGAAATTGAGAGAAGTCCGTGTGCGGGATGAACAGCGCGGATATGTATTCATCGGAGAACAAAGGATCGGAGCTCAGGTCGACGTATGTCATTCTTTTGAACACCTCTCCTATCCTGTTCCTTGCAGACGAGGATAACAGCGCCTGCTTCGCTCCGGCGAGCGACGCATTCCCGAGATATTCGAATTTTTCTCTCGGAACGTCGGGAAGCATACCTATCGCGATCGCACTTTCCGTGTTTATGAAATTCCCGAAACCGCCGGCGATGTATATCTTTTCAATGTCATCAATGTTCGCACCCAGATTGCGTATCAGTGATCTTGATGCGGAATATATTGCCGCCTTTGTCAGTATCGCATCATGTATGTCGTCTTCGCTTATGCGCACACCTTCCGCTATTGTAAGCGACTTTTTCCCGTCTATCGTTTCAATGGATGTTTTATCGGTAAACTTTCCTTTTTTGTCTATGTAGCCGTGAATGAACAGCTGCGCCAGTATGTCGATCAGTCCGGAACCGCATATACCCTTTGCCCGGTCTCCCGCAATGACCGTGTATTCAAACCTTCCTTCCGTTATTTTGAAACTGTCTATGGCGCCGGGCTTGGCCATCATGCCCGATCTCATCCCTCCTTCGAAGGCAGGTCCGGCAGACGACGAACAGACGAGCATCATGTCCTTGTTGCCGAGCGCAACCTCTCCGTTCGTGCCTACGTCTATCAAAAGCGATAATCCGTCATCGGTGTCCATTTCGGAGTTGATTATGTCCGATGTCACATCACCGCCGACGTATGCGGCCGGAGATGGCATGCATATCACCATTGCATCAGCGTTCACGTGTAGTCCGCTCTCCCTGCCCGTGATCTCCGCTTCCTTCACCACCGGATCGTAAGGAGGCTCCCTTATCGGAGACGGATCTATGCCCAGGAACAAATGGATCATCGTTGTGTTCCCGGATACGTATACGGCGTTTATGTCATCCTTCGTGAGCCCTTTTTCATTGTTGCGTTTATCGTTTTCGCGCACGAACGGATCGATAAGATCGTTTATTGATTTCACAACGGATCTTCTCAGTTCTTCGGTCCCGCCCTCGTGCGCATACTCTATTCTTGAGAGAACATCATCTCCGTGGACTCCCTGTGTGTTGTAACCTGACGCAGAATACATATCCGTACCGCTGTTCATGTCAACGACGGAAACCGCAACGGTCGTCGTTCCTATGTCCGCCGCCAAGCCATAGTTGTTAGCGTTGCATTTCATTGGTGCGGCGATCGGTGTGAGATCGTGTATCTCGATGTTCCTGTGATCATTGGATGCGATTATCCCGTCGTCATCCGGCGGTATCGATACGCACATGTCCGCGTTAACATGTGTTCTGCATGCAAGCACTATCATGTGATCCGGTTTCAATGCGTTTTTCTCTTTTCGTCCGCCGCTGTTCTCCGGCCCGTTTTGCAATTCGTTCTCATGTTTTGATATCGTAACATTGCAGCGCCCGCACCTTCCGTTGCCGTTGCACGGAGTCCTGATGACAACACCGGCGGCCTTCGCGGCGTCTGAGATCAGCGTATCGCGATCAACGAGCGCACGCGCACCGGATGGAAGGAATCTTATTTTGAATTTCATCGCAGAATCACCGCACGATTAGTAAGGAACAGCGACAATATACAAATTGTTACCTCATTTTTTGAGCTTTGTGCGCACATATTGATAAAGCGTGCTGCGGCGTACGCTGTTTTCGTATATCGCACCATAAAATAGATTTATTGTTATCGTAATAGCCAATATTGTGAAGATAGCTGGATTCATAAAAACGACATTGCTTGATTGGGACGGAATGGTCGCCTGCACCGTTTATCTGGCAGGATGCGGCCTCAGATGTCCGTACTGTCATAACAGAGAGATGGTCTTGAATGCGGATACCGTTGACGGGATAGATGAGAAAGACGTACTGGCATACATTGAAGAGAACTCGGACTTCATAGACGGAGTGGTGGTATCCGGCGGAGAGCCGCTTATGAATGAGGATATTGAAAAATTCCTTAAGAAGATAAAGGCGCTGAACGTGAAGGTGAAGATAGACACCAACGGTCTTTTCCCCGAGGTTCTGGACGATCTCATCGGCGCCGGCCTCGTTGACATGGTGGCCATGGACGTGAAATCATCACTCAATGAAAGATACAACGCCGCCTCGGGAGCAATTGTGGATCTTGACATTATAAGGAAAAGCATCGAATTGATCATTGGTTCCGGCGTTGACCACGAATTCAGGACAACTGCCGTACCCATCTATGTTAAAGATGATGATATAAAAAATATATCTATGAATATCAAAGGAGCAAAGAGATATCGTATACATCAGTTCAGAAACAAAGTTACGATGGATGATGCTCTCTCCGTCCTCAATCCTTATCCAGAGTCGAAACTTATCAATATGGCCGAGATCGCAAAGGAATACATCAAAGACGTTAAGATCCGCGGGATATGAGGCAGTATAACCGCATCAGACTGTTGTTGTGATCGCATACATTATTTCAGAAACTCCGATACGTCCGCCCTGACTGCCGTTCCCACGGTCTCGCTCGGCCCGTTGACGTATACAACATCTGAATTCACCTCTCCGAGGAACTTTTCTATGACCTTCTCATCTTTTGACACTATTCCCGAACTCATGCCGAATTCACAGTCGCCGGCCATCTCGATCGCTTCGCTTAGATCGTTGACTATCTGCACGGAAAGTACAGGCAGACTGTGGTCTATGCCATTGAACTCATGGTCTTCCGGAAGACCCGCGAATATCGCCGGCAACACATAATATCCGGCGTCCGTTATCTCTCCTGTCACTCTTTTCCCTCCGAAGATCAGATTGTCCCTGGAATTCTTAACGATCTTCAGGAAATTCTCCATGTTCTCCTTTGATATGATCGGGCCGACGAATGTTCCTTTCTCAGCGGGATCTCCTACGGTCATCTTGTTCGCTTCAGCGAGAAGATGTTCGATGAACTGTTTCTGTTCGTTTACCGTAACTATTACTTTTGAACATGAGTCGATCCTCTGACCGCCGTACCTGAATGCCGATGTCACGGCAATATTCGCGGCCGCCTGCATTGACGCCGGTTTGTATATCACCAGAGGATTCATCCCTTTGAATTCGCCGATGAACAGCAGCTGATCGTTGATCGCGGCGAACATGAGGTCTTCGAATCTGTCGCTTCTGCCGACGGCGACCACTCCTTTGATGTTCTCGTTCTCGATCAATGCATTGGCCGCTTTGCCTTTTCTGTCGAATATTATGTTCAGAACGCCGTCCGGCAGCAGAGGAGCAAGTATCTCATATACCGCATACACCGGGAACGGGCATTCCTTCGGAGGTATGACGATAACGCTGCTGCCGGCGAGCATCGCGGAAACGGCATAACCCATCGGTGCTGCCAGCGGAGAATTGTATTCCGATATCACGGCCCATGTTCCGGCCGGTTTTCCTTTTGCGGTCTTTATCTTCTCCGACCCTTCCTCAATGATCTCGATCAGTCTTTCAACTTCGTATATGGAATCATCACGCGTCATGCCGGAACTGAGCGTTACGGCCGCGGCGAGCTTGTACTTTTGTCTCTTTATGGTCTCCAGCGCCGTTACAAATATTTCAGAACGTTTCTCCTTGTCGATTTTTGACCATATTCTGAATGCATCGGAAGCAACATCCGCGGCTCTGTCCGAAAGACCGTCTTCGGGCTCCTGGAACCTTCCGAACCTTATACTTTCGTCCACCGGACTGGATACCGTGTGTTCGTTCCCTGATGCCACCATTAGGCCGCCGACGTAACACGGATAATCCTTTTTGTCCGTGTGCAGAACGGAATTCAGGGCGCCGTCGAACTTCTTGTCCCGATCGCTTTCCTTAGGTGCATCTTTGGTCGTCTGATCGTATTTCATGATATTTCAGGAAGAAGGGCGTGAAGTTAATCTTTACTGTTCGCGATCTGCGTAATACTTAAATTCACGAGTGAGTGAACGGTTATATATCCCGTTATGCTTTGACGGAATCAAGGGCTCGTGGTCTAGTGGTTATGACGTTGCCTTCACACGGCAAAGGTCGCCGGTTCGAATCCGGCCGAGCCCACCAAAAAATGTGGAGGTAGCCCAGCCAGGTAAGGCGATAGACTGCTAATCTATTGTCCCAAAAGGACTCGCGAGTTCAAATCTCGCCCTCCACGCAGTTATTCTTCACGGATGAGGTGTTTTTAGGACGTGTATCATAAACGGACATGTTTTATTCGGAAGATACATTCATTAAAGGATGGTAAAAGGAACATTATGCATCATCGGCTGTCCCGTTCTTGAGGATGAGATAGTTTATTCTCTCGGTTCCGATAAAGAAAAGAAGAATGTGTATGTTCTCGGCACCGTATCATCGCACACTCTGATGAAAAAATTAGAACGCGAAGGGATCGGATATTCCGTCTCGGATATGTGGGAATTTGATAACGGTTACGTTGATATGAATGATAATGAGTTCAATGTGGTCATACTCATGAATGAACTGGGTCTTCACGTTCGCCCGGAATCTCTGCGCCGCACACTGGAAGATCAGATGAAAAAATATCGGAACAGGGCTGATGTGATTGCTTTGTGTTACGGTATGTGCGGCAATTACGGATGGGACGCTTCCGAATTCTCCGAAGAGATCGGCATTCCGGTCTTTGTATTCCGCGACCGTAATGATGACGTATGCGACGACTGCATAGGCGTTGCGGTCGGCGGACGTTCCGAATACAGCGGTTTTGTGAAAAAACATCCCGGGATGTTCTATGTCACGCCGGCGATAGTTGAGAATTGGGAAGAATATTCGAAGGAGTTGGATTTCTGCAAAGGTTTCGAGGTCATGAACATTCACACGGTGAAAGAAGTGTTTCAAGTATACGGATACAAGAATGCGGTCATGATCGACACCGGCATCGGAATTTGCGGTGAAGAGTTGTGCGAAGGCCGGCGGCGGTTCTCGGAGGAGACCGGACTTGAATTCATAACACCTGATCCGGAAGTTGCGGACATCTATCCTTCGGAAAGAATATACAGAGACGCGAAAGACTCTTTGAACCGCCGTGAATGATCGGGCCTTCATGAAAACTTATCTATTTTGTTGTGATTCGAAGATGCATGAGATCGATAATAATATCTGACATACATGCGAAGATGTCAACTGCGGAACTTGTTAATGATGCTGCCGCGGCACATAACGCTGACAATATCATGATACTCGGCGACATTACCAATTTCGGGCTTGCCGATGTTGCCGTCGATTACATATCATCGCTGAAAAGGACCGTGTACGCTGTCCCGGGGAACTGCGACCCGCGCGATCTGCCGTCCCGTATCTCCGGGGTCGCGGTGGACATGCACGGAAAAACGGTTACGGTCGGAGATATAAAGATCGTCGGTCTCGGCGGATCCAATCCGACCGTCTTCAACACGCCGTTCGAGATCAGCGAGGATGACATCCTGCGTTCGCTTGATCCTATATGCGAAGGAGTTACGATACTTATGGTCCATGCACCTGCCTTCGGATATCTTGACATGATACCGTCCGGCGTGAGAGTTGGAAGCGAATCCGTCAGGAGGATCGTTGACAGACATAAGCCCAAAGTCGTACTCTCAGGGCATATACATGAAGCGCGCGGCACCGAATATCATGACGGTACGCTGTTCCTTAACCCGGGAGCGGCCAAGGACGGGTATGCGGCGCTCCTCGTCATGGAGAATGGTAAAGCAGATGCCGAGTTAATCACTTTGCGTTCTTGAACGATGCGTTTATTCGGTGCAGGCAGCAGGGTCGAATATTGTGAAAAGATGTGTTCGCACATAATCCGGAAAAAATCAGAAGCTAAAAAGTTTTAAATAGGCTATCATCTTTGGTCGTTCCGGATAACATGGCACTTTGGCAGGGTAAATCAAGAAGGAAGCCGACCGGAGGAAGGCTGATCTCCAGTAAGAGCAAAAGAAGGTTTGAGATCGGTACGGAGAAGCAGTTCGCCAAGATCGGCGCGCAGAGTCTTAAGCTGTACCGCACCGCAGGCGGAAACATAAAGGTCAGGGTACTCGCTGCGGAATATGCCAACGTTGTCGACAAGAAAACAAACAAGGTCAGTAAGGTGAAGATACAGGGCGTCAAGACGAATCCTGCCGACCCCAACTATGTTCAGCGTAATCTCCTCAACAAAGGGGCGACCATAAAAACAGAGATCGGAGACGCCGTGATCACCTCCCGTCCGGGACAGGACGGAGCGGTTAATGCGGTCCTGCTTGAGTAATCCGGACATGACATACGACAAGGACAACGCTATAGTGCTGTGGCCCGAATATTTTGAATCAGGCCGCAAGCGATCCGAAGGCCGCAGAGTTCCCAAGGAACTGTGCGTCAAAGAACCCAGTTTGGATATAATCGCAAAAGCGGCAGCCATACTTGATCTTGAATATGAGATATTCGATGATGCCGCTTACCCTGCGAACTGGCGTAAGAAACAAGGATGCGTGCGTGTCGAAAAGGGCAAGATGAAAAAATCAAAGCTCCTTGTGAAAGTAGGACAATGCCTCGTGGAAAATCAGTGAGCGCATGCACATTTAATTATTATCAGTCTGATTATCGATCATGATGTCTCCGCTTGAATCCATGATCCTTGACAGGAATTGCGAATCGCTCGGTATACCTGTCAGTACGCTTATGGATAATGCGGGTGTTGCTCTTTTTGACATCGTCTCAAAAGAATTCGCCGGAAAGAAGATACTGATCGTATGCGGCATAGGAAACAACGGAGGCGACGGATTCGCATGCGCAAAGCGTTTCGGCAGAAAGGCGGACGTCGCCGTTCTGTTTCCGTCTGACAGGATCAAGACCGATGCCGCCAAACGCCAGTATAATCTGCTTCGCAAAAGGCCGGCGATGTTCACAGACGTATCTGTGAACGAATACGATGTTATCATTGACTGCGGTCTCGGCATCGGCGGGAGGCCGCCGCTGGATGACGTTTACATCAAATATTTTGAAGTGCTGAAAAAATTCAAAGGAACGATCGTTTCCGCCGATGTTCCGACCGGATTCGGTACGGATGACCATCTTATCCCGGATATAACTGTGACATTCCATGATATGAAAGAAGGGATGAACGAGAAGAACTGCGGAAGGATCATAATTGCCGATATAGGGATACCCGAAGAAGCGTCGCGTTTCGTAGGTCCGGGGGATATGCTTCGGTACCCTGTACCGAAAAAGGATTCGCATAAAGGAGACAACGGACGTCTTCTCGTTATCGGCGGCGGACCGTATATAGGCGCGCCGGCAATGTCGGCCATGGCCGCCTTCAGAGTAGGCAGCGATCTCGTTCGTATTGCCACGCCGAGATTGAGTTTTGATCACATCGCTTCCATGACGCCGGCGTTCATAATGCACCGGACGTCCGATGATATTCTTACTGAGAACGATGTTCCGCGCCTTCTGGAGCTTTCCGAAAAGGTTGACGCCGTCCTTATAGGTCCCGGGCTGGGAACAGATGAAAGGACAATGGCCGCCGTCCGCGAATTCATGGACAGATGTAAAAAACCCATGACCGTGGACGCCGACGGGATAACCGCGATATCCTCTGTGCCGCGTATTCCTGACAATGTTGTGATAACGCCTCATCACAAAGAATTCGAAATATTTTCCGCAGGATCCGGCGACCCGGTTGCGGATGTTTCCGAACACAGAAATGTGACGATACTGATTAAAGGTCGGATCGATACGATAGCACAGTGGGAAAACATCAGAATGAACCGGGCCGGAACACCGGCGATGACGGTCGGCGGCACCGGAGACGTTCTTTCCGGGATCGTTGCAGGCCTTTTGTCAAAAGGTATGAGCACATACGACGCCGCCTGCCTCGGAGCGTTCATCTGCGGAACCGCCGGAGAGAAGGCATTCAGTAAGAAATCCTACGGGATGATCGCCACCGATGTCATCGATATGATACCGAAGGTTCTGAAAGAACACCTGAGATGATACTTTGAACATACAGCCGATATACGGTCATCCTGCTTTGCGTGTTGATGATGCCGTTGTTATCGGAGACCTGCACATAGGTGTTGAGAGTCACTTGAGCCGCAAGGGATTCCATCTTCCTTCGAGAACGATGATCATGAAAGACGATCTGCTCAATATATCGGATGACGCTTCACGGCTCATTGTGCTCGGAGATGTCAAAGACTCGGTTCCCGGGTCCACGAAACAGGAGTATGCGGAAATACCGGAATTCTTCCAGGCGATGCTTGAGCATTTTGACCGCGTGGACGTTGTCATCGGAAACCACGATACCCGGATAGAGGATTTTTTGCCTAAACATGTTAATATCCATCCCGCAACCGGTTTGAGGATCGGGGACGTGGGGATGATACACGGGCACACGTGGCCCTCTGCTGATGTCATGGCTTCAAAGATGCTTGTTATGGCCCATAATCATCCGGTGATTATGTTCAGGGACGGCGTCGGAAAGAGAACCACGGAACCATGCTGGATGAGAGCGCCTTTCAACGGTGAATCGGGTAATTATAAAGAACATCCTAATGAATTGCTTATGATCCCTTCCTTCAACCGCCTTCTCGGAGGATCGCCTGTGAACGTTAAAGAAGAAGGTTTTCTGGGACCGCTTATGAATTCCGGCATGATCGATATCGACGATGCGAAGATATTCCTTCTTGACGGCATATATCTTGGTATGAGAAAGGATCTCATCGTGAAAGGGCGTAGCTGACGCATTGTTTAGCGGGTTGTAATTAAAAATGAAGGGAGGGTTGCCCCTCCTGATGTGTTTAGCTGCGCGACACAACATCATGCACTGAACCGTCTGGGTTCTTGAGCGTGATCTTGAGCGGCATCTGTCCAGGCAGGCTGTGCGTTGCGCATGAGTTGCACGGATCATACGCACGGAAGGCCATCTCCACCATGTTCAGAAGTCCGGGAGACACTTCGAAGTTTTTGATCAGTGCTTTCGCGACCTTTGCAACGGACATGTTCATCGAACCGTTGTTGTTCGTCGTTCCTACGACCATGTTACATGCGGTCACGATACCATTGTCGTCGCACGTGTAGTCATGCGTAAGCGTACCTCTCGGTGCTTCGATGCATCCGACTCCGCGTCCTCCGGGTGTTATTCCCTTCTGCTTTATGTCGCCTGTGCACAGATCTTTGTTCTGCGCATTCTCCAGGCAACGTTCGGCCGCATAGATCATCTCGAGTATCCTTGCCCAGTGCGTTGCCAGGGTGAAGTGTATCGGTCCCGTGACTCCGAGGTCTTTGAAGAACCCGCGGTACTCTTCATACTTTTCCTGTGCGTACGGCGTTGTGAAACCGTCGGCAACATTCAGTCTCGAAAGAGGTGTTGCACGGTACATTCCGCTCTCCGGGCCGTCGATGAGTCCTTTGTACCCTATCTTCTTCAGATACGGGAACTTTTCGTACGACCACGGCTCCACCGCTTCGGCTATGTGATCCAGATAATCGATGGCATCATACCTCAGGTACTCTGATCCTTTCGGGTCAACGACCTTTACCTGACCGTTGTGGAACTCCACCTTGTTGTCCTTGTTGACCGTTCCCATGTAGTATGTCTCATGATAATAGAGATTCGGATTCGCAATGATGTCCACGTAATCCTTGTTCTTCAAGACCACGTCAGTGAAAACATCCAGCGAGGTCTTTGCAAAGCTTACCAGATTTTCCGCCATTGAGATCATCTCTTTCTGATTCTCCTTGCTGACGGGTATCGACACTCCTCCCGGAACGCCGAGCACCGGATGCGTTGCCTTGCCTCCGAGCATCGCCTGGATCTTCTGCGCCTGCGAGCGTGCTTTGAGAACCGCGCTTCCGAGTTCAAGGCCGACCGCGCCTACAACGCCCAGTACGTTCCTTGTCGCTGCCGGTGCAGCGGGACCAAGTACGAAGTCGGGCGACGACAGCGCATAGAAATGCGCTATGTGGCTGTGCACGAAGTGCGCATTGTAGAACAGGTCGCGTATCATGAACGCCGTGTCCGTCGGTTTTGTGCTGTAGCATCCGTCGATGGCCTTTGTCGCCGCCAAATGGTGCGCCCCGGGACAGACACCGCAAAGCCTTGCGGTGATCTGGTTCAGTTCGGTCACTTTCCTGCCGATGCAGAATCTTTCGAAACCTCTCAGCTCGGGGACCTGCCAGTACACATTACTGACATTCCCGCTGTCGTCCAGGAAGATCTCGATCTTGCCGTGTCCCTCAAGACGTGTTATGGGGTCGACCGTTATCCTTTTTGAATCGATCTTTTTCTTCTCATCCCAAATTACAGGTCCGGTCATCTCACTGACCTCCTTTCTTATCGACCACCGATCTCTTGATCAGTGACTTCGACATCGAGAACGCATAGAAGTAACCGAGCGGGTCCTTCACCGACGCCATGATGTCCATTATCCTGTCTTCACCGCATATCGGATCGAAATCCATTACCGGGAACAGTGACGCAACGGCTGTGAACATGCTTGCGCCCATATCATCTACCAGTTTCGTCGGTCCGTAGCATCCTCTGCACGGCTGCGCCGCACGTGTACATCTTGAACCGCATCCTCCTGCCGTTGCCGGCCCCTGACACAGTATTCCCTGATCCATTAAACAAAGTTCGGGATCGACATCTATCTCATGCGGTTCCACGATCTTCGTTATGCGTCTCATTTCTTTCTTTCTGGGGCATTCTTCGCACAATGACTTCGCGGAAGCGCCGATCATCGTTCCTTTCGGAGGCAGCGCGACACCATTGTACAGGTATGCCGCGAACGCCGCGATCAATTCGCTTATGGTTCCCTTCGTCGGAGGGCATCCGGGCACCGAATAATCAACATCGATGACCTGATCCAAAGATTTCACGACGTCGTACATCTCCGGTATCGTGATCACGCCGTCCGCCGTTTTCACAGAGGTCTGCGGAATGATCGGTTTCTTCTGCTTGTCCTGGAAGTCCTTCATCGATGTGCACTGTCTGTACACGTAATCGAGTATCTCGTCCTTGCCTCCGGGAACAAGGTTCGCAAGTGCCGGCGAGCCGCCGGAGCATGCGCATGCTCCGTACGAAACAACGATCTGCGACTTCTGTCTGAGCAGTTTCGCCATGTGTTCGTTCTCGGTGTTCCTTACGGCACCGTTTATGAGCGATATTGTGATCTCGCCGTCTTTCATTTCCGCGATATCATGCTCCTTGCCGTCGGTGGCGATCGGCCACAGGACTATGTCCGCCATGTCTCCGATCGTGAGGATGCGTTCATCCATATCGAGCAATGAAACATCACAGCCTCCGCATCCTGCTGCCCAGTAAACCGCCAGTTTTATCTTTCCTCCCGGAGGGGGGCCGGGCTGCAGCGGGAATGGGTCCAGAGGATTCACCCATGCCGCCGGCGCGGTCTTGACCGCCGTTATTGCTGCTTTCGGTTTCTTTTCCTGCTTGCCTTTGCAGCATCCGCAGTCGTCTCCGTGCTTCTTGAAGACGCTTTTGATCTTGTCAAAGAATCCCATTTACTCCACCTCCTTCAGCGGCGTCGGGCCAAGTGCCTTGATGTCATTCACGAACGATGTTATCGTTATCTGGAACTTCTCTCCCTCCGATGCCGAGACCCATTCGAGCTTCAGCCTCTTCGGATCGAATCCGTACTGGTCCAGAACCATCTTCAGAAGGGCTATCCTCCTTCTTGCTCTGTAGTTACCGCCGATATAGTGGCAGTCCGCAGGGTGGCATCCCAGGACTATAACTCCGTCCGCGCCTTTCGCAAGCGACCTGAGCACATGTTCGGGATCGACCCTTGCGGAACACATGGTCCTTATGATACGGAAGTTCGTCGGCATCTGCAACCTTGCGACACCCGCTCCGTCCGCACCGGCGTATGAACACCAGTTGCAGCAGAACGCTATGATCTTAGGCTCAAAGTCAGCCATATCACGCACCTCCTTTCATGTCGAGACAGGCATCGATCTCCGCCTGTATCTGTACGTTCTTGAATCCTTTCTGCTCCATCGCACTCACCGGACAGGCGGCGACGCAGCATCCGCATCCTTTGCACAGACCGGGGTTGACATGGCTTTTCAGGCCTCCCGCTCCGTCGGATACTATCTCTATAGCATTGTAGTCGCAGCATCCCATGCATATACCGCAGCCGTCGCAGTAATCATCGTAGACCGATGCGGTTATTCCTTCGGATGTGAGCTCCTGTTTGGAAACTATGGTCAGCGCCCTTGCCGCCGCTCCCGCCGCCTGTGCGATGGACTCATCCATGAACTTCGGCCAATGAGCGAGACCTACGACAAATACACCTTCCGTGGCGAAATCCACCGGTCTCAGCTTCTGGTGCGCCTCAAAGTAGAAACCATCCTTGCTTATGGGGACCTTGAGCATCTTTGCGAGCTCTTCCTTCTCCTCTCTGTCGGGCGTTATGCCGCAGCTGAGGATTACTCGGTCAACGGGCACTTCCACATCCGCACCCAATACGGTGTCGTATGCTTTCATGCTGCTGCCGTCGTATACGGGTTCGCTTCCGGGATCGTACCTCAGGAACCTGACGCCGAGTGAAGCCGCTTTGTTGTAAAGCTCCTCGCGGAACCCGTATGTCCTGACATCCTTGTGGAACAGGGATATGTTCGCATTCGGGTCCGCTTCCTTTATTGCGATCGCGTTCGTCAGAGCGTTTGCGCAACATGTACGGGAACAGTAGTTTGTCTTCTCGTTCCTTGAACCGATGCACTGCATGAACGCTATGTCCTTGCCTGTGAATTTGCCTGATCCCGCCGCGATCTCCGCTTCCGTGAGCGTCATGACCTTACCGTCTTTGCCGTAGTTGTATTCCGTCGGCTTGTATTCGGATGCGCCCACTGCAAGAACCACCACGCCCACAGGGTATTCTTTGGTGTCCAGCTGCAGTTTGAAGTTACCCACATATCCGGGGATGTCCTTCACCTTTGCATTCTTGTGAACCGTTATCATCTTGTTGGACTCCACCTTCTTTATGAGGTCGGAGACGAACTCACCCAGATTCACACCGTCGACGCTGTAATTCACACCTATGTATTTGGAGAATGAACCTCCGAGTCTTTCGGATCTCTCCACCAGGTGCACCGGGAATCCCTGCGCCGCTATGTCCAGGGCCGTCGACATTCCCGCTATACCTCCGCCGATTACCGCGGCAACTCCCGTGACCGGTATCTTCGATCCCTGAAGCGGTTCGAGAAGCAGTGATTTTGCAACCGTCATTCTCAGAAGATCCTTTGATTTTATCGTTGCTTTCTCGGGCTCTTGCGTGTGTATCCATGAACACTGGTCACGGATGTTCGCCATGTTGAACAGATATTGATTCAATCCGCCTTCCCTGCATGCGTTCCTGAAAAGAGGTTCATGCGTCCTCGGCGTGCATGCCGCGACCACTACACGGTTGAGGTCCTGTTCCTTTATCTCGCGGCTGATCTCCTCGAGACAGTCCTGCGCACATGCGTACATTGATTTTGACGTGTAGACCACGTTAGGCAGAGATTTCGCATATTCCGTCACTTTATCCACATCGACGACGCCGCCGATGTTGATACCGCATGAGCACACCCATACTCCTACGCGCGGCTCCTTGCCGATCGTCTCTTTCTCAGGAGGGAACACCTTCGGAGCGCAGGGCACGAAGTCCTTGCCGACTATGTACGCGCCTGCTTTCCCTGCGGCACCGGATGCTTCCGCCACCGATGTCGGGATATCCTTGGGCGCAGCGAAGGCGCCCGTCACGAATATTCCTTCCCTGCTTGTTGAAAGCGGGTCGGAGACCTTCGTGGCGCAGAATCCGTATTCGTTCAATTCTATTCCCAATATCTTTGCGAACTCCTCGGCACCGTCCGGCGGATTCAAACCGATGGAAAGAACAACGAGGTCGTACTCTCCGGCCTGCGGGTCGCCTTTCGCGTCCGTGTATGATACCGTGAGCTTCTTTGTGTTCGCGTCTTCCTCAATGCATGCGACACGCGAGGACCTGTGCATCTTTATCTTGTATTGGTCCTCCGCCCTGCGGATGTATGATTCGAATTCCTTTCCGTAGGACCTTATGTCCATGAAGAATATGTCCTCATCGACATCTGCATGTTCTTTCGTTATGATCGCCTGTTTTGTTGCATACATACAGCAAACGGATGAACAGTATTTTTTCGATCCTTTCTTGCTGCTCCTCGATCCGCAGCACTGTATGAATGCGATCCTCTTGGGATCACTTTCATCCGACGGGCACACTATGTGGCCGCCAGACGGGCCGGATGCGCACATCATCCTCTCGAACTCCAGTGCGGTGACGACATTGGCAAACCTTCCGTATCCGTATTCGGTGGAGAGTTTGGCGTCCCATCCGTTGAAACCGGTAGCGCAGATGATCGATCCCACTTCAAGCGTCACGATCTCTTCCTTATCAGCGTAGTTTATGGCGCCCTTTCCGCATGCTTTCTCACAAAGCCCGCATTTGTCGTTGATTATCTTACGGCAGTGAACGGGGTCTATGACCGCCACTCTGGGAACTGCCTGTGCGTGAGGTATGTATATTGCCCTTCTGTTCGTGAGTCCGTACTCATACTCATCGGGTATTTTCTTGACCGGACATTTCTCGATGCATATGCCGCATCCGGTACATTCGTCCATCTTTACATACCTGGGTTTCTTTCTGACGGTCACTTTGAAGTCGCCGGCCTTTCCTTCGACCTTTATGACCTCGGAATAGGACAGGACGTCCACATTCGGATGACCGTTACAATCTGCCATTTTCGGCGAGAGTATGCAAGCGGAACAGTCGTTCGTCGGGAATGTCTTGTCAAGACGGCACATTACGCCGCCTATCGTCGCATCCCTTTCGACGAGGTAGACATGGATATCCCTGTCTGCCATATCCAACGAAGCCTGGATTCCTGCTATCCCTCCACCTATAACCAATGCTGATTTTGTCAAATCTCTGCCTCCGTTATACTCTATAGTGTTTGGAACTGGGAACACTTAATACAAGAGGGTTCTTTAACCCTTTCTACATAAGATTAATATACAGATTTGTCCCTTATAAATAAAAATTCTGACAATTCTTCCAAACGGTGTTATGTCCTGCCGCTGAAACTCATGACGGTATGTATATCCAGACGTTCGTTTTCGGGGTGTTTTCGCATTACATTGAAAGGATGTTTTTACCGGCGTTTATACGCCTTGTATGAAAATACTTCGTAACAATACGAAACATATTTTGCAGCGGCGGAAATGAATAAGATTTATTGCCGTTCGTGCATAAGGATATATGGACACTTTGATGTTCTCCGTCATTGCATCGGCCGCGGTCGTCTTGCTGCTGATCACGTTCCTGCTGCTTTCAAGCAAAGAAAAAAGCGCACGCAAAGTCGCAAAGAAGATCCGCAGAAGACCGAAAAAGGTTACCGGCGGAGGCATATGCGGCATATGTTTCGGGAGCATATCCAAAGCGGAGATGACCTCTAAGTGCGCATGCGGTCAGACCTTTCATGAGGATTGCGCGGAGCAGACCGGTTGTCCTTACTGCGGAACTCCGAGCATCGATCTTGTCAAGGAGATGCCCGATTGTGTAAGATGTCCGTCATGCGGTTCCGATGTCACGGGCAATGTGTGCACATGCGGTGCCGTCGTGAACAGAGGAGGTTCGTTCGTTTGCAGCTGCGGTAATCCCTTGAACATGAACGATTCCGTGTGCGGAAGATGCGGTACCGCATACAAACTGTGCTCCGGCCGCAATGATACGGAGGAAGGACGTTGACCGTCAAGGAAAAAAGAGGAAGGAGAAGGTACATCGCCTTTACCGTCGGTCCGGAGATCACAAAGGATATTGCCATTTCATCGCTCAGGATGCTTTGCGGTGATCCTCCTTACGTGGTCCAATGCGCGGAAGGATGGGCGATACTGAGATGTTCTCCCGAAAATATTGAGGAGACGAAAGCGCTGATGAGACGCGTCGACGCCTCTTCCGCGCCTCTTAAGACATCCGGAACATTGGCGACGCTTCGGGACGCGTATCCCGAGTTAAAACGCCTGCGCCCCGCGAAGAAGATGTTAAGACATATATAGTCCCTTTATGTAACAGGTGCACGTAGAGCAGGAGGAGAATATTAAATGCAACCAGGACAGATGGCATACGACAGAGGGATAACAGTATTTTCTCCCGACGGAAGGTTGTTTCAGGTGGAGTATGCGCGCGAGGCCGTGAAAAAGGGCACAACGACCATCGGACTCAAGTTCAAAGGCGGAGTTGCGCTCATCGTCGACAAACGCGTACCGAGCAGATTGGTGGAGCCCAGGTCGATTGAGAAGATATACAGTATCGACTCTCACATCGGATGCGCCACATCGGGCCTCGTGGCCGATGCAAGGATACTCGTCGATCAGGCGAGGAAGGATGCTCAGATCCACAAGATAACGTACGGCGAGAACATAGGCGTTGAAGGTCTTGTAAAGAAGATCTGCGATTTCAAACAGAATTACACACAGTACGGCGGCGTCAGACCTTTCGGAACGGCCTTGCTGATGGCAGGCGTTGATGAATTGGGCTCACATCTCTTTGAGACCGACCCCTCGGGTGCGCTCGTCGCATACAGAGCGGGCTGCATAGGCGCCGGACGCCCGACGGTGATGGAGATGTTCGAGAAAGAGTTCAAGGACGGTATGTCATACAACGATGCCTTGCTGCTTGGAATAAAAGCACTGAAGGCCGCCGTGGATGATGAACTGACCGCACAGACCGTGGAGATAGGTGTCGTTGATTCTGACAGAAGGTTCAAAAGGCTCACCGAGAACGAGCTTGAAGGCCTCATCAAAAAGACATGAGGCGATGTGAATGGTGAGTCTCGACAACGCCGTCATCGCAAGACTTGAGTCTCACGGCGAAACGTTCGAGATACTTCTTGATCCGAATATCGTGAAACAGCTCAGAGACGGTAAAGAAGTGGAGATCACCGACCACCTTGCGGTTGACGCTGTCTTCAAGGACGCGAACAAAGGTACGCACCCTGCCGAAGACAAGATCAAAGAGGCCTTCGGTACGGACAACATAGGCGAGATCGCCAAAAGGATCGTCTCGAAAGGCGAGATACAGGTCACCTCTGAACAAAGGAAAGAGATGCTTGAGGCGAAACGCAACCGCATAATATCTTATATAGCAAGGAACGCCATAAATCCGCAGACAAAAACGCCGCATCCTCCCGCGAGGATAGAGCTGGCGCTGACCGAGGTTAAATTCCGTGTCGATCCGTTCAAATCAGTGGAATCACAGGTCGATGAGGCTATGCATCTGCTGCGCCCTCTGCTTCCGATAAGGTTCGAAAAGAGCCGGGTCGCAGTGAAGATGAAAGCAGATGATTACGGCCGGTGCTTCGACGACCTGATAAATTTCGGTATCGTTGAAAGAGAGGAATGGCAGGCGGACGGCTCGTGGATAGGCGTGATGGAGATACCGGCCGGAGTGATAAACGAGATGACCGCAAAATTGAACGATAAAACAAGAGGGCATGCCAACGTGAAGCTCCTCTGAAAAAAATTACATTCGAGAAGTGATAAAAATGGAGAGAAAAGATGCCAGACCCGCACGAGAGGTTGTTGTTCCCGGAGATCTGCTGGATGACAGCGGTATGAAAGCGGGCAGCGGAACGTATGTGTCGGACGGCAAGATATACGCATCCAAACTGGGTGTGAAGAATGTGTTCTCCGGAACCGTCAGTATAATTCCTCTGAGAGGAAGATACATACCGGCGCCGGGAGACATGGTGCTGGGAATGATCGTGGACATCGGATCATCGAATTGGCTTGTTGATATCAATTCACCGTATCCGGCGCCGCTGCATGTCAATGAGGTTCCGTGGAAAGTGGAGTTCGGCGACACGTCGCGGTTCCTTAAGATAGGGGACATGGTAATGGTCAAGATCCTCATGGTCGATGAGAGCATGAAGATCCAAGTGACGATGAACGATTCTGGATTGAGGAAACTTGAGGGCGGTCAGATAGTGGAGATAACCCATTCGAAGGTGTCCAGGATCATCGGCAAAAGCGGGTCGATGATACAGATGATAAAGAACATGACCGACTGCAGGATATTCGTCGGTCAGAACGGGCGCATTTGGGTGGACGGCGACGCCGAGAACGCAACGGTCGCCGCCGAAGCCATAAAGAAGATCGAGAAAGAGGCGCAAACAAACAATTTGACAGAAAGGGTCAGAGAATTTATCGAATCCAAGATCAAACCCGAGGAGGAGTGATCATGAGCGGACAATCAGATTTAGAGTTGGTCAATAAGAAAGGAATAAGACTGGACGGCAGGAAGGCCGGAGAACTGAGGAACATAAAGATAGAAGCCGGCGTACTGGAGAATGCGGACGGTTCCGCGTATGTCGAGATAGGTAAGAACAAGGTGCGCGCGGCCGTCTACGGGCCGAGAGAGTGTCACCCCAGACATCTTCAGAATCCCACGAAGGCAATAATTCAGTGCAAGTACAACATGATGGCGTTCTCGGTCGGCGACCGTAAAAGGCCGGGACCGGACAGAAGATCCGTGGAAATATCGAAGATCATCGCGGAGGCGCTGGAGGCCGTTGTTCTCACAGAACTGTATCCGAGGGCGTCCATAGACGTGTACATCGAGATACTGCAGGCGAATGCGGGAACAAGATGCGCCGGACTTACGGCGGCATCCGTGGCGCTCGCCGATGCGGGCATACCGATGAGAGACATCATACCGTCGATCGCCGTAGGCAAGGCGGACGGGAAGGTTCTGCTTGATCTGAACAAGGAAGAGGACAACTACGGTCAGGCGGATGTTCCGTTCGCACTGATCCCGAAGACGAATGAGATAGTGCTTTTACAGATGGATGGCAACATGACAAGAGAAGAATTCGACACCGCGGTGGAAATGGGCGTTACCGCATGCCATGAGATATATGCGCTGCAGAAGGACGCGCTCAGGAGGCGCTACGCTTCTGCGCTGAAGGAGGATGTTTCCGATGAGTAGGGCGGTAATATCGGAAATCAGGAAAAATCACATCATTGAGATGCTGAAGGAAGGAAAAAGACTTGACGGACGCGACCTCGGTGATGCAAGGGAGATCTCCATCGAGACCGGCGTCATAGAGAGCGCCGACGGATCCGCGATAGTGAAGTACGGTAAAACAGAGGTCATAGTAGGAGTGAAGATGATCCCCGGAACTCCCTTTGCGGACACGCCCGGGAAAGGTGTGCTCACGACCGGCGCGGAACTGATACCGATGGCGCATCCGTTATTCGAATCGGGACCTCCGAGCGAGGACGCCATTGAGCTTGCGAGGGTCGTTGACCGCGGCATACGTGAATCCGGAATGGTGGACGTGGATAAACTCTGCATCAAAGAAGGAGAAGAGGTGTGGATGTGCTTCGTTGACATCTATGCGCTTGATTACGACGGTAATCTCTTCGACGCCACGAGTTTGGCGGCGGTGGCAGCGCTGAAAAGCGCCGTCATACCGGCGGAACAGTACGGAAAGGGGAAGAATGCTCCTTTGCCGACCACCTGCATTCCCGTCGCCGTAACGATCGCAAAGATAGGAAATACTTTAATACTTGACCCAAATTTCGACGAAGAGCAGATATCTTCCGCGCGCCTGACGATAACGACAGACGATAACGGTAACTACAGGGCGATGCAGAAAGGCGGAAAGGGTTCGATGACCCTTGACGAGCTGACGCAGTGCCTCGACATGTCGAGAGATAAAGGCAAAGAGATAAGGAAGATCGTCGGGTGATACAAATGACCAAGAGAACGACAAAGGCAGGAAGTTCCGGCAGGTTCGGAGCAAGATACGGCGTCGTCGTGCGCAACAGGGTGAAGAACATAGAGCGGACGCAGAAACAGCGCCATGAATGCCCGGTGTGCCATCACGAATCCGTGAAAAGAGAAAGCTCCGGCATCTGGGTTTGCAGGCACTGCAGCGCAAAGTTCGCTGCCGCCGCATACACGCCGAAACCGAAAAAGGTAATATCGCAGGTACCCGAATAACCGTGAGGTGGTATGATTGTACAGATGCGGAAAATGCAACGAACCCATAAGGAATGTGGGCACATTGGGTCTGCAGTGTGAGAAATGCGGATCCAAGATATTCTACAAAGAGCGGCCGAACATAAAGAAGGTCCTGAAATCCGACTGAGGTATGATCATGTTGAGTGCAGTGCTTACCGCGGACAGGAACGCCGGCATCATAATGTCGACGCTTTCGCCGGAGATCGGCAACGGACTTCCGAGAACGGATACTGAGATATCCGCAAACGGAAATACGGTGACGATCAAGGTGGATGCAAAAGACGTTTCGGCAATGCGGGCGGCACTGAACTCATACCTCGGATGGATAAGGATAACAGAGAACATTAACGAGATGAGTGATAGAAATGAATAACATAAGTCCACAGTTACAGAACCAGATCGCCCAGTTCCAGCAGGTGCAGCAGCAGATCCAGACGGTTGCGACGCAGAAGATGCAGATGGAAGCACAGCGGAGAGAAATGGACAGAACGAAGGAAGAACTTTCCAAATCCGGCGGAGACGTCTACAAGAACGTCGGGTCGCTCCTTATCAAAGCTGACGGCAAGGATTCCGTTTTGAAGGAGCTCGAAGAAACGCTGGAAACGCTTGAAGTAAGGGTCAAAGCGCTGGACCGTCAGGAAAAGGGACTGCGCGAAAAATTCCAGACGCTTCAGGAATCCATAAACAAGGCAATGGGCTCCCAGTGAGCTCACACCCTAACATTTATTATATTAGGTGACATGGTCATGCGATGGTCCATGCACTCGTTGTAAAAGGTCTTAGTAAGAGTTACGGCGACCATGTTGCCGTGGATGACGTCAGCTTCCATGTGAAAGAGGGAGAGATATTCGGACTCATCGGACCGAACGGTGCGGGAAAGACAACAACGCTCCGCATAATATCAACGCTTCTGAAAATGACATCCGGTGATATCACGGTATGCGGCATAGATATGAGAGCCGACGCCGACGGCATAAGAAAATGCATAAGCTATCTGCCTGAGGACGCGGGCGCATACAAGGATCTTACAGGCCGCGCGTATCTGAATTTCATGGCCGCTTTTTTCACAACCGGCGAGGAAATGATAAGGATGGTGAACAAAGGCATTGAAATATCAGGCCTTGAGGACAGGATAGATTCAAAGATCTCAACGTACAGCAAAGGTATGATGCGCCGCCTTCTGATAGCAAGGGCTATAATGCCTGACCCGAAGCTCGCGATACTGGATGAGATAACTTCCGGCCTGGACGTGGTGAACGCATTTGAGATAAAGGATATTGTTAAGGAGATTGCAAAAAGCGGCGTTTCGGTTTTGCTGTCGTCGCATAATATGTTCGAAGTTGACCAGCTCTGTGACCGCATAGGGATGATCGACGGCGGCAAACTGATAATGGAGGGAGCGCCATCCGATCTGAAGAGAGAATACAATGTTGACACAGTTGAAGAACTGTTCATAAAAGCAACGGTGAAGAAATGAGCCATCTCTGGAATCTCATCAGGAAAGAGCTTAAAGAGCTGATGACACCGGCATCGGTTATCTCTATAATCGTCGTTGCAGCCGTGTTCGCATCTATGGGAACGATGATCAGTTCGGAAGCGGACAGGGTCATGGAGCCTCCGACGATAGGTATACTGAATATGAGTGATGACAATGAGAACATCGCGTGTGCGATCGGATACATAGATGATTTTTACATCAGAACGTACGGCGTTCCTTCCGGTAATTATCTTATCCATATGAACGTTGTTCCGGAAGACCGTTATGCGATCATCGCCTGGATGCAGGAACGGAACATCACCGTATTGTTTGCCTTTGATGCAGATTATTCGGATAATATATCGCAGATAGCCGACGGCACCGGATCAAGAGGATTGATAACGGTATATTACAGCGAAGTTTCCACCGGAGTTTTCGGTACAGTTTCGACGTCCATCATCAATATGATGATATCGCACATCAACATGAGAACCTCTGAGGCCATAATAGGAGACCTTATCGGAAACGGCGGAGACGGCGCCTCGAACATACGGTCTCCCATACAAGTTTCGAACAATACGGTCTTCGGCGGAACCATGCATGAGGGTTTGACTCCGTCTGACATATCAAGCGCTCTGCAGACCCAATCGTTCCTTATGCCCATTCTCATAATGATCATCATAACGATGATCGGAGGAATGATAATATCCTCAATGGGCAACGAGAAAGAGAACAAGACCTTGGAAACATTACTTACGATGCCCGTTGCGAGAACTACAATAGTTACAGGAAAGCTCCTGGGATCGACGATCGCCGGTTTGGCATTCGGATTGGCGTATCTGGTCGGAATGTACTTTTACATGGATAGTATGAATGTCGGCAACATGTCAACGGATAACATCGGACTGACGTTGGCACTGACGGATTGGGGGATCATCGCGATGATGATATTCCTTGCCATACTTTGCGCGTTGGGTATGTGCATGATACTCGGCGCATTCGTGAAGAATTACAAAGCTGCGCAAACGCTCACGCTGCCGATAACCGTGCTTGCCATGGTGCCCATGTTCGTCATCATGTTCGCAGATTTCAATACATTGCCGGGAGTGCTGCAAGGCATCCTTTTCGCAATACCGTTCACGCATCCGATGATGGTCATGAATAATCTTATGCTTGGGAACACCTTCCTGATATGGACGGGGCTCGGATATCTGATGATATTCTCCTTGCTGACGATATATCTGACCGTGAGAATATACAATTCCGACATTCTGCTCACCGGCCTGATAAGAAAAAAGAGATCGCCTCCGAAGTCATTATTCGGCAGGTCGCGTGACCGAACGAAGTGAAAAATTGATTCGGATATACGGTAAATAAAAAATACGCAACATCTATGCGGTCTTTATGCTTGAGCGCATAGGCGGCTTATTGGAGGGAAAGAACAAAGTGATCCTGGTCCACGGGAATGCCGATGCGGACGCCGTCGGCTCCGCTTACGCTTTGGCGGAATGTTTTCCGACTGCGGCGATATATGCGCCCGTTGGTGTGGACAGGATCGCAAAGATAGTGGTCGATAAACTCGGAATCCGTATTTTGGGAGAATGTGATATTTCGGAGTACGAACAGGTGGTGGTGGTCGACACATCGTCTCCCGAACAGTTCAAACCCATTGAGATCAAGATACCTGCGAACAGTATCGTCATAGACCATCACCGGCCGACCGGTAAATGGGAAGACGTGATATTCATATGCGACGACCGAAGGACCGCTTGCTGTGAGATCGTATACGAGATAATTTGTTCAAGCGGCATTGATATTAGCAGGAACACCGGAATGGCATTGCTCTGCGGTATGCTTACGGACAGCGGTCATTTTTCTTTCGCGAATACGGATATGCTGCGCGTCTTCGCCGAAATCATGGATAAAACGGGCATAGAAATGGATGAGGCTTTGAACTTCCCTCGGTCCGATGTCGGGATCTCGGAGCGCGTGGCGGTGCTGAAAGGAATGGAGCGTTCGAAGTTTGACCGTGTGGGCGACATGATAGTTGCAATATCCTACGGCGGCAGTTTTGAAGCGTCGGTTTGCAAAGCTCTGCTGAGCGCAGGTGCGGATATTGTTTTCGTCGGGTCGCAGAGAGACGAGAGATTCAGACTGAGCGCGCGTGCGGACCAGGGCATGGTAAGAAGCGGCATTCATCTGGGCGAAATAATGAAAGACCTCGGTAAAGAGACGGAAACCGACGGAGGAGGCCACGCGGGCGCCGCAGGCCTGTCCGGCATAGGAGATGTTGAGGCTATGCTCCACATCTGCATGCAGCGTACGATGTCAGAGTTCCGGAAGATAAAGAAAAGCCGTGAACCGCTCAAAGGCGCCCCAAGCTCTTAAGGACATCTTTCATCGCTTCGAAGTTCTCCGGTTTCGATGAAAAGAACCGTCTTACCGGATCAAGTGTTTTGATCAGTCCCTCGGCAACGCCTTTCTTCAGATCCATCGGATGAAGTTTCCCGGAGAAATACGCTTCCGCCGCGTCTTCATAGTTTGTGAAAGATACCGGTCCTCCGAACTTCTCCGGTCTGTCTATTTCAAGGACGCCGACTCTCGAGAAAATAACATATCTGCACAGCATAAGGACCGAGTTTCCGGATTCTTCCTCCTTCTCCGGAGGACAGAACGCTTTGCTCATCTTTCTTCTTATGTCCTCGTCGCCGTCATGGATGTTCACGCTGCTGTCCGGATCGCTCTTTGACATCTTTGACGCGGCCGGGTCCATTCTGTCTCCTCCTTTCAGACTCGGGAGCAGAGGAGTGTGTAAAGCTATCGGCTTTTTCCATCCGAGTTTTTCGGCGGCGTCCCTGGCGAGCATATGCGCCCTCCTTTGATCCATGCCGGCGTACGCGATGTCCGCGTCCAAACAGAATATATCGGTCGCCTGAAGTATCGGGTAAAATAACTTCGATGAATCCACTTCCGCCTCATCCTCCGAGCGTCCCATGATCGTCATCGAACGTTTCACTCTTGACAATGACGTTACCTTCGCAACCTTGATCACCTTTTCCCAGTACGTTATGCGGTCCAGCAGATCGCTGGCGTAGGTGAATTTTACTTTATCTTTTCTGACACCGAGCGCCTCGAAGCAGTCTTCCATGTACCTTGCGCATGTTCTTATGTTCTCCATGCTACCTCCGAGCTTATCATTGATGTACGCATGCCAATCCGCCCAGAGGACGGTTACGTCCACGCCCGCATCGGAAAGATCGCATATCTTGGAGGTGACCATTACCCAGCCCAAATGGACAAGTCCGGAAGGTTCGAAACCGATATATGCCGATGCGCTGCGGTCCTTTGACAGCAGTTCTTTCAGTTCCTCGGCCATTACCAATTCCTCTGCGTTCCTCGTTATGATCGCAATTCTCTGCTCGATGTCCGTCATATCGGCATCCGTTATCTCGAATCTTTATAAAACGGTATTGTTCGCCAGAAGTATGTAACAGGTAGCATAACTGTAATTCTGCCGTTTATTAATGCGTTCAATGAGTATTGTACGTGGAATCGGAATTGATTGCGCTTGTGGTCTGCATGAGCGTCATGGGTGCATCCGTCGGTATGTTCTCCGGTTTGGTTCCGGGGATACATGTGAACACGCTTGCGTCGCTGATGCTGATATCGTATCCCGTGATCCATTCCGCCGTATCATCATTCGCCGACCCTTTGTATGTTCCGATCCTGCTGTCTGCGTGCATAGTCTCCGCATCGGTTGTCCATTCCTTTGTGAGTTACGTTCCGTCCGTCTTCACCGGTGTTCCTGATCAGGACAACGTCATGAGTATGCTTCCCGGGCACAGGCTGCTGCTTGACGGAAAGGGTATGACGGCCGTGAGAGCGTCCGCCATCGGAAGCCTGGTAGGCGCAATGTCGGCGGTCACGGTAGCAATACCGCTGCAGTACTTCATGATAAACGGCCTCGGGGATTACCTTGGAAGCATAACGTCCGCTGTGCTTCTGATGGCAGTTGCCGCGCTGATACTGAGCGAACGGTCATTGAAGAACTGCTGCTGCGCCGCATCGCTCATTTTCATATCGGGCATGATGGGGTGCGTCTGCATGTTCATGCCCGTACCCTACAGCGGTCTGGTGTTCGACGGAGAACTTCTGTTCCCTCTGCTGACCGGTCTTTTCGGTGTTCCGGTTCTGATCACAACGCCGTCCGGTGTAAAGATACCTGAGCAGACCGATGACGATAAACATCCGATCTCTGCGTCATCCGGATTGAAAGGAGTTATCACGGGAGGCATCGTCGGATGGTTTCCCGGCATAACGGCAACGGCCGGCGCCGCATTCACGAGAATGTTCGTTGACGAAAAAACCCCGGAAAGATTCATCGGACTCGTGTCATCCATAGGTACGGCGTCCGCGCTGTGTTTGCGCTTATCACGCTTTCTGTCAACGGCAAAGGAAGAACGGGGACGATGAACGTTGTGCGCGAGATACTCGGAGGAGCTATGTCCGGAACGGGCAGCGGGATATTCGTGCTCATGCTTCTCAGTGTTGCCGTTGCGTCTGTCATAGGATATCTGGCAACGATACGGTCCGGAAAGATGATGGCAGAGTTCATTTCAAAAATCAACATGAGAAAACTGAATCTGGGTATATTGATTGTCATTGTTGTTCTCACCGTTTTGATGACCGGCGCGTGGGGATTGCTGATACTTGCGATATGCGCGATCATAGGAATGATACCTATATGCACGGGCACCGCAAGAGTACATCTTTCAGGATGTTTGCTTCTGCCCGTAGTGCTTATGCAGTTCAATCTTGACGTTGTCTTCCTTTCCCTGTTCTGATGTATATATTCGAACAAATTAACACCATTAATGTAGTGATTCGGACCTGAAGGTTCGTGTAAATAACAAAATAATAAAAACCATAAGTACTATGCACCAACGGAGTGCCATGGGAGAGAACATATTCGGAGAGCTTACATACATATTCCTGCAATTGTTTGTTTTGTTGCTGCTGGCAAAGATCTTAGGAAGCATATTCGAGAAATACGAGCTGCCTAAGCTTATCGGAGAGATCCTTGCCGGTGTGTTGTTCATCAACCTTGTAATTCTCTCTCCCGGGGTCTTTGAAGAATTCCTGAATTTCACGGTAGCGAACTTTGACGGGAACAAAGAACACTTCCTGTATGTTCTCGGAGAATTGGGAATAGTGTTCCTCCTGTTCTCAGTAGGTCTTGAGATAAAATTCGGAGATCTTATGAAAGTGGGTAAAGTGGCGACGTATATCGCCATGCTTGCGCTCATTATTCCTTTAGCGGCAGGTATGCTGTTCTACTTCTATCCATTCATAACCGAGGAGATCAGCTGGAAGGCCGCATTGCTTATCGGTACCGCACTGTTCGGTATGAGTACCGCTGTCAGTGTAGAGTGTCTTAGAAATCTTGGTGCCATGAACTCGACGGAAGCCAAGATAATTGTCAGTACCGCAGTCATAGACGACATACTTTGTCTTGCTCTGCTCGGAGTGGTCATAGGCATGATAAATCCGGACTCCACTCCCGTCACGATTGCGATAACCGCTATGATAGTGGCGGTCTTCATACTGTCAATGTTCCTGATAACATCCAGAGTGAAGGGATTGGCAGCCCGCAGGAAAAGGAGGAAAGAGAAGAAGATGTTCCTCAGGATGGAGAGCGATGCGCACTATCCGATGCCGCCTTCGATACCGGCACCGATGTCCGAATTCAATGCTTTAGGTCTTGCAATTCTGGTGTGTATCGGTCTGGCAGCGCTGTCAATGTACATAGGATTGGCTGCCATCATAGGCGCTTTCCTGGCAGGAATGCTTTTCGCGGAGTTCAGGGACACCATGCCCGTGGAACATAATTTCAATGTTATAACGTACTTCATGCTACCGTTCTTCTTCATCTGGGTCGGAATGAACGTGCATCTTGACGTCATCAATGCGGAAATATTGCTGTTGTTGGCAGTGATCATCGTCGTTGCGATAATCACGAAATACGTTGCAGGATATTTCGGTGCTCGCAGAGCGGGCCATTATTCAAAGGAAACGTCTCATCTTATCGGAGTCAGTCTGATCCCGAGAGGAGAGGTCGGTATAATAGTTGCTGTCATCGGTCTTAAAGGAGGAGTCTTCGGACCGGATCTGTTCGCGGTCATAATCCTTATGGCACTGATCACGTCGCTGATCACTCCGCCGCTTGTGAAGCACGCTTACAGGAAGATGGAGAAAAGCCGTTCGGCCGTATATGAGGAGATCTTCACGGAAAGAGGCGAAGAGCCAGGCGACCTGTTGATGCAGGAGACCGTTGAAGAAGAGAAGGTCGACGAAGAGGATCCGTACAGAAAGGTCTGAGGCGAAAGAGAATGAGAGTATTGATAGCTTATTCGACCAAAGGCGGTGCGGCCAGGGAATGCGCCGAGATACTGTCAGCGGAGATAGGAGACTGCACTGTATGCGATCTCAATGATAAAACGCCGAACGTTGCCGATTATGATATGGTGATAATGGGTTCGGGAATCAGAATGGGCGGCGCATACAAACCGTTCAAGAAGTTCATCGAAAAGAACAGCAGCGCTTTGATGTCGAAGAAGATAGCATTCTTCATCTGCAACAAACAGACCGGTAAATACCGGACGTTCGTCGATAAGAATATACCGGATGAACTAAGAAACGCCGCAATCTGCATAGATACATTCGGCGGCAAACCTCCGTTCGGTAAGGTGACCGATCAGAGCTGGATGCTCAAACAGGAAATTGAGGCGTTCGCCCGGATCATAAAAGGAAGCGCATGATGTAAAATCCGTCGGTCTTTTGAAACTCCGTATCTTTCAACGGTAGCGAAAATGTAACGGTACAGTCGGATGAAAGGCTCATACACTGTTGCCATTCCATCTTGTCAACTCTGACATACGGCGCCCTTCTTTAACATCGTCCTCAATACCGGGAACTCCTATCAGATAAACATTCTCCAGAATGTTCTCCCATTCCTCATCGGAGATCGTGGGCGCACCTCACGGGTTCGTCAATGGCTCCCTCAATGCGATCGTAAAGGTTGCATCATTGACGTTTCTGTCACCATATTGTGATGTGATCGCTCGTATGTAATACGTTTTGCGCAACAAATCCGCAACCTATGTTTGTGCGGATTTTTGCTGTTATATATGCAGATAGCATAACGGCGTCGATGAAAAAACTGTCCGTAGACCTCAAAACCGAAAAAGACCTTATTGAAATGTACAGACTTGATGAGGTTGTGGTCAATGATACGATCAGAAGTAACATCGCACTCACACTTCAGTACGTACACTTCAATCTCGATATGACAAAAACGTACGATTTGGAGAAAGATCTCAAAGCATTAACATTCAAACAGCTGCTGATAAGCACATTCTCTGTGTTGGAAGGTATTATGCTCGGAGCGATAGACACACTGAAAAAATGGTGTGATTCAATGGAGTCCTGTCAATCAAAGTGTGAGTTCTATTTCAAAAAGGATGTTTCGGAATACATCCGTTTCAAAGAAATGAAAGATCATCTTTGTACGATCAAGGCATTAAGTTTTTCACCGCACGGAATGGAATTCGTCGAAATAGCCAAAGACCTGCGTAACAATGTCCATATAGGCAAGAGCTCTGAACTTGAAAGTGAGAACACGTATTACAGCGCAGAATTTGTAGATCGATCGATTATCGCGATCCGTGAAACGGTAATTGTTCTGGCAGCTTTTATCTCTCAACAGAAAAATGAATTTTTACCGGCTTTAAGAATGTGTCCCTGACGCGATTGGATTCAATGAGTGTGTCGAATAACTACTGTTAATTTTTTTATGTCTGAAAGATAAAGCAGTGGGCCCGCCCAGATTTGAACTGGAGTCAATAGCACCCCAAGCTACAAGGATACCAAGCTACCCCACGGGCCCGTAATAAAGTTTAAATGTAAATGGTTTCGCTCAGCCCAGAGGCGAGATCTCTTCGATAAGGTTCGCATGCGATATTATCATCCTGCGGCAGCAATATCTCTCCAAGCCGAGGTCGTCAAGCACCATTTGCGGTGCTTCGCCCAGCGATACGCGTTTAACGTATTCCTGATATGAACTGCCGACCACTTTGCCGCATGTGAAACATCTGACCGGTATTATCATGCCATCACCTTAACGGTACGATTTCTGTCTCTTGGTACGTGCGCCGCGCCCGAGCGGGTTCTTCGGAAGCTTCCTTCTCGTGTCATTGATAACGAACGAACGGTCGTATGTTTTGAACATCGTCTCGAGTTCCTCGTCTTTGAAGAAGTCGATGAGTCCTCTTGTTATGGCCGTCCTTATCGCCTCGGCCTGACCCATTACGCCTCCTCCGTGCACATTCACTGATATGTCTACTTTTGAAACCTTCTCCGACACCAGTCCCAGCGGCTCCTGTATCTTGAGCCTTGCCAGTTCCGGCGAGTATATCTCAAGCGGAGTCTTGTTTATCGTTACCTTCCCGGTGCCCTCTTTGACAACGGCCCTTGCGATCGCCGTCTTCCTTTTTCCACTTGTGTTGACTGTTTCCACACGATCACCTCACATTAGAACCCAGGAATTTTGCAACGGCACCCAGGGTAGTGTATTTGCCGGTGTTCAATCTCATTGCCTGTTCGACCGTCTGTTTCTCGGAATCTTTGAATTGTTCCGGCGATCCGACGAAGACGTGTACCCTTCTGTACGCTTCCCTTCCGGTCGTTGTGGTCCACGGTATCATCCCTCTTATCGTTCTCTTCAGCAGAAGGTCGGCTCTGCGCGGATAGTACGGGCCTTTCCTGATCTGTCCGCGGTCTACTTTCGCCTTGAACTGTGCGAACACCATTTCCTTTGCTCCGGTTATTATCACGGATTCTGCGTTGAGTATCACTATCTCCTCGTTATTGAGCAACCTCTCGGCAACATTGCTTGCCAGTCTTCCGAGGATGTGTCCTTTTGCGTCTATAACTGTAACCATCGCGATCACCTCATTATTCTCACGCCTGATCCTTTTGGATTTTCTGCCATAAGGTGGGCGATGGATATCGTCTTTCCGCCGGCGGCCGCTATGGCTTCCTCTGCTTTCGCGGAGAAGCTGTAAGCTGCCACTGTCACTTTCTTTGATATGCTTCCGGCCGCCAATACTTTGCCGGGGACCAATACTGTGTCCCCCGCATCGACGTATCTGTCAAGTTTGCTAAGGTTCAGTTCCGCCCAGTTCCTTCTGGGTTTCTCAAGTCTCTTCGCAATGTCTCGCCAGATGGCAGCTCCGGTCTCTCTTTCCTTCGCCTTCAGATCATCGATCAGGGCGAGGAGGTTCGGATCTGTTTTGAAGACTCTCTTCATAGTTCTGACTCTCCCGACATCGGGTAACGCTCCAATGAACAGGTTGTTTATAAATATATCCGTCCTCCCTTTCATTAATTACGGGCGGGCGGGTTCCTTCGCGTACAACGCCGTTCTTATGTAACGGATGCGTCCGCTTGTCACTGACCGTCCGTATTCGGCCGTTCAGGCGGTATGCGGTCCGTTCGTTTTTTAACAATAAAATAAATAGTAGCCTGAAGTTTGGGATGTATAATTCAATTATGTTCCGAGGTGCATAAATGATCAGGTTCGGTCCGGCGGGAATCCCATTGTCATGTAAAGGTCGCACATTGAAAGACGGTATTGAGGATGTGCACAATCTCGGCCTCACGGCGATCGAGATACCCATGGTAAGGGCCGGCACCATCGAACGCTATCCTGAAGAAGAGGAGATCGGGCTGTGCATCGCGGAACTTAAGGACGGTCTTGTTGTTGAATTCATCAGAGATGACATCCCTATATGCGACCCGAGTGAACCGATCGGAGAGGATGACGTTCTTGTCAGAATGGCGTCCGGCATCGCCGACTCGTACGGTTCGCTGATACCGATAGGCAAAATGGCCGAAAGACTTGATGTCAAGATCTCATTGCATACACCGTATTTCATGGATCTCGGAAGCAATAACGAACTTACCGAGAGGAGTTTGAATAACATCAGACACTGCGGAGTAATATCCAATGCGCTGGGCGGCGATATCGTGACCACCAATCTCGGTTTATACAAAGACGTCAATGACACTGCCGAGACCGATGCGAACATCATTGAGAATGTTGCCGCCATAATGGAATGGTGGACCGAGAACAACATAAAAACAAGACTCGGCGTTGAGATCACAGGACGCCAGGAAGCCTTCGGTTCGCTGGAGCAGGTACTTTCATTGTGCGATGAGATAGATGGTGTCGTACCGGTCATCAACTTCCCTCACCATCATTCCAGGACACGCGGTTCACTCATGACCTCTGCGGACTTCAAAGACATTCTTGAGAAGGCGGAACCGTATTGCAGCGGAAGCATCCATACATTGTTCTCGGGCGTTGAATACCATGACGGCAACGAACGCAGGTTCACGCCTATTAAGAAAGGAGATCTGAAATTCGAACCGCTCGCTGAGACTCTCATTGATCTTAAGCGTGACGCCACCGTGATATCCGGTTCACCGCTTCTCGAACATGATGCGATGTACATGAAGGTCATACACGAGCGCGTTCTGACGAAGAGAGTGGCCAAGGTCATAAGGGCCAAGAAGAAAGATGAGGCCTCTGCGGCCGAGGCTGACGCAGAGGAAGAGTGATGTCCTCACTCGACTATATCCTCGAATCGGTAAGAAGATCTGTCACGTCCGTTGATCCGGCAGCCGTGGATTCACTTATTGACAGCATCGTATCATCAAAAACTTTGTTCATATACGGTTCCGGAAGGTCCGGTCTTTCCGGACAGTTCTTCTGCGTGCGTCTTGTCCAGATGGGACTGGACGTTCACTTCGTCGGTAATATGACCACGCCGATAATAACAAAGGACGATCTTACCATAGTGATCTCGAACACCGGCGAGACCATGTCTGCCGTTCAGACTGCCACTATAGCCAGGCGCATCGGGTCCAAGGTTGTTGCCGTCACTGCGAACATGGACAGTAAACTGGCGAATGCGTCTGACATCGTGATACATCTGCCTACCGTCAAGGACAAGGAAAGATCCGTCAACGCGCCTCTCGGGACCATCTTCGAAGAATCATCGAATCTGTTCTTTGACAGTATAGTGCCTTCTGTGATGAACCGTCTTAACGTGACGGAATCCGACATGAGGAAACGTCACGCCATCTGGGTATGAGATTCCATTACCACCATTGACGCTTCTTCCGGGCCGTTCTCTGAACCTTTGAACACTTTCAGTTCCTCTTTGATCGGGTCTATTACAACAGCGAAACCCGATCCGCCGAACACGGATGAATGCGTACGGATGTCCGTTTCCGACATGAAGCATCCTATCCCTATATGGGAATGATACCATCCGACGATCACATACTCAAAATCCAGATCATCCAGCGCATCGAACAGCGGAGTCATGTCGGAATGATCGAATCTTACGCTTACTTCGTCCGCATGGAGTTTTGCGGTCACCGCTTTATCGGCTTCCGCATACACTCCGTTCTCATCCCTGTACATCCGGCCCGCCAGAAGTCCCATGACCTCCGCATTCTCTGATGCGCCTCTGTCAGCATGGTCAAGCATCTCCGATATTGCGGCCTCGGATACGAAAATATCCGCATTCACTATCCTTTTCCGCTCCGGGATCTTTGAATCGATATGCGGGGTTATGCGCGGCATCAGTGCCTCCCGAAGCTTACCGACGCGTTTATCTTTGCTTCATTCTCTATATAGAATCTTGATGCTTCCATGCACACATCGGTGCCGAACGGATTCATTGCATTCGGATTGCCAGTCAGATATTCCACCGCTTTCATGAACGACAGTAACGTGGATCCGAACTCCCATTTGTCAAGGAGTTTTATGCATACGTAACCTCCATCCTCCGGAGGCATTATGTTCGGATGGAATATCGGTGTTTCCCATTTGGCTATCGGCTTTTCATAAGGATACTCTTCGTTTATCACGACTCTGTACCGGTGATCCTTTATCGGTACCATTTTCCCGTCTATCTTTGCATACGCCGGGATGTTCGTCATGTTCACCGTTATCTCTATCGGAAAGGACACCTCATTCGGATCGAAGACTATGTCCGAGCCTATGTATCCGGAGCATCTCTGCAGCTCGTTTGTCAGTCTTTTTAAAAGTACCGGGAGAGGAAGGCCCAATTCATCCTCCCTCCGGATCGGGTAACAGTTCCAGAACGTCTTCGTTCATTATGTTCGCTTCCATCACCGTGTCCTTTGCGCTGAGTAGGGATTTTCCCTTTCTGAGAACGTAGGCCCTCGGATCCTTCTTCCAGAATTCCGCCGCACTTTCTATTATGTCATATATCGTCTCATTCGGCGCCAGATCCATTTTCAGAGTGGCGCCGAGCGTTGCATTCCTGACCACTATCCGTATTCCCATTTTTACACCTCGTTCATGTGATTTTCGCAAGAGTCGTCTTTCTTAACGTTCATGATGAATGTTTCACCCGATATTCCGTCATAGTACGCAATGTTCTCTATACACATATCCTTCCTTCCTGATATTATCTTCACCGCTTCCCTTGCCTGCATGGCCGCCACTGCTGATGTCGTTGTGATCTCAGCCGCCATCTTCGGCGCGTAGAATGAACTTTTTCCCGTGCAGTTGAACCTTGTCTCGGAGACGTTGTAATGGCTCCTGTTCATTGCGCATTGCAAACACGGACCGCCTGGAAGTACCACTTGGATCTTTCCGAGCATTCCGTCCGTTCCTCCGTCAACGTACGGTATACAGTGATAACAGCTGTGAGCATTCACGTGAAGCCTTGCGGAAATATTGTCCATGCAACCGAGCACAATGTCAAAATCCCAATCCTCCATTTCCTGTATGCGCATCTGTTTTGCCGTTATCTTCACATCCGGGTCCAATTCCGACGCGCGTTTCGCAAGTATCTCGGATTTCGTTCCGCTGTTCACATCCGTGTCTCTGAAGAAAACGCATCTGTTCAGATTCGATATCACAACGGTGTCCATGTCCGCGACCGTGATGTCTCTGAATCCTGAGAGCACAAGACATTTCACAACCTCGTTCCCCAGAGCTCCGGCGCCGACGACAAGACACCGTCCGCTCTGTATGCGGCCGATATCGATCCATTCGATCCTCTTCGACCTGTCGAAACGGTCCTTGTCGTATTCCTTGACGGATATCATCTGTTCATAGAACGATTGCATTGTTAATAAAAGAACGATTACATGTAGTCTACCGCAGATATATTATTCAGTTACGTATATGCGTCTCCATGGTAAGCCTTCCCGAGCACGGCCATTGTGTGAATTGCGATGATCCGATATCGTCCAAAGAATATTTCTGCTCCGACGACTGCACGAATGAGTACGCTGCCGACGTCAAGGAAGCGAAAAGATTGGACAGACGTTTCTATGCTCTTATGGCGGTCTCGATCGCAGCTATTGCGGCGATCACTTATCTATTCAAATTTTTCATCCTTTAACGCATCCAGAGTTCTCTTTACATCGTGTACTCTCACTATGTTTGCACCGTTCCTTATGCATTCCGCTGCCGACAGGATGCTTGCATCCGGCCTCGGCAGATCAGGGTACGCGTACGGCAGGAAGGACTTCATGGATGTGCCTGTGAGTATCGGAAATTTCCTGCCGAATGTTCGAAGACCTTTTATGATCTCCGTGTTCTGCTGAAATGTTTTTCCGAAACCGATCCCCGGATCAAGTATGATCCTGTTCCTCTTTATCCCTTTGAGTTCCGCATAAGCGCATACCGCGTCAAAGAATTCCGATATCCTTGAGACCGCGTCTCCGGACATGGTGCTCGCCTGCATTGTCTTCGGAACGCCGTGCATATGCATTATCACCACCGGAACTCCCGCCGATGCAGCGAGATCGGCCATACGCTCATCGCGGATGCCGCTTACATCGTTGATCATCTCGGCGCCGGCGTTCAGCGCCGCCTCCGCCGTTTCAGGATGCATCGTATCAACCGATATCGGAACATTCACCGACGGCGCCGCGATCCTTATGACGTCTATTATCCTTGCTATCTCCTCCTCCGGAGACACCGGAAGGGATCCCGGTCTTGTTGATTCGCCTCCTATGTCGATGATGTCTGCGCCCTCGTCCTCCATTTCAAACACTCGATCGACAGCAGCTTTTCCGGAGTAACGGATGGTATCGGAGAACGAATCCGGCGTCAGGTTCAGTACGCCCATTATTCTCGGCCTGTCATATGAGATCAAACCCCTTCGCCATTCCGTTGACGGCGTTGTCATAGAAGCTCATCCGCCAATTCGATCAGGTCTGCGACGCGCGTTTTCTTTTCACCCATGCCGAACGTCAGATTGTTGACGCAGAACGGGCATGAGGTTATTATCATATCCGCGAACGCCGCCTCCGTAAGTCTGGCCTCGGCCATTGCCTTTGATTCGTCCGGATACGCTGATCTCACGCCTCCGCCTCCGCCGCAGCAGCGGCCCGTGTCCCTCGAGTTGGTCATCTCATTGAACGTGATCTCCGGTATTCTCTTTATGATCTCACGGGGAGCATCATATACGTTCGCATGCCTTCCCAGGTGGCACGGATCGTGATATGTTGCGCTGATCCTCATAGGTTTCATTTTAAGGTTTTGAGAAGCAAGGAACTCCGAGATGTGAAGTACTTTGAACGGCGTCTCCGTGAACTTCGGATATTCTTCCTTGAACATCCTGTAGCATCCCGCGCACGATACGATCAGTGTCTCAACGTTCTGCTTTCTTATTGCAGCAACGTTGTTCTCCATCATCTTCACAACATCGCTGTTATCCCAGCCTATCCTTTGCATGACGCTGCCGCAGCATTTGCAGTCGACCACCGTATGGTCAACGTTCAGTTTCCTGAACACGGATAATGCGGCCTTTGTTGTTTCCGGCGATCTGAACGTTGCCGCACAGCCCGGGAAATATCCTATCTCGGCGTTCTTCGGTTTGACCTTCAGACGTCGGACCGCGGACTCTTTCTCACCGAACGGGTTGCCGTGTTCCAGTATGTTCTCCGCGGCCGCCTTGTGTTTCGGAAGTATGTGTCCGTTCTTCACAAGATCGGCGCGGCATAATTCAACGATCTCGACGACGTTCACTTTCGAAGGGCATCTGCGCACGCAGTCCATGCACGTCGTGCATGTGTATATGTTCTCTATGACCGACCCGTCCGCCGGTATATCTCCTGTTAAAAGGCCGTATGAAAGTATAACTCTCCCTCTTGCCACGGAAGAATCCCACCTGACCGCTTTGAACGACGGACACACGCTTTTGCAGAATCCGCACATTGTGCATATGTTGACCGCCTGTCTGACCTTATCGAGATTTTCTGTCGTGATCTTATTCATATGATCACCTTGGGTATCGTGACGCTTCCGTCCATCAATATCAGGATCCGTGAATCTTGTTTGATCTTCAGCGCTTCGGCAACGGCGTCCGCGGCCGTATCGAACGGGCGCATGTTCGCCGATTCTATTAAATTCTTATTCAGACCGGTGACCGCCCACACATCCGCCCATGTCATTATCTCCGCCATCTTTGCGGCCTTGTGGTATCCGAGCCTGTATTCTTTCCGGAGATTCTCCAGAACGGTCTTCGGGTCCTTCGATGTTGAAAGCTGGTCCAGGAAAGTTGCGTGTCCTATCCCTTCGCGGCACTTTGAGACCATCACTATCTTTCCGCCTTCCTTCAGCGCCCATTTTCCGTTGTCCAGGGCCTTCTGCGATTGGTAAAGATCAACGTCCATCGGATACGGTGCGACGGATATCACGAGATCCGCCTTCTCCGGAACCGTTACCGAGAACACCTCATTCGCCCATTCCACTGCCGTCTCGAACGCTTTGCGGATATCTCCTGCGGCCGCCTTGTATATGTTCCGGTGTCTGTCTAGCACCATCTGTATCGTGAATATCGGTTTGTCTCTGATGACCTCGAGCGCATCCATCATATCCTCGTGAACCGGATTTCCTTTCAGAACGAGCGATTGCGCCTCCATTCTCATGGCCATCCTGTGGTTCTGTTCGATCGTCTTATATGATGCAACGCCGGGAAGAAATGATTTCCTTCCGCCCGTATACCCTGCAAAATAATGCGGTTCAACGCTCGTTATCATTACGAGACGGTCCGCGTCTACAGCGATCCTGTTCACTTCCATGTCAGTGCCGTTCTTCGACCTCCCGAGGTGCACACATTCTGAATTCTTTGAATCGTGGGATATGATGCGATCCTTCAGATCTTTGTAATGTGAACCGAACACAAAGTCATATTCCTCTTCCGTCATGTCCCTGTGGGTTCCCGTTGCAATGAGATATCTTGCTTTCCTGAGATCCATTCTCTTTGACAATGTGTCCAAGACCTTCGCCGTCGGCGTCGGGCGCGTACCGTCGTTCACGATGAACACTATGTCCTTGCCTCCGTCCAGGAACTCCGCGAGCGAGCCGAAGCCGATCGGTGCGTCCACGGCTTCGCTTATTGTTTTGTCGGATGGTCCGCATTTGACATCTTTCGGGTAAAATACGCCTACAAGGTTTTTCTCGGGCACATCTATGCTCTGTACCCCTTTACCGTATTTGATGTCTATCTTCATCAGATGATATCATGATCGGATTCGTATTAATCGTTTATGCCACATACTCATGCGTGTCCAGAGTATTGCGTGATCTGTGAACACCGAGGCATACGCAGGACGGATCAATTTGCATGACCGGTTCCGTGTCTTGTTCCTTTAAGAAGCGTGATGAACCGGCGGCGGTGCTGTATCACGTGGACGACCGTAAGTATGAGTGCGATCGCACCCGTTATACCGTGCGCCCGGCGTATGCCGGCCGATGCCGCGGATTCCGCGGCCATCAATGTTCCGGCACCGAGTATTACCCCGGTTACGATACATATGGACCACATGACCGCCATGATCACGTTCGTTATGTACTGTTTCCTTATCTCAGGTTTCACCTTACTGAGTTTTTTCGTAACGCCTGTGATCCATTTCCTGTGCATCATTACATGAATGACCATCAGAATGATAAATATGCAGCCTGCAACCGTATGAACCGTTGCGTTGCCGCGCATAGTGAAAAGGGTAACAATCAATGCCGCGAACATAAGAATATCAACCGCGGCCTTCAGTTTTCTCATGTCCGATAATACTTTTACCGGTTTAAATCCTGTTCGACGGCGATCGGAACGCTGAGGGAGTGAAGCGATCTTCAGATGCTTTATGATACCTTTACAGGATCCGCTTTGATCCGCAACATTACGCTGAAAGAGTTTTTTAATGCGCATGCCATCGCGAAAGTGTGGCATCCCTTAAGGAGATCGGAGAGCGTGCGCTCGTTGACCGCATCGTTAAAAGGATCAAAGGAGCGGCGCATGTCGGGCCGGGAGACGATGCGGCATGCATCGATATCAACGGAACAAAGATCGTGCTCTCCTCCGATATCGTATCATTCGACAGGCATATGGTAAAGGGAATGACGATGGAACAGTTCGGATGGCTGGCAGCTGCTGTAAATTTCAGTGATGTGGCAAGCATGGGTGCTGAACCGATCGGGATATTGGCGGCGGTGTCGCTTCCTCCGGAGACGGATGAGAATGTTCTTTACGAGATAATGGACGGTATCTGCCGGTGTGCCGATCTCTGCGGTGCCGAGGTGCTCGGAGGCGACACGAAACCCGGTCCCGGATCGGTATGCGGAACCGCCGTCGGCGTATGCGGACACGGCGTCCTGACACGCAGTGGCGCTAAACCCGGCGATATGGTAGCGGTCACCGGATCCCTCGGATCGGCGGCGGCCGGATGGTACGCCGCATCCAACGGCATCGACGGGAAGGCTGCCGTATCGGACGCCGTGCTTCCTGTTCCGAGAGTGAAAGAAGGGCTGTTCCTTTCCGAGAGCGGCATAGCTACATCCTGTATGGACATCTCCGACGGACTTTCTACTACCGCACATGCGATATGTTCGGGCAGCGGCGTCGGGATGGACATCCTCTGGGAATCACTGCCCGTATGTAAGTGGGTAAGCAGAGTCTCAGAAGAACTTGGTATTCCGGAGAAACATATGATACTGAACGGAGGAGGAGAATACGAACTCATGTTCACCTTCGATAAAAAACATCTTGATGCGCTGCACTCATCGGACATGGATTTCTCTGTTATCGGGATGATCATGTCCGGCGGCATTGTGAACCTTATAACGGAAGGAGTTCCGGAACCGATGGAGAATAAAGGATATGAGCATTTCACCCAGGATCGAAGCCAGGTTTTATGACAAGGACGGAAAGGTCTACGTATGCGGACTTTGTCCGCGCCGCTGCCGGGTCGCCGTGGGGCAGACAGGGAAATGCGGCGCAAGGCGCGCCGATGAGGATATGTTCGTTGCCTATTCCTACGGAAAGGTGTCATCATTGTGCGTCGACCCCATAGAAAAAAAACCGCTGTACCATTTCCGACCCGGTGAAAGGGTGTTCTCGATGGGAGGCATAGGATGCAACATGACGTGCAAACATTGCCAGAACTATTCGATATCCCAGAGCGCATCCGGAAAGAAAAGGACAACGTACGAATCTCCGGAAGAACTCGTGGAAATGTTCAGGAAGGAACGTGTTAATACGGTTGCGTTCACATACAACGAACCGACGATATGGTTCGAGTACATGATAGACATCATGGAATGCGCGCCTGATGCCACATATGTTCTCGTTACCAACGGTTACATCAATGACGAACCGTTACGGGAACTTTGCAGATACATATCGGCAATGAACATTGACATAAAGGGATTCACGGATGATTTCTACGTGAACGTATGCGGCGGGCATTTGGAAGATGTCCTTAATGCTGCGAAGACCGCTTTCTCGCTCGGTGTGCACATTGAGCTCACTTACCTTCTCATTCCGGGACACAATGATTCGGAGAAAGAGATAAGGGACCTCGTAAGCTGGATAATGAACGAACTGTCGCATGACATTCCTTTGCATTTCACCAGATTCCATCCGGACAATACCATGAACAACGTTCCGTGGACGTCTCCCGAATCGTTACTGAAAGCGCTGGACCTGGCCATGGATATGGGTATGAACAATGTGTACGTCGGTAACATAATCTCGGAGGAAGGAAGCGACACCTATTGTCCGGAGTGCGGAGCGGTCGTCATACGGCGCACCGGATACCTTGTGGACGTGGTAGCGTTGGAAGGACTGAGATGCAAGGGGTGCGGCTGCAGGCTTTACATGGTCCGCTGAATTCTCATACCGTTCAATGAGTTCTCGCATTTGTTCGACAGTGCGTTTTTGATAATGGATCAAAACCATCATTTCCTTTTGAAAGATCGGGTTTGCGGTCAAATGAACAGAAAGACCGGATTGCCTGCCAGCACTATGAACAGCAACGCCGCCGTCAGCGGAACTATGAACGGTATCTTCGGTGTTACCCATATTCTCTCGTTAAGATCCGTGTCATGAGCCGAGTCCATTATCCATACATGCGCATTGCAGGTATCGCCGGAATCCATCGTATATCCGAGGAACATGTTCGGAAATTCCGTGTCACCGCGTATTATGTTCCTTACAAATACGAAGACCATCGCCGATACCGAGAACAATGAGGCAAGGAACAGCATTGCTACGGGAAAAGGCATTAAGAGGGACATCACGGACGGCGTATCAATGATCGGATATACGAACATCTCCGGATACACAGGAAATACGATCGCCGCTGATATCAGGCATTTGACATCGGCGCCTCCTTTGATCACGCCCGTATGGAACATCGCCGCGAACATTATGTAACATACAGGTATCAATGCGGATGTCTTGACGAATACGTCATCCGAAGAGACAGCGACCGGTATTATGAACATCATTGCGATCGTGATGTAAAACAGGACATCAAGATGCAGCGGAAATTTCCTGTCGTAAAGAATGTCCGCGATTATCATGGCGGTTCCGGCGCACATCATCATCCTTTCCATCGACACGTTTCCGTCGAACATCCTGATGATCATTATCATCATGCCCGCGCCGCATATGAGCGCCCAATGCGCATCCGACACCTCTCTTGAACGTACATCCTGTATCGACGCGGATATCATCGATGCCGTCATGATCGCGAATCCCGCGAGTGTCAGCATATCCATGCATGTGTTCACATATTCTCAGTATTTCAATGCGCCAATTACATGTAACATAACCGATGTTTTCGATACGGACGGTGAGTTCGTAACATGGTTGTATGATATATCCATCCATGTGAAACGGTTTTACGATTGTCTGATAAAGCTCTGCGTATTTCGTATACAAACAACGAAATTCATATTAAAAATTTATTTTTTATCGAACTCCGCGAATAACATTAACGACTAACAAAGGTAAACTGATCGCTTCCTGAATCGAAAAAAGAAACCAGTTTAAATACTGTTCTGATAAACTGATGAAAAAATTAGAAACATTAATATACTATGGTTACGGCCCTCGACAGTATAAAAACAATATTTATATATTCAATATGCAGTTGCGTTCCATTGTCAGGGCAGTTTATGAAACTGTTTCATATTCCAGCGACTGGTGCCTACATAAAGAACACCGAAAAAACGAAAAAAACGTTTCCTCGCATTTTCGTTTCCGTGTTCGCCGTTCCGGCATCTCTGGCTGCCTTGTTATAAGATGTCCGTACGCGCAGACGTCCGGATGTGAAGCGTGGTGATTGAATGAGTGACCAGAAGAAAATACTTGGAGACCTCGTAAAGTCCGTTGAGACGTGGGATTTGAAGCTTGCTGAGAGTGCTACGAAGGCGGCCATAGAGGCGAAGATCGATCCTAAGATCATTGTTCAGGAAGGTCTTGGGAAAGGAATGGAAACGATCGGCAACAGATTCGACAAGGCGGAGATATATCTTCCGCAAGTGGTTGCCGCATCAAAGACGATGGAACTTGCGCTCAAATTGCTTGCACCGCTTATGCAGGCAGGAGATGATGTCATGAAAGGTACCGTTATAATGGGTACCGTTCAGGGAGACATACATGAGATAGGTAAGAACGTGTGCTGCGCGATGCTTCGCGGAGCAGGTTACAAAGTGTTCGACCTCGGACCGGATGTATCGCCCGACTCGTTCATGGAGGCGGCCGAAGAGCGCGGAGCGCACGTTCTCGGAGGATCTGCGCTCATGACAACGACGATGCAGGTCCAGGGAGAGATGGTTGAAGCAGTGAAAGAGGCGAAAGCTCCGTACAAGGTCATAGTCGGCGGTGCGCCCGTTACGCAGAAATGGTGCGACCAGATCGGCGCGGACGGATATTCCGAGAACGGTGCGGAGATCGTTGAACTTGTGAACAGACTTATGAAGAAGTGATAACCATGGCAACGGAAAGAGCACTTACAATATTCGATGTCTACGACCGCTTCATGAAGGGGAAGAAGACCACCGAAGATGATTGGGATTACAACATAATCCCGACGAACGCTTCCGCGCTGAAGGCGAAATATAAGCTTAATTTCGGCAAGAACATAATTCCCGAGGACAAGTCAACAATGAACAACCTGTTCCAGGCAGGCCTTGAGATGCTTGTCACCACCGGATTCTTCAACTCCGATGTTAAGCGTGTGATGCACGTCACCGAGTCCGAAGTGATGGAAGGAATAAAGAAAACACCAAAGTACCTGTGCCTCGGAGAGGGCAGGGACACCGCACGGTTCTATCCGCGCAAAGGCAACAGCTCGGTCAAGCCGATCATTCAGGGAGGACCCACGGGTGCACCCGTTTCAGAGGATATATTCGTTCAGGTCATGCAGAGTTACGCTCAGGAAGCCGTCGTCGACACACTTGTGAACGGCGTCATGGCAACGATCGAGGGACAGCCTGCGACAACGAACACACCTTATGAGATCCGTGCAATGATGGCAGAGGTCAGGGCGGTCAACGAAGCTAAGATAAGAGCCGGCCGGCCGAACATGGCCATATAGGGACCGGAGACGCCGCTGTCCGCAGCGGGACGTCTCGCAGCAGATATGAAGTCCACTGGAATGAGGGCTTGCGATTCACACGAATGTTCACAGCTGAATGAGCTGAAGGTTGACATGGCTGCGCTGAACATACTCGCAGGATGGACCGCCAACGGTAACACGATAATGATAGAGCAGATGCCTATCTTCGGCGGATACTGCGGCGGTATCGAAGAAACGGCGATATGCGACGTGGCAACCCACTTGGCGTCATTCACGATGTTCGGCGGCAACTTCCACCTTGACGGACCGATACACATCAGATGGGGTATAACGACCTCAAGGGAAACACTGCAGATAGCCGCTCACGTGGCCGCTGCGGTCGATGCGAACACCGATCTTCTGATAGCCAACCAGTACTACCCGGTGGCCGGTCCGTGCACGGAGATGTGTCTTCTTGAGACGGCCGCACAGGCGATCAGCGACACCGCATCCGGAAGAGAGATGCTGTCGGGTTCCGCAGCGGCGAAGGGTGTGGCGCAGGATAAGACCACAGGCATGGAGGCGAGGATCATGGGAGAAGCGGCCATAGCAACCGCAGGCATGAAGATCCCGGAGGTCAACGCGATCCTTGAGAAGCTCGTATCAAGCTACGAGAAGAACTATGCCAGCGCTCCTCCTGGAAAAACATTCCGCGAGTGTTACGACGTTCTCAGGGTCAAGCCGACCGCAGAGTATATGCAGGTGTACGACGGCGCCATCAAGAAGCTTCAGGGCTTCGGACTTGACATAAAGAGCTGATGTTGCAAAACCCTTTACTGTTTCCTCCGTAAGGAAGGAACAATGCGCCCGGAAGGGCGCATCCTTAATTTTTCTTTATCTCCAGCGTCTTCAGGTTAAGCACTTTTTCGGGACAGTTCATCTCGCATCGTTTGCATGCCGTTCCCATACATCTGCCCGAGTTCACGGTCACTGCCGCCTTTTCAACCTTTATCGCAAGTTCCGGACACTCTTCGACGCATTTCCCGCACGATGTGCATCCTTCGAAGGTACCGACGAGTTCAACGCCGGTGTTGTGCATTATCGATACTTTCTTTCCAACCATGTCCGGAAGGTCGGCGGCTGATCTCCTTACCGATTTGGATATGACCGGTTCCGCGGGTATGTGCCGCATACCGTAAACGTCCATCATATCATTGTATGCGGACCGCGGCATCCCGTATGACCACAATGATATTTCGACGGAATAGATGTCCTTGAACGCCTGGGATGATGCGAACATGCAGTGCTTGGCCCTGAGCTTCTTTGTCATTTCCCTGAGTTCGTCCATGGTCCTCTCGCCGGTTATCATCTTCCTTGCCAGCATTATGGATGTGTTCCCGTATTGTATTATCTCATCGGCACCCGGTGTGACCATGCCTATCTTCTGCGCCTTCTCCGCATCAACGTAAAGGCCGGACGCCCCGGACATGTACGCCGTTCTGACATCATCTACCCATACGCCCGCTTCCGTCATCAGCGTCAGGTACCCGGCGCGTATGGCGCCTATTGCCTTTCCGGCCTCGTCTATGTCCTTCGGAGTGATGCATATGCCGTCCTGCAGATGCAGAGAACCGTCGGGCGTGCATATCTTCGATCCTTCCAATCTTCCGGAGTCGAACCCGCACGCGATCGCCGCCACCACTCCGGTCCCTGTTATTCCGGTTGCCTTTCCGTGCATCTCTCCCTTTGTGACAACATCTCCGGTCGCCGGGTCCACCGTATCGCCTTCTCTCGGCGCCAGCGTTTCGTCCAGCACATAGCATGTCCAGCCGTTCTCTTCGATCTCGATGTTCGATATCGCTCCGGGTGCTGCCAGCATACCTCTTCCTATCTGCTGCCCTTCAAGAGCCGGACCTGCGGCGGCGGAACCCGTGAATATGCTGTCCCCGTGAAGCAGCGCCATCTCCGCATTCGTACCGTAATCAACGACCACCCTTGTACCTTCTCTCTCAAGTGCATCGGTTTCCGTGAGCATCGCCATCGCATCCGCGCCTATCTCGTGCGTTACAGCGGGAGGTATCATCACATCCGCGTTCATTCCGATTATCCCGAGGTCCTTCGCTCTGACAACCGTTCCGTTCCTGTCCGGAGATTTTATTCCGAGTTTTTCTATCATTGATCTTCCCGCATATGCAAGGTCCCTGATCTCAATATTCTGGAACAGCGACAATTGGAACGGGTTTCCGCAGACCGCTATCGATTCAACTTTTGAAAGATCCATATTCAGAAGTCTGAACAGGTCGTTCACTGCCTTTATCATTAGATGATTCGCTGTGTCGCGGCCGAGGTCCATTGCAAAGTTCACATGATCTATGACGTTCATTCCCGGAATGGGATGACGGGACGACATTGCCGAGGAGACCGTTTCGTTCGTTTCAAGATCCAGTGCCTGGCACCTCAGTCCGCTCGTGCCTATGTCCAAAGCTATTCCGTATCTCATGGTATCACCTTTTCCGCAACAACGTCCGCTGCAGGAACGTTGAACAGCGATAAACTCAAACTTGCAACGGTCATCACCGCAACGCCGAGACTCAGAACGTCGTGTATTATGACCTTCGCGCGTTTCTCGCCTTCATCATCGAACGCATATGGTACTCCGGGCGACGATATGACCGCACCTTCCCGTATCAGCGTTCCCGGTATCTTTCCGGGCGATGCGTTCAATATAAGTCTGTTGTCTTTTATCGCCTGCTCCACGTCCCGTATTGCTTTGACTCCCGCGTACCTGGATTCCAGTGCCGACGCCTTGTGCGGCAGTATGTCGGTCACATCTGCGCAGGCCTTTTCTTCCATGATCATCTTAACGGCTTCCGTTCCCACTCTTCCGGCGCCGATCACCAGGACCTTCTTTCCTTCGAGTCCGCCTTCCGCGATCTTAAGTGCGGTAACGTATCCTTTTGCGGTCGACCATATATTGTCGGAAAATGACCCGGTCCTTTTGTTCAGCGCTATGAATCTCTCATCATCGGCCATGAATATTATGTCCGCATCGGATGAGAACGCTTCGGATATCCCTGCGACATCGCAGGCTTCGGTCACGGACGATCTTATGCCCATGGTCTCAACGGCGGCCGCAACGGACCTTGAGAAACCTCCTATTATCCCTTTGCCGGATGTTACCGGGACGATCGCCGCTTTGTAACTGCTGAAATCTATGTCATCTGCGCTTACGTTCATCGCATAACATGCGAAATTCCTCAGATCCATGCCCAATCTCTTCTCAAGCTCATGATCCAGACAGGATATCTTTGACGGTATGTCCTTGACCGCCTCTTCCGTAAGCCTTGTCATCGTATCATCTCCGGCGATTCGTCACTGAACTCATCTATTCCGCATTCGTTCATTATCTTTCCGATGCACAGGGAACGTTTTCTTTCCAGTTTCTCCTCTGAATCCGCACGGTTTATCATCGCACACGTCCATGTACCCTTTTCCGGATCATAGTCGGTTATCATCTCATCCGAGCCGAACAGTCCGCTTACGATCCTCGGACCTCGAACTCCGGAGAACTCCTTCTCGCCGCATGTCATCATCTTTCCGTCCTTTATCAAAAAGTGTTCATATGACGACGCGCCATGATCTATTTTTACCGTTTCTCCGAATTTCCGGAAGACCATCTCCTTCAGAATGTTCATCCCGGTCGCCGCGAGCACCGCGGCAGGCGTCTGACTCGGTATCCGTGCATCTATCTCCAGTATCCTGAGGCCGTCCTTCGTGTCCACGGCCTCAATGTCCATAAGCGACGTCAATCCGATTTCTTTGGCGATACTTACGGCGATCTCTTTGAGATCCTCTTCCTTTTCTGCGGTCAGGATGCCGGGCGAACATATCACGCGTTTACAATCATAATCCTTGCTCAGCAGTATCTCCGTGGTAACGAACGGACGATACTCCTTACCGTTGCCGATGATCTCCAGTGATACGTTCTTCCCCGATACGAACTCCTGTACAACCGGTTCATCGCCCGCATTCAGTATTTTTTGCACTCCTTCGCTGATGTCGTTCTCGTTGTACGCGACTCTGATGCCCGCGCTGCCGCTCTGCGATGACGGTTTCACCACTGCCGGATATCCGGATCCTCTGCCTTTCGGGATCGGTATCCCTGCCGATCCCATAAGAATGTTCGACGCCGATTTCGATGACGACACTTTGTAAGAATCGATATCGAACAGCAGCGGAACCGATGACGATGACAGAATATCTTCAAGTTTGCACAGCAATTCCAAATTTTCGCATGCGGGCAGCACGGCATCGCATCCTTCGAATATTCTCATAGCTTCTTTCCCGCTGATGACGGGATCGAGGACCGCATGATCATCCGCCAGAGAAAGGGCGGGCGCATTTTCTCTTCTGTCAATCACGAATGTTCTGAATCCCGCTTTTTTTGAAAGGTATACCGCTTCCATCCCCTGCAGTGCGCCGCCTACTATTGCCAGTTTCATGCAACGCACCTTCTTCTCCTGATGTCTCTGAGCATACTTTCATATTCACTGTTGCGGCCGATCTTGCAACCTTCCTTTTCAAGAACGTTTGCCACATGCTCCATGGACCTGAATCCGCTGTCTATGTCCAGTTCCTTCTGCGCAACGCCTGCCAGATGCATGCGCGGCGGTACTATGGACGTGACTATGTTCGCGCCTGCCCTTATCCTCGGTATAAGGCCTTCTATACCTTCCACATCGAGGCTTGCGGGTATCAGTCTGTCCGGGTACGCTAACCTCATTATTGCCATGACCTTCAGTTCCTTCTCCTTTTCCTTCCGCATCGCGGACATCGGCGTTCCCGATTGAGGTACGAAGGTCATCGTGCGTATCTGTTCGCATCCTTCCGCACCCATTTGTATTACGGAATCTGCGATATCGCTGCGCGTCTCGCCGATCCCTACCATGATGCCGTCCTCTGCCATCATACCGTATCGTTTGGCCCAGCTCCTCTGGTTCGAACGATGGTCGAAATCCTGTTCCAGCCTCATTTCGCTGAATAGTCTGCGGTTATGCGTCTCCTGGTAGCATGCGAACCATTCCGCACCGGCTTTTCTGAACATAGGGAACGCTTCCTCCGGTACTGCGCCGGGCGACAGCATTATGGGTATCGATACGGCGGAATTCACCTTCTCGACCATTTCTATAAGCTTTTCATTGTCGTTCGCGTGCATCGTCTGATCTTCGCCCATCGTCAGATCCACAAGGTTGACTCCGCTGTCCTGAAGGTCTCCTGAAAGCGATACGGTTTCCTCGATCGTTTTTCTGTAACGTTCGATGTTGTTGTCGCGCCTGTAATAGCAGAAGGAACAGTTATTCCTGCAGAATGTCGAGAAATACACGAAACCGTATGTGAATACCTTTTCTCCAAAATGTTTTCTTTTGAGATCGCGGGCAGTTTCGAAAAGGAGATTGAGTGAGTCCTGATCCTTTATCGACAGAAGCTTCTCTATCTCCTCTCTGATAAGTCCTTTACCTTCGGACGCCTTCTCGAATATTTTCTCATACATGCGATCACATCAGCTCGATCTTCGCTCCGTTGAGGTATGCAAGACTTCTCCCTACTTTCTTCACGCTGCCTTTTCTCATCATTCCCATGAGCAGGCGTTCCAATCCGAAACCGGCTCCGCACCACGGTTCACGGATGTCGTGCGCAGCATCCAGAACATGCGGGCCCACCGCTCCCGACGCCACTTCCGTTCCGTTGACCTCGACGTCCAATGTTTCTTTGTAGACCTCCGAATACTCTGCCGAGATCGTATGATCCAGACCGGTGATCTCCATGACCTTAGATATCAGTTCCTTTAACCTTTCGGCCGGATCTCCTTCCGGACCCAATTCAACAAGATTTAGCATAGTGAACTCTTCAAGATGATCGTTGCTTTTTGATTCCTTTCTGAAGCATGATCCTATCTCGAATATCCTTACCGGTCCTTTTGTCCTGTCACGGAGTTTGCGCATCATGTAATAAAGATTAGGTGCGAGCATCGGCCGAAGGCATCTTTTCCCGTCTATCATGAACACCTGTCTGTAAAGTTCCGAGCTTTCCGTTATGGTCATCTTCTCAAGCGAAGCCTTTGATATTATCAGCGGCGTCTTTACTTCCGTGAATCCGTTCTTCGTCAGCATATCCGACAGATCGGATTCGAGCTTTGACAGTACGTGTCTCTTAGGCTCTGATATCATGCTCTTCATCAGCAGGTCGTTCTTTGCCGTCAGTTCTGAGAACAGTCTAGAGAACACCCTCTCCCTTTCATCGGCAGACGCGAACTCTTTTTCTTCTATGTTGTCTCCGAATTCCTTCAGCCGTTGTATCTGAGACTCCGTGAATTTCATGAGATGTCCTGTCCTGAACAAAGCGAGAGACCGGGGAATCGAACCCCGCTAGCGCGGCTGTAGAGGCCTACCGGTCCCAGACCGTCCCCCGGATGCCCAAGTTATGATTCTCAAAGACCCATATATAATTATTTCCTTTAGGCCACCGGACTTAGGAATCTTATATAAAACGCTTCCTATGATCGGTTGTGCATTCAGTAATTGATGTCAATGCCCAGTTCCTTCAATATGCTGACAACGTTCTCGTACACTTCGATGTATTCATCCGAAGGTGTTATCTTTTTCAGATCGTAGCAGTCCTGGAAACGCTTCCCTTTCGGCGGATGGGGGAAATCCGACTCGTAACTTCCGATCAGCCGGTCGAGTATCTCGTTGACGTTCGATATCTTCATACCGGCCGTCGCTATTGCCGCTTCGCCCATTATCCTGGCCTCCATCGGAGTGACTTTATCTCTCGCAACGCCTTTCGTCGCCGCGGAACCGGAGATCAGTTCCCTTCCGGATGCGGTGTCGGCAACGGCCTGTGCGGCCGTCTCAAGAAGACACATCTCCGTGCACGGACCGGCCATCGGATAGTATTGGTTTGATAACAGCAGATCGGTGTGGAAGTCCAGGGCCGCACCCACGTGCGACGATATCTGCAGTGTTTCCCTGGCAGTAGTTATACCCCATCTGATGTGTATCGGCCCGTCAAGATGTATGTTCGAATTGAACATCACGAATGATGCCAAGTGGGTTGCCACGTCGCATATCGCCGTTTCCTCAACGCCGCCGCAGTATCCGCCGAAGATTGGCATTTGTTCCATCATTATAGTGTCGCCGTTGACGGACCACCCGGCGAGCATGTTCAGCCCGGTCATATCCATCTTCAGCTCATTGAGTTGAGAACATTCGTGCAGATCCGTCTTCTCAAGACCGCAGCTCAGGCTGGAAACGAGACGTCCCGCCGCGGACAGCGGCGTCTCCGGCCCCTATATGGCCATACCCGGGCGCTCGGCCCTTGCCATGCCTTCTCTTACAGCTCTTATCTCCGCCAAGGTGGCTTTGATCTCCCATGGTGTGTTCGCGGTGGGCGCATGGCCGTCTATGGTCGACATCACGCCGCTTACCAAAGTATCAACGGTGGCCTCTTGAGCATATCCCTGCATCAAGGTCACGAATATCTCCTCTGAAACGGGTGCACCCGTGGGTCCTCCCTGTATTATCGGTTTTGCGGAACTGTTACCGCGGCGGCGTTCGCACACCACTTCGTCTTTACCGCGTCCGAGCCTGAGGCTCTTCGATGCTTTCTTTATACCTTCCCATACTTCCGATTCGGTTACGTACATGCCCCTTCCGAGATCGGGATTGAAAAAACCCGTTTCAACGAGCATGTCCACGCCCGCCTGGAACAATCTGTCCTTGAGATCGTTGTCCTCGGGTATTATATTCCTTCCGAATTCGAGTTTGTATTTGTTCTTGATCATTGCGGCGTTGTTCGGGACCGTCACGTAATCCCATGTGTCTTCACGCGTCTTCTTACCGTTGAGGAATCTGTCGTACGCTTCAAATATCGATATCGGTTTCAATGCCGCCATTATATCACAAACACCATAACGTCCGTTTAGGAGGTCGATCGTAGACTGCTGTACCGAATATATAATTATGCCTAGTGTGTTTAAATAATATGCTAATGTATTTTTTATACTAATGTACGACTTCATGTCGTCATATAAATACATTACTGTTATCTTTCCTATGTTTCGATCATTAACGGCGCAGCGCAGATCGTGTGTCCGCACACGTTTTTTCCTAATTAAAAGCTTAAATACAGGTCAGATGTATGCGGACGCTACGGAATATTATTGTTCCGCGGAGATGTGCCCGCAGGGTGAATCCGAAAAGGTGATTTGAATGACCGAGAAAAAAGAAGAGGGCGCCGCGACAGTCAGCGGCAAGAGCATGTACAAATATATCGCCGAGGCCTGGAAGAATCCTGACAAAAGCTACTTGAAAGAGCTTAACAAAGAGAGAAGGTTCCTCTGGAGAAGAGAGGAGAATTTCTGCCGTGTTGAAAGACCGACGCGCCTGGACAGGGCCAGAAGCCTCGGGTACAAGGCGAAACAGGGATACGTCATTGTCAGAGGAAGGGTAAGGAAAGGTACCTTCAAAAAGAGGACCATCAAAGGCGGAAGGAGAGCTAAGAGGAAAGGTATCACCAAGATAACCGTCGGAAAGAGCATCCAGAGGATCGCCGAGGAAAGGACGCAGAAAAGGTATCCGAATCTGGAGGTTCTGAATTCATATTGGGTCGGAATGGACGGACAGTACGAATGGTATGAGGTGATACTTGTGGATCCGCATCATTCGGTTATAAAATCCGATCCGAAGATCAACTGGATCTGCGAACCCGGGCACAGCGGCCGTGTTTACCGCGGTAAGACATCCGCCGGTCAGAGAGGACGCGGTCTGCACAAGAAGGGCAAAGGCACCGAGAAATGCAGGCCTTCCCAAAGAGCAAAAGGCGGAAGAGGCAAGTAAGGCCGTCCGCACCAAACTTTTTCCTTACAAATTTTTATAGTCCGTTATTTCTACTGACCGTGTGTCGATCATTCTTGTCCGTTACTCGGAAATAGGTTTGAAAAGCAAACCGGTCAGAAAAAGGTTTGAAGCTCAGCTTAAAGAGAACATGATGAGTATGCTCATCAGAGATGGTACTGAGGCGCTTATAACATCCGATGAATCGAGATTCTATGTGAGAACGGAGAACATTGATGCTGCGGTCCGCTCAGTAAGGAAGGTGTTCGGTGTCGCGTCGCTTTCCGTGGCCGAAACATGCGGTTCCGATATGAACGAGATATGTGAAACGGCCGCGAAATATTCTTCAGCGATACTGAAAAACGGACAAAGCTTCGCGGTAAGGGCGAGAAGAGAAGGTACGCATCCGTACACGAGTATGGAATTGGCCAAAGAGGCGGGATCGTCCATATTTCTGGCAAACGACGGCGTGAAAGTGGATCTTACCGGTCCGGACGTTGTGTTTTACATTGAAGTAAGGAACAACAAGGCCTTTGTCTTCAATACTTACGTAAGAGCACACGCCGGACTGCCGCTGGGAAGTCAGGGTCGTGTTGCAGCGGAGGTTGACAGTGATCGCGGGCTCCTGTCGGCATGGCTGATGATGAAGAGAGGTTGCAAAGTGATCGTCTACGGTACACACGGCACTGATGTATTGAGCGCGTTCGATCCTTCGCTGAAGATCGTCAAAGAAAATGTGGAAGACCGATATCAGAAGGATGTTTTAGGTTATGTGCTCGGAACTTCCATCGATGAACTGAAGGACATCAATGTTTCGGATCATCCCGTTCCCCTGTATTTCCCGACCATAGGGATGAGCGATAACGAAGTATCGATGATGCTCGATGTCATACGATCCGAGATATGATCCTGGCTGCGCGTATGTTTTCCTTTCATGGCTTCGATCACCTGAACGGTTAGTAATTTTCTTTTCAATGATCTTTGAAGTAATCATTTGCTTTTGCGGAAGAAAAGCCGTGACCGACCGATTCGGAAACATCACCGTTATACAGATCGTTCGCCATATCAATTGTTCTGCCGTATATGTATCTGGAAGGATAGCAGCCTGTGCTTAATCTGCGTACTCCGAGTTCGTTGAGTCTGTCAAGATCCTGTAATGCGGCATTCAGAAGAATGTTGACCGGAGCGTTTATGTTTTTGACCAGGTTTGATATTGTCGCCTCGTTTCTTGCTCCGGGAATGAACACACAATCCGCTCCTGCCTCCGCAAATGCGTTACAGCGTTCCTGCGCAGTTTTCAGAATTTCATCGCTTGCGTCGTTATCAGGTATATGCAAGTACGTGCGTTGATAACAAAGTCCATGTTCAATTCACTTTTAAGCTGTGAAAGGACTTTGATCTTTTCGACCTGTACATCTGTCGGATATAGTTTTCCATTCGGTAAACCGTCCTCTATATTGAAACCGACCGCCCCTGCGAAAAGCAGTCTGCGGGCGTTCTCTTTGATCTTTTCGTTCAAATCACTGTATCCCCGTTCAAAATCCACTGAAAGAGGTATATCAACACGGCTTACGATCTTTTCAACGATCCATAAAAGGTCATCGAAGGATATGTTTTCTCCGTCAGAGCGTCCCAGATCATACGCTATCCCTGCGCTTGATGTTGCAACGGCTTTGAATCCCTGTTTTTGAAACACATAAGCACTGCCGGCATTCCAAGCGTTTGGAAGTATGAACATCCTGTCCTCTTTGTGCATATCCGAAAAAATACGCGCTTTCTCCTTCTGTCTTTCTGAAATCATGTTGCTCAGCCTCTCCATTCAGCTTGACCCGGAACCCGGACAAATTTGAACTATGTGTTATCTATAATATCAATATGTCTTCGAAAACCCACAGTTATCGATCGAAGAATTGGCGTCCATAGTGAATCACTTGGGCCCGAATTCCTTAAAACGGTAATGACAGAAGGAGATCTGATCTATGCCCGGTGACAGCGGCAGTTCGGATTTTGAATGTCTGTGGGAGAAAGTGGTGCAGGGGAAGGGATTTGAACCCTCGAATGCCTACGCAAATAGACCCTGAATCTATCACCTTTGGCCAAGCTCGGTAACCCCTGCGAGTTATTGCGTGAACACGTAGCCCTATAAAAAGAATGCTTGACGGCTGTGCGCAACCGCATTTGCGGGATCATCGAGATCAAAATTTAAAAAGAAAAGTGTTTGGAGAGAGGATCTTATGCTCTCATTATTTTAAGCCAACCGCCGCATTCAAAGATTGCGAGGTTCCTGTTGACAAGTGCCTGCTCGAAATCATCCCAGCCGATCACTTGAAGTCTGTTGTTCTTCCCTTTGGTGAACTGTACGCCTTTCGTACCCTTCACAAGGCCGGGCTGAAGCCCCTTTATCATGGCGATCCTCTTCGCTTTATCTGTGCTTATTCTTTCCATTCCCATTATTCATCCCTCTAACTTTTCGCCCCTTTCGGAACGCATTTCATAACTCATATTGTGCGTATATATACTTTTTGTTAGAATAACTGTGTTTGATAAATGCGCACCCCTCACGCCGCCACCCTCTTCAGATCATTGAAGGCATCGATATTGTGACCGATCTCTTTTACCATGTTCTTGAACTTCTTGGAGGAAACATACTCTCCG